>ERZ773005.1808-NODE-1808-length-10332-cov-9.727742_pt1 | contig 10332 bp, 6 predicted proteins | sample MGYA00580666_ERZ773005 | MGnify/ENA primary metagenome ERZ773005 (study PRJEB29015, sample SAMEA2737999) | human oral metagenome | biome: human oral; feature: human-associated habitat; material: dental | place: China | collected 2061 ... | reverse complement strand
AGGAATGCTATATGTTCGGTCATCTTCGATCCTTACTGTCTGCTTCGTTCGTGTCACGGGGCGCATGCCGCCCGCACCACGGGGTTTGTTATCTAGCATACAATCCAACACCAGTTCCGGCTGTTCCCCGCATGTACTCCGTTACAAAAAGGGCTGCGGTTCGCGGCTAGAATGTAAAACGATGAAAACACGCCTGATTCGCTGTGCCCACCTTCTGCTGTGCACCGTGCTGATTGGCACGGCCACTGGTGGCGGAGCGATTATTCTGCACTACCTCCTGGATATCATGCAGGAGCTCACGTTCGGGCATACGGAGGCGGAGCATCCGATCGTGACGGATCACAGCGATACCGTTCGACGTGTGCTGGTGTTGATCGCGGTGGGCGCGGCGGTCTCCATCATCTGGTTTTTACTTCAGCAGCGCACTAAGCTGGTGTCCATTAAGGCGCAGATTCGCGGCGAAACTCCGCAGGAACGCCACCCGGGATTTCTACGGCAAACCCTGCACAGCCTCACTCAGATTGTGGCCGTGGGTGCGGGTGCACCGGTGGGTAAAGAGGTTGCCCCGCGCGAGCTGGGCGCACTATTTGCTGGGCGTCTGGCGGATCTGATGCGCATTCCGCAGACCGTGCGCCCGGTGTTGGTAGCCTCAGCTGCGGCGGCGGGTTTAGCGGCTGTGTACCAGGTTCCGGTGGGCGGTTTTGTTTTCCTGTTTGAGGCTCTCGGTTTAGCGCTGTCGCTGCGCAATATTTTCACGGGTGCGGTCCTGGTTCTTGTGGCAACCTGCACCGCGCATCTGGTGATTTCGGATGCGCCCACCTACCCCGTCCCGCAGCTGCAGACCACCGGTGAATCGTTGCTTCTCGCGGTCGTTCTTGGTCTGGCTATCACTCCCCTGGCGTTGTGGTTCCGGGCGGCGTCTCAGCGCGCAGAGAGACGCAAAACTACGAATCGGAACGTGCTCTGGCGGCTTCCTCTGGTACTTGCGCTGGTGGCGGTGACCTCGATTTTCCTGCCGGAGATTCTGGGGAACGGCCGCCCGCTGACCCAGCATATTTTCGATGCCGCATCCGGTTTATCTTCGAGCTCCAGCAGGCTTAACGCGACCGCCTTAAGCCAGGCGCTTCTCTATGCTCTCGCATTGCTGGCAGCTAAAGCGATCCTGGTGGTGGCGAGCCTGCGCAACGGTGCCTACGGAGGCACGCTCACACCGGGGTTGGCCCTGGGTTCCGCCTGCGGTTTCGTGCTTACAGGCACTCTAATCCTCGTGTTTCCGACGCTGCTTCAGCTTCAACCGGGCGCGAGAGCGCTTCATGCGTCAGAACTTCTCGGGACCGCCGGGCTGCTGGGTGCGGTCACTTTCCTGAGCCTGTCGATGAACGCCCCGCTGAGCGCCTGCGCCCTGATTCTTGGGTTCGCCGGGCAAGACTGGCAGGCGTATGCGCCTTTCGCGGTAGCGGTCGGCACGGCATGGGGTGTCAAATACCTGTGGATGCGCTTGGGCAACAAAACACAACCATCCCGCAGACCGTAACGTCTGGCCAGCGTTAAGATCGGCTGGCTGAGCGCCTGTAAGGGAATTTCGCGTGCTTCACGCGTGTCGCACAGGCGGCATGCACAGGTTTCTTGCGTGGATGCGGCTATAATAATTTACTTTACAGTGCATCTATTTTAGGCGTGTTCAGCTTCTTCTACCCGCCGTCGGCTTCATGTCTACGGTACCGCGGGCGAAGATTCGCCGGGCTTTCCGGGCTATACACACACCCGAAAAAGGGTGCCTGCCGCGCATCCGACTGCAGACTCAAGCTCGACTATACATATGGTGTTGTGCAAGGTAACTTCGTGTTGTACGCTGACTTGGAGATATCTCTCGCTATCCTTAAAGAGCCCAATATTTCCGGGGTGTTTAGGCAACTCGTGCCCGTTTTGGGTACTATTGCAGAGGTTATCCCGCGAAATTCCAGTTCGCAGCCTAGCCATACCGCTGACCACGCCTTAGTTGAGGTCTTACCGGTGCCTAGCACCCGCTGGATTTTCTAGGCGGAAAACCACCCCGCCCGCACCGGCTCAACACCTGCCCACAGACTTTAACACCAGCCACAGCATCCGAGGGAGACACGATGAGCGATAAGAATCCTCATACCTCTGAGCGCATACAGGATTCGCACCACCAGGGAGGTGCGCCTTTCAGCAATCCTCGACGCTCTCAGACTTCGACGACTGTGCAGCACGCGCAGGAAGAATCACCTGCCCAAAACTCGCTGCCCCCTCAGGATGCCGGGCCGGATGCGCACACCCAGACCTCGCAGGCAGCGCAGGATCCGCAAGACGCGAAGACTCAAGAGTCCGCTCAGAAATCTGCCGAGGATTCCCCGGCTGAGAGCGCTCACGCTGCCCAGTCCACACCGTGGGGTTCGCAGACTTCAAATCCCCAGCCTGCCGAGGCCGAGAGCGCTCAACCCGCCGCCGTTGAGATCGATACGAACACCCCTGCGGAGGCGCTTCCCCAGAGCATTTCGCGCCCGGACGCTGACGAGGCTGTTCACCACGAAAATACTCAGACCCGTCAGCTGCCGGTACAGAGCCGACCTGAGCAGGGCCCGCTAAGCTCATATCTTTCGGAGAAACCACAGGATTCTGAGGCTCCTGAACCCGCCGTCGCACACGCGGAGGCACCGGAGGCTGAACCTGCCGATAACATTCCGCAGTCCATCTCGCGCCCGGACGCTGACGAGGCTGGCGACGCGGAAGACGTGAGGACCCGCCAGCTTCCCGCCCAGGCCCAGGAACAGGGCGCATTCCCGTCCATCGCCGATACGATGTCTGCCGCTCGGGCAGAGCGCGGGTATAGTGCCCCTGCCGACTCCGCTGCATCCGAGGCACAGGCTTCCACAGAGAAAACTGGGGCGAAGAAGGTGTATGAAGACACCATGCCCGCATCCGCAATTCCGATCATTACGGCGAACACCCCGGCGGTATCGGTCGGGGCACCGGCAAGCGGTCAGATAGCCGCAACTACAGGGGCGGTGCCTGCGGGTGCCGAGAAAACCCCCGAGCAGAAACGTTCGCGCGAGCTCAAGACCATTGTTACGGTGACCGCGATTCGTACCGTTCTGCTTGCCGCATGCCTGGTGATGTATGGCTTCGGCTTTGGCGGCGGCGGAACCTTCAACATGATGCTCGGCTACGGCGGCGCAGTGTATATGCTCGTGCAGATTGCGGCGTGCATTTTCGCGGTGCGCTCGAAGTCTACGAAGGGCATGCGCATCCTGAATGGAATTAGCGCCGGATTGGGTATTATTCTGCTGATCGTCACGGCGATCGTCTATGCTGGCTGGTCGGGTGAAGATTCTTCAGCCGGAGCCTATATCTTCATCATGGCGGATATTATTCTGAGCGTGATTATTGCTTCGGCTCGCTCGATTATCGAGCAGCCGAAGGACGACGTTGAACCCGAGAGGTTAGCACGCGAATAGGCGGTCGTTTTCTCACAGTCTAAGGTCGGATGCGCCGGGTACGGTCCTGGCGCATCCGACCTTTATGTGCGCTCTTGTGAAAAACACCAGGCTCTACAGCGGAAAACTATCGGCTGGCACGGTTTGGGACTAAATGCCTATGTACCCCGTCAAAAGGCTGCAGACACTTCTAGTCCTAGAAAAACCTGCCTAATCAGCCGATTTGTTACAGACTGTGACGTCATGCCTTATTTACTAGACACTTGTGCTTCTTCCCCGGTATAACGCCTTCAGACCCTCGGTTGAACATGTGTATATCTGAGCTGTATTTAGCTTACGAACATTAAGTTTTGATAAATCATCCCTGAGTATGAGGGTTTTTAATGCCGCAAAGGCATACTATAGAAATTCAACCTATACACCAGACATGCTTGCGAACCATATTTTGGGGGAATCATGAGCACACGAGCAGCATCTGCGGGAGCGTACACCGCCCTAGGCGGCGTTGAGCGTGCGCACGGCATCCCGCAGCGTGGCTCGGGTGAGATTACCTTCAGGCATACGTTGGCATCCGTGGGTTACACGGTACGCGTTCTGTTTATGGTACTCCCGTATGTGATGACGTTCTTCGCGCTTCTGGTGAGTGGCGATTTGACTAGCGACTGGAGCCACATACTGTTCCACCCGATGGGGCAGTTCATTCTGGTATACGCGCTGGGGCATATTGTTGCGAACGTGTGCTTCAATTTTCGGATGGGCACCGGGCTGGTGCGGTCCGTCAATGCTTTGGGCGCGGTACTGTGTGTGGCGGTTTCTCCGCTGTGGTTCCGACTGCTTACGAGCGGTAACCTGGCGCTGGATGCGCTGTGGACGCTCACAATCGTGCCCCTTGAGTTTGTGGCGTGCTTGACGTTTTACATGCACGCGGTACGGAGGGATGGGTAGACCCCTCCAGACCCTCGCACAGTGTCAGTGAGAGCACCTCCCTAGTGAGCACCCGACGTTCGTTCTTCCGTCGGGTGCTCACTCTCTGTCTGGAGCTTTTCGCAGCGGCACCAAAGCGGGAGCGAAAAATTGCATGGGGGAACACGGTCTTCGCTTCTGGATTTTAGACACCCCGCATATTCTCGCGCGTAACGGCGCATAAGAGCGGGTAAAAGTACCGCCTGTTAAGTGCAGTGTTACCAAAATAACGCCTTGTCACGGAATATTGGAACACTGTTTATGTGGCGTGGGGTGTCTCAGATTCAACTTAAAGGTGTAAAATTCCTGCTGAAGACTAGCTCTACGACAAGTACGGCATTAAACACCCACTCGCCACAAGGAGCCCCGTCATGGACGACCACCGCCTCAACGCAGAGTCACGCATACAAAGCATTACAGAACCGCCGCTTTTAGAGCCTTCTAAGCCGCGGATTGCCAGACCTATCGCCTGGTCGATTCTTATATGTGCGATCCTTTGCGTGATAGCCGCAATTATTATTCCATTCCTCACCAAACAAACCACTCTCTCGCTTGTGCTGTATGCGGTTGGCGGTATGCTCACAGTTCTCGCACTCATCGTATTTACCCGCCGGAACCGGCCAAGCGTGGCGACGGTCGCCCACAAAAGCGTTGATATTTTTGGCGTTACACGTGCAGAACGCGAGTCTATTTACCAGCAAGCTACCGCTCAGCTTGAGGATCAGCAGGCGAAAACGCGGCAGAAAAGTCTCTATACCCTGCTTGCGCTCGTCGATAAATGCCTTGAGGACGAAACTTTAAGCTACGAAGACCGCAATAAGGAGGGGCAGCGCATCGTCAATAAGGTCAGCGGGTACATTCAGTCTCCGCCGATTTTTGACCCGCACGCCCTGGAGCTTACGCACGGCGCATTTCACGCCAAGAGTGCCCTTCTGCGTGAAGAAGCTGAGCTGCGTTTCGGTCTGATGCAGCAGATTCGCGACCGTCTGCGCGCCCCCTCGGATGCGGGCGGCTACCAGGATGGCCCGTGGACGAACTTTGAATACGATTTTTCGGGGAGCACCTTCTTCTACCCCATCGAGTTCAGCCGAGTCTTCTTCAATAAGACCGCCGATTTCAGTGGGTGCACCTACATGCACGAAGCCGATTTTAGCGGCACGATTTACCGCAACTGGGCGGATTTCCGCGGTTCTACCTATCTGGCGCACGCGAACTTTAGCGGGTCTTCGTACCACGGCGCGGCATCGTTGAACGATTCCGTATACCGCAGCACCGCAGACTTTAGCGGCAACCTGTACCTGGATCAGGCGAACTTTAGCGGGTCTACGTACCATGAGGTGGTAGCTTTCGTGAATTCCACGTACCGCAACTGGGCGGTGTTTCGTAACTCAACGTACCTTGGCGCGGTGGATTTCAGCCGTTCTGAGTACCATAATCAGGCGAACTTCCATAACTCCGTCTATACCGGCACGGTAACCTTCAACAATTCCGTTTATCATAATCAGGCGAACTTCCATAACTGCGTGTACACGCGGGTGGCGAGTTTTGGCGACTGCACCTATCATCGGGCGGATTTCAGCGGGTCTGTCTATACGGACGACGTGCATTTCAATAACTGCCGTTACGGCGGCGATGTGTACTTCCGCCGGTCTGTCTATAACGGTTGGGCTGATTTTCAGGGTTCGGTGTACAGCAAGTGGGCGAATTACACGAGCTCGTTGTACTACGGTCTGGCGGGGTTCCAGAATTCGACGTATGCCGACAAGGCGCTCTTTAGGGGGTCCGTGTATGGCAATGCGGTGACCTTCCAGGGTTCTGTCTTTACTGGCGCAGCGCCCGCTTTCATGAATGTTGAGGCATGGGCGCAGTACATTTCGTTCTTCGCACCGACGGAGAATGTCTTCTCGCTGGGGCAGGGCTACGCTATTGATACCGGTGCCTCCGGGCTGCCGAGCGAGTGCCCGCTTCTGGCTGCGGAACATCGGCAGTATTTGGCGCATAAGAATGGGGAACTGCAGGAGATCACTCAGCATCTTCACGGCGACGATGCGCGCACCACCGATGAGTTGGGCCTGACTAAGGAACTTTCGGGCAGGCTGAAGTCTACCGTTGAGGAACTGCACGCCTGGCGTGAGAAGATCACGACGATCCCACTGCAGGAGCAAGACCGCCAGCAGGTAGGGGTTTAGGGATTTCTCTCCCCTGTCTCTTGCGCTTCTTGCGTAAAAAGGCTCTTTATTCGAATAAAGCGTACTTTTCGCCTCTTTATTCGGATAAAGAGCCTTTTTAGCGGATGAAATCTGGAGGCGGCGAGCAAGGATACGGTAGGGTGAAGGGGCACGCCTCCAACCACCACGCAAGGAGCCACCCGCATGACCGCTAGCGACGAGAAAACCCTGAATACTTCAAGGCAGGAACGCTACCTAAAAGCCATCGAGCTGATTGACTCTGCCCACTCGTACACACGGCTAGGCGCGGTACACGCCCTCGTGGCGTTAGCGGATGAATACCTTGCCGATAAATCCTTATCGGAGGAAGAAAAGCACACGGAGGGCCAACGCATCGTAGATGTTCTCTGCGCCTATATCCGCGCCCCTTTTGAGCTTGCATTTCGGTACGATGAGCTCTCGCAGGATAAGCCCAACCCACACGGCAGCTATCGAGAGAACCACCAAGAGTTTTCCGTACACAGAGCAGAGCTTTTAGCAGAAGCAAAGGTTCGTCAGCAGGCTTTGCAGGAAATTCACCGCCGGTTGCGCCATTTTCCTCAGGGCGACAGAAGGAATTATGTAGAAGGCTCGTGGTCTGGGTTTGAGTACGATTTCTCGAATAGTGTTTTCTTCTACCCGGTTGATATGAAGGATTCCTGGTACCAGAATTTCGTTGATTTCAGCGGGTGCACATACTACGACAGCGCCGAATTCAGCGGTTCCACCTATGGACGGAGCGTCTATTTTTGCGATTCCACATATTACGATTGGGTTTTCTTCAACAACTCAACCTATTGTGGTGATGCCCAGTGGAGCGGATCCACGTACCATGATTCGGCACGTTTCAGCTGGTCTGTTTACTATGGTGAGGTTTCCTTCCACGATTCTGTTTATGGTGGTTCGGTCTTCTTCGATCAATCTCTCTACTACGATGAGGCTTTATTCTACAGCTCTACCTATCGGGGCGAGACCGGGTTCGACGGTTCTCTGTACCGAGGCTCAGTTTTTGTGAGTGATTCTGTCTTTGAGGACGCGGTTTCCCTGTATGGGTCTATTTTCTGTGATGCCCTGAATTTTGGTACCGACTTTTTCGGGGAACCGTTCCCTTCGCGGTTTGTTCAAAGTGCACCCTGTTTTGTTGCAGAGAAGAATGCACAGGCAGCGTTATTTGGCTCACCCAGCAATAGTTTTGTGGTTGAGGATAGCGGTTACTCTGTAGCTCTCGGCGCTGAGGGTCTTCCACTGGGATGCGGTTTCCTGTCTACCAAACAGGCAAACTATCTTGCGGCAAAGTTTCGGGAGGTGTATGAGGCGCGAACTTATCTTCGTGACTCGCAGGTGCCGCAGGAGCGGCGAGGGCTTCTTGAAAAATTGGAGTGGTTCAGCGAAGAGCTACGACCCTTCCGGAAAGACGTTACTGCCCTGCCGCTTAGCAGCTAAATTTCCTGCATGGATGAGCTTATCTACGGTAGTGTAGAAAAGGAACACACCGCTCACTCATAAGGAATAGATAATTAATGCCAGAAGAACCCGAAGATGTAGAGGCTACGTTAGAACAGGGTACTACGCCAGATGCTTCACAGCAGAAGGGGAAATGGCGTGCTATTGACTGGATCGCTGGTAACACTCTTGTAGCAGAAGCCTTGCTAAGCATTATCTGGGTTATTGCGTGGGCATTCGGTTATCGTTTCGAGCACCAGCTACAAGTGTATTTAGCATTGGTTTTGTTTATTCTAACTGGTGGTTATCTTGCTCTAATATTTTGCCCAATCTTCAAGAAAGATGATGATCCTCGCTGGTTTCATGCACGTATTCTTTCGAGCGGCATAGCGGGTGGCTCATATGCGTTCCTATTACCTGCCGTCATGAGTTTAGAGGAACGTGGCCTTAATTCTGGTGGTGCGGCGGCGCTCCGGCAAGCAATTCTTCTAGCAACAGGTGGGCTTATTGGTCTTATTGCACTCGGCGAGACTCGTCGTAAGAATGATAACGACCGTGAAGCAGCTGAGAACCTTCGAATTCATCAACAAGATACTCTTGACCAACAGAAAGACCAGTTTGAGAAGCAACTAGAAAAACAACAAGAGCAGTTTGACGCGAATGCTTTTAAGGACCGTAAAGCAGAACGACGAGAACGCTATACCAAAGCAGTAGAACAGTTAGGCGATGAGAAAGCACCTGTTCGTATGGGTGGCGTATATACACTCGTTGGGCTTGTGGACGAATGGCTCGAAGAAGAGTCTATAAGAAAATATGAGGACAGACTCAAAGAAGGACAGGTTATTATCAATAACCTTTGTGCCTATATTCGTTCTCCATTCACTCTTGCATCTCACTACGATGAGCTTATGCAAGACACCCCAGACGCTGAAGGTGTCTATCAAGACAAAGTGCAAGAATTTTATGCAGACAAAGCCACATTAGATTCTGAAACAGATGTTCGCCTCAGTATTATTAAAGAAATTCACGACCGTCTACAAGGCTCTGGCAAAAACACGCCGGGGGCATGGTCAGACTTTGAATATGATTTCTCGGGAAGCACCTTCTTCTACCCAATAGACCTTACGAACTCTTACTACGCAAAACCTATTAATTTCACCGGCTCCACCTACCAGGGCTGGGCTGACTTCACCGACTCCACCTACAAGGCCTTGGCTTACTTCGGCGGCTCCACCTACCAGGCCTGGGCTTACTTCAGCCGCTCCACCTACAAGGATGTAGCTGACTTCAGCCGCTCCACCTACCAGGCCTGGGCTTACTTCAGCCGCTCCACCTACCAGGATGTAGCTGACTTCGGCGGCTCCACCTACCAGGGCTGGGCTGACTTCAGCCGCTCCACCTACCAGTGGGCTAACTTCAGCGACTCCACCTACGAAAATGAAACTGACTTTAGTGGATCTATTTTCTATCAGGAAACTTATTTTGGCGAAGACGGATACAGTAACAGCTCTTCTTGTTTTACAAACCACGCCCCTCAATTTTATGACAAGAAGAAGCGTAAGAATACGCTTTTTGGGTCACCTAATAATGATTTCACAGTAGATATCGATAAAGGTTATCCTATTGACCTAGATTCCAAAGGTATACCCCTTAACTGTAAATTCCTTACTTCAGAGCAAAAGGAATACCTTGCAGATAATCTCCAAGAAATAGAAAAAATAAATAATAAACTTCTTGAGGTGAAAGATCCCAAAGAAAAGGAAGAACTCTCGAAAAAGTTGCGGTCTCTTTATAAAGAGCTCCATGAATGGCGGGAGGAAGCCACCACCGTACAAGTGGAAGACGTAGCAGCAGAAGATACAAAGAGCTAATCAACTTGTAGAGTTTTGGGGACAGCTATTCTTTAATAGCTGTCCCCAAAACTCTACGACTCTCCCCTAGTAAACGAAAGTACCGGCGGTTTATGTAGCCGCTCGTCCTTACTCCCCTGCCAAAGTTTTCGGGTTCAGCAGCGTACTAGTACCTCCTCCAGGTGCTCCAACCGCATCAAAATCAGGCCCTCACGCAGGGCCCAGTAAAACCTTGCGGCATATGCTATTCGTCTTCTTCGTAAACATAATCCTTGAAATAGTCAGGGTCGCCGTCGCTGTCTAGCCAGAGCTCAAACCAGCCCAGGAAGTCCTGGCGCTCACAGCAGGGGCTAACGCCAACATCCGAGAAGCTCCACACCTCACCGGCGCACGGCCCGGCGGTAATCAGCTCAT
>ERZ773005.1802-NODE-1802-length-10351-cov-10.936869_pt1 | contig 10351 bp, 11 predicted proteins | sample MGYA00580666_ERZ773005 | MGnify/ENA primary metagenome ERZ773005 (study PRJEB29015, sample SAMEA2737999) | human oral metagenome | biome: human oral; feature: human-associated habitat; material: dental | place: China | collected 2061 ... | reverse complement strand
GGATATTAGAAGCAATGGTACCGTGATAGAGGAAAGGATCTTGAAGAACTAAACCGATATTGCGACGCAGTTCAGCTTGGCTGTAATCCTTAATATTTTGATCATCAATTAAAATTTCTCCTCTTTCAAATTCATAAAATCGCAGAAAGAGATTGATAATCGAAGACTTGCCTGAGCCTGTCGCACCGACAAAGGCGATTGTTTCCCCCTGCTTGACTGAAAATGAAATATCTTTCAGAACATCACGCTTGCCATCATATGAAAAGGAAACATGCCGAAATTCAATCTTTCCATCTGTAATCTCTAGCGGTAAATTGGTTTGCTTAGGTTCATAATCTTTACGGTTCATGATTTCAAAAACGCGGTCTGCAGCTACCATAGATGTTTGCAAAACAGAATAATTCTGCATCAAATCAATCAAAGGATTAAAAAGCTGATTGATATATTGGACAAAGGCATACATAACTCCGGCTGTTACTCCTGCAATTTGCCAAGTAAAACCGAAATAAGCTAAAATGACCGCATAAGCTAAAATTTTCAACAAAGACATGGCTGGCCGCAGAAAAAGGCTATTAATATTAAGATAGCGAACTGTATAATCCAAATGCTCACCGTTAATAGTTTCAAATTCCTTTATTAAGCGATTTTCCTGACCAAATGCCTGAATAATACGCATTCCCTCAATACTTTCAGAAAGTTTAACATTCAAATCGCTTAGTTTACTTCTGACAAGCTTGAGGAGACGATTAGATAAGCGTTGATAAAGCAAAATGGAACTTAACATGACTGGTAAAAAGAGTACAATAAGACCTGTCAATCGCCAATTCAAGCTAAACATCGTCACCAATGTTACTACAAGAATAAAAACAGAGCTTAAAAAACTTGAAAAGATACTACTAAACATATCCGCTACTGCTTGTGTATCATTTGTCAAACGGGAGACAATCGCTCCTGCTGGGGTCTGATCAAAATAGACCATCCCTAAATGCTCAATATTTTCAAAACTTTCTTGACGCAAATCGCGAACAATGCTATGTGCCACACGCGCAAAAGAATATTGTCCCAAGAAAGTAAATAACACTCGCAAAAGAAAAAGAGCATAGTACATAATCAGAACATAAAAACCTGTCATAATCTGATAACGACTAATAAAATGGTCAATAAAATAGCGAGCTAAAAGTGGCAAAGTTGTCGTTACCAAGGTTGTCACAAAGATGAAAACGAGCGCCAAAATGCTAATCCATTTATAACGCCACATATAAGTTAGAAGGCGATAAAAGGTTACTTGTTTTCTCATTATCGATCCTCCTTTAGATTTTCTGCCAATTGTTGTTTATGATAAGTTTGTGCATACCAACCATTTTGAGTTAATAACTCTTGGTGAGTACCCCGTTCTTTAATTCGTCCATTTTCCATCACTAAAATCAAATCTGCATGAACAATTGCTGATAGACGGTGCGCAGTGATAATGGTTGTTTTATCGTCTCTTTCTGTTTTGAGGTTTTTCAAAATCAAGTGTTCTGTTTTAGCATCAACAGCAGATAAAGAGTCGTCCAATATTAAAATATCTGGTTTAAGAACAAGTGCTCGACTCATTGCTAAACGTTGCTTTTGTCCCCCTGAAAGAGACACACCTCTCTCACCAACAATCGTATGAAAACCTTCTGGCATGGCAACAATATCCTCATAAAGACCACACAGCTTACTACTTTGAATCACTTCATCATCTGATAGACTTGGATTTGCAAATCGAATATTATCTATAATTGACATTGCAAAAAGAATCTGCTCCTGTGGTACATAACCAATCAAACTCCGCAAATCCTTTAATCTATACTCTCGAATATCATGATTATTCAGATAAATAGCACCATCTTGAATATCTTGCTCTCTCATCAGTAAGCGCAAAAGTGTCGTCTTACCAGAACCTGTTTGTCCGACGATTCCTAACGTTTGCCCTTTTTCTAACGAAAAGTGAATATTGGACAAAGTTGCTGTTTCCTTATAAGAAAAACATTTAATGTTATAGACCAAACGACCGTTTTGGATAGGGGAAACTGGTTTTTTTGTCTCTTTGACATCAGATTTTTCTGCTAACAGTCGCTCAATCCGCTCATAAGAAACTGCCCCCCTCTGGCTAATATTAAAAAGATAACCCATTGCCTGCAAAGGCCACACTAACATATCCAGATAAGTGATAAATGTTACTAATTCTCCAACTGTAAATTGTCCTCTAGAGATGAACAGTCCACCAAAAATCAAGGTTAAAGCATAAGATAAGCCGATGAAAATCAACACCATAGGATCAAAGAGAGAATTGTATTTTGCAGCTAGAATATTTTTTTCATAGACATCCTGATTTATTTTTGCAAAAGATTGACTTTCTGCTGTTTGATAGCCAAATGATTTAGTCACTTTAATTCCCGAAACACTTTCCTGCACCTTATTGTTCAAATCAGAAAAAGCTTCTTGGGCTGCCTTAAAACTCTCATGATTTTTTCGCCCAATTAGACTCGTTCCCCAAGAAAGAAATGGCAATGGTAAGGTGGCAATCAAAGTCAGGCGCCAGTCTAAAACAAAAAACATAGTCAACAGCGTTACCAGAGCTGTGATAGTGGCATCTACTGCCGACATAACGCCTCCACCTGCCACGCTCACAACTGCATTAATATCATTTGTTGCATGCGCCATCAAGTCTCCTGTTCGATATTTTTGATAAAAAGACGGAGACATTTTAGTAAAATGCTCAAAAAGCCGAGAACGCAACAGTCTTCCCAAATGATTTGCTGTACCAAAAATATATAGCCGCCAAAGATAACGCAGTCCATACATGATAAAAGCTGAAGCAAGCAAAACCGAAAGATTTAAAACTAATTGGTTTGATGTTAGATTTCGACTAGCAATACGGTCAATTACCACACCAATTACTCTAGGGGGGATTAAATTAAAAACACTAACCAAAGACAAGGCTAGAATTCCAATTATATACCGCTTTCTCTCTAGCTTGAAAAACCAACCTAATTTTCTGATAAGATTCATATTCTCTCCTCAATTATTGCTGATTACCATTATACACTATTTTGTACAATCACTCGTAAAAATAAAACACAGTCAGTGCAAGCTAACTGTGTTTCTCATTTCTTTTTGGTTAATGTAAAACTTTCGTCCAAAAGAGCAAAAAGTTCTATATCTGTTAAAGTATCATCCAAGGGCAGGCTAAGCCAATATTTTTTGTTCATGTGAAAGGCTGGGTAGATCCCCTTTCTCTGAATTAGCTCTACCACATGTTCATTTTTAATATTAAGTATCTCAATAATACCACTTCGATCTGCTTCAAACTTAGACCAATCTGTAGTCAGAAAGGCCCCATACCATTTTTTACTGTCCTGATGACGGAAAACTCCAGCTTTGGTAGAACTCTTCCTGGAAGACTTTTCCCAGAGGTATTCTAGCTTTCCATCATAGGTTTTTGCAACATAATCTTGCAAACGGCTACTCTGTTTATAAAGAAAGCCAACTTCGTCAAAACAGTTAGCTCGAATCATCAGGAAAATCTCTTGACAAGCTTCACGAACCTGTCCGACAAATTCACCCATCATCTGCTCCATTTTGACCTGCACGTATTCATCGCCTGTTTCTTGATCAAGCACTTGGTAGTCCAGCTTCTCACCCTGTAATTTTAGTTGTAATAAAAAGTCGCCCTTCATTATTTCCTGAGAATAAACAAACTCTACTCCTCTTTTTTCAAAACCAAAGGCTTGTAATTTTTCTGGATTTGCTTGGTATTTCTCAAATAAGTCTAACATGATTTTTACTTTCTAAAATACGATTTTGGTGCCATGAAGTTGGTTCACGCCAAGATTTGCGATAATTTCATCACGATTATTAACCGTAATACCACCTCCTGGTAAAATTTCAATTCGACCAGCTGCATGCTTTATCAAAGTATTTAACCAGAGAAAATGATTTTGAATCGGCTCTGTAGCTACTCCTCCATGAGTTAAGATTCTACTCACACCATGTTCAATTAACCAGTCTATTGTACTAAATTGCTGTTTCCTTGGAATAGCGTCAAAAGCCATGTGAAAGACGATTTCTAATCCTTGAGCAGCTTCTACCAACTTTTCCATTTTTAGATAATCAATTTCATTAGCAACTGTCAATGCACCAAACACTACACCATGTGTACCAGCTTTGCGAGCCATTTGAATATCCTCTAACATGATTTTCATTTCTAAATCATTGTATACAAAATCTCCTCCACGTGGACGAATCATCGTTATAACAGTTGTATGATAAGGACTCACTAACTCTACAGCTGCTTTTATGACACCATAGCTAGGCGTCGTTCCACCCACCGCCAGATTATCACAAAGCTCAACCCTCCGAGCACCTGTTTGCATGGCTTTTTCCAAATCAGTCACGTTTTCTGCACAAAATTCATAAATCATTTTTGACCTCTTCTATATGAAACAGTTTTCTTGACCATTATAACACAATCTTTATTTATTCCTCAAACTCCTTTGCGACTCGTTGACACCAATCTAACCAATTTTTCTTGTAATCCGACACAGACAAAATCCGATTTTCTAAATCTTTTATTGTAGCAATACCTATTTTGTCACAAACTTGAAGACAATAGGAATAGAACTCCCAATTCAAATCGTCTTTTTCTGCATAAACTGGAATCTCTTCAAAACCAGCTTGATAAGCTATAAATGCTCTACTGTGTCCATCAGTAAAAAAGATTTTGTCTTGGAAGCGCTTAATTGGCAAGGGTTTTAAACTACTTATGTTCTTTGTATCAAACCATGTCTGAACCTGCTTTAGTTTCTCTTCTGAAAGATAAAATTGACTTGGTTGAATAGCTGATAAAGGAAGCAGTAAATCCAAAGCATAGCGATGTCCTTTTTCAGTCTTTTCTATGGGATAAAATCCTACCGATTCAAACATCTTTTTAGAAGCAGTATTGTAATCATAAATTTCTCGAACATACAAACGTTCATAGCCCAGCTGACGTCCACGTTCAATTAATGCTTGAACAACGGTCTTCCCGATTCCATGACCACGATAATCTGAGTTACCAATAACAATAGGCATATCCTCTTGCCAAAAACTTACATCACCAATTGGCATCCAATTTTCATTTATCAGAATCTCAATAAAATACACTTCTCCATGCTGAGTAAGATAGTCATACATTTTCTTGATTCGCTGAAGTGTATAAGGCTCTCTACTACCATCAATCAAACGGATTACATCAGGATTCTGATACCAAGAAAAAGCTAGATGAGCTTGTCCATCATACTTTCGCAAACGTAAGGAAGAATGAATAGCAATATACTCTGGCTGTTCCAACATATCTATCATAGTTTTCTCCTCTTATTAATATTCTAACAAACATAGTACCTACTATTTAAGAATTTTGTTTACTTTATCGAAATTTTCTCTTGACATTATCTGTAAAAACAGTAAAATATACTTATGTGTATACAGTAAATGGAGGGGATTATGAAACCAAAAACAAAAAACCAATTTATAACTCTCACAGCTCTTTTGACAGCGCTAGCTATTGTCATTCCTATGATTATGCCTGTAAAAATTATTATTCCACCCGCTTCTTATACGTTAGCAAGCCATGTCCCTATCTTTTTAGCCATGTTTATCTCTCCTTTGATGACTTTAGTCGTTATTCTAGGTTCCACCTTTGGATTCTTAGCAGCTGGTTATCCTATTGTTATTGTTCTTCGTGCCTTATCTCATCTCTTCTTCGGATTGTTAGGTGCTCTTTACCTTAGAAAATATCCTAAAACTTTAGATAAACCAATTCAAACTTGGATACTAAATATTATTCTTGCTTTCGTTCACGCGATTGCTGAAGTTCTTGCTTGTCTCATCTTTTACGCCTCTACTTCTTTTCCAGAAAATATGTTTTACCTTCTCTTCATTCTCGTAGGTGTTGGAACAATTATTCATAGCATCGTTGACTTTATCATTGCACAATTTATTTATAAGACTCTACAAAAAATCCGTTAAACCTTGAATATTTAACGGATTTATTCTACAATGAATTTATGATAAAAAAAAGAAGAACTGATTTATTACAACTTTTAAAAAATGCGGAAACTCCTTTAAATGGTCAAATTCTAGCAGAAAAATTCAATGTTACGCGCCAAATTATTGTTCAAGATATTGCCGTTCTTCGAGCTGATGGTGCTCCTATTATTAGCACAAATCGGGGTTATATTTACAAAATGAACGATACTGTTAAATATTACCACCAGCTTTTTAAAGTCAAGCACACAATTGAAGATATCGAAACAGAATTGTTGGCAATCGTAGACAATGGCGGACGAGTCCAAAATATTATGGTGGAGCATCCCGTTTATGGGGAAATCCAAACGTATCTGAAATTAACTTGTCGCAGAGATGTCCAACATTTTATCCAACAAATTCATGAAAGTAATTTTCGAGGTTTATCTGAATTGACAGATGGCATTCATTATCATTTGGTTGAAGCCGATTCGCAGCAAGATTTAGATTATATCGAAAAAGCATTAGAAAACCTAGGTTTTCTAATGTAAAACATACACAAGTCATTTTAAGTATAGATTTCCAAAAATAGAGCCTGAGTGAACTGCACCCCAAAAGTTGGACAGAAAAAATCTAACTTTTGGGGTATTTTATTATGAAATTGAGTTATGAAGATAAAGTTCAAATCTATGAACTAAAAAAACAAGGAATCAGCTTAAAGCAACTCTCAAATAAATTTGGAGTACGTATTTCTACACTGACATACATGTTTAGTTTGATTGATCGTTACGGGATAGAAATCGTCAAGAAAGGGAAGAATCGTTATTATTCTCCAGAATTAAAACAAGAAATGATTGATAAAGTTCTGCTGGAAGGTTGTTCACAAAGAAGTGTATCTCTAGATTATGCTCTTCCAAGCAGTGGATTACTCTTAAATTGGCTGGCACAATGCAAGAAAAACGGGTATACTATTGTTGAGAAAACAAGAGGGAGACCAGCTAAAATGGGACGTAAACGGAAGAAAACTTGGGAAGAAATGACTGAACTAGAGCGACTTCAAGAGGAGAATGAACGCTTACGTACCGAGGTGGCCTACCTAAAAAAGTTAAAAGAGTTAGAGGAAAGGGACGAAGCCTTACAGCGAGAAAGGCAGAGACAATTAGAGAAATGGTTTCAGAAGGATTTCGACTAGATTTACTTCTTGAAACGGCACATTTAGCTCGCTCAACTTACTACTATCACTTAAAACAGCTAGATAAACCAGAGAAGAATCAAGGACTTAAAGCTGAAATTCAGTCAATTTATCGTGAGCATAAAGGAAATTATGGCTATCGGCGAGTTACTCTTGAACTAAGAAATCGTGGCTTCGTAGTCAATCATAAAAAGGTCCAACGTCTGATGAAAGTCCTTGGTTTAACGGCTCGAATTCGTCGAAAACGGAAGTATTCTTCCTACCAAGGAGAGATTGGCAAGAAAGCAGGGAATCTCATTCAACGCCAGTTTGGAGCATCGAGACCAATGGAAAAGTGCTATACAGATGTGACAGAGTTTGCCGTTCCAAATAGCACACAGAAATTGTATTTATCGTCAGTTTTAGATGGCTTTATCAGCGAAATTATTCCTTTTAATCTTTCTTATTTGCCAAATTTAGAACAAGTGAAAATCATGTTGGAACAGGCCTTTGCAGAGGAGCATTACGAAAATACAATTCTCCATAGCGATCAAGGATGGTAATACCAACACGATTCTTATCATCGGTTTCTAGAGAGTAAAGGAATTCAGCCATCTATGTCGCGCAAGGGAAACAGCCCAGACAACGGTATGGTGGAGTCCTTCTTTGGTATTTTGAAATCCGAAATGTTTTACGATTATGAGAAGCACTTTAGGTCTTTAGAGGACCTTGAACAAGCTATTGTAGACTATATCGATTACTACAACAACAAACGAATCAAAGTCAAACTAAAAGGACTTAGCCCTGTACAATACAGAACTAAATCCTTTCAACAATTATTTGTCCAACTTTTGGGGGTCAGTACATTGTGAGTGGGTTTTTCTCTATTATTTTTTATGGGCCAAGAGTTGATTGATGTGGTCTACTTTTTTAGCTTCTCTTTTATAGAGAATAGTCCAAATGATGAGGTAGACAATCGCAAACTCTGGAATGAGTTGGAGATAGAAGGTCCAGTGGAAGGGGAACCAACCAGCTAGAGTTGCCAGTGGGACAAAGCCAGCCAGCATGAGGAAGAAATGGGAAAGTGTGGCACGGAGCAAGCTCCAGTCACGGCTGAATAAGCGACTGCCAAAGCTAAAGAGAACGCCGATAGCTGACCAGATAATCGTGCAGTAGAGTAAGACCAGAGCACCGTGAACCTGATGTTGAGCCATCACTTGGCCGATAAGAGACTCGGGACTTAGTGGGGCATAGGTATTTGGTGCATAAATGAGTGAAAAGAGGATAGAGAGGATGAGGCCGATAAGTACACCAGCGGCTGCATCGTGAAAGATTTGTTTTTTCATAGTTCTAATTTCTCCTTGATGGTTTTTAGGTAACGGCGTGAAGAGTAAGTGAAGCTTTCGTTTTTTAAGAAAATTTCAACCAGGCCGTTGGGAGTGAGTTTGAGATGAGAGATGGAATCGATATTGACGATTTCAGATTGGGAAATTTGGATAAAAGTGGTCGGCAGAATGTCAAGAACTTGATAGAGACGCAAATCAATGGTATAGGTCTGAGATGCAGTTTCTGCTAGAACCTTTCGATTCTCTATATAGAAGCGCTGAATCTTACCAATCTTAACTAGATAGACCTGATCATCAATCTTTCCTTTGATTGTTTCTTTTTGGTCAAGATTTTCTGCGAACTCGATGACTTTCTGGACTTTTTCGGTAGGCTGAGGAGTTTGGACAATCAGCTTTTCCTCCTCGTAAGTCTCCTTAATCTGTAGTTCTACTTTCATAAATTTCCCTCCTTTTCAGTTATACAAGGTTAATCTCACTTCTTGTACACCTTTATTAATACTCTTCAAAAATCAAATTCTAACCACGTCAGCGTCGTCTTGCCGTACTAAAGTACTGTCTGCGCCTAGCTTTCTAGTTTGCTCTTTGATTTTTATTGAGTATACCACTATTTTACGACCCCTGGCAAGAGCTTTTGCCTATGTGGAGAGATTTGGAGTCTATGTGGTATTTGCTTTTTCTGGTAACATCTGAAATATGGTATAATAGCACTAATCAATTTCTAGGAAAATAGATACAGAAAGGGGCTGAAAGATGTCTCATATTATTGAATTGCCAGAGGTACTGGCAAACCAGATTGCGGCAGGAGAAGTGATTGAACGTCCTGCCAGTGTAGTCAAAGAGCTGGTAGAAAATGCCATTGACGCGGGTTCTAGCCAGATTATCATTGAGATCGAGGAAGCTGGTCTTAAGAAGATTCAAATCACAGATAATGGCCATGGAATTGCCCACGATGAGGTGGAATTGGCTCTCCGTCGTCATGCGACCAGTAAGATAAAAAATCAGGCAGACCTCTTTCGGATTCGGACGCTTGGTTTTCGTGGTGAAGCCCTGCCTTCGATCGCTTCTGTCAGTGTCTTGACTCTGTTGACGGCGGTGGATGGTGCGAGTCATGGGACCAAGCTCGTTGCGCGTGGGGGTGAAGTTGAGGAAGTCATCCCAGCGACTAGTCCTGTGGGAACCAAAGTTTGTGTGGAGGACCTCTTTTTCAATACACCAGCTCGTCTCAAGTATATGAAGAGTCAGCAGGCAGAGTTATCCCATATCATTGATATTGTCAACCGTCTAGGGTTAGCCCATCCTGAGATTTCTTTTAGCTTGATTAGTGATGGCAAGGAAATGACACGAACAGCTGGAACTGGTCAACTGCGACAAGCCATCGCAGGGATTTATGGTTTGGCGAGTGCCAAGAAGATGATTGAAATTGAGAACTCTGACTTAGATTTTGAAATTACAGGTTTTGTGTCTTTACCTGAATTAACCCGAGCCAACCGTAACTATATCAGCCTCTTCATCAATGGCCGTTATATCAAGAACTTCTTGCTCAACCGTGCTATTTTGGATGGTTACGGAAGCAAGCTTATGGTAGGGCGTTTTCCACTGGCTGTCATTCACATCCATATTGACCCCTATCTAGCTGATGTCAATGTGCATCCAACCAAACAAGAAGTGCGGATTTCTAAGGAAAGAGAACTGATGGCGCTGCTTTCAGAAGCTATTTCAAATAGTCTCAAGGAACAAGCCTTGATTCCTGATGCTTTAGAAAATCTTGCCAAGTCGACCGTGCGCAATCGTCAAAAGGTAG
>ERZ773005.1801-NODE-1801-length-10354-cov-3.044373_pt1 | contig 10354 bp, 7 predicted proteins | sample MGYA00580666_ERZ773005 | MGnify/ENA primary metagenome ERZ773005 (study PRJEB29015, sample SAMEA2737999) | human oral metagenome | biome: human oral; feature: human-associated habitat; material: dental | place: China | collected 2061 ... | reverse complement strand
AAAAAGCCCTATTTTTTGATACAATCAATCTAGAAACAGCGAAAATGCTGTTGTTGTTATACCTTACCTATAAGGAATTGAGACAATATCTCGTTTATACCCAGACTCCTTAGAAATAGAATTATCCGTTATACCTTACCTATAAGGAATTGAGACCATTCAGCATTGTTTGCCTTCTGTTGTTTTACTACATCTTGAAGCGCTTTTACTTGTGTTATACCTTACCTATAAGGAATTGAGACATCCATTGTCGGGCCATATAACTGATGTTTTCTTTAATCTTGTTATACCTTACCTATAAGGAATTGAGACGAAATGAAATTTATTCGCTAGTTCTGGATGCTGAGACGGTTATACCTTACCTATAAGGAATTGAGACAGGAACAAAACTATCTTTGAATCCAATATCTTTGACTGCTTCGGCAGTTATACCTTACCTATAAGGAATTGAGACCTTCCTTTAATAATTCTTTTAATTTTTTTTAAAGTATCCGTTATACATTACCTATAAGGAATTGAGACGTAATATCGTCAGCATACACTGAGTAACTGATTTTGTGCTCCAGGTTATACCTTACCTATAAGGAATTGGTTTATTCAACTGAAAAAACTTGCGGGAGCAAGTTTTTTATGGTATATTGGAAGTGTTTTCATGATGAATGTCTTAATCGGAGGTTATTTATGTCTGAGAATCATCCTGCGTACAGTCACCATATCTTTGTCTTGCCCTTTGCGGCCAAGGGGCTGGAGTCTTTTCCGAAGTCTTCCAATTGGAAGGAACTCAGCCAAGATGCCAATGAACTCCCCTATCTAAACGTAGAAGCTGGTGAAAAAAGGGAGCGATTAAAGTACGCTTATCGCCGATATTTTAATAAAGAAGCAGAGGAGCTAATTTTCCGAAATCCAGAGCTGGTCACAAACTATGCTTATACTGGCTTAGAAAAAGGTGATGTGTATCGGATTTCTTATTATAATAAATACAGCGAACTCAAGTGTTACAACCTAACGCTTGATTATATCATGCTTCGTTATTTTCCAAATTTAGAAGCAGGTTTCCTGATTTTTTCAATGGAAAATCGTTGCAAAGATAAATTGGAAGATATTAAAAACATCAACCAGTATGGTCGTCATCTCTATGCTCCTTTTTTGCCTGCTCTTCGGAGTTATTCAGTCTCACCTAATAATATTGAGCTGATTAAGAGTGACAAAATTAAGGAGGAACCACGGGAATCCGACTTGCTTTTGTCCTATGGGATCATGTCGGCTCCGAAAGAAATCTTACAGGATTTCTTTGGCTTGCCAGAGGAAGCGATATTCCCAGAGGATATTTCACAGTTTGAGTCTAAGCCTCATCTGGAAATCATCATTGATGACCGTATGTATGTGATGAGTTATATGATGGTTCCTGAAGTAGAGGACTTGATTTATAAAACGGCGAATTGGGCGAATTTTGATGATTCGGAGCAGAGTTTAGAGGAGATGAAGCTTCTTTATAGCATTTTATATGTTGATAAGGGAGATTCAACATGTCTGAGTCGAGATATGCTAAAGACAGAGCTGGAAAAGCTTCTCTATACGAGGTGGTCAGCTGAAGGAAGTCTTTATATGGCCAGTCAGCATTCGATGATTTTTATGAGTGGCTCTGATTTTCCAGAGTTTTTCCTCAAAGGCTACTTTTTGACGGAATATCTGGACTTGGCTTTGATCACGCTCAGTCAGAGGATTGGTATTTTGAAGTATTCCAAGGATGCGGGAGATAAGGTCAATGCTAGAGTTTCTGATAAACTGAAGCTGCAGAAGGCTTACACGACATTTAAAAATCAATATCTGCTTCCGGAACTTTGCCCGCAGGAGCAGGCGGTGGAAATCTACGAATTGCTGCAAACTTCTCTCTATATCGAGAAGCATATCAATCTCCTAGATAGTCAGATCAGTGAACTGCATGGTATCAGCCAGACGGAAGCAAGTAATGAATTGAATGAGACGGTAATAGTACTCACTGTTTTAAGTATTACATTAGCAATTATTCCGAATATCAAAGAACTGCAGGATAATTGTTTGACAATATGTAATCTGAGTCTGGCGTATTCATCTTGGCTTACTTTGCTCATTCTTCTTTCGACAATTTGTTTCTTCTATTTCAAAAAGAGAAAATAAATGTATATTATCTTGACATATGATGTGCATCGCAAGCGCGTGGCCAAGGTTTTAAAGACCTGTCGGAAATACTTGGTTCATGTGCAGAAGTCGGTCTTTGAAGGGCATATTACTCCAGCAAAGCTGAGTGCTTTACAAAAGGAATTAGCCAACATTATAGAACCTCAGACAGATTCTGTACAGATTTATCAGTTGGAATCTCCAAAATACACTAAGAAGCTCCAAATCGGAATAGTCGAATCGAATGAGTTTATCCTTTAGGTGGTTGCTGTAGTGCCCTAGCTAATAATCTAATCGCATGAAGTGTCTTCTTCATGCGATTTTTCTGATTTTGTCTTTCAAAAAGTCGGTCGATCTTTTCGATTTTTTGCCTCCTTTTTAAAAGCTGTCAACCAAGCGGTTTATAAGCGTTAGGACAAAAAAGATCGACCGACTTTTTTCATTGAAATCTTGAAAAAAGCCCTATTTTTTGATACAATCAATCTAGAAACAGCGAAAATGCTGTTGTTATACCTTACCTATAAGGAATTGAGACGTAAGATTTTCGGGAACCTTTTCATGGAGGACATTCCTGATCATGCCGTTATACCTTACCTATAAGGAATTGAGACGTTATACAAGAGTTACCTCTTGAATCTTTACTGAATAGAACCTGTACGTTATACCTTACCTATAAGGAATTGAGACGGTTTCCCTGGTTCGCTTGGCTTGCCGGGTTTATCAGGTTTTGTTATACCTTACCTATAAGGAATTGAGACTTAGTTGGAGCAAAAAAACAATCATTTTGATCTTCTTCATCTTCGTTATACCTTACCTATAAGGAATTGAGACTTCTCAGTTGATCCTTTCGGATTTGAGACTTCAACGTATTCTTGTTATCCCTTACCTATAAGGAATTGAGAAGAATTGTTTCAAGGTTATTCAGCTCTTTATAGATTTCAGAATGTTATATCTTACCTATAAGGAATTGGTTGTGTGTCTTTGTCTGTCTCTAAGGCACCAAAAAGCGAGCAAATTCATGTCTGCTGGGAAGCATGAGAATTTGTTCGCCTTTTGTTTGGTAGGATTATTTGAAATTTCCGTCATGATTTGCTATACTAGTAGCAGTTAAAGATTGTAGCAGAGCCATTGCCTGCTGCATGGATAATCAAGAAAAGTGCTCTTCAGTGCTTTTTTATTATTATAGAAATTGGAGGGATTATGCTTTACATTTGGTCTTATTTGAAACGCTACCCCAAATGGTTGGTGCTGGATTTTGTGTCGGCCATCTTTTTTGTAGTGGTCAATCTAGGGCTGCCAACGGTTTTGGCGCGCATGATTGACGAAGGGATAAACCAAGGCGATCAGGAACGCCTGTATTTCTGGGGCTTTATCATGTTACTGGTTATTATACTTGGGATTTTGGGGCGGATCGTCCTCTCCTATGCCGCTGGGAAATTAACGACCAGCATGGTGCGGGATATGCGGAATGATCTCTATGACAAGCTGCAGGAGTATTCCCATCATGAGTACGAGCAGATTGGCGTTTCTTCGCTAGTGACGCGGATTACCAGTGATGCCTTTGTCCTCATGCAGTTTGCTGAGCAAACGCTCAAGATGGGAGCTATCACGCCTATCATGATGCTGTCGTCCATCCTCATGATTTTCCTGACCAGTCCGTCCATGGCTTGGATTGTGGCGATTTCAGTGCCTTTTTTGGCAATCGTAGTCTGGTATGTGGCGGTCAAGACGCGTCCCCTGTCTGAAAAGCAGCAGAAGACGCTGGACAAGATCAACCAGTATGCTCGGGAAAATCTGACCGGTCTGCGGGTCATTCGAGCCTTTGCCCGTGAGGAATTTCAGGAAGAGCGCTTCGCTAATGAAAATGAAATCTATGCGGAGAATTCCAACCGTCTCTTTAAGCTGACCGGTTTGACGGAGCCTCTCTTTGTGCAGATTATCATTGCTATGATTGTGGCCATTGTCTGGTTTGCCCTGAAACCACTAGGCAGCGGCGAGTTGAAAATCGGGGATTTAGTTGCCTTTATCGAGTACAGTTTCCATGCTCTTTTGTCTTTCCTGCTCCTGTCCAGTCTCTTTACCATGTATCCACGTACGGCGGTCTCTAGTGAGCGGCTGAAGGAAGTCATAGATATGCCGATTTCCATCGATCCAAATGAGAATGGGATCACGGAAACTGCGACTCATGGCTATCTGGAATTTGACAATGTAACCTTTGCCTATCCAGGTGAGACAGAAAATCCTGTCCTGCATAATATTTCTTTCAAGGCCAAGCCGGGAGAAACGATCGCCTTTATCGGCTCAACAGGCTCTGGGAAGTCTTCCTTGGTGCAGTTGATTCCGCGTTTCTATGATGTGACCTTGGGCAAAATTTTGGTGGATGGTGTGGATGTCCGCGCCTATAATCTAAAGGCACTCCGTCAGAAGATTGGCTTTATTCCGCAGAAAGCTCTGCTATTTACCGGGACGATCGCTGAAAATATCCGCTATGGTAAGGAAGATGCTAGCTCTGAGGAGCTCAATCAAGCAGCAGATGTGGCTCAAGCTCGCGATTTTATCGAGAGCAGAGAAGAGCGCTTCGAGACGCATTTGGCTGAAGGTGGCAGCAATCTATCTGGTGGTCAAAAGCAGCGTCTGTCCATTGCGCGTGCGGTTGTCAAGGAGCCGGACATTTATATTTTTGATGATTCCTTCTCGGCTCTGGACTACAAGACGGATGCGACTTTGCGCCGCCGACTTAAGGAAGTGACGCAGGATGCAACGGTTCTCATTGTGGCTCAGCGGGTAGGAACCATTATGGATGCGGATCAAATCATTGTCTTAGACAAGGGTGAGATCGTGGGTCGAGGCCGGCATGAGGAACTGATGGAAAATAATGCCATCTATCGCGAAATTGCTAACTCCCAGCTCAATAGCCAATCATTAACAGAAGAATAGGAGGAAGAGATGAAAGAAAATAGTTTTGTCCGCTTATGGGGCTATCTAAAAGTCTATAAAGCCGCCATGCTTCTTGCAGTCTTCCTCAAGATTGTCAGTGTGGTCATGAGTGTCCTAGAGCCTTTTGTCTTAGGACTTGCCATCACAGAACTGACGCAAAATCTGCTGGATATGGCCAAGGGAGTACCCGGTGCAGCCATCAATAGCAGCTACGTGGCTTGGATTATGCTGCTCTACTTTATTCGTGCCCTCTTTTATGAGATTGGTGCCTATTTCTCTAATTATTTCATGACTAATGCTGTGCAGAGCACCGTTCGCGATATGCGTAATGAGCTCAGTCGTAAAATCAATCGAATTCCTGTTTCGTATTTTGATAAGCACCAGTTCGGTGATTTGATTGGGCGCTTTACCAGCGATGTAGAGACTGTCTCAAATGCTCTCCAACAAAGCTTTTTGCAGGTGGTCAATGCCGTCATGACCCTTATTTTGGTTATTGGGATGGTTCTTTACCTGAATGTCCAGCTGGCCTTGATTGTTATCGTCAGCATTCCTCTGACTTATTTGGGAGCTAGATTTATTCTTAAAAAATCTCAGCCCTACTTTAAGCAGCAGGCGGATGTTTTGGGCGCTATGAATGGCTTCGTACAGGAAAATCTGTCAGGCTTCAATGTCCTCAAACTTTATGGTCGGGAAGAGACCTCGGCTGAGGATTTTCGAGCCATTACTCAAAATCTACAGGAAGTAGGCTTTAAAGCTAGCTTTATCTCGGGGCTCATGATGCCCGTCCTCAATGGGATTTCAGATTTGACTTATCTCATTGTGGCTCTGGTTGGTGGTTTACAGGTTATTGCTGGTCAGCTGACCATCGGAAATATGCAGGCCTTTGTCCAGTACGTCTGGCAGGTCAATCAGCCTATTCAAAACCTCACCCAGCTGGCAGGACAGCTCCAGAGTGCCAAGTCTTCGCTGGATCGGATTTTCCAGATTTTGGATGAGCCAGATGAAGTCATGGATAATACCGTCCAGCTAGACAAGGACTTGACTGGTCAAGTCAGCTTCAAAGATGTAGACTTCCAATATGTGGTAGATAAGCCGCTGATTCGTAACTTTAATCTGGAAGTCCAGCCGGGTGAGATGGTGGCTATTGTCGGGCCGACCGGAGCTGGTAAGACGACCCTGATCAACCTCCTCATGCGTTTCTACGACGTGACCAAAGGCTCTATCAGCGTAGATGGCCACGATATTCGCCAGCTGTCTCGCCAAGACTATCGTAAGCAGTTTGGTATGGTTCTGCAGGACGCTTGGCTTTATGAAGGGACTATCAAGGAAAATCTCCGCTTTGGTAACCTTGACGCTACCGATGAGGAGATTGTGGAAGCTGCCAAATCAGCCAACGTGGACCACTTTATCCGGACCTTACCGGGTGGCTACAACATGGAAATGAATCAGGAATCTAGCAATATTTCGCTGGGACAAAAGCAGCTCCTGACGATTGCACGGGCGCTCTTGGCCGATCCTAAGATTCTAATTTTGGACGAGGCGACATCCTCAGTGGATACTCGTTTGGAGTTGTTGATTCAGAAGGCTATGAAAACTCTTATGCAGGGGCGGACGAGCTTTGTCATTGCGCATCGTTTGTCTACTATCCAAGAAGCAGACAAGATTTTGGTGCTCAAGGATGGACAAATCATTGAGCAGGGCAATCACGAGTCGCTGTTAGCCGACAAGGGCTTCTATCATGACTTGTATATGAGCCAATTTTCGGATAAGAAAGAAGCCTAGACATATAAAAGAGGAAACTCAGCTGAGTTTCCTTTTTGATTTATAATTTGATGGAGTTTTAAACCAAAAGCTTGTCGGGTGAAAAGGTGCTTAAAGATCATCTACTTGAACGATATGGGTTTCAAATTCGAGATTTGGCATGGCTGCTGCTAAATCCTGGTGGATGCGTTCAAGGGATTCTAGCCGCATTTGAACAGATGTATGGGCATTTCCTTGGATAATGAAAATGGCATTTTTTGTGCTATCATCAAATTTATAAAGGTCGCTGTCACGGACATCAAGCCAAGCAAGGATGCCTTTTTCATCTCGATAGACATAGTCGGTCGGAGCTACGTGCTTTTCCTTGGATAAGATAGGAAGGAAAATATCGTCCTTCTGACTGACAGTAAATTCAATCTCATCACCGATTTTATCAAGGTCGTGCCCGCCGATAGCTAGGAAAGAATGCAAGGATTCCACGTTATAAATATCAATGATGCTGTTGATCCTTGGAATGGAGCCGCGGTGTTGGATATTGCGGATCAGAGCTGGTACAGTTGGCGGGTTCTTTTTAACACTGCGTCCCACTTTCTGCAGCAGATCACAGTAGCCTTGGATAGTCGGATGGTCAGTGATTTCTGCTAGATTGCAGTTCAAAGCCCAGTTTTCTGCTTCCTTCTGTTTTTGGAGAAAAAATTGCGGTAAAGGTGCTTGAGGATCGACATTTCTAGCAATGCCAAGGACGACACTTGTGATACCAAGTTCTGCTAAACTTTTATCAATGGTAAATTTCATCTTAGACGGACCTCCATTTTTTTACCATCATTATACCTTTTTCTGGGGCTTTTTACAATGAAAAATATGTGTGGAATAAGGAGAAAAGGAAGGGAAGTAGCAGAATTCCGATGATAAACGCATGCCATTTCCAGTAGATACGGATTAAGCCAGCGGTTTCTCGGATCCATGCGGAAGGAAGAAAATAGAAGGCCGTGCGAGAACCAATACTGCGGCCTTTGAGACCAACTTGTTTCATATAGATCCCCGCACGTAGCGCGTGGAAAGAATTTGTGACAAGGACAACCCGATCTTGTTCCAGTCCTTGTGATAGCATAAGCTCTTTACTGAATAAGAGATTTTCAAGCGTAGTGCGAGATTTATTTTCGAGGAAAATACTGTCAGCTGGGACTCCTTTTTCCATCAAATAACCTGCCATAGCCTCTGCTTCGGAAATCCACTCGTCGTCTCCCTGACCGCCAGAGACAATGATGACTGGCTTCCGATTAAATTTTTCATAGATGGCTAGCCCTTTATCTAAGCGCTGAGCCAGCAGAGGAGGCACCTTATCTCCAAACAATCCTGCACCGAGGATAATAATAGTCTGAGGCTCTTTCTTGACTGGAAAAATATTTAAAAAGAATGCATAGATGATATAGGAAAGATAGAGAAAGGTTCCGTAAAATAGTAGTAAATCAGCGAGGGAAATCAAAGTTGCAAGAAATGACCGAGGAGCGAGAAAATGCATCAGACCAAGCCCCACAATCGCTAGGCCGTAGAGAAGGGATAGGAGATTGGCTAATCTAAGCCCCTCTAGCTGCAACATTTGGCGACCATTAAAAATCAAATAGGCAGTAGAAGCGAAAATACTAATAGGAATTGCTAAAAGCAGGATATAAAAGCTAATCATAGCTGGTGTATAACCAATAAATCGCTCAAGACTAACAATCGTAAGCCCAGCTAAAACAATTCCCATCATCATAAGAGTGAAGGTCAGGAGATAAGCATTGAATAAACTTCTAGGTTCCCGATAGACTAAAAAAGTAAAGATAGCAGCAGGAATGAGCCAGATTAGATGAATTAACATATTAAAACCTCGCAAATGAACTTATAACTAGTATAGCATAAGTCCATCTAACAAAAAAGGAATTACGTATATGATATAAATCGAAAACGAATAAGAATAATTCGTAATAAATCGTATTGTATTTCGCGGTTTTCTTAAGGTTGAGAAAAGGCAATTTTTATTTCAAAATCCTTGCAATGAGTGGTGTTTATCGGTATAATGGAAAAATCTTAAAAAGACTGGAGATGACGATGATTAAAAAAGGATCCTTGACCGGTTTGCTTTTATTTGGAATGTTTTTCGGAGCCGGTAACCTGATTTTTCCACCTCAATTGGGTTTGGAATCTGGTCAAAATTTCTGGCCAGCTATTGGAGGCTTTGTCCTATCGGGCGTCGGTATTGCTATTCTAACCTTGATTATAGGTACTTTGAATCCCAAGGGCTATATTGATGAAATCTCGAAAAAGATTGCCCCTTGGTTTGCGGTAGTTTACTTGGTAGCCCTTTATCTTGCAATTGGTCCCTTCTTTGCCATTCCTCGGACGGCGACCACTGCCTTTTCTGTCGGGATTGAGCCCATGTTGCCCGCAGGTTCTCATGCCATTTGGCTTTTTGGGTTTACGCTGGCCTATTTCGCTTTAGCCTATCTGATTGCACTCAATCCATCAAAAGTTTTGGATACTATTGGTCGTTATTTAACGCCAATCTTTGCCCTATTGATTATAGTTTTAGTCGTATTAGGCGCTGCCAAATATGGTTCCACTGCCCCTCAAGGAGCAACAGCGGAATATGCTGCTTCAGCTTTTGGAGCAGGGTTCCTTCAAGGCTACAATACTCTGGATGCCTTAGCTTCAGTTGCCTTTAGTGTGGTTGCCGTGACAACCCTTAATCAGCTCGGTTTTAAGAATAAAAAGGAATATATTTCTACTATTTGGGTCGTGGGTATTCTTGTGGCGCTTGGCTTTAGCGTTCTTTATATTGGCCTTGCCTTTCTTGGAAATCACTTCCCACTTAATCTAGCGAATTTGCCGAAAGGTGCAAACGTAGGGGCTTCTGTTTTGTCTTCTGCAACTCAGGCTATCTTTGGTCCGATGGCTCAGATTTTCCTAGCGATTATGGTAACGGTGACCTGTTTTACAACTACAGCTGGACTTATCGTCTCAACTGGCGAATTTTTCCACAATACCTTCCCGAAAGTATCTTATAAGGTGTATGCGACTATTTTTACGCTAGTTGGTTTCGCTATTGCAAATCTTGGTTTGAATGCTATTATTCAGTATTCAGTTCCAGTTCTGGAAATTCTTTATCCGATTACCATTACGATTGTGATGATTGTCATGGTCAATCGCTTTTTGCCACTTTCTAAACCAGGGATGCAGTTGACCATCGCAGTGGTGACCCTGATTGCTTTTGCTAGCATTTTGGGACGACAATTCAAGCCAACTGCCATTCTCAATCTGGTTAATGCTCTGCCATTTGCTCAAGCTTCTCTACCTTGGTTGCTGCCGGCTCTGGTTGGGATCTTGCTTTCCCTCCTTTTGCCAAACAAGCAAAAAACTGAAGCATTTGAATTTGAAGCATAAGAAGAAAATTCACCACAGTGTGGTGGATTTTTTTTGACTCATTGTCAATTATAGTAGGGAATTTATGGCGAAGGAA
>ERZ773005.1800-NODE-1800-length-10359-cov-4.253397_pt1 | contig 10359 bp, 9 predicted proteins | sample MGYA00580666_ERZ773005 | MGnify/ENA primary metagenome ERZ773005 (study PRJEB29015, sample SAMEA2737999) | human oral metagenome | biome: human oral; feature: human-associated habitat; material: dental | place: China | collected 2061 ... | reverse complement strand
TTCAACATGAAGATCTTTGATTTCTAAGACAGACATTTCTTTTTCCTTTCTTTGCCTAGCTGATTCACATACTTTAGTATACCAAAAAAAAGCCCAAAAGGCTTTTATTTTGTTTAGAACTATTCTTGTTTATGTTTCTTTTGGTATCTCTTCTCTCGAACTTCTTCTCGATAAGAAGAGTTTCCTATAAAGCGCAGAATATTGAGCAGAGGCGTCCTCTGCGGCCCCAGAACCCCTATTAGTTCTACCAAAAGTTCGACACCTAGCAGAAGACCAATTACGAGGAGGAGTCCACCGATGCGGGTTGATACATTTAGCAGGAGAGAAATCATAGAGAAAATCATCGAAATCCCATAGATGACCAAAACCGTTCCCCGATGTGTTAATCCCAAGGACAAGAGTCTATGGTGAAGGTGGTGACGGTCAGGCTGGTAAAATTTCTGACCTGACAAAGTTCGACGAACGATTGCTAAAAAAGTATCGGTAATCGGTACACCCAAGATAATCATAGGTGTAACAATCGCTACTGCCGTTGCATTCTTCAAGCCTTGTAGAGACAGGACCGAAATCATAAAACCGATGAAAAGAGCCCCCGTATCCCCGCCATATATAATGGCTGGATGATAATTGTAAGGAAAGAAGCCAGCAATAGAGGCCACTAAAACCAAGATGGTCAAAGTCAGGAATAAATTATGACCCGGCAAGAAAAAGTAGGAAACAATGCCCATGGTTAGCAAGGAAATAATGGAGACCCCGCTGACAAGGCCATCTAAACCATCCATGAGATTGACCGCATTGGTAATAGAGACAATCCAGAGAATGGTCAAAATAAAAGATAGCCAAGGTGGGAAAAAGAGATGGGGACCACCAAAAGGAATCTTAAAGTCATCCAAGCGGAAATCCGTCAGCCACCAAATCAGACAGGCAGCTAGCACAATCCCTCCTAACTTCATCAGGGGACTTAATTCTTTAATATCATCGATAAGCCCTGTCAGGGCAACAAGCAAGCCCCCCAACACAACCGGCCAAATATAGTCAAAATAAGTCTGTTCAAAAAAAGTGACGCCAACAATCTGCGGCATGAAGACCAAAGTTGCCAAGGTAAAAGCCGCTACAACCGCCAGACCGCCTGCACTCGGCATGGGCTTCTTATTGATTCGTCGAGCATTAGGATAGTCGACTGCATCCATTTTAAAAGCCAAGAGCCGAACGAGGGGAGTCAGCAAAACTCCGACAAAAAATGTCGCTAGCAGCACCAAAATGAACTTCAATGGAAAAGCAATCATAAGCATTCAACTTTCTGCAACTGTTGGATGGCTTCTGTCACCAAAAGCAGACGCCCGTGTTCTTGTAGGACAGAACGAGTAATATCTGTATCCTCAGCAAATTCACGCATTTTAGCCAGTAACCAAGCTGGATAAAGAGCAGGTTGCTCTTCTAAATCTACCAAAATAGTCAGGTAGTAGGCAGAGTCATATTTATAGAGTTCTGACAGGTCTATTGGGTAGTCAACCGTTTTGGCGAAAGAAACTGCACTCTGCAAATCAGTAAATGACAAAATATAGTAGACATAACGGTCTAGATTTTCTTCCCTATCTTCTGAAGAATCTACAGAAGCCTCCTGGTCAGCCTCTGCTGCTTCTAAAGATTTGACTGCCTCAAGGTCATCCTTACTCTTTTCAAAGATATTTTTTTCCAAAGTCTTTAAGAACTCATCTGGAGACATCTGACTGAGCTCATCCATGTCTGGTAGATTGCCCAAATCCTCAAAATTCAAATTCTTATCAATCTTGGATCTCGTCACAAAGACATCCAGCTTGTCTGGCTTAGGCGTCACTCGAAAGCTGAGCATACCACTGTCTAAAAAGCTTTCCGGCATTTCCAGCTCATCCAAAATCGTATAGAAAAACTCTTCTGTTTTTTCTTGGGGAACTAGGAAATCTGCAATTTCCATTCCGTGTTCTTCCAAATCTTCCAACTGGATGGTAATTTTAATCGTCGAATCATTAATCTGTTTCACTTCCATCTCATCAACCTCATACTTTCATAGTCTTTCTATTATACTAAAATTCTAAACTTATTTCAAAAAAATAACTGGTCAAATAAGAAAAGGCTGGGAAAATTTCCCAAGCCTTGATTAACCAATAATGACCTTGATCAGACCGTAAACCAACAGCAAAACTCCGAGTCCGATCCGATATTTACCAAAGACTGTAAAGTCATGATTCTTGACATAGTCTGTCAGGAAGCGAATTACATAAAGACTGACTCCGAAGGCCACTCCCATCGCTACCAATAAAAGGAATAATTGATCGAAACCTAAAGAATTACCCTTGATGATAAATTTCAGGATTTTCAGCCCACTTGCACCAAACATGATTGGAATACCCAAGTAGAAAGTAAACTCTGTCACAACTGGTCGGCTGACACCATTCAAGAGACCACCGACAATGGTCGCACCTGAACGACTAGTTCCTGGAAAGAGGGACAAGACTTGGAAAAGACCGATATAAAGGGCTGTTTGATAAGGAAGTCTACTCAATTCTGTAACAGTCGGTTCCACCTGCTCTCGTTTTTCCAGATAGATAAAGGCAACCCCGTAGATAATCAGCATGATCGCAACGGATACCAGATTATAAAAATGGGCTTCAAACCAATCGTCTAGGAAAAGGCCGATGATTGCAGCTGGCAAAGCAGCAACGACTACCTTGGCCCAGAGCTGCCATGTCAGCTGAATTTGACGAGCTGTTTTCCCTGGTTTAAAAGGGTTGAGCTTATCAAAATAAATCACCACAACCGCCAAGATTGCTCCCAGCTGAATGACTACATTGAACATTTCCATGAAGGCTGGATTTTCATTTTTATACTTAATAAAATCTTGAATCAGAATCAAGTGGCCGGTACTCGAAATGGGTAGCCACTCTGTAATTCCTTCAACAATTCCATAAATAATGGACTTTAAAATTTCAATAATAAACATAGATAACTCCTAAAACAACTTTAGCATTTATTATACCACATATTGGAGGAGAGGAAAAGCTTTCTCAAGGCCTTTGGCAAGCTTTTTATCAAAAGGCTCCGCCCCCGCCGCCTCCACCGCCACCAGAGAAGCCACCTCCTGCTCCGCCTCCCGATGAAACAGAAAAATGACTGGCCGTCGAGGCAATGTGTCCATAATTTGAAAAACTATGGGAACTTGCGTAGAAAATAGGATGAAGATTGTATTGTAGATAAGTATTCATAGACGCGTTTTCCAAGGAAATCTGACGCAGCTTCATGACCCGACTGACCCGATCCGCATAGCCAAATAGGGTAGCATAGACCAAAAGTCGGTTCCACAGGACAATGCCCTCTACCTCTGTATCGTATAGGCGAGCGATGTAGCGTAGCATATTCGCAAAGCTATTCCAGAGATAGAAATCATGGGCGCCCTCATCGCTCAAGACACCATCCTGCTGATATAGCTGCAAGGCTCTACCCAGCAGAACGGTCAACACCGAAGCGACAGCTGCAAGCGGAAGATAGGACCAAATAAAACCGTCTAGCTTGATCAAATAGACAAAAAATGTCAAGAGAGACAAGCCAAAAGCAAGGAAACTTGCCATTAGAGCCAACCACAAGAGAAGCTTTTCTCCTCGTTTCAAAGGACGATAGTGATCCAGCAAGTTTAGCTCTCGAATCTCCTTTAATACTTGTTCAGACAAAAGGTTTAAATCAGTTGAAAAGCGATTTTTTATTCGATTTCCAATTTGGCGGATTCGCGCTTCATCTGTTGATCTTTTATTTTTATAAAGGTCTTCTGAAATCTGATAAGATTCAAACAAGTCTGCTACAGCTGCCTGTTTATGGTCGCCAAATGCCATCTTCAGGAATTGACCTTCAAACTCTGACAAACCTTTTTTAGAAGTCGGTTTCAGGATTGGCTTGTCAGCAGTTCCTAAAAGCTCGATGTAGCCTCGATCCATCAAATCCAGCAAGGTTGCCTGCACTAGATTTTCAAATTTTAAATGGGCCCGTCCGCCACTGGTCGGATCGACTTCTCTCATATCCACAGCAAAGATATTGGCCGCTACAATGAGCGGGGCCAGATCTTGCGGAGCTTCATAGAGGCGAGCGTCTTTTGGAAAAGCTTGGCTGGGACGAATCTTAACTCGAAAGATCAGATAAAATATTCCCGAAAGGATCAGCAAAAACAGGCATATAAGAGGCATATAAACTTCCCCCAAGCGATGATAAAACTGCCTCTTAGCTACAATCTCTTTCTCAACTGCTTGAAAAGTCTGTAGATAGTTGGTTGCTTTTGGATCCTCTGCTGCTTGATGCAGAGCTTGGCGATGCCAATATCCATGCAGTTCAACCTTCTTCCTACTAGGCAAATGAGATAGCTGAATCCGATAATCACCACGGTCCCTATCTATAGTAGCCGATTGGCCAAAATAACCTGTATGAACATACATGTCCGTTAAGGTCCAAGTTCCCAGGCCCCAAACCTTAATCGTCACATTTTGCAGCTCTTCTTCCCAATCACTGATCGGCGTCCATTTGAGCTCTGCTATATCTTTATGGAGAAACAGAAGATTGGTCAGGTTCCATGTGACTGTTACTTTGACCGTGTCGCCTTCTTTACCCGCATTGTAAATCTTAACCTCGTAGCCATCTCCTAAATCTGTGACTCGTGGCTCAAAGTCATATTTTACGACTCCATTCGTTCTCACGGAAACTTTTGGATCTGAATCAATAGCAAAGCCTTCTGGCATCTTTCCCGCCGATCCTAAGGAGACCATCTGGCCATTGTAATCATCATCAAAATGATAAGTCACCTCTTCTGTATAGGTGGCTGTATTATCGGCATGGATCTCCAAATCTCCTTGATACGACTGGATTTGATAGTCTAAAGCTGACACCGTTCCAGCAAAAAATAAACTCAAAAAAAGAATAAAAATCCCTGACAAGTACCTTTTCATAAACCAAAGTCCTTTTCTAAATCTTTATCCTATTATAGCATTTTTCTCAAGTAAGGGCTTACCAGGATTGAAAAGTCGAATATTTTTCGGTAGAATAGAAAGAACTATTTTAGAAGGACTAGAAGAGAATATGAAAAAATTCATTTTAACCTTATTGACAGCCCTCCTCGTCTGTCTGGGGACCTTTACCGTAGCTCAGGCGGATGATTATCTTAGAATTGGGATGGAAGCGGCCTATGCCCCTTTCAACTGGACCCAAGATGATGATTCGAATGGCGCTGTCAAAATCGAAGGAACAAATCAGTATGCCAACGGCTACGATGTCCAAGTTGCTAAGAAGATTGCTCAGGAAATGGGCAAGGAACCTCTAGTTGTGAAAACTTCTTGGAACGGACTGATTCCAGCCTTGACCTCTGGTAAAATCGATATGATTATCGCTGGTATGAGCCCAACAGCCGAACGGAAAAAAGAAATCGCCTTTTCTAACAGCTACTATACTAGTGAGCCTGTTATGCTGGTTCGAAAAGACGGCAACTACGCTAATGCTAAGACCCTCAAAGATTTCAAAGATGCTAAAATCACCTCTCAGCAAGGTGTCTATCTTTACAATCTGATTTCTCAACTGCCAGGTGCTAAGCAAGAGACCGCCATGGGAGATTTCGCCCAAATGCGTCAAGCTCTAGAATCTGGTGTTATTGACGGTTACATTTCTGAACGTCCCGAAGCTCTGACAGCCGAAGCTGCCAACTCTAAGTTCAAAATGATTCAATTCAAAGAGGGCTTTGAAGTTGGTGAAGAAGATGCCTCCATCGCTGTCGGTATGCGTAAAGACGACAGCCGAATCGAGCAAGCTAATGCAGCTATCGCTAAACTCTCAACAGATGACCAAGTCCAGCTGATGGATCAGATGATTAAAAATCAACCGGTGGACACTGATACTGACGATGCTGAAGACACATTCTTCAATAAAGTTTTTAAGATTTGGAAGGAAAACTGGCCGCAGTTCTTACGCGGAGCTGGTTTGACCTTGCTTATTTCCATCACAGGGACAATCGCTGGCCTCTTCATCGGTTTGTTGATTGGGGTCTATCGGACAGCGCCCATTTCAAAAAATAAGGCTCTAGCCTTCCTACAAAAACTATTCGGTTGGTTCCTCAATGTTTACATTGAAATCTTCCGTGGTACTCCTATGATTGTACAATCCATGGTTATCTACTATGGAACGGCCCAGGCTTTTGGCATTTCGATTGACCGGACAGCTGCAGCCATCTTTATCGTTTCTATCAATACTGGTGCTTACATGAGTGAAATTGTCCGCGGTGGTATCTTTGCCGTTGACAAGGGACAATTCGAAGCGGCTACTGCACTCGGAATGACCCACAGCCAAACCATGCGCAAGGTCGTCCTACCACAGGTAGTTCGCAACATTCTGCCTGCGACGGGGAATGAATTTGTCATCAATATCAAGGATACATCTGTCCTGAATGTTATCTCCGTAGTGGAGCTCTACTTCTCAGGAAATACCATTGCTACTCAGACTTATCAGTATTTCCAAACCTTCACTATTATCGCAGTTATTTACTTTGTCTTGACCTTTACCGTCACTCGAATCCTACGTTTCATCGAGCAGAAATTTGACACAGATCATTACACAACAGGTGCCAACCAAATGCAGACGGGAGAATTGAAACAATGACCGAAACAATTTTAGAAATTAAAAATCTCAAAAAATATTATGGGGAGAATCAAGTCTTAAAAGACATTTCTCTGACTGTCCACAAGGGCGAAGTTATCTCCATTATCGGAAGTTCAGGTAGCGGAAAATCAACCTTTCTCCGCTCCATCAACCTTCTAGAAACACCTACTGCTGGCGAAATCCTCTATCGCGGAAAAAATGTCTTGGACGAAAACTACGACCTGACTCACTACCGCGAAAAATTAGGCATGGTGTTCCAAAGTTTCAATCTTTTTGAAAATCTCAATGTCCTAGAAAACACTATAGTAGCTCAGACAACCGTGCTCAAAAGAGAGCGTGCTGAAGCAGAAAAGATTGCCAAAGAAAATCTAGAAAAGGTCGGTATGGGTGAGCTCTACTGGCAAGCCAAGCCTAAACAACTCTCAGGTGGACAAAAGCAGCGGGTTGCCATTGCACGTGCGCTTTCCATGAATCCTGATGCCATCCTTTTCGATGAGCCAACTTCAGCTCTTGACCCAGAAATGGTCGGCGAAGTCCTGAAAATCATGAAGGAATTGGCTAAAGAAGGCCTGACTATGATTGTCGTGACCCACGAAATGGAATTTGCCCGCGATGTTTCCAGCCGTGTTATCTTTATGGATAAGGGCGTCATCGCAGAAGAAGGCACTCCACAAGAATTCTTTACCAATCCTAAAGAAGAACGAACCAAGGAATTCCTACATCGCTTCTTAAAATAAACAACCAATCAAACAAACAAGACGGAAAAAGATACATCCGCCTTGTTTTTTTATTCGCAAAATAAAAAAGCGGGTTTCCCCACTTTCCGAAGATTAGTCTTCAAACTTTTCATGATTCTTATCGTAGAAATCAATCAAGCCAAGAGCTGTTTCAAAAGAAATATTCTTTACTTTTGCACGTCCTTGAGCAAGAGCAATAATTGACATTTCACGCGCGTTTGTTTCTTTACTAATACGGTAACCTGTAATTTTTTTGTCACGAACCCATCCAACGACTGACTCTACTTTTTCAAAATTTGATTTAGCCATTTCTTACTCCTCTCTAACTTATTTCGAATACTAATATAATGGTTTTTATACAGTTTGTCAACTTAGAAAAACCAAAACAAACAAATTAAATAATTCTGAATATTCTATATTTATTTAGCTTTGAGGGCTGAAAGGATCTGGGTACGAATACTCTCCACTCCATCAGGATTTGCTGGAAGGAAGATCGTGTTATTTCCTTGCTTATCTGCAAAATTATTCAAGGTATCTAAATACTGGTTAGTCAAGAGGATGGACATAATCTGTTCTTCTGTCAACTCAACATTGGCGCCTTTAAGCTCCTTAATTGAATCTGCTAAGCCGTCTACGATTGCCTTCCGCTGCTCTGCAATACCAACCCCATGAAGACGGTCTTTCTCAGCTTCGGCCTCTGCAGCAGTTACAATTTTAATCTTATCTGCTTCTGCCAATTCCTGAGCTGCCACGCGCTTGCGTTGAGCGGCATTGATTTCGTTCATAGACTGTTTAACTTCTGCATCTGGCTCAACCTTGGTAATCAAGGTCTTGACAATGATGTAGCCATAAGTCGACATTTCTTCAGCTACCTGCTTTTGAACTTCTAGGGCGATCTCATCTTTCTTTTCAAAGAGCTCGTCCAAGGTCAGTTTTGGAACAGAGGAACGCAGGGCATCTTCGATATAAGACTTGATCTGCGCTTCTGGTCGCATGAGTTTATAGTAAGCGTCCGTGACATTGTGTTCATTTACCCGATACTGGGTCGCAACATTCATGGTCACAAAGACATTATCCTGAGTCTTGGTCTCAACAATAATGTCGCTTTGTAGCAAACGCAACTGAACACGAGCAGCGATTTTGTCAATTCCCAAAGGCAAACGGACATTCATCCCACTTGTACTAGTCTTGTGGTAACGACCAAAACGCTCAATGATGGCAACAGATTGCTGACGCACGACATAAAGCGAGCTAAATGCCAATAGACCACAAAGAAGGACAAAAATGAGAAAGAAGAAAAAGAAATTCAGTAACATAAGCGCATCTCCTTAATTTAATATAGTATATTCTAGCACAGTCCTCACTCACTTGCAATTAAAAAGTGGGATTTTGCTAAAATATTTTTAGGATCAGACTAACATGTTGTAAAGCGTTTCATTTCCGTTTAGATTGATGAAGGAAGGATCAAAATGCTCGATTCGATTGATCAACCCCGCATAGTCATGCTTATTGGCCAGAGCAATCCCAATCAGGACCGGTCCGGTTCCTTTGCTGGCCCGCTTGATGTATTCAAATCGAGTGATGTCATCATTTGGCCCTAAAATATCATTTACAAATTCACGTAAGGCGCCAGGCCGCTGCGGGAAATTCACCACAAAATAATGCTTGATGCCATCATAGATGAGGGCACGCTCTTCCATTTCAGGCATACGGTTAATGTCATTATTTCCGCCTGAAATGATACAGCAAACAGTTTTTCCTTTGATATATTCTCGCAACACTTCTAAGGCCGCCACGCTAGCTGCACCAGCAGGCTCTGCGATGATTCCTTGTTTAGAATAGAGGTCAATCAAGGTTTCTGAAATCAAGCCTTCATCAACCCCGATAAGCGTTTCTACATTCTTTTTCGTTGCTTCATAAGTAGATGCCCCTACCTTTTGGACTGCGATACCGTCCGCAAATTTGTCAATTTCATTGAGTTTGACAGGACCGCCTGCTTCAAAAGCTGCTTTCATACTGCGGGCTCCATTCGCCTCTACCCCAATCACTTCAATTTGTGGCTGGCTTTCCTTGATGTAAGTGGATACTCCTGCGATGAGACCGCCGCCTCCTACTGGTACCAAGACCAAGTCTAAATCGATGGACTCCCGAGCTGTATCTTCTAGGATTTCATAAGCAACTGTTCCCTGACCTGCTTGAACATGAGCATCGTCAAAAGGATCGATGAAAGTTCGATTTTCCATCCGTGTGAATTCCATTGCCGCCCGAGCAGAAGCATCAAAAGTATCTCCTACTAGCTTAATCGTAACAAAATCGCCACCAAAGAAACGAACCTGCCCAATTTTTTGCTGAGGAGTCGTGATGGGCATAAAAATGGTCGCTGGAATTTTCATTTCATTGCAAGTGTAAGCGACCCCCTGAGCATGATTGCCCGCAGAAGCGCAGACAACCCCACGTTCTCGCTCTTCCTTGCTCAACTGAGAAATGGCATAATAGGCACCACGTATTTTGAAAGAACGGACACGTTGGGCATTTTCTTTTTTAAGATAAATCTTTGCCCCGTACTTCTCTGACAAGTAATGATCATAATCAAGCGGTGTATTGACGACAACATCTTTTAATACCTTATGAGCACGGACGATATCTTTTGCTGTTAACATTCCTTTTCCTTTCCAAATGAGGTAAACAAACTCAGCTGGGATACCAGCTGAGTTTTCCACACAATCTTAGTTGTAGATCTTGAAAGCGTCGTCGTCATTTTTACCAACGAATGGCATTGCTTTACGCAATTCTGCACCGACTTTTTCAATTTCTAGGTTAGCTGCTTGTTCACGGTAAGCAGTGAGTTTTGGACGTCCAGCTTTATAGTCATTTACAAAGTCATTTGCAAATTTACCATTTTGGATGTCTGCCAAGACAGCTTTCATGTTTTCTTTAACTTGCTCAGTAATCACACGTGGAC
>ERZ773005.1792-NODE-1792-length-10391-cov-20.090751_pt1 | contig 10391 bp, 7 predicted proteins | sample MGYA00580666_ERZ773005 | MGnify/ENA primary metagenome ERZ773005 (study PRJEB29015, sample SAMEA2737999) | human oral metagenome | biome: human oral; feature: human-associated habitat; material: dental | place: China | collected 2061 ... | reverse complement strand
GCCGGGGTTCGCAAAAACGACGTTCATGCGAACGATCTTGTGCTCCTCACCGTCGCGGTTGTCCTGCGAGATGATGTTGTGCGCCCGCGGATCCTTCTCCTCATCGTCGAGCTCGAGGTCGCTGTATTTCCTGCGTCCGATGTACTTCTCCTGCACCTCCGTCGGCAGCGCACGCCACGCGTCGAGGTCGTGGACATATTTCTGGGCAAAGGCATAGGAGCCGTTGATGAACGCAGGATCCTCCGCCCCGATGATCGCCCACTCCTCTGCCTCTGCACCGACAGGATTTTCCGTGCCGTCGATGAAGTCGATGATCGCACGTCCCTCGAGATAGTGAAAACCGTGCGTCTCATCCACCACATCCACGATGGGACGTAGGAACCCCATGATCTGATCGACGACGATATAACTCGTTGCCGCCTGACCTGCACGCACATGGAGGAAGAGATCGGCAGGCGTTGCGGGAGCTGTGTGGTGTACGCCGTTTACCCCCTTGAAGTCCTCAAGTTCCTTCGGTTTCTCCGCCTTAGGAAAGAGATATTCCCACGCGCGGTTGCTGAACCCGAAGGAGAGCTTCACTGTCTCGGGTGCAACGCGGATGTTCATAGAGCGCTGAATCGCCTCTATCCGATCCGCCATGTCGGCGATGACTTCCCGCTCCGCCTCGATATCTTCACGCTTCAGCGAGAGCATGACGAAGATGACGCTCTCTCCCGCATCCTTGAACACATCCTGCGCCAGATTCGCATTGACCTCCATAGATCTCCCTCCTACCTCATATCATATACCTAATTTCCGTTTTCATTGTACGATGTTTCTCCGTGCAAGGCAAGAAAAACCATCGACACAGGAAACTACCACCGATGTACCGAACACTTTATGCGGCAAATTTGTCCCCCATAGCAAGGGAATCGTTTCTGCGATGCTCCGGCTCTCCTCCTGAGTCAGGCTGGACACAATCGTTATGAAACTCCTCTTGACCGTATGAACACTATATGGTTTATCGTAAAAGATGTCTATGCGGGAAGGGCTCCATAGAAGACGCGAGGAAAAAGGAAGATAAAGGAGGAGGATTCGTGGGGATGAGAGATGTTGAGCGCCAATTTGATGTACTCACCGTAAAAGAAACCGCAACGGCCGAGGGAGGGGCGCCCTATGACGGATAAGCACAGCCTCGGGCGGCGGGGATATCTCTTGCTCCTCTTTGGAATACTGTTTTTCCTCTCCGGCTGTGGGGAAAAACCGGCAGCCGAGGCGCCCGGCGGCTATGATGTGGTGGACGACCGGGGGCGTACCATCCATTTCGACGCCAAGCCCCAGCGCGTCTACGGCAACACCCTAAGCCTCGAGGAAGTCCTTCTGGATCTTCTGCCGCCGGAACGCATTGCCGCCGTATCGCCCCCCACCCTCGACCCCGAATATTCCCTGGCCGCTGACAAAGCCGCCCGGGTCGCGGGACGCGTCCCGGCCTATCCCGGGCCGGAGCCCATCGCCGCCCTGCAGCCCGATCTCATCTTCGCCCAGCTCCGGGCACGGCCGGAAACCATCGCCACCTTAGAGGAAATGGGCTTCAAGGTCTTCTGCATGGAAGTGCCGACGAACCTCGACATGGTGCGAAAACGCCTGCGGCAGATGAGTGAGGCGGTGGGAGAGCCGGAGCGCGGGCAGGCACTTTTAGCCGAATTAGACGAAAAAGTCGCCTATGTAAAGTCCCGCACCGCCGACATTCCGCCGGGAAAGCGCCGGGTTCTCTTGGGCTTTTCCTCCATGGGCGCCTTCGGCCATCCCAACGGGCTCTTTCACGATATATGCCGCCAGAGCGGCGTCATCAACGGCGCCGCCCGCATCCACATGGCCTATGGCAGCCACCTCTCCGACGAGCAAATCCTCCAGATCGATCCCGACATCATGATGTTCGTCGACGACGGAGCCGCCAACGATTACGGCGGCCAAATCCGTGACCGCGTATTGGGAGATCCGGCGCTCCAAACGGCCAAAGCCGTCAAAAATCGGCGGTTCTTTTTCCTGAAGGACCGCTACCGCGCCTCCAACACCCATCACATGGGAGACGCCATTTTGCAAATCGCCCGAAACGTCTATCCCGATGCCTTCACGGAATCGGGAACAGCTAAATAAAAGAAAGTGGGGAGAAGAAATGAAGCTAACAAAAAAATCTCTGCGCGCCCTGTCCATCGCGTTAACGTGCGGCGCCGCGCTCGCCGCTGACAACGCCGCCTTCGCTGCTGGAAACACAGGGGAAGCACTGGACACCTACGCGCTGGACGAGATCGTCGTCACCGCCGACCGCGTGGCCCGCCATGACATCGACACAGCGGCAACCGTAGAGGTATTGACCCATGAAGACCTGTCGAAAACCGGGGCGGAGAACATCCAGCAGGCCCTTCGCTACAGCACCGGCCTGATCGCCCACGCTTTAGGCCCCGCGGGAACGTCTGAAGCGAGCTACAACAGCAAGATCGTCATCCGCGGGGTAGAAAAAGGAACGCTGGTCTTAGTGGACGGCATCCCCATCAATGCCAACGGCAAATATGCCCTGGACAACATTCCCGTGGAACTGGTCGACCGCGTCGAAATCGTTAAGGGGGGCGGCGCGGTGCAGTACGGCTCTGAAGCCACCGGCGGCGTCATCAACATCATCACCAAAGGCAAGCGGAAAAACAGTATCCGGGGGGCGCTGGGCAATTACGGCCGGCAAAACTACGCCGTTAACGGACAATTTGAAAATTTAGGGCTCTCCTATACTTACGACAAAACGGGAAAGGAAAATCACATCTCCGCCCCCGCCAGTACCGGGAATTATTACAACATGTTTCGCGTAGAACACAGCGCCTTTAACGTCCGCTACGACATCACCGATCATCTCTATTTCTACGACAATTACAGCCACAATACCTCTCACTGGATTTACCGGAACGCACCTCGCCATGACGTGGATTATAAGCACGCCCTGTTAGGCTACGATGAGAACATCATGCGGCTTCATTATGATCGGGACGGGCTCTCCGCCACGCTGTTTTATAACTTGTTTGACCATAAGGCCGACAGCTATACGTCCCGTCGCTACAACAACGTCTTCGACCACACCGCGACGGAAAGCTATGCGAAAGCCCTGGGGATCGACCTGCAAAAAGAATGGCGCTTAGGCGGAAAAAACACGCTCCTGACGGGGGCCAATCTGACCCAGGATTCGCTGGAATATACCGCCATCAACGCCGCCCGGAAAAAGACGACACAAGACTACCGCCGGAACGTTTACTCTCTTTTCGCCTCGTGGAACGTAAATCTCAGCTCCGCCTCCCGTCTGACGCTGAGCGCGCGGGAAACCTGGACAGCCGGGGCGACGGACGCGCGCAATTTCAGCCGCTTCACGCCGGAAATTCAATACCTGTATAAACCAAACCCGACCACCAGTTACTACCTGAAAGCCGGACAATCTTTCAAGATTCCCACCTTCGGCCAGCTTTACGGAACCTCCACGCACATGCAGGGCAACGATAAGCTGAAGCCTCAGATCGGCACCCATTACGAAATCGGTTTTAAAAAGGATATAAAAAATCAGACGTGGCGCGTGGCTCTCTATAATTACGCCATAAAAGACGAGATCGAATCCTCGCCCATCCCTCATACAGACGACTACACCTACACCAATGAAGACATCCGCAATACCGGTTTGGAGGTCGCTTGGGAGGCAGACTGCGGCGAAGGGCTGGGCGTCAACTTAGGATTTTCCTACAGCCGCCCCCAGAAACGTCAGAAAGTCGACGCTGTAGGTACGGTCACCAGCGGCGATTGGCTGAATTACTACGGCCGAATCCAACTCTCCGGCGGACTGGACTGGAAGAAAAATAAATGGGAAACGGCTTTCCGCTTTAACTATCTCGGCTGCCGCACCCGGGACATTGCCAGCCAGGACAGTCTGAAGCCGCAGTTTTTCACCAATCTCCAGATCATCTACCGCCCCACCGGCACAGATAAACTCTACTTCACCATGGACAATCTCCTGGACCGCCGGGATATCGTATCCACGTCTTCTTCCACCTTTTACGCGCTGGGGCGCAATTTCATGCTGGGCTACGAAAAGACCTTCTAAGAGATATGGCTTGTCTTTTCATGCGGTTCCCGTCACAGCGCGGGCGTCTTCATCATTCTCCCATAAAACGAGACAAAAACGCCTCGCCTTTGACCGGATACAGCTCCGGAAGAAGGCGAGGCGTTTATGAATGGCTGTCCTTTATACCCAGCCCTGGGCGTGCATCGCTTGGGCGACCCGGACGAAACCGGCCATATTGGCCCCGGCCAAGAGATTGCCCTTCGCGCCGTATTTCTCCGCGGCGCTCTTCGACTGGGCGTAGATGTTGTCCATGATCCCCCTGAGGCGCTGATCCACTTCCTCAAACGTCCAGGAAAGCCGCTCGGAGTTCTGGCTCATTTCCAGCGCCGAGACAGAAACGCCGCCGGCATTGGCCGCCTTCGCCGGAGCGAAGAGGACGCCGTTCTTCTGGAGGTATTCCACCGCGTCGAGGGTGGAGGGCATGTTCGCCCCTTCGCCCACCGCCTTGACGCCGTTCGCCACCAAGGCCTTGGCGCTGTCCAAATCCAGCTCGTTCTGGGTGGCGCAAGGGAGAGCGATGTCGCACTTCACCGACCATACACCGGTGCAGCCCTCGTGGTATTCCGCACCGGAGCGGGTGGCCGCGTACTCCTTGACCCGTCCCCGGCGGACTTCCTTAATATCCTTCAGAAGCGCCAAATCGATGCCCGCCGGATCGTAGATGTAGCCGTTGGAATCGGAGCAGGTAACGACCTTCGCCCCCATGGCCTGCGCCTTTTCGATGGCATAGATGGCGACATTCCCCGCCCCGGAGACGGCAACCGTCGCACCCTTGATGGCGATGCCGTTATCATCCAGCATATCCTTCACAAAATAGAGCAGGCCGTAGCCCGTAGCCTCGGTGCGCGCCAAGCTGCCGCCGAAAGTCAGCCCCTTGCCGGTGAGGACGCCTTCGTAGTGACCCGTGAGGCGCTTATACTGCCCGTAGAGGTAGCCAACTTCCCGTCCCCCGACGCCGATATCCCCCGCCGGAACGTCCACATCGGGGCCGATGTGGCGGTACAGCTCCGTCATGAAGCTCTGGCAAAAGCGCATGACCTCGCCGTCGGATTTTCCCTTCGGGTCAAAGTCGGCGCCGCCCTTGCCGCCGCCGATAGGCAGCGTGGAGAGGGCGTTCTTCAGCACCTGCTCCGTGGCCAGAAATTTCAAAATGCTGAGGTTCACGCTGGGATGAAAGCGCAGCCCGCCCTTATAGGGGCCGATGGCGCTGCTCATCTGGACGCGAAAGCCGCGGTTGACCTGAATGTGTCCCTTGTCGTCCGCCCAGGGCACGCGGAACAGGATGACCCGCTCCGGCTCTACAAAGCGCTCCAAAATCCGCTCTTCCTTATATTCCGGATGGGCTTCCAAAACCGGGGTGATGGAAGTCAAAATCTCCTTCGCTGTATCCTGAAATTCCTTTTCCTGCGGGTCTTTGACAGCGATCTTTTCCAGCACTTCCTGCACATACGCTTTCATGTCTGCCACTTTTGCTCTCTCCTTTGCCTTCTGCGGGGCACGCCCCGATGTGTTTTACAGCGTGCTTAGTATACCGCAACTTATCTACGAAACACAATATTCCACCGATAAAAATACTGTATACTTTTGATGACGATTCCGAAAACGAAACCTGTAAAGTTCGTTTCTGGCCGCTACCCACAAAAAACGGCGTCCCATGGCCATCCGCTGAGGGAACGGCCATAGGGCGCCGCCGGCTTTTCTTTGTCTTGTCAAACGTGCCGCTCTGATCGTACGTCTTACGCGGCGTTATGATCCTTTGTGTCTTTCGCTTCCTCTGCCGGCGCCGCTGTGCCTTTCGCTTTTTCCCGCGCCGCCTTTTTCTCCTTCACTGCCTTGATCGTCTCTTCCTGCGCCTTCGCCCGCTCCTTTTCCACTTTTTCCCAAACTTTCGGGGAAAGCGCCCGCAGATATTCGTCCCCGATGTCCGTCGCCTCGGGGGCCAGCTTCACATAGCGGCGGTAATCCTCCATCGCCGCAGCTTTATCGCCCAATTCGTCCTCGATGTCTCCGGCCATCTTCCACGCCGCCAGCGTATCTTCCTTCGCTGCCGTCGCCCGGCGGATGTCCGCCAGTGCCGCGTCGGGCTTACCCTGCGCCCGCCAGACTTCGGCCCGGTTTAGATATGTGTACGGATCGCGGCCGTCCATTTCCACCGCCTGGTCGCAGTCCGCCATCGCCGCCGTGAAATCGCCTAAAAGCGCCTTCGCCCGCCCCCGCACCGCGTAAAGTCCGGCCAATTTTCCCTCGCGGCGGTCGCAGGAAAGCGCCCGCTCCACTTCCTTCAGGGCCATCTCGGGACGATTGACGTCATTGTACCAGTCCGCGTTCTGATAGAGCCGCTCCACTAACTTTTCACTGGCGTCCTGCGCTTTCGCCCGACGCGCTGCCCGCTCGGCCTCACGCTTTTCCTCCGCCGCCCGAAGGGTATTTCGCGCCCCGCTGGCTGATTCCTGCGCGTAAGCCGCCGTCACCAGCGACTCCAAGAGCGCCGCCGCGTGATTCGCCGACACGGCTTTTTTCAGCGGCTCATATACCCTGTCCTCTGTCAGATAATCCACGCGGCCGTTCTCACCGGGGCGGAAATTCCACGCGGCCGCCGTATCGAAATCATGAAACGCCCGGGCCAATCCCCCGGCGATGAGATACGCCTGCTCCGGCGTATCGTCGTAAAGTTCCGTAGAATACGCCGCCGAAAGCAGCGGCTGGCCGTCGATCAACACTTCCCGCCGATCCCGCACCGTCACATGACCGGCGCTGTAATCCGTCAGCATCTGCGCCAGCCGGGCCTCGCGTTTATCCGTATCCGGGTGATCGTAAGCATCCGCCCCGTAACTGCGGTCAAAATGCTCCGGATGTTCCGCCAGATACCGCATCCGCGCCATCGCCGCCGCCGCGCCGCCAGGATTGAACCCGGCACTGGAGGAAAGGTAAAAACCGCCCTCGTCCGCCTCGTACTCCACCGGCAGAATGATATTCTTCGCCACGGAATAATCCGCCAGCACCCCGGCAACCTCGGGGCGTACCGCCCCTGTGGCCATGCTGATGAAATTGATCCCGAAGGACTGCGCCGCCGCCCGGGCGTAGGTATAGGCCGCATGCAGCTTCAGCCCGTGGGTCATCTCATGCCCTAACACCGCCGCCAATTCATCCACATTGCGGTTCAGTCCCCGGATCAGCCCCTCGTTCACCGTGACGTGATCCGTGGGAAAGCACGCCGCGTTGAAATCCTTACTGCTGTTGACATGCCAGCGAAAGGGCAGAGAGCGGATGTCCATGGCATAGGCGCCGCGGCTCACCAGCCGCCCCATGATATCATCTACCAGCGCCCGATCCACCGGATTCGCCGAAGAACCGTTCTCCCGCCGATCATAGGCCAGTGTCTGCTCCTGATAAAGGGCGTTGTTCCCGGCGTCCAACATCGCCGAAAGGTAGCCGCCGTACATGCCCGCCGCCCCGAAAAGCCCCACCAGCGCCGTCAGGACGTCGCCGCCATCTGCCGCTGCCCGGCCCGGGAAAAAGACGGCCGACGCCGCCATCAACCCCGCTGTCAAAACCGCCGTCAAGCGCCGCCGTAGCCCTTTGCTGTTCATCCCATACCCTCCTCGCGCCGTTTTCTATTTTCTATTATAAGCGCCCAGCGGGGCGGGCGCATGAAAAAAAGGTGGGGATCTCGGTCAGCGGGATGCTGTTCCAGAATTGCATGGCCTAAAATCTCTGTTGCCACCCACCCCAAAGTATCGTACAATTTCCCTGAGAAGCCGCAAGCGGGAACGAAAATACGCGCCGATGGACTATACCGTCCACCTACGGCCAAGTGCTGTGCGGCGAGGAGACCTAACGATGAAAAATCATGGACAAGAAAACACCATCGCCGAGAAAGAGATCCGGCAGCTGCGGGAAATCTTAGCATCGGCGGAGGCGGTAGTGATCGGCGCCGGATCCGGTCTCTCTACTTCCGCCGGATATACGTACAGCGGCAAACGGTTTGAAACCTATTTCGGGGACTTCGCCCACCGCTACGGTTTCTCCGACATGTACACAGGGGGCTTTTATCCCTATGCTGCCCCGGAAGAATTTTGGGCCTACTGGAGCCGGTACATCTTCCTCAATCGCTACACTGACCCGCCCCGTCCCGTTTACGACCAGCTTTTCCGGCTGATGAAGGACAAGGATTATTTCGTCCTCACCACAAACGTCGATCATTGCTTTCAAAAGGCGGGCTTTCCTAAGCGGCGTCTCTTCTATACCCAAGGAGATTACGGCCTCTTTCAATGCAGCGAGCCTTGCCATGCGGCCACTTACGATAACGAGGAAATCATCCGGCAAATGGTGGAGGCGCAGGGCTGCACAGTCAAAGACGGCACGCTGCGTTTACCGGCGGATGCGCCGCCCAAGATGACCGTACCGGCAGAACTGATTCCCCATTGTCCCCGGTGCGGTAAACCCATGGCCATGAACCTTCGCGCCGATGATACCTTCGTCGAAGACGAAGGCTGGCACCGCCACGCGGCCTGCTACGCCGCCTACCTGCGCCAGCACCGCACCCAATCCACGGTCTTTTGGGAACTGGGCGTCGGCGCCAACACCCCGGGCATCATCAAGCTCCCCTTCTGGCGGATGACCGAAGAGTGGCCGAACGCCGCTTACGTCTGCCTGAATTACGGCGAAGCTTACGCGCCCCCGGAAATTCGAGCCAAAGCTCTGTGCCTCAACGGCGACATCGGTGAAATATTGGATCGCCTGTCATCCTGAGGCATCCATGGCATGTGAGATTTTTCTGTTTCGTATTGTCAATCGCCGTCCCTTGCCGTACAATTTGGTCAAAGGGGGACACCGTGCCGAAAAACGGCCAATGGATGAAGTGTTTGATGATATCGTGAGGTGAAACCATGGGAGTATGGGAGTGGCTGCGAAAAAAAGCAGAAAAGCCAACCACCCACGGAGCCGCGGGACGCGAGACGGAGCTCGCGGAAACGAAACGCCCTGCCCCGGCTTTATTGGAAAGCGAAGAGGCGAAGATAGGCCAGTGCCTCGAAGAAATCGCTCGGATCATCGCCCCCGGCGACGAAGAAGCCTGGCAGGCCGTTCGCGCCTGCGCCAACGATCCGGAAGCGTTCTTTGCGGCCCACTGTATAACCTTTGACGAGCGCGGCATCGACGATGCCTCGGACCGAGACAAGATCCGCTGGCTGGGCTTAGTGGATATCTTGGAAGAACGCGGCCACGTCTGCGAGCGGGATTGGAAGGAGGAAAAGGTCGATTTCCTTTACTTTGTCGGCCAGCTGTCCGGCATAGCCCAGAGCGGGCTTTCCCTCGACGCGGCGTGGCTGGAGGAAGAGGGAGATATCCCGGCGTGGTGCGCCGTCATCGATGCCCATTGGAAAGAAGCGGGAGCCGGCATGGCCTGCATAGATATCGACAGCGACAGCTATGTCCTCTTCCCTTGCCAAACCGCCGCCCGGGAAAAATTAGAACACCTCGCGGCGAAGATCGGCCATCGGATCGCCCCGGCGCGGGACATGTAAGCCCATGCCCCAGAGCGCAAGCGCAGAAAGGAACCGCACCATGACGAGACGGGAACAACTGCATTTTCTCATCACGGCGCTGCAAAGAGAAATGCCGGAATACGCGGTGCATGATCTGCCGGAAAACGAAGCGGCAGCCTTCGATCTCTTTCGTACCCTCTGCAATCTGCGAAGACCCGGCGCGCCGAAGCTGCCGGAAGTGTTTTACGCCACGGAACGGGACGTGCTGCGCTCCATCACCGAGGCGAAGGGCGTCACGGACAGCGAGAATCTCCCCTCGGTAAAAGCCGACCCCCGGCTGATCTTGTGGCAGGGAGACATCACGACACTCAGGGCGGATGCCATCGTCAATGCCGCCAACAGTCAACTGTTAGGCTGCTTCGTCCCCCATCATTTCTGCATCGACAACGAAATCCACACCATGGCGGGCGTGGAGCTGCGGGAAAAATGCTTTGCCATCATGCAGGCCCAAGGAGCCGAAGAACCCGCCGGGCGGGCGAAAATCACCCCCGGCTACAACCTGCCCGCGAAATACGTCCTGCACACCGTCGGCCCCATCGTCCATGGCCCTCTGACCGAGACCCATCGCCACCTCCTCGCCTCCTGCTACCGTGCCTCTCTGTCGCTGGCCGCTGAATACGGATGCCGCACCGTGGCCTTCTGCTGCATTTCCACCGGCGTGTTCCTGTTCCCCAACCAACCGGCAGCCGAAATCGCCGTAAAAACGGTCCGGC
>ERZ773005.1791-NODE-1791-length-10393-cov-3.287386_pt1 | contig 10393 bp, 6 predicted proteins | sample MGYA00580666_ERZ773005 | MGnify/ENA primary metagenome ERZ773005 (study PRJEB29015, sample SAMEA2737999) | human oral metagenome | biome: human oral; feature: human-associated habitat; material: dental | place: China | collected 2061 ... | reverse complement strand
TTATCACCTTGGGTGAAAGCGAAGTGGAAAGCGGTCAGGTGACTGTTAAGAACAACCATAATCGTGAAGAGATTACTGTTAGCCTAGACCAAATCCAAGAAAACTATCAGCTTATTTTTGAGAAATTGGGGTTTTAAAGGCTTGAGTCTAACAGGCATAAACGTTATAGTATCAAAAGATTCGACGAAACGGGTTGACAATGTGTCAACATATTTTTGAAAAAAATATCATTAAAAGCTTGAAACATAAAGTGATTATTGATATAATGTACCCGTTATATAAATTTGCTAAAGGAGAAACAACTATGTCACAAATTAAATTAACTCCAGAAGATCTTCGAACTTCTGCGCAAAAATATACTCGTGGTTCTGAAGATGTTAGTCAAGTTCTTAGCAGCTTAAAACATGAACAAGAAGTTATCAGAGGAAACTGGGATGGTTCTGCTTTTCGTAGCTTTGATGCACAATTTGAAGCACTATCTCCAAAGATTGAAGAATTTGCACACTTGCTTCAAGATATTAATGCTCAGTTACTTAAAGTTGCTGACATTGTTGAAGAAACAGATGAAAGTATTGCTTCACAAATTCACTAATTTTGTTATAACGGCTTTAGGAAGGCAAGAGCCTTCCTATTTTTGTAAAGATTAAAAATGAAAAAAAGGCAGTTTCTTTCATATTTGATAAGAAAATCACTGCAATGTAAAGGCAAGCTCTGACAATCTGAATCAACATCTGAATTAGACTGTTAGAGCTGTTTGTGTCTTTCTGTGTGCTTTTTTATGTAACAATAAACTAAAAAAATTTAAAAAGAAAAAGAAATTTACATCCATGGGAAATAAAAAATTACTTAAGTATATAGGAAACGTTGTTTTGGTTATTGCTTTGCTGGCTGCAGTAGTGACGCTGAATGTCGCAGTGCAAAAGAATACAAGCACTGCTAGGGACAGCAAGATTCGCACTGACCAAAAGACTAAACTAAATGTTGCGGTTGTCAATGAGGATCGGGCTGTCAAGGTTGACAAGAAAGAGTACAATCTTGGTGCTAGCTATGTCAAGAATCTGGAACGAGATGACTCTCAAAACTGGTATATTGTGACGCGTGGAGCTGCGGATACTGGTCTTGAAAATGGCAAATATCAACTGGTCGTAACGATTCCAAGTGACTTTTCAGAGAAGGTGTTAGATGTTAATGCTATCAGCGCAGATCGGACAATCGTTACTTATAAGGTCAATGCTGCTGGAAATCAGCAGATTGAAAATGAAGCTAATAATCTGGCTAAGGATATTATCGCAGATCTGAATAGCCAGTTGGTTGATATGTATATGGCAAGCATCTTGAGCAATCTATATACAGCTCAGCAAAATGTGCAGGCTAGTTCAGAGGTGCAAATTACCAATATTGGCAATTATCGAACCAACTTGTTGGAGTCTGCTATTGGCTCTAAGAATATCTTCCCAACGTTGGTTAGTATGTCTGCCTCATCTGTCGAAGCCAATAACTCTCTGAAGACGACTCTGGAAACTTATGCTAAGGCTTTCGATGACTTGGATAATTCTCAGGCCACTTATGGAAAGAATTTTGATAGCCTTCTCAAACAGCGGGCGGATGACCAAATCAACTATGCTGCTTTTATGAAGCAACTGATGGAAATGGATGAAAAAGTTGTCCATGATGATACTCAAAAACTCTACGCTAAGTTAGAAGAAACACAAAAAAATTTCACTAAACAGCTTGGCCAGACCGATGAAGTAAAAGATGTTGATGCTGATAATGTTAGTAAGCAATTAGCGGATTTGGAATCTGCTTTGGAAACAGAACGTGGTCAATTAGATGTCCATAAACAGCAGATTAAGGACTTTGTTGATAATAAATTAAGGACCTACTATGGTGTTGAAGAAGGTAAGCCTATTGCTCTTAGCGCAGTTTTTGGAGATGCTTTAACAAGCTATGAAAATTCCTTAAAAACCCAAATAGCCGAAGCAGTAGCTGCTTTGCCAGCTTATCTGCCATCAGAGATAAAATTTGGTTTGACTATTCCTGTTCCTGACAATTCAATCATTTCTCCGTTTGGAACACCACAAGGAGAGGGGGGGGCTAAGTTAGAAGAACTAGCAGCAGTTGCAGAAAAAGCGGCTAGCTCTACAACCGGCCCAGTTAGTAGCCAGGTTGGAAAGGCTACTTTGTCGGTCACTCCACCAACAGGTGTAACAATTAAAACTATTACATACAATGGTGAAGCAGTAACCAATGGGCAAGAAATTAATTTAGCTGAAGGCGCTAATTTTAATGTGCAGTTCAATGTAGTTAATGATGCTGCAGCCACTTCAGTTGACAGCGCAATTGATATTTCTCTGAATGGTATTAAGGTTGCAAGTGCGCCGGTGAATGTAGAGGATGCACAAAAAGCTGCAGCGGCATATGGAGCTAAAGTACAGGAGATTTCTTCTGCCTATCAACACGTTATGTATTTAATTCAAGCTTATAATTCTTTTGATGAGTTAAAAAATAAAGATATGTCTGAATCTTTATCGAAGCTTTTAGTACAGGCGGTTGAATCTAATCTGGGTGCTTATGAAAATAGTTTGTCTGATAGTAAAGATGGCAAGCCTGAGAATAGTGTCAAAGGGAAGTTGGATAATACGATTACCAGTCTGAAAAGTAAGATTGAAGATATCAAAGGAACTAACGCTAAACTCGCAACAGAAATCGGAGAACAGCTCAACCTTTATGAAAACCTACAAACTAGAATGACAGATATTTCAAAAGCTCAGGCTTCTTCTACAGAAGCGTTGGCTAAAACTGACACCGATTTGTCATCTCTGAATTCAGAATTCTCATCCTTGCTGTCTTCGACTTCTGGCGTTAAGTCTTCTTCACAGACCAATGTGCAAGCAGCTGATAGTGTCAACCAGATCTTCAGCAGTTTCAATCGTGAGCTGGAAAATGCACAAGGGACGACAGAGAAACTGTCTGCGAATGCTGAGAGCTTGATGGGGCAATTCAATAAGGAATTGGAAGATAATGGCAACTTTGTGGAGTCCTTTGTTAAGGTTCTTAACAATGCCTATGAGAACGGTGTTCCTAATGAAGTATTGCTGGACTTCTTATCGAATCCAGTTGCTCAATCTTCTTCATCTGTCAAAGCGACTGTCAATGTTTATCGTCCATTCACATGGATTCTCTTGTTGGAGATTGTCAGTCTCTTTACGGCCTATCTCTTTGCAACACAGAACATTGTACGCAAGGTTAAAGACCGCTTTAAGCTTAATAAACTACAAGATACAGATATTACGACTGTGGGCATCCTAGGCTTCCTGTCTCTGACGATTGGGCTAGTTATCGGGATTGTATCTAGCATGCAGCTTCACATCGGCAAGGAATATGTACCATCTTGGGTCTTGCTGATTGTAGTTGCTAGCTTTGTCTTGATTCAGGGGCAGTATTTGATCCTCAAGCACTTGCGCGTGATGGGTATGGGCTTAGCCTTCTTCATGATTATTAGCTTTGTCTACCTGTCTAATGCTATTGGTACAACGGCTAGTTTGACTGGCTTCCCAGCCTTTATCAAGAGCTTGAATGCCTTGTCTGTGCTAGAAGGCATGCTGTCAGGTTACTTTGACGGCAAGACCGCTGGTTTCTTTGCCATATTTGGTCTGATTGTCTTGCTGGCTCTGCTGGTTGCAGCTAATATCTTTGTCAAGACTAGAACATTAAAAACTGAGGAAGTTTAAAAGAGTATGAAAAGAATTCTGTTTTTATTCCTACTCCTAAGTTCGTTTGCGGTGACAGTTGTCGCCGCAGATGAGCTAAAGGATAATCGTCTGCAGATAGATAATTCGCGGATTGAAAAAGAGCAAGAACTGAACTTTGGTGCACAATCGGAAGGCACCAAGTCTCTTTTCGTTGCTGAGAATCAGGAAAAAATTCAGGAAATGAAGCAGTATCAAAATAAACAGTTGGCCACAGAAGGGGGACAACTGTTTTCTGCTATACAGGGGCCGACGGATATTTACCATTCCAAGGAGCTTTTTCAGCCGGGAACGGAAAAATTGTCCAAGTTGCAGACGAGTTTGAAAAGCGATGAAGAGAGCAGCTGGGATGATTTTCTGCCAGGAGTAGTCTACTTTGTAGCAGCCATACTCTTGGTCAGTATGACTGTCTTTGTCAGCTATCGTATCAGTAAGGGAGAAGTATAAGATGGAAGGACATATCAATATCACCCTCCGTTTGCGGGATAAGGACGTGGATATTCGCATTCCTAAGCGGATTGAGGTCCGTCGCTTCATTCGGGAGATTGATCAGATTTTCAATATCGAAGGAAAGCGCCATAAGTATCAGCTGCGGATTATTAACAAGGGGTTGATACTGGACGAGGGCAAGGTTTTGGCTGATTATCCAGTCACAACGGGAGATTTAGTAGAGATTGAGGAGATTTAAGGTGACTGAGGAAAAATTTGTATTTGCTGAACAAGAGTTTATCTATGAAAAAAATGACAAGAATTGGAGCCTAACGCTGAAGCGGTCGGATGTGGCAACGCAGGATTTGCGGGAGCTCTTGCTTTTGGACCTGCACCATCCACTTTTCTTGGAGCAGGAGACTAAGGCCGACCATGATAGTGTCTATTTCACCTATCAGATTGAGCCTTTGGGGCTGTCCAAGGAAGAGATTGAAAAGCGCACGATTTCTGAGCGGATTCGTCTGGCTCTTAATGTGTTTGCTCTAGAAGCTGCACTGGAGTTGCCAGTGACTTTTTTGCTGCATCCTAGTAATCTCTTTATTACCAAGGATGCGCAGGCGAAGATAGCCTACCGCGGTGTTCCAGGTATCATGACACCTCAGTCTATTTCTCGGGAGGACTTCTTGCGTCAGGCTAAGTGCTTTGCGGTGACGCTCTTTGCAGATCTGGACTTTATGGAGCTTTACAAGGGCTCATTAGAGCTAGAAAATCTGCCGGATTTCCTAGTGGAGCTGCGTGAGGCTGACAGTCTGGAAGATGCGGTTGCAGTTTTAGAAAAATCCTATCAGGAAAAGGTTGCAGAAGAAGCAGAGAAGCAGACACTGGTCTCCAAGCGCCAGCATAAGATTTTCAAACTGGCGACCATCTGGCTGACAGCAGCTGTTGTGATTTTGACCATTCCTTTGATTTACTTGATTTTCATACAAAATCCTTTCAAGGAAAAGTTGCTACAGGCGGATACTGCCTTTATCAAAGTGGACTACAGCAAGGTCATCGATGAGCTGGAAGGAATCTCTCCTAAGAGCCTACCGAATACACAGAAATATGAACTGGCCTACTCTTATATCCAGGGGCTAGAGTTTTCCGATGATCAGCGTAAGGTCATCCTGAACAATGTCACACTAAAATCAGATGATTTGTATCTCAATTACTGGATTCAAGTTGGACGTAATGATTTTGAAGATGCTTTGGACACGGCCAAACGGATTAATGACTCAGATCTGATCATCTATGCCTTGACGCAGGAGATGAAAAAGGTGCGTGAGGACGATAGTTTGTCTGGTAAGGATCGGGAGACTAAGCTTGAGTCCTTGGAAGGCGAGTATAAGAAATACTGGGATAGCCGCAAGGAGCTTCTAACTGGTGATTCTGGCTCAAGCGCTTCTAGCGAGGAAGGTTCCTCAGGAGCAAACTCTTCCTCTAGCAGTGAAGCGTCATCTAGCAGTAGCGCGAAGGAGTAAGTATGGGCAAGACAATCATCATCTATACAGACCATCTGCGCTATGAGCTGCAGCTGACAGAGGATAAGAAAGTTCTCCTAGCAGCGAGTGAGAAGGCTCAGCTTTACCTGCCTCATCAGGAGACTCCTATCCAGCTTCAGCTAGCTGAAGGTCAAGTCTTTTATCAGATGGGGGAAGAAACGGGCGTTGTAACTGACGGTATGGCCTTGGGTAATCTCACCTTGTATCAATCTGATTCAGAACCGGCTGTTTATGACCTACTGGACAGAAAAGAGTTGCTCATCAGCGACCAGAAGGGAGCAGCTATCAGTCTGGAAGCGCCTTTGGAGTTACTCTTGAAGCGAACGAATGATTCTTGGCTTTTGACTAAGATGCGAGGTCAAGTTTACCTCAATCACGTTGAGTGGACGGGAGACCAAATCCAGCTGGAAGCCGGCGACGAGCTGAGCTTGGAAGGTATTTGTCTCAAGGTCTATCCAGAAGAAATCTGGGTGACTGGTCCAGCTACGGTCAGTTCTAACCTCACCTTGCGGGGGGCTTCTCGCCATGGTTTCTATCCAGACTATCCAGACTATCACCGCTCACCGCGGATTATCTATCGGAGTTCAGAGGACAAGATTCAGATTGCTCCGCCAAGCAAGGAGCCTCAAAAGCCTAATGATGAGCTCTTGAGACTGATTGTGCCACCACTTCTCATGGTTGGGGTGACGGTCTTAATCACACTGGTTCAGCCGCGGGGGATTTATATCCTAGTAACGGTTACCATGTCCATTGCCAGTGCTATCTTTTCGGTGCGCGGTTTCTTCAAAAATCGCAAGAAGTTCAAGGAAGACAAGAAGGAGCGCATCGATCTTTATCACCTCTATTTAAAAGACAAGGCTATTGAGCTGAATAAGCTGGAGCGTGAGCAGCGTGATGGGATGCTTTACCATTTCCCAAACATTAACGAACTGACGGGTTTGGTGACAGACTACAGCCACCGCATCTACGAGAAAACACCGCTGCACTTTGACTTTCTTTACTATCGCTTGGGACTTGGCCAGGTGCCAACCTCCTATAAGCTGACCTACGGTCAAGAGGAGCGAAGCGGCAAGAAAGATGCGCTGGAAGAGGAGGGCTATGCTCTCTACACTCGGCATAAGAAAATTCCCGATCTTCCTATCGTGGCTAATCTCAGCCATGGACCGGTCGGCTATATCGGTCCGCGCAATCTGGTCCTGGAACAGCTCCAGCTCTTGGTCATGCAGTTAGCGGTCTTTCACTCATACCACGATGTGCAGGTGATTACCATCATGCCAGAGGAGGAGCGTGACCAGTGGGATTGGCTGCGTTGGCTGCCGCATGCGACTCTGCAAGAGCTGAATGTCCGTGGCTTTGTCTATAACCAACGGACGCACGATCAGGTTCTAAACAGCCTGAACCAAATCCTGAAACTACGCAAGGCTCAGAAGGAAGAAGCGACCCGGCAGGAGACGACACTCTACAGTCCTCACTATGTGGTATTGGTCACAGATGAAAAGCTGATTCTCGACCATATCATCATGGAGTTCTTTACTGAGGATCCGACGGACCTAGGCTGCTCACTCATCTTCGTGCAGGATGTCATGAGCTCTCTGTCTGAAAATATCAAGACGGTTGTCAATATCAAGGACCGCAACACTGGTCAGTTGGTCATGGAAGAGGGAATCCTCAGAGAGATTGACTTCCGACTGGATCATTTCCCAGAAGGCTATGACAAGGAACGAATCGCTCGGACTTTGGCGCCGCTCAATCACTTACAGAATCTCAAGAGCTCAATCCCTGATACTGTCACCTTTATGGAGATGTATGGGGCAGAGACCTTCTCTGATCTGCAAGTCTTGCAGAAATGGCAACAGAATGCGCCTTATAAGAGCTTGGCAGTGCCTATCGGCCTGCGGGGTAAGGAAGACCTAGTCTACCTCAACCTGCATGAAAAAGCTCACGGACCGCACGGGCTGATTGCCGGGACAACCGGATCCGGGAAGTCGGAAACCATCCAGTCCTATATCCTGAGTCTGGCTGTCAACTTCCACCCACACGATGTGGCCTTTCTCCTCATCGACTACAAGGGTGGGGGAATGGCTAACCTCTTCAAGAACCTGCCTCATCTCTTGGGAACCATTACCAACTTGGACGGGGCCCAATCCATGCGGGCATTGGCTTCCATCAATGCGGAGATTCACCGTCGGGAGCGGCTCTTTAGAGAGTTTGAAGTCAATCATATCAACCAATATCAAAAGAAATTTAAAAACGGGGAAGCAACTGAACCCCTGCCCCATCTCTTCCTCATCTCGGATGAGTTCGCAGAGCTCAAGGTTAACCAGCCTGACTTTATCAAGGAGCTGGTATCCATCGCTCGGGTCGGTCGTTCCCTCGGGGTCCACTTGATTCTGGCTACTCAGAAGCCCTCTGGGGTGGTGGATGACCAGATCTGGTCCAACTCCCGCTTTAAGCTGGCGCTCAAGGTGGCAGACCGGACGGACTCGATGGAAATGCTTAAGACGCCAGATGCGGCAGAGATTACCCAGACCGGTCGGGCCTATCTGCAGGTCGGCAATAATGAAGTCTATGAACTCTTCCAGTCAGCCTGGTCAGGGGCAGACTACCAGCCGGATAAGGATGAGATGGGAATTGAAGACCATACCATCTACCTAATCAATGACCTGGGTCAATACGAAGTGCTCAATCAAGATCTGTCAGGTCTTGACCTAGCCGAGGATATCAAGGAAGTACCGACAGAGCTGGAGGCCATTGTCAGCCAGATCCAACTACTGACAGAGAGCCAGCAGATTCCACCAGTACCACAGCCATGGCTGCCGCCGCTTAAAGAAAGAATCTATTCAACAGATTTGCGAAAAGGAAATTTCAAAGAATTTTGGTCACATACGAATCGCTCTTTAAAAGCAGTGATTGGTTATGTAGATATACCAAGCCAACAAGCTCAATACACATTAGAACATGATTTTAATGAAGATGGGAATATTGCTCTTTTTGGTGGTCCTTTAACAGGTAAGTCTACTTTTATTCAAACTTTGACGATGGATTTGGCTCGTCAGTTTACACCTAGTCAGGTGAATTTCTATTTATTGGATTTTGGGACAAATGGACTTTTACCGCTTCGTCAATTACCCCATGTGGCTGATACGATTATGATTGACGATCAGGAGAAAATTACAAAGTTAATAAATCGCATAAAAGGAGAAATTCGATACAGAAAAGCTCTTTTGCGTAAACACATGGTAGCCAATGTCAATCTTTATCAAGAAATCAGTGGGCATCAAATACCAAAGCTATTCTTCATGTTAGATGGTTATGATGCTATCAAGGAATCTCCACAGGTTATGGAATTAGAAGATGCTTTTCAAATTATCTCTCGTGAAGGTCTGAGTCTAGGAATATATCTGGTCATTACCGCTGGTCGCATAGGGGTTGTCAAAGCTGCTCTATTAGCTAGTATCAAAACTCGTATTTCTTTGAAATTAACGGATGATATAGATACTCGAAGTTTAATTGGTCGTACTCAGTTAATAATTGAAGATAAGCCTGGACGGGCAATGATAAAGCTTGATGAACCAGAAATTTTCCAAGTTGCTTTGCCAACCAAAGGAGATGACGCGTTTGAAGTAATTGAGCAAATTAGCTCTGAAGCAGGAATGATGTCAGAACAGTGGGAAGGAAGTCTACCTAAACCAATTCCGATTGTTCCAGAAGAATTGAGCTTCGATACTTTCGCGAAAACAATAAGCGTTCAAAAGGCTTTGAAAGAAAATAATCTACCACTAGGTTTAGACTTTGTCAATGTTGAAAGTGTACACATTCCTCTGAAAGGCTTTAAACATCTTCTGTATATAGCTAATGATGATGAACATTTGGAGAATATTACACGCCATCTCTTAGAAATATTTACCAAGCTCATTCCAAATAAGAAAGTCATGTTTATGGATGTAGACGATGAGTATGATGGTCAATTTGACTTATTTGCCCGTATCTCTGAACCAGAAACTCTTGAGGACATGGCAAATCAGCTTATGCTTGAGTTGGAGGATCGTAAAAAAGGTGAGACTGGACACGACTTTATCATCTTTATCCCTAATTTAGAGAAATTTGTTCAGGCAAGTGGCCTGACAGGCGAACAAGTATCAGCACTCTACCAAGAGGGATGGAAATACAATATGCATTTTGTTGTTGGTAGTTCTTATTCTTATATTAGCAATAATGCTATTGGCAGCCCTGCTCGTCAGGTTAAGGCATATAATCAACACTATCTTTTGGGAATGCGCTTAACAGATCAAACAATATTAGAAAAGCCTTATAACAGCAAGGAACCTTATTTAAATAAGGATGAGGTTTATTTATATGGACGTCCATCCAGCGTTAAACTTAAAATTACAATATAAAGGAGAACACTATGTCAGTAGGAACAACTCAGGGAGTAGGTATTCAATCTGATCCGACAGCTGTTCAAAACTATGCAAATGGAATTGTCTCAGCTTATCATTCAGTAGGAAAAGAAACTGCTACAAAGGATTCTATCAGCCAATATGCTGCTTCTGGAACTATTAGTAGTCATATTGACAACGAAGTTAGTGCAAGTGAGCAAGCAGCACAGCAATCTATTGACTTCATTCAGGTTTTACATGGTATTCATGCAGAGTTTCAAACAACAGATGCAAA
>ERZ773005.1790-NODE-1790-length-10400-cov-11.665732_pt1 | contig 10400 bp, 9 predicted proteins | sample MGYA00580666_ERZ773005 | MGnify/ENA primary metagenome ERZ773005 (study PRJEB29015, sample SAMEA2737999) | human oral metagenome | biome: human oral; feature: human-associated habitat; material: dental | place: China | collected 2061 ... | reverse complement strand
CATAATTGGGAATCTCTAGCTTTTTTGTGACTGAGAACTATTTTGTCTCAGACTCTTCACGAGTACAAAAATAGTGACAGCATAACGATTCAAAATGTTACAGAAGATTGTGCTATCCATCAGGGGGCTTTTCCTTAACTTTAAAGCTAGCTATAATTTGTTACAATTGTCTGCCTTATGTCTGCTAAACAGTAAAGTTATCATTTTTTGAGTAGATGTCTAAGGAATTTTATCTTAAAATAGTGGAACTTTTCTCATTTTCCGATTTTTTATTGTGTCCTATGAGATTTTTATTTATAATAATTCTAAATAAAAAAGAAAAGAGAAGTTTTAGGATGACAAATAATCAGGAGATTGATAAGAACTTTAGCGGTCGACTAAATATTTTACGGGCTGGAGTATTGGGGGCTAATGATGGTATTATTTCTATTGCGGGTGTCGTTATAGGAGTAGCAAGTGCAACGGAAAGTGTTTGGATTATATTTCTTTCAGGTTTAGCGGCAGTATTTGAAGGAGCTTTTTCCATGGCAGGTGGTGAATATGTATCTGTTTCAACCCAAAAGGATACGGAGAAGGCTGCAGTTGCCAGAGAACGAGTACTTTTAACAAAAAATCCAGAGATTGCTAGACAGTCACTTTATACAGCTTATATCCAGAATGGCGAGTGTGAGACATCTGCCCAACTCTTGACAAATCGAGCTTTTTTGAAAAATCCGCTTAAGGCTTTGGTAGAAGAAAAATATGGACTTGAGGTGGAAGAATTTACAAATCCATGGCATGCAGCAATATCTAGTTTTATTGCTTTTGCAGTAGGAGCCATCTTTCCAATGTTAACCATAGTTTTCCTTCCTGCTAGCTATCGCATTCCGGCAACAGTCATTGTTGTTGCTTTAGCATTGTTAGGGACGGGATATACTAGCGCTAAGTTAGGAAAAGCATCGATAAAAAATGCCATGATTCGAAATTTAGTCATTGGACTTTTGACCATGACAGTTACTTATCTTGTGGGTCAATTGTTTGTTATTTAAGTCCAAAATAAAAATTGTGTGGGGCGTGGTTTTAATGATAATTTCTTTTATTGAGTGTTATGGTGAATTTGCTTAAGAATGATTTGTTAGACACAATTATCAAATCAAATAAAATACAAGAATAAATTTTCTTGTATTTTCCTTTTTCTTATGCTATAATGTAGATAATGAATATGAAAGAGAGGCGAGGAAATATCTTCGCCTCTTATCTGTGAGGAGGTGTAGTCTTATCACAACGATTGTCAAATTAGTAAAAGAAGTTGTTGCACCAGTCGTTCAAGAGCCGTATGAATTAGTGGATATTGAGTACGGTAAAATGGGGAGCGACCATGTTCTTAGTATTTTTGTAGATAAGCCAGGAGGAATCACTGTAAATGATACGGCAGAATTGACGGACATCATCAGTCCACTTTTGGATACGATTAAGCCGGATCCCTTTCCTGAGCAGTATTTTCTTGAAGTAACTAGCCCAGGGTTGGAACGTCCGCTGAAAACGAAAGAACAACTAGCAGCTGCAGTTGGGGAATATATCCATGTTAGTCTGTATCAAACACTTGATAAAAGTAAAGTCTTTGAGGGGACACTGCTTTCTTTCGAGGAAGATCATTTAACAATGGAATATATGGATAAGACTCGTAAGAAAGTTGTTCAAATTCCTTACCAGCTAGTATCCAAAGCAAGATTAGCAGTCAAATTTTAGCAAGAATAATAAAGAAAGGATTGCTTTTGTTTCCACAAAAGCTGAAAAAACATGAGTAAAGAAATGCTAGAGGCCTTCCGTATTTTGGAAGAAGACAAAGGGATCAAAAAAGAAGATATTATCGAAGCGGTGACGGAGTCACTTCGTTCGGCTTATCGTCGTCGCTATGGTCAAGCAGATAGTGCAGCCATTGAATTTAACGAAAAAACAGGAGATTTTCGTGTTTATACCGTTCGTGAAGTGGTAGACGAAGTTTTTGATAGCCGTTTAGAAATCAGTTTAAAAGATGCTCTTGCTATTAGCTCGGCTTATGAACTTGGTGATAAAATAAAATTTGAAGAGGCACCAACTGAATTTGGACGGGTAGCAGCTCAGTCTGCTAAGCAAACGATTATGGAAAAAATGCGCAAGCAGACACGCGCAATCACTTACAATAAGTATAAAGAACATGAAAATGAAATCATGTCAGGAACAGTCGAGCGCTTTGACAATCGTTTTATCTATGTCAATCTAGGTAGCATTGAAGCACAGTTGTCGAAGCAAGACCAGATTCCTGGTGAAGTATTTGCTTCTCATGACCGCATCGAAGTCTTTGTCTATAAGGTAGAAGACAATCCTCGCGGTGTCAATGTCTTTGTCAGCCGCAGCCATCCAGAAATGATCAAGCGTTTAATGGAGCAGGAAATTCCAGAAGTTTATGACGGAACAGTTGAAATCATGAGTGTTTCTCGTGAAGCAGGTGATCGGACTAAGGTTGCTGTACGCAGTCACAATCCCAATGTAGATGCAATCGGTACAATTGTTGGTCGTGGTGGTGCAAATATTAAGAAAATTACCAGCAAATTTCATCCGGCTAAATATGATGCCAAATCTGGCCGTATGATTCCTGTAGAGGAAAATATTGATGTCATTGAGTGGGTGGCAGATCCTGCAGAATTTATTTACAATGCGATTGCTCCTGCAGAAGTCGATCAAGTTATCTTTGATAGTGAGGATAGCAAGCATGCTCTTGTTGTTGTACCAGATAATAAGCTATCACTTGCTATTGGGCGTCGAGGGCAAAATGTGCGCTTAGCAGCTCATTTGACAGGTTATAGAATTGATATCAAATCTGCAAGTGAATTTGAAGCTATGGAAGAAGCAGGTGAGCTTGGTGGATTTGCTGAAGAAGCAGATGAATTTGCAACAATTGAAAGTCCTGTGGAAACAGAATTTTTAGAAAGTGAAGTTGAAGCAGAAGACTAAGGAGGGGGAAATGGCAAAAACAAGAAAAATCCCTTTACGAAAATCAGTAGTTTCTAATGAAGTTATTGACAAGCGTGATTTGCTTCGGATTGTCAAAAATAAAGAAGGCCAAATTTTTATTGACCCGACAGGAAAGGCCAATGGACGAGGAGCTTATATCAAGCTTGATAATGAAGAAGCAGTTAAAGCTAAGAAAAAGCGAGTTTTTAACCGTAGCTTCAATATGGAAGTCGAAGAAGCATTTTATGATGAGCTGATTGCTTACGTGGATCATAAGGTTAAAAGAAGAGAGTTAGGTCTTGAATAAACAAAAATTAGCCAATTTACTTGGATTAGCACAACGAGCTAATCGTATCATATCTGGTGAAGAATTGGTCGTTAGGGCAATACAAGACGGAAAAGCAAAACTGGTTTTTTTAGCCAATGATGCTGCTCCGAACTTGACAAAAAAAATTACTGATAAAAGTCATTACTATAAAGTAGAAGTATCAACCGTGTTTTCAACACTGGAATTAAGCACTGCTGTGGGCAAGTCTAGAAAAGTACTTGCTATCACTGATGCTGGATTTACAAAGAAAATGAGGTCTCTTATGGAATAGAAGAGGAGGACAAGATTTGTCTAAGAAAAGATTGTACGAAATTGCGAAGGAGCTGGGAAAAGAAAGCAAGGAAGTTGTGGCGCGTGCAAAAGAGCTTGGTATTGAAGTGAAAAGTCATGCTAGCAGCGTTGAAAGTGAAGTGGCCGCGCGTATTACAGCCAGTTTTTCTCAAGTGGCAGCTCCTAAAAAAGAAACGAATCAAAAAACAGCTCACTCTTTAGCTAAAGAGCAACAGCCAGCTCAAGTTGTAGCGGAAGAAGTGACGATGGCTGATAAAGTAGTGCCTAAGGCAGCAGAACAGGCGCAAAAATCAGCCGTGGCAACAAAAGCTTCATCAGTAAAGCCAAAGAGTCGTAATTTTAAGGCCGAGCGAGAAGCGAAAGCGAAAGAGCAAGCAGAGCGACGAAATAGACAGCGAGAAAATCGAGCGCGAAACCAACAAAATGGCGATAAACAAAATCGAGAAGAGAACAATCAGCATAATGAGCGAAGCCAGAAAAATCGAAATGACCGTGGGAATCGCAATGAACAACGCAACAATCGCAATCATCGCAGCCAAGATAATCGGTATCAAGGGCAAAACCGTTCAAATGGTATTACAAATCAAAATCGCTCTCAATCGAATCAAGGGCCACGCATTGATTTCAAGGCGCGTGCAGCAGCTCTGAAAGCTGAACAGAATGCCGAATATGCTCGCGGAAGTGAGGAGCGTTTCAAGCAAGCTCAAGCCGCAAAGGCAGCTCAACGTGAGCAGAAGAAACGGAAAGAACCGGTAGAAGAATTATTCAAAGCAGCAGCGCCTATCGTAGAGGCTACGAAGCCGGCTCCACAGTCTCAAGTTGCCCCTGAGGCGGTTCCAACTCCTGCAGTTGATACTCGTCGGAAAAAACAAGCTCGACCAGACAAGAAACGTGATGACTTTGATCGCGAAGAAGATGGTCCAAGAAAACAACAAAAGAATCGAAGCAGTCAAAATCAAGTGAGAAATCAAAAGAATAGTAATTGGAATCATAACAAAAAAAATAAAAAAGGCAAGAACAATCGGAATAACACTCCAACTCCAAAACCAGTTACAGAACGCAAGTTCCATGAATTGCCTAAAGAATTTGAATATACAGAAGGTATGACCGTTGCAGAAATTGCAAAACGGATTAAACGTGAACCAGCCGAAATTGTCAAGAAACTCTTTATGATGGGGGTTATGGCAACGCAGAATCAATCGTTGGACGGCGATACTATTGAACTTCTGATGGTAGATTATGGCATTGAAGCACATGCTAAAGTTGAAGTCGATAATGCAGATATCGAACGCTTCTTTGTGGATGAAGATTATCTTGATCCAGATGCTTTAGTAGAACGTCCGCCAGTTGTGACCATCATGGGACACGTTGACCATGGTAAAACAACACTTTTGGATACCTTGCGTAATTCTCGTGTTGCTACAGGTGAAGCAGGTGGGATTACACAACATATTGGTGCTTACCAGATTGAAGAAAATGGTAAGAAAATTACCTTCCTTGATACACCAGGGCATGCCGCTTTCACCTCTATGCGGGCGCGCGGTGCTTCTGTCACAGATATTACGATTCTTGTCGTAGCAGCAGATGATGGAGTCATGCCTCAAACAATTGAAGCGATTAACCATTCAAAAGCAGCCAATGTGCCAATTATTGTAGCGATTAACAAGATTGATAAGCCAGGTGCTAATCCTGAACGTGTCATCGGTGAATTAGCTGAATATGGAGTTATGTCTACAGCATGGGGCGGTGATTCTGAATTTGTTGAAATCTCAGCTAAGTTCAACCAAAATATTGATGAACTGCTCGAAACCGTTCTCCTTGTAGCTGAAATTCAAGAGCTAAAAGCTGATCCAAAGGTTCGCGCAATTGGTACAGTAATCGAAGCGCGCTTGGATAAAGGAAAAGGTGCAGTTGCAACCTTGCTTGTTCAACAAGGTACCTTAAATGTACAAGATCCAATTGTTGTTGGTAATACTTTTGGTCGTGTGCGTGCTATGACTAATGACCGTGGACGTCGAGTGAAAGTTGCGGGGCCATCGACACCAGTATCTATCACAGGTTTAAATGAAACACCAATGGCTGGTGACCATTTTGCCGTATATGAAGATGAAAAAGCAGCGCGTGCAGCTGGTGAAGAACGTGCAAAACGTGCTCTCATGAAACAACGTCAAGCAACGCATCGTGTTAGTTTGGAAAATCTCTTTGATACCCTTAAAGCTGGTGAAGTCAAGTCTGTCAATGTTATTATTAAAGCCGACGTACAAGGTTCAGCGGAAGCATTAACAGCATCTCTTCAGAAGATTGAAGTGGAAGGTGTTAAAGTAACAATTGTTCACTCAGCAGTTGGTGCGATTAACGAATCAGATGTCACTCTTGCGGAAGCTTCCAATGCCTTTATCATTGGTTTCAATGTTCGTCCTACTCCACAAGCTCGTCAACAAGCTGAAGCGGATGACGTCGAAATGCGTCTTCACAGTATCATTTATAAAGTGATTGAAGAAGTAGAAGATGCCATGAAAGGGATGCTTGATCCAGAATTTGAAGAAAAAATTATTGGCGAAGCTGTCATTCGTGAAACCTTCAAGGTTTCTAAAGTCGGTACCATCGGCGGATTTATGGTGGTTAGCGGTAAAATAACTCGTGATTCTAAGGTTCGTGTCATTCGTGATGGCGTTGTTATCTTTGATGGTGCCCTTGCTAGTTTGAAACATTATAAAGATGATGTGAAAGAAGTCGGAAATGGACAAGAAGGCGGTCTCATGGTTGAGAATTACAATGACATCAAAGTGGATGACATGATTGAAGCTTACATTATGGAAGAAATCGCAAAATAATATAAATGAAAGGGAGACAGACTGTGATATATTGAAGTCTGCCTCAACCTTTTTCTAAAATAAGTGAAAGGAGACGTCATGGCAAATCAATTTCGTGTGGATCGTGTGGGGATGGAAATCAAACGCGAAGTCAATGAAATTTTGCAAAAAAAAGTTCGTGATCCACGTGTTCAAGGAATTACCATTACAGATGTGCAAATGTTGGGCGACTTGTCAATGGCAAAAGTGTACTACACGCTGATGAGCAACCTTGCTTCTGAACAAGAAAAAGCTCAGACCGGTTTAGAAAAGGCGAAGGGAACCATCAAACGTGAATTGGGTCACAACTTGAAGATGTACAAAATCCCTGATTTGACTTTCATCAAGGATGAATCGATTGAATATGGGAACAAAATTGATCAAATGCTCCGTGATTTAGATCAAAAATAAGGCGTGATTTTAGCTATATCAATATATTTAAAAAGAAAGGAAATTCTATTTTTCTTTCTTTTTTTGATAAAAATGCTAAAAAAGGCTTGTTACTTTTACACTTATCCTTTAAAATAGAAAAGGAGATAATCCGCTACAGATTTTTCGGAGGAGAAAAGATGTCCATCAATTGGCAGCAAATTATATTTAGCTTTTTAGGCGGTTTAGGACTTTTCCTATATAGTATTCGGATGATGGGAGATGGTTTGCAGCAGGCTGCAGGTGATCGGCTTCGTTATTTCATTGACAAATATACCAGCAATCCATTTTTTGGTGTTCTAGTTGGAATTGGTCTAACAGCCTTGATTCAGTCAAGTTCAGGTGTGACAGTTATTACAGTTGGATTGGTGAGTGCAGGTCTTTTAACGCTCAGACAAGCAATTGGGATTGTCATGGGGGCCAATATTGGAACAACGGTAACCTCTTTTATCATTGGTTTTAAACTGGGCGATTATGCATTACCCATTCTCTTTTTAGGAGCGATTTGTCTCTTCTTTACCAAAAAACGCTCTATCAATAATATCGGTCGCGTTCTATTTGGGGTGGGGGGGATCTTCTTTGCTTTGAATTTGATGAGTGGTGCTATGGAGCCATTGAAAAATTTAGATGCTTTTCGTGAGTATATGATAAAGTTGAGTGGAAATCCAGTCCTAGGTGTATTTGTAGGGACAGGTATTACCTTGCTGATCCAAGCCTCATCAGCAACTATTGGTATTCTACAAAATTTATATGCGAGCGGCTTGATTGAGTTAAAGGGAGCTTTGCCAGTTCTTTTTGGGGATAATATCGGGACAACAATTACAGCAATTATTGCATCATTAGGAGCCAATATTGCTGCTAAACGTGTGGCAGGTGCCCATGTCACTTTCAATGTGGTCGGTACTGTTTTATGCTTGATCGTTTTAGGTCCATTTACGAGCTTGATTCATTGGTTTCAAGCAACGCTCCATTTAAGCCCAGAAATGACTATTGCCTTTGCTCACGGAACTTTTAATGTTACCAATACAATTATTCAATTTCCATTTATTGGCTTGTTAGCTACCTTGGTAACAAAACTGATTCCAGGTGAAGATGAAGTTGTGAAATATGAGCCGCTTTATTTGGATCCGATTTTAATTAAACAAGCTCCGTCTTTAGCGCTTGGAAATGCCAAAAAAGAATTGCTTCATTTAGGACGTTATGCGATGCGTTCATTTGAGTTGGCTTATGATTATATTGTGAACAATACTGAAAAGTCAGCAGACAAGGGACACAAGACAGAAGAAGCAATTAATAAGATTGATGAAGATCTCACACGTTACCTCATTGATTTATCTAGTGAGCCTCTTAGCCAAAAAGAAAGTGAAGTACTGACAAATATTTTGGATTCATCTCGAGATTTAGAAAGAATCGGAGACCATGGTGAAGCGCTGATTAACTTGACTGATTATATCCGTCGGAAAAAGGTGGAATTTTCTCCAGCAGCTTTGCAAGAGTTGGAATTGATTTATAACATGACTTTGACTTTCATTAAAGAATCCCTGGCTTCTGTAGAAAATAATGACCTTGAGTTGGCGGATAGTTTAGTAACGAAGCATGAAGCGATTGATAAAATGGAACGCAGATTGCGCAAAACACATATTCATCGCTTGAACAGAGGTGAATGCTCTACGCAGGCTGGGGTGAACTTCATTGATATCATCTCTCACTATACGAGAGTCGCAGACCATGCCATGAACTTAGCGGAGAAAGTGCAAGCGGAACAAATTTAAGATTGAGAAACAGACTGCTGATGTAGTTTGTTTTTTTGTACTCTACTTATCTTGCATGATCAAGTAGAAAGTTTATTAATAATGGCTCTATGAGATCAAGTTGGGTACACAAGAAAAAGTGGAACATCTGTGCTGTAATACTAGCTTGACTCTGTTATCAATCCAATGTGATAGAGCAGATAGAGGTTGAATAGAACTTGAAAGATGTCACAGTTTATCTTTATCAAAACTTACAAACTCTAAACCAGTTCATCAAGGAGAAAAATACAAATTTCGAAATATACTTTTTATTTTTGATTAAATCTTTCTTGTAAAATTGCATTTGTTAAACTATTCGAACCTCTTATTGCTGGTTATTAGTAGATTGTGGGTATTGAATTAAAAAAAGTTTTAGTATGTTCTATAAGCCAGACTCATGTTTTTTGATGAGAATATTATGGTGATGGGGAGATTGTCATAACTAGTTTATTAAGGATGTTCGGAAACTAGTCATATAAAAAGCCAATCCTCATAAAGCGAGGAATGGCTGGTTGTTTAATATATTATTAGAACAATATGTATTGAAAGTTAATTTAGCTGCTATGTACTGTATACATACATGATGTGAGAGAAGCTAAACATTAGCTCCTACTGAATTATTCAAAAGTAACCTTAATTGGTACTTTGGCTATGGTTTCTGTGATATCAAAAATGACTTCTAAATTGCATTCTAGAACTTTTGGCTTAGTAATACTAACCGCTTCCAATGCATTTATTGGTAATTTAATCCCACCTTCAGAAACAGCAGAAGCTTTTAAGGTATCAGAACAAATGATAATTTTATGGTCATCACTATTAGAAATATTATTGACTTTACCATTACGAGTTTGCACTTCATATTCCTTATTGGAAGTATTTTTATAAGCTAGTTTAAGAGTATATTCATAATCATCTTTTTCCAACCCTTTATAGGTGACCGTAAGACCTTTGCTTTCATAAATAACTGTATCAGTAGCTGTGGTAGAAAATTCAACAACTTTTGATTTTTGTTCTGCTTTTTGACTAGAACTAGTCTTGGGTACTTCAGAAGATGATGTGTTTGTTGATTTCTTATTATTACCACAAGCAGTTAAAAACAGAATAGCAAGTAAGGAAACAACAACTGTAAAGACTTTCTTTTTCATGGTACACCTCCAAAGATAAGTGTGCTAGGTGAAGACTAAAGTCATTTAAAGCTGATTTGTCTCTTCTAAATTTGAATTTGGAATCAGCTCCTTGTGACAACAATCAACACAAAATACTTTTTCCTACTTTTATTATAGCATTATACAAATAATTATTCAATAAAAGATAGAACATAAAGACTTAAATAAGGTAGTAACCGGAAAGTCGAATATAAACTTGATGGTTTAGGTTGAGTGCCTTAATTGATTCATTTGACAGAAATTATCTATTTAGTACTAAAAATATGAAAACAACAAGAAAAAACAAGACGACTATAAGGTTGGTCTGAATTTAATATCGAAAAATATCTAGCAAACAAGACTTGCAAATGGAATGAGTACTAGTATTTGTCCTAAAATAAGCAGCATCAAAGTCGGCTCCTGCCAATATGGAATTTAGATCACTCTTTTAAACGAAGTGTATTACAAGTTTATTAAATGGACAGTATAGAAAATAGTATAAACAGTAGTGTTTATACAATCACTTAAAATCTAGCAAGATAGGTCTATACCATTTACAAAAAGAAAAGAAAGCGATATAATGAAAGAGACA
>ERZ773005.1786-NODE-1786-length-10418-cov-5.668918_pt1 | contig 10418 bp, 8 predicted proteins | sample MGYA00580666_ERZ773005 | MGnify/ENA primary metagenome ERZ773005 (study PRJEB29015, sample SAMEA2737999) | human oral metagenome | biome: human oral; feature: human-associated habitat; material: dental | place: China | collected 2061 ... | reverse complement strand
TCATCCGCAACATCGAGCTGTTCCTGCCCACCCACACGCTGCCCACGAAGTCCACGTGGTTCACCCTCACCCCGGCGGCGCTGGCCACGATGGGGATCGAGGCCGCGGACCTGGCGGGCACCCTGCACGCCACCGAGCACGCGATGATCGGGATCCTGCCCATCGTCGCGACCTGCGACCGCTGGGACCTGGGTGGCCTGTCCACCGAGCTGCACGACGACACGGGCGCGCCCACCGTCTTTATCCACGATGCGTTCCGAGGCGGCGCCGGGCACGCGCTCGCCGGCTTTCACAGCGCGCGGTCGTGGGTGTCCGCCACGCTCGAGGCTGTCTCCTCCTGCGACTGCGAGTCCGGGTGCCCGCGCTGCGTCCAGTCCCCCAAGTGCGGCAACGGCAACGAACCCCTGTCCAAACAGGGCGCGATCACGCTGCTTGCCTATTTGTTGCAGCGAGCACCCGGGGCGTGATGCGGTGCCGTCATATGACTTGTTTTCTTGAACGCCTGATCATATGCTGATCAGCGTCTCATTTTATTCCGCAGGACACGTGTTTGGCGGACTCGCTACGCAGGAGGTGCGCCGTGGCTGACGTCGCTTTCGATTCCAACAAGCATGCCCAAACTCGGCAGGATGTCGAGCACGGGGGGGGCGGCAATAGCCTCCAGCTCCGAGGCAATCGCCCGCCTTACGGACGGACAAAACGAGCGCTTTTGGACCGATGAGGCGGGCCCTCAGGCACTGCGGAACGCCTTTATCGCCTTCCTCGGCGCCTGCGGTGATATCGCCACTAACGAGCGCGACACTCTCCGCTCCTTCGGGCGCAATGTCGATCAGGCGATCGAGGACTTTGCCGCCGTTGAGCAGGCAACGGGGGACGAGCTGAAGGCGCTTCGCGACTCGATGGGGGACCCGTCGGTCTACACGTCACCGACGCCCCCCTCCGCGTCACCTGCCGGGGGGTCAGCACCGAGCACCGATCCCGCGACGACGGCTGGCACCAATGGCGCGCCCACCCAGGAAGCACAGACAGAGTTCTGACCCGAGACGCACGATAGGAGACAGACCATGGTGAGCAGCCCCATGTATGACCGCCTCATGAAGTTCGTTGAGGGAGTCGAGGAGTCCCACAAGCTCAGCGGCTACGATTGCGAACATTCCACGATCATTGCCGGAATGGGCATGATGAGCGCCAGCGTGTCCCACTTCAAGGAATACCAGGGCTTCGAGGGACAAACGGGCGAGGCCATTGACGGCTGGATCGATCAGGCGCAGAAACGCTACAGCAGCGAACGACAGGCGTACGTGACCGGAACCGAGCACTACGTCGAGGGTCGACGCTTGCTGATGCACGCCGCCGAGGATGCAAAGCTCCTGTCCCCAACCCTCCTGGACAAGGCCACCGAGTCAATGCGGGATCTTGCTCAGGTCGTCATTCCGGTCACGAAGCACATGGGTCCATTCGGAGAGCCCATCAACACGATCGCCACGACCGGCGCTGCCTACGTGGACGCGATCGAGGCGCAGGCAAACGCACAGCGCGAGGCCGCAGCCACGGCGATCCTGCAGCGTGTCAACGACGAGGCGCAGAAGCTCGCCGACCAGTTGCACGCGCACACGGAGGAGCTTAAGGAGATTAAGGACGGTATTGATGATAGGTATTTTCCTTCCCACCCAGGCCCCTCTAGCCCATCCGTGTCGAATCAACTAAGCCAGGGCAACATGTGGGTCTCACCCCACGAGGCAGGCGTATACGGGGCCAGCCGCGATGACGACTACGGCCGTTCCGACCTTCGGGGTCAAGGATCGGGCCTGTACGCGGACGGATACGACGAGGGCGGTCCGATCAGCGACCGCATCATGTCCTCGAAGCGCATTCCCAACCAATACATCTCCGAAGGAGAGCTTGGATCCCGTCTGAACCCCGTCACCGATCCGCAGGACCTGATGGATATTGACCTGCTGCACACGCGCGTCAACGGTGACCGTCACGCGAACGGCGTCATCGGCGGTCATACTCCCGCTTCTCCCGTCGATCGCGATCACCCTCTATGGCGTCTCAACGGTGGCCCTGCCAGCGAATCGTCGACGGCTGGTCGCCTCGGCGGCACCGGTATGCTCGGCGCAGGGGCACTGGGCCTTCGCGGGTCCGCTCGCATGGGTTCTGCCGCATCCAGCATGGGTCGAGCCGGTGGAGCGGGAGCCGGAGGATCGGCTGCTTCAGCTGCCCTGCGTACCGGTTCCTACTCCGGTGCCGGATTCGGCAAGTACACGCCGCCAACTCCTGCGGGTGCGACGGGGGTTGGTGCCAACGGAGCCTCTGGAGTGACGGGCATGTCAGGGGCGTCCGGCGCGAATGGCGCTGGAAGCTCCACGGCCGGCGGTCGCACCCAGGGAGCCGGCGGTTTCATGGGCGCTGGTGGCGCTGGCGCCGGAGGAAAGAGGGACGAGAAGAAGGCCCAGCGACGCCGCTACACGCCGTTCCGCTTTGAGGACGATGAGGACGAGCTGCCCGAGGGCTACGTGAACCCCATGTCGCAGACCTACGGGTCCGACAAGGACATCGCCCCTGTACCTCGCAAGGACGACGGATGGGATCCCCGCCAATGGTGACACGCACGAACAGCACTGCACGCCTGCTTGGCGTTGCGGCCTCGACCCTGGCGCTCGCCACGGGTGCCACCGCACTACCCTCCGGCCCGGCCCATGCGGCGGACACCATCACAGCCGCCGACCAACCCTACTACGCCTACTACCACCTCGACCAAGCCCGAGCCAAAGGCTACACCGGCCAAGGCGTCACCATCGCCCTCCTCGACGGCGAAGTCGACACCACCGCCCCCGAACTCACAGGCGCAACCATCACCGACAAAACCCCCTGCACCGTCACATCCAGTTCGGCGAGCAAACGACACGGGACCGCAGTCGCCTCAATTCTCGTCGCGCCTGCGTATGGGGTAGCACCCCAGGCATCGGTTCTGACATACCGCACAGCGGTAACGAAGGCTGGGGACACACGCGGGGATGATTGCCGGGGCACGTACGGCGCCGATGTGGCGGGACACGCGGCTCTGATAAACCACGCCATCAACGACGGCGCACAGATAATTAGCATTTCCGAAACGGGTACGAGCGATATCAAGTGGGCTGTCGCCCACGCGCTGAGCCGCGGGGTAGTTGTCGTTGCAGGGGCGGGCAACGAGGGGGAGGACGTCTTCTCCACGAACTCCCTCGACAGGTGGTCCGGTGTCGTGGGCGTCGGAGCGATCACGACCGAGGGCGTTCCCACGGCGTATTCCTCCAAGGGCCAGGGAGTGACCACCGCGGCACTGGGCGGCCCCGTTCTCGCGCGCAACTACGAGAGCGGGCAGAACGAACCCGCCAACGGAACGTCCATGGCCACTCCGATGGTCGCCGGCTTCCTGGCGCTTGCCCGCCAGAAGTGGCCCGACGCCACCGCCAACCAGCTCCTGCAGCTGCTCACCAAGACGGCGCTCAACAACGAGGGCGCGTGGAACCCGTACACGGGATATGGCGTGGCGTCCCTCGGCGCGATGCTCAGCACGGATCCCTCCCAGTACCCCGACGAAAACCCGCTCATGGACAAGGGTGGAGGCCTCGCCCCCTCCCCCACGGCGGAGGAGGTCCGGCTGTACGCGGATGGCTTGGTCAGTCCTTCCGAGATCAAGGAGGACTCCTCCTACGTCTATCGCGGCCTCGACGAGTCGCAGCTGAAGGCCGCCACAAACTCCTACCCCACCCACATCGGGACCAGCCCCCGGTACCACCGCTGAGTGGCGTCCGCGCGGGGGCTTTCGCCCCAGCTACGCCCGCCCGTGTCCCCCGCGCGCCCTCACGCGCAGATCCACAGGCATGAAAGGCCTCCCGTTCCTCAGACTTCAATGTCCATGTCCAAGAAACGGGAGGCAGTTCGGTCAGTCGAGGCCGGGGCCACGTCGCGCCGTCAGGAGCGGGCAACCTCGGTGGCGGGGGTCCGCACCAGGTTCGACAGCGCCGTGATGAATCGGGCGATCATCGAGCGGTTGCGGCTGTCCTGCATGAGGTTGGGGAGCCCCTTCGTCGAGCAGGTCACCTCGATGACGGTGCCGCCTTCGACGGGGATGAAGCCGACGACGATGCGCTCACCCCACGACATGAGGCCCAGCGGCGTTTCGAACGTGACGACGCGGCCGTTCATGTCCGCGCCCGTCAGCGTCGTCGACGGGATCGTCTGAACGGCCGCGGGGGCCGCCTGAAAAAGCTGCTCAAACGGTAGGTTGATCTGGAACGACTGCGTTGTTGTCCGCATGCCCATGGGTGTCTCCTTACGGTTGTGGTGAACGGCTCTCGCGCCTATCCAGCGAGGCTCTGGTTCCGATGACGAAAGGAACTCCTCGCCGACGCCGCCACCCCCTCGGGGCGGTGGCGCGCGTGCGGACCCTTCCAGCCGCTATAGAGAGTATCAGGCTTGTCTCCCAGAACCTATTCCGGTCGCCTGCTTCTCCCAACGAGGGTCCACGAACAGACAGAAGCTCTCAGGGGCGCGGCTCGAAGGGGCTGACCGCGACCGAGGGGATCTCCTGGCACACGCGCAGGGACAGCTGCAGGGAGGTCGAGGCGCCGCCCCCGTCGGAAGAAACATCGACCATGTCCACGTCGGTCGGCGTGCAGCCCTCGACGCCGTCCACTGCCTCGGCGGTCAGCGTCACGCCGACGCGCCCACCCTCGGCGATCGTGTAGACGTTACCGGGATCCTCCCCGTCACGCACGGCGCTGGGCGCGGTGGTCCCGGCCGAGGAGAAGACGACCGACGGGAATCCCCCGATCCAGCACGCCGGTCCCTCGTTCGTGAACGACAGCTCAACGTATGTCGTCCCCCCGGCCTCCTGGCGGCTCGCGACTGCGGGCTGAAGGTTCGCCAGATCGCAGCGGGCCTCGTCGTCGGTGACGTTCACCTCGGGTGTCTGGGTCCCCTCGCTGCTCGCGCCGCTCTGCGCGGCGGCGTCGCTCTGCGGCGGAGCCTGCGTCGGGGAAGCCGAAGGACCGGGGGTGGTGGCCGATGCCGCGGGATCCGGCTGCTCCTGGCCCGTCTTCGGCGAACACGCGCTCGCCCCGAGGGCAAGGGCGGACAGTGCGATGGCGGCAAGGATGCGTCGCGTGTTGATCATGGGCCCATCCTAAGGACCCTGGCACGAGCTTCTCCCCGCCACGCCGAGGAAAGCGCCAGGGGTGACACGACGCGCATCGGCGTGCCCCCGAGGCGGACCCGGCGCAGGCTACCGGGAGATCGGCTCGATATCGACGCCTGCCACGTCCATCTCCTCCAGGGAGACCATCCGGTCCTTCCTGGCGACGTGGAATCCCCACCACACGAGAGCAAACAGGGGCAGGCCAATGTAGGAGGAGGCGACCTCCCACACCTGCCCGTGCAGGACGGCCTCGTAGTTTTGCCCGGCCATGACCACCAGGCACATGACGAACGCGATGATCGGCCCGGCCGGGAAGAACGGGGATCGGTAGGGCAGGTCCTCCAGACGGTTGCCCTGCAGGAGGTAGGCACGCCTGAAACGAATATGACTGACGGCGATGCCCAACCACATGATGATCCCGGAAATGCCGACGATGTTGACCAGCCACGTGTAGGCGTCCTCAAACACGAGCTGCGTGAGGAAGCCGCAGGCCGCCATCACCGTCGTCAGGGCCATCGCGTAGCCGGGGACACCGCCCTTGGTGACGCGCGCGAACAGGGCGGGGGCCTGCCCCTTGAGCGCCATCGAGTGCAGCATGCGCGAGGCCGCGTACAGGCCCGAGTTGCCCGCCGACAGGATCGAGGTGAGGATGACCGCGTTCATGACGGCTGCCGCGGCTCCGATGCCCATGCGCGCGAAGACCAGGGTGAAGGGCGACTGGGCTACATTGTTGGCCGTGTCGTCGGCGGCGCTCAGCAGGCTCGGGTCCGTGTAGGGAAGGAGGGTACCGATGATCGCGATCGCTCCGATGTAGAAGAACATGATGCGCCAGAAAACCGTGCGGATGGAGCGCGGAACATCCCGGCGCGGATTCTCGGACTCCCCCGCCGCGACTCCGACGAGTTCGGTGCCCTGGAAGGAGAACCCGGCGATCATGAAGACCGCGATGATCCCAACGAAGCCGTTGTGGAAGGGGGCATCGCCGGTCGTCCAATTCGACAGGCCCGGCGAGTTCGTTCCCATCACCCCGGCGATCATGAAGACGCCCGAGATCACGAAGACGACGACGATGACCACCTTGACCGCGGCCAGCCAGAACTCCGCCTCGCCGTAGACGCGTGCCGACAGAGCGTTGAGACCGACGACGATGACGAGGAACACGACCGCCCAGATCCACGAGGGAACCTGAGGGAACCAGTAGGCCATGACCAGCCCGGAGGCGACCAGGTCGGCCGCAACCGTGACCGCCCAGTTGAACCAGTAGTTCCACCCCATCGCAAACCCGAAGGACGGGGAGATGAACTTCGTGGCGAAGGTCTGGAACGATCCCGCGACCGGCTGGTGAGCGCTCATCTCCCCCAGTGACTGCATGAGGAGAAGCACCATGAGGCCGATGGCGGCGTAGGCGACGAGCGCACCGCCCGGTCCCGCGTTGGCGACGGTCGCACCGGAGGCCAAGAAGAGACCTGTTCCGATTGCTCCGCCGATCGCAATCATCTGCATGTGGCGCGATGCCAGGCCGCGCTTGAGCTGGGTATCCGTGCGCTGGCGCAGCTCGCTGGCGACGTCATCGGGGGTTGGGGTTGCCATGACTGGGTTCCTCGTCTGTCGGTCGTGAGTCCCATCTTAATGCCCGAGGCATTGCGTCGTCGTTGAGCCTCTCTTTCCTCGGTCTTTAACGAGGCCGTGGCCGCTTTCCTCTCCTCGGTGTCCTCGTTGCGCCCCGCGTGGCCCGGCGGCGCGGCCCGGCTAGACTAATCCCACCCGTGCACACCAGGAGGCCACCATGTCGCAATCCCTCGAAAGCATCTGTTGGATGCTTCTCGCCCTCGTTCTCTCTGCCGCTATCGGCATTGAGCGCCAGATTCGCGGAAAGAGCGCGGGCATTCGCACGCAGGCGATCGTCGGCCTGACGGCTTGCCTCATGATGCTCATCTCCAAGTACGGCTTCTCCGACATCCTCGTTGACGGCATCACGCGGTATGACCCCTCGCGAGTAGCCTCCCAGATCGTCTCGGGAATCGGTTTTCTCGGGGCGGGTATCATTCTCACCAGGCACGGAGCAATCCGAGGGCTGACCACCGCTGCCACCATTTGGGAGACGGCGGCGATTGGCATGGCGTGCGGGGCGGGCTTGTGGTGGCTCGCCATCGCCGGGACTGCGCTGCATTTCCTCGTGATCGCCCTGTTGACGCCGCTCGTACAGTTCATCATCATGCGCACGCACGGACACAAGGTGACGCTGACCGTCCACTACACGCCCGGTCACGGGGTTCTCTCCGCGCTCCTCGGCCAGGTTTCTTCCCTCGGTTGGGCGGTCTCCGCCGTGTCCACCCGCACGTCCTCGAGCGATCGTTCGTCCACGGCACGTTTTACCGCCGCCACGCGCCAGGACCTGTCTCAGTCGTTACTGGTGACGACGTTGGCCGACCTTGATGGGGTTGCCGGTGTGGATGTCACCGAGGAGGAGGACGAGTAGCACTCTTCGCACGCGCAAAGGGATGAGCCCGCGTCGCCGCGGGCCCATCCTCCTCTATCCTCCTGTCAGCACCTCACGCCTGCGGGCCGAAGGGGTTGTAGGGCTTGTTCGACTGCTGGCCCGGCTGGCCGCCGTACTGGCCCTGACCAGCCTGCGGTGCCTGGAAACCACCCTGACCCTGCGCACCGCCATACTGACCCGGCTGGCCGCCGTACTGGCCCTGACCAGCCTGAGGAGCCTGGAAACCACCCTGGCCCTGCGCACCGCCGTACTGACCCTGACCGGCCTGCGGGGCTTGGAAACCACCCTGACCCGGTCGGCCGCCGTACTGGCCCTGACCAGCCTGGGGCGCCTGGAAACCACCCTGGCCCTGCGCACCACCGTACTGACCCGGCTGGCCGCCGTACTGGCCCTGACCGGCCTGGGGAGCCTGGAAACCACCCTGCTGCTGCGCACCGCCATACTGGCCCTGACCAGCCTGGGGAGCCTGGAAACCACCCTGACCCGGTCGGCCGCCGTACTGGCCCTGACCGGCCTGAGGCGCCTGGAAACCACCCTGACCCTGCTGGTTCGCGGGTGCGGAGGCGAAGGTGCCGCCAAATGCAGTCGGGTTGTTGATCGGCGCGACCTTTCCGTTCTTGAGTTCAAGGAGGAGCAGAACGCCTCCCGCGCCGAGGCCGATCGAGAAGAGGAAGAAGAGAATGCCACCAAAGCCAAGGTCCGCGATGCCGAACACGATCTGCAGGACCCGAATAATGCCGAAGAAGGCGGCGACAATGCCGGTGGCACCGGCAGCAATGAACGCCCACTTCTGGTTGGTGAACCAGTAGGCAACACCGAGGCCGGCGACCGCCAGGAGAAGCACCATGTGGAAGAAGGCATAGCCGCCGATATCAAACAGGGAGACGGAGTAACCGCCGTACGACGCGAACGGCAGAACCATCGAGATGAAGGACAGGACGACCGCGGCGAACATGCCGATCAGCGAGTAGGTGGCGCGCACGGAGCGTCCGCTCACCTTGCCGGTTTCTGCCACGACGGCGGTCTGGAACTGATTGAACGCGGTGCCGGCGGCCGCGCCGAACTGCTGAGCGGCCGCGCCGAACTGCTGTCCCGCGCTGGCCCCCTGCTGGCCACCCTGGGGGCCGTACTGGCCCTGTCCCTGCTGGGGACCGGGGGCATAGCCCCGCTGGCCGCCCTGGGGGCCGTACTGAGCCTGCCCCGGCTGGGAGGCGGGCGCATACCCGGGCTGACCGTACTGGTTCTGTCCGAATCCCTGCTGCGGGCTCCCCTGCTGCGCGTAACCGTTCGCTTGGACGCCCGCGCCGTACTCTTCGGCGGCGATCTCAGCGGCTGTCTTCTCGCGCGTTCCTTCGACGATGGTCCGTTCGAGGTCCTCGTCCGACAGGGTTACTCCCGCCGACTGCGTTGCCTCGCTCGCCGGAGCGTATGGGCCGACCGGCGCCTCGGAAGTCCCATGGGAGACAGTGGTCTGCGCCGCGGGCGGCTCTTCGACGGGGGCGGTCATCTCTTCGACGGGCGCGAACGGGGGTTCCTCCACCGGGGAGGAGGCTTCCTCTGCCAGCCCGAGCGGAGCCTCGTCCGACGGATGCGTCTGCTCGATGGGGGCCGACACCGCTTCTGCGGGTGCCTCGGTGGCCCCGTCGTAGGTCTCGGGCGCTGCCGAGTCCGTGGTCCCCTCAGGAAGAGGATCGGCGGCGTTTCCCTGAGCCGTGGCATCGGGCTGCGCGGCCCAGGAGTCATTGGGGTTGTCGTGAGCCGCCTCGGCCTCGGGCTGCGGGTCGTAGGCTTGTCCGACCTCGGGGCTCTCGGCGAACGGCGCAGGGGCGGCCATCGGAGGCTGCGCGGGCACCACGCCCTGGTCCGCCAGCCACTGGCCGAGGGCGGGGTAGAGAGACGGGTGGGTTGCAACGTAGGGGCGCAGATCCGGGCGCGCGGCCGTAATATCCGCAAGATCCTGGGGCGTCAGCGACGGATTGCTCATGTCGGCAGCGCTGAGCTGCGACGGGTCGATAGTGCTCATCTACATTCCTCTCGCACCCAAAGGCGCACTTCCTGATGACCAACGGTCAATACTATCGCGGCGACTGACCGATAAGTCAAGGCGTTCACAGCGTGAAACGACCGGAGAACAAACAAGACCCGGCCCCTCACGGGACCGGGTCTGTGGTGGTAGCGGGGACAGGATTTGAACCTGCGACCTCCGGGTCGCTGTCTCAATATGCGAACAGGTTGCTGTACATGCTGGTCTTGCATTGGTTGCTGTACTTGCCAGTCATGCTGGTTAGAACGGTTATCATGCGTGTCCACGCCGGTGGGGTCATTGTGGTTCATGGACAAAACACATGTATTGGTGAAGCCGGTTCCGTCGTCGTGGTCAGTGGCCCTCGACGGGTGGGAGATCTATCTGCGGGCGGGTGGTCGCAGTGAGCGCACGGTGGAGACGCGTGTGCGGCATGTGCGCCAGGCGGCGCGGGCGCTCCAGGTGCCTCCACATGAGGTTACTGGCGGTGCGCTCATCGACTGGTGCGGGGCGCAGGAGTGGGCGGCGGAGACTCGGCACGCTTACTACGAGTCGGTCACGTTGTTCTTCCGCTGGCTCTGCGGGGCTGGCCCGTCCCCTGCTGACGTGCTACCGGTGGTGCGCCGACGGCCAGGCGCGCCGCGGCCGGTGCCCCTGCAAGTCCTTGAGGAGGGCCTGGCCGGGGCGTCGCCGAGGACACGGCTCATCTT
>ERZ773005.1783-NODE-1783-length-10425-cov-38.743491_pt1 | contig 10425 bp, 13 predicted proteins | sample MGYA00580666_ERZ773005 | MGnify/ENA primary metagenome ERZ773005 (study PRJEB29015, sample SAMEA2737999) | human oral metagenome | biome: human oral; feature: human-associated habitat; material: dental | place: China | collected 2061 ... | reverse complement strand
ACAAGGGCCTGTCCCTGCGCGAGTCCGCCCTCGAGCTCGGCTTCGTCACCTCCGAAGAATTCGACAAGTGGGTCGTGCCCATGGACATGACCCACCCCAGCGCCGCTGAGGACTGAACCCCGACTCCGGTCCCCGACCACCGAGCACGATGACGGTTCCCGCCCTCCATCTCAGGAGGCGGGAACCGTCATCGTCCTTGTCCTTCACTCCCACAGGAAAGCCACAGGTCGGTTATGGGAGGAACCCTGTTCTAGGGTGATGTGCTGAAGCCAAGCACGCAGAAGACAAGTGGATCATGACTCGGACCACGGTATGGAAGGGGAACCACTATGAACCTGTCGCGACGCACCGTCCTCACCGCCCTGCCCGCTGCGGCGGGAGTCCTGGGACTGGGGGCCTGTTCGAGTGGAGGAACCGCCTCACAGGCCTCCGCCACGGCGTCGTCGCAGGCCCCCACCGACCCGAAGCTGATCCTTGACAGCGCCGCCTGGCGCTATGACGCGACGGGCGACGTCTACTACCAGCTGGGTCTGAGCTACGCGGCCACGCCCCAGGCCTCAGACTACGAGACTCTGGGCATCTACGTGCCCGGCGCCTATTTCACCGGAACCGACAACGGCAACGGCACCTACACCGCCACGATCAATGCCTCAGGCGCCGTCGGCAGCTTCACGGCCGCCACAGCACCGACTGCCCTTCCGGTCAACACCCCGGGCTACTCCGCCCAGAAGCCGCCCAGCGAGTACTCCTACGACACCATCAAGGCCTACATGGAGGCCGGTTTCATCTACGTCCATGCCGGCCTTCGCGGCAAGGACTCCAACTCCCAGACCTACTCCGGCAACGCGCCCTGGGGCGTCACCGACCTCAAGGCCGCCGTGCGCTACCGGCGCTACAACGCCGCTTCCATCCCCGGCGACGCCGCCAAGGTCTATGTCTTCGGGCACAGCGGAGGAGGTGCCCAGAGCGCCGTGGCCGGGGCCTCGGGCGACAGCGGGCTCTTCGCCCCCTACCTGGCCGCCCTGGGCGCCGCCACCACCGACACCAGCGGAAAGGCCTTGTCCGACGCCGTCGCCGGAGCCATGTGCTGGTGCCCCATCACCACCCTGGACAGCGCCAACGCCGCCTACGAGTGGAACATGGGACAGTTCGCCTCCTCCGGCACCCGGGCCGAGGGCACCTGGACGAGGGCCTACTCCCAGGACCTCGCGGCGGCCTTCCCCGCCTACCTCAACGAGCTGAAGCTGACCGATTCGGACGGCAAGCCCTTGAGCCTGGAGAGCTCTTCGAAGGGCACCTATCTGGCCGGCTCCTACTACGACCACCTCGTGGCGGTCATCCAGAAATCCCTCAACGACTTCCTGTCCGCCACCTCCTTCCCCTACACGCCCTCATCCACCGAGATGGCCGGCATGGGACCCGGTGGCGGTGGCGCGCCCTCGGGCGGCGGGCCGGACGGTCAATCGAGCAGCGAGACCACCACCTACAACACGGTGGAGGAGTACATCGCCTCTCTCAACTCCTCCTCGCAGTGGGTCGCCTACGACGCCTCCACCAATACCGCGACGATCACCGGCCTCGAGGGCTTCGTCACCTCCCAGAAGAACGCCTCCAAGGACGTGGGAGCCTTCGACGGCGTCGACCGCGCCCAGACCGAGAATCTCGTCATGGGATCAGGGGAGAACAAGCTGCACTTCTCCTCCTCGAGCCGCGAGGTCATCTCCAAGGGGCAGTCGAAGTACTCCGCCCTCAGCGGCTGGAGCAACGACTACGGTGTCGCCGCGTACGAGAAGGACCTTGCTGCGAAGGACTCAGTCGGCACCGACATGGCCACGCGCGTATCGATGTACGACCCCCTCTACTACCTCACCCAGGACTCCAAGGGGCGTGGCACGTCGACTATCGCCCCGGCCTGGCGAATCCGCACCGGCATCACCCAGGGCGACACCGCCTCCACCGTGGAGGTCAACCTCGCCCTGGCGCTCCAGCAAGCCGGAGCCGGCAGCGTCGACTTCGCCACCATCTGGGGCCAGGGGCACACGATGGCCGAGCTGACCGGCACCGGTGAGGAGAACTTCATCGCCTGGGTGACCCAGCAGGCGACTTCCTGAGTGCGGGAGGCTTTGAGCATTGTCCTGGGGAACAGCATCGGCACCGGGGCGATGCTGGCGGCTGCGGTCGTCCTGGCCCTGGCCTCGGCGCCCCACCGCAGCGCGGCAGCCAAGCAGGGGACCTTCCCGCTGCTGGCCGCTTCCTGCACCATTGCGGCGCTTCTTGGCTGAGCCGGTTCGATCCCGCCTCGGCTGCCGGTGGTCAGTCGCACAGCACGACGTCGACCCCGGCACCCCGTAGCTCCTCGAGGGCGTCGGGATCGATCTGGCTCGTTGTCAGCAGCGCGTCGAGGTCCTCGATACGGCCGAACCGATAGGTATTGGTCTGAGTGATTTTGCTCGGCGCGGTCGGCAGGATGCGCCGGGTGGAAGAGGCCATGATGGCGCGCTTGACCATGGCATCGTCGGACTCCATAACGGTCAGCCCCTCGCGGGTGGACACGGCGCAGGTGGATAGGACCGCGACGTCGGCCCGGAAGGCGCGAACAGAGTCGACCGCCTCGGCGGAGAACAGGGAGAGGGACTCCGGATCCACCGGGCCACCCGCGATGGTTACCGCGGCCCCGCGCACGGAGGCCAGTGCCGCACCGGCACCCAGCGACAAGCACAGGGCCCGGATATCGCGGCCGGCGAGCTGCTCGGCCACCATCTCGCAGGTGGTCCCGGAGTCGATGATGACCGCCTCTCCGTCCTCGATGAGCTTGGCGGTGGCCTGCGCCAGGCGGCGCTTGATCTCCACGTCCTGACCGCGGCGCATGGCGGCTGGTCGGGCGGCCCCACGGCGCGGAGCGCGCAGGGCCCCGCCGTGGACCCGAGTCACCAGACCCTCGTGGGCCAACTCGGTCAGGTCCCGTCGGATGGTGATGACTGAGACTCCGGTCAAACGGGACAGCGCCTGCACGCTGTGGACCGTGGTGGGGCTGAGGGCTCGCAGGATGGTGCGGCGCCTCTCGTGGGGACTGTTGGGCATGCTTCCTCCGCTTCAACAGCGATGAGGTGATTGTTTTGCCTGGAAACGAGCAATGACAATGATCGTATGGTCTTTTACTGTTGGTGTCAACGGAGAGAGGATTAGACAATCCATTGATTTAACTGCGGAAAATCGCTGTTGAGAAGAACGATCGTGCGATCATCTCTGGTCATTAACAGTGATTCTGCACCGTCACGAAAGGAATGATCATGCCGCACCTCGACCACGTTGCCATCTGGGTCGCCGACCTCGACAGCGCCCGCGACTTCTACTCCCACTGGTTCGACGGGCACGCCAACGGCCTCTACGAGAACCCGAAGACCGGGTTGCGCACCCACATCCTCCATTTCGCCGAGACCCCCGCGGACGAGCGGGGAACCCGCCTGGAGATCATGACCCGTCCGGAGCTCGCCGAGCGGCGAGAGACCGACGCGCTGGGTTGGGCACACGTCTCCTTCGGCCTGCCCGGGCGCGACGACGTCGACCGCCTGGCCTCCAACATGTCCGACGCCGGTGTACCGGTGATCGACGGACCCCGCGAGACCGGAGACGGCTACTACGAGGCCACCGTGCTCGACCCCGAGGGCAACCGCGTCGAACTCGTCGCCTCCGACTACTCCGACGACGTCGCCCTGCGCCCGGACTTCTGAGCCGGAGAGACTACGAAAGCACTCAGTAACCCCTGGTACTCCCCGGTGGGGCTGCGCCTGACGGCGTGGCCCCACCGTGTTGCCGAGCAGCTGTGTCTCTATACGTCGTGCATCTCGACGGACACGCCTGCCTCTTGCAGGCCTGTCAGCGTTTCCGGGTCGATACCGGTCGTCGTCAGCAGGGTGTCCAGGTCGTTCAGCTCGCCGAACCCGTAGGTGGAGGACCGCGTCAGCTTGCGCGGTGGAGCGGGCATAAGGCATCGAGCCGAGGAACTGATGAGGCTGTGTCACTAGCTGCCTGAGTGCGTCGGCCATGCCGTGCACGGAGTGGTACTCACTGCGGCGTTGCTGATCGGGTGCGGCATGCCGGTACCTTTGGCGGGCGAATGGTGGGTACCTGGGTGTTTGCTTTCAATCCTGCACCAATCGCCTTGGTAAAGCCTGCCTTCCGGCAGTTCAGCAAGTGACGGCTGGTACGGTTGCGGCACGCTATACGGTCGTGCTGTCTGCGGCCAGGAGAGGACATCCGGCACCTTCTATGAGCAGCACCATCATCTTCGACGCCGTCACCAAGCTGTACCCGGCCGGGAGGGGCGCCGGATCCGGTACCCCCGCCGTCGACTCCTTCTCGGCCCGCATCGAGGCCGGCACCACCACCGTCCTGCTGGGATCCTCCGGCTGCGGCAAGACCACCCTGCTGCGCATGGTCAACCGCATGGTGGAGCCCTCCAGCGGTGCAGTGCTCATCGATGATGAGGACATCGCCGCCCGCGATGCCGTTGCCCTGCGTCGGTCCATCGGCTACGTCATGCAGAACGCGGGGCTGCTGCCGCACCGACGCGTCATCGACAACATCACTCTCGTGCCCCGCCTCCAGGGCACGGACCGCCGTGACTGCCGGAAGCGGGCCCTCGAGCTCATGGACATGCTCGACCTCGATCGCGACCTGGCGGGGCGCTACCCCCACCAGCTCTCCGGAGGGCAGGCCCAGCGGGTCGGCGTGGCCCGGGCTCTGGCCGCTGATCCCGAGGTTCTCCTCATGGATGAGCCCTTCGGCGCCGTCGATCCCCTCGTGCGCCGCGAGCTCCAGCGCGAGATGGTCCGGATTCAGGCCGAGCTGGGCAAGACGATCATCTTCGTCACCCACGACGTCGACGAGGCCCTGGCCCTAGGCGACGAGATCATCCTCCTGCGCGAGGGCGCCCGGGTCGCTCAGAGAGGCAGTGGAGCAGAGCTGCTCGCCGAGCCTGCCGACGACTTCGTGGCCCGTTTCCTCGGGCTCGACGACGCCGCACGCCAGCTACGGCTCAAAGATGTCGCCGACACCCGGATCGTTCTGGACCGCGCCGGCCGCGCCGTCGGGCGCCTGTCCGACGATCTGGTGACGTCGACAGGAGCTGAGCAGACTGTGCAGGCTACGGAGGTCGTGGAGGCTATGAAGCCTGCGGGGAAGCGGGCATGAGCTGGGTCCTGGCCAACCTGCCCGTTATCGCCGGGCACCTGCTGGCCCACCTGCTCCAGGCGGTTCCCGCGATTCTCGCCGCCTTCGTCCTGGCGATCCCCATCGCCAGACTGGCCCGCGCGGCCCGCCCTCTGCGCGCCGTGCTAGTGACCGGCTCCTCCCTGCTCTACGCCGTCCCGTCGCTGGCGCTGTTCGTCATCCTTCCCATCATCCTGGCCACTGGGATCCGCGACCCGTTCAACGTCATCGTCGCCCTGACCCTCTACGGATTGGCGCTGCTGGTTCCGGCCACCGCCGATGCGCTCGACGCCGTCGACGGGCGAGTCCTGGACGCCGCGACCGCCATGGGCATGGGACGCTTCCGCTGCTTCCTCACCGTCGAGCTGCCGCTGGCAGGACCCGCGATCCTCACGGGCCTGCGGGTGGTGACCGTCTCGACGATCTCGCTGACCACCGTCGGAGCGGTACTCGGTGTGCGCAGCCTGGGCTGGCTGTTCACCGACGGGTTCCAGCGCGGCATCACCGCGGAGATCGTCACCGGGTTGGTGGCCACCGCGGTCCTGGCCCTCGTCCTGGACGGGATCATTCTCCTCCTGGGGCGCCTGTGCCTGCCATGGACGTGGAAACGCGCCGGTGCCGGACAGGTGCTTCAGACGGCCGGGTGGCCCGCACAGGCGCTCGCAGCCGGCGGACACGAGGATGACAGCCGGGAGAACCAGGAGGATGAGGCATGAGGTTCGTCCTGGCCGCCCTGGCCTACATTACCGACCCCGCTCACTGGAGTGGGGCCATGGGGATCGGGTCGCTGATGATCCAGCACGCCGTGTACTCGCTGGCTGGCGTCCTCATCGCCGCCCTCATCGGGGTTCCCGCCGGCTGGTGGGTGGGCCACACCGGTCACGGGCGCAGCTGGGTGCAGCCGCTCAGCGGTGCCGCTCGCTCCCTGCCCACCCTGGGCCTCATCACCCTGTTCGGTCTCGCGCTCGGCGTCGGTTTGACCGCTCCCATGATCGCCTTCGTCGTCCTGGCCCTGCCCAGCGTCCTGGCCGGAGCTATGAGCGGCGTGCGTGCGGCCTCCGTCATGGCCGTCGACGGGGCCCGGGCCAGCGGCATGAGCGAGCTCCAGATTCTGGGACGCGTCGAGATCCCCCTGGGTGCGCCACTGCTCATTGGCGGGCTGCGCTCGGCCAGCCTCCAGGTCATCTCCACCGCCACCCTGGCCGCCTACACCGGCGCCGGTGGGCTGGGCCGGCTCATGTTCCTGGGACTCAAGACTCAGGACTACGTCATGATGCTCGCCTCGGCAATGCTGGTCATCGCCCTCGCCCTGGCCTCCGAGGCCCTCTTCGCCCTCGCTCAATGGGCCGTCACGCCCCCGGGCGCCCGGCAGCACCGGAAGGAAACCGCATGACCGCACACCCCAGCACGCGCTCCGGAGAACCACTGACGCGACGCGGCCTGCTGACCGGCGTCGGCGCACTGGGCGGCCTGGTCGCGCTCAGTGCCTGCTCCAACACCGATCCCTTCGCCATCGACCGGGCCTCGGGAGGCTATTCCGGCGGCCCCATCATCATCGGCAGCCAGCAGTACTACTCCAACGAGATCATCGCCGAGCTCTACGCCCAGATGCTGGAGAAAGCGGGCCTGACCGTCACCCGGCAGTACCAGATCGGCCAGCGCGAGGTCTACCTGCCCGAGCTCGAGGCCGGCAAGATCCACGTCATCCCCGAGTACGGCGGCAATCTGCTGGAGTACTACAGCAAGACCGCCGGCTCAGGCAGCCCCTCCACCGCTACCGGCACAGCCATTCCTTCCCGCGCCGCAAGCGACACCACTTCCATTCAGGACACCCTGCTGACGACTCTGCCGCGCTCCCTGACCGTCCTGAACCCGGCCGAGGCCACGGATCAGGACTCACTAACCGTCACCCGGGCCACCGCCCAGGCCCACTCCCTGACCTCGATCGCAGACCTGGCCTCCCTGGGGCGGCCCATTACGATCGCCGCGAACTCCGAGTTCACCACCCGGCCCTATGGGCCCGAGGGGCTCAAGGCCGTCTACAGCGTCGAGGCCTCTGTCACGCCAGTAGAGGACTCCGGCGGGCCGCTGACCGTCAAGGCGCTCACTGACGGCACCGTCGACGTCGCCGACATCTACTCCTCGGACCCCGTCATCCAGACGCAGGACCTCGTCGTCCTGTCCGATCCCCAGATGCTCATCCTTCCGCAGAACGTCACCCCACTGGTGTCCGCCTCACTGCCCGCCATCGCGGTGACCGCCATCAACCGGGTCTCGGCTCTGCTGACCCCCGACGAGCTGCGCGCCCTCAACCAGCGCTCCACCGGTGAGGGACTGAGCTCCAAGGTCATCGCCACCGACTGGCTCACATCCAAGAAGCTCCTCTGAACGACCTGCTCCGCCACCAGTATGTTCTCTTTCACACACTCACTCTCTTTCGGGAAGTGACTATGCGTGGGAGAGTATGGGTGTTCGTCCACCAACAACACTAAGGAGCTCTCATGTCAGTCCCCTCCATCTCCATCATCGGCGCTGGCAACATCGGATCAGCTGTCGCAGGCCTGGCGGTCAAGGCCGGCGCCAGCACTCAGGTCCTGGTACGCGACACCTCCAAGGTCACCGGCCTGTCGGGCGTCGAAGTCGCTGAGATCGGCTCGCCCCTGAGCGGCGACATCGTCGTCCTCGCCCTGCCCTACGCCGCCATCGACGACGTCATCGCTACCTATGGCGCCAGGGCCTTCGCCGGCAAGGTTGTCGTCGACCCGACCAACCCCCTGGACTTCACCACCCTCGACTCTCTCGTTCCGGCCGGTAGCTCTGCGGCCGCCGAGCTCGCCGTGAGACTCCCGGATGCCCAGGTGGTCAAGGCTTTCAACACCGTCTTCGCCGCCGTCCTGGCGACCGGCACCGTCGGCGCTCGCCCGGCAACCGTCTTGGCCGCCTCCGACTCCGCGGAGGCCAAGACGAGCCTGCGTGCGCTCATCGAGGCCGCCGGACTGACGTGGGCAGACGCTGGCGAGCTCAAGCGGGCGGAGCGTCTGGAGGCGCTCGGCGCGCTGAACATCGCCCTGGCCGTCACTGAGCAGATCGGTTGGACCGGAGGCCTTGCCGTCGTGTCCGAGTGAGGCGCCCGGTTCGCAGGTAGCCTGTCACCCATGTCCGTCGTCGGGCGCCCACACTCATGGGCGCCCGACGACGGATCGGTGACCAAGCGCACGAGGAGACAACGTGGCCGATACTGAGAAGCCGACCGGCATAGAGATGGCCCCCGACCCTTATAGCCGCAGCTGCCCCTCACGCCGCCTACTCAAGTCACTCGGGGACCTGTGGACCGTGCTCGTCGTCGGGGCGCTCCATCATGCGGACCAGCCGCAACGCTTCAAGGAGATATCGGCCCGAGTCGACGGCATCTCCACCAAAATGCTCACCCAGACCCTACGGGGGCTTGAACGCGATGGCCTTCTCAAGCGCCATCAGTACCCTGAGATCCCGCCGCGAGTGACCTACGAGCTCACCGACTCGGGGCGGGGGCTGGCGGAGGCACTCGCTCAGGTCGAGACCTGGGCCACCGATCACCTCGGCACTGTCAGTGAGGCCCGGGCGCGCTATGACGCCGCCCACTGAGTACCCATTGTGCCCACTGAGCGCGTCTAGAGGTGCCGCCAGATCTCCACTCGCCAGCGCGCGTCCCCGGACACGGGGCGCCACTGATCCTCCGGGTCGGACAGGGCCGGATCAATGGCCCACTCCTGTGTGCTGATCCCCGGTGCGCGCACCAGCGCCGAGGCGGGCAGACCGCGCCCGCGGGCCCGCTCGGTGGCATCCAGATCCAAGACGCTGACAACGAGCACATCGGGCAGACCTTCGGCCAGGGCCTGCCCGTAGACGCTGCCGCCGCCGATCACCCACAGGCGCGGCAGAGCGCGGTAGGCGCCTTCACGCGGATCGTCCACCGACCCGCCGGCGAGCGCCCGGGCGCCCAGCGCCAGACCGTGGCGGAGGCTCGCAGCTCGCACGGCGCCGTCCGCGGTCGCCTCCCACCCGTCTCGTCGTGTGAGCACGATATTGGCGCGCCCCGTCAGCGCCCCGCCGATCGATTCCCAGGTGGTGCGTCCCATGATGACGGCGCCTCCCAGCGTCGCCGCCTTGAAATGGCGGAAATCCGCGGGAACCCGCCACAACATGGTGCCGCTCGCGCCGAGGACGCCGCAGGGGTCCTGCGCCCAGATCATGCCCAGTCTCATCCGGCCGTCCCTCCTCCCCGTGCCGAGGCCGGTTGCGCTGCGCGCCGAGGCCGGTCCTGGTCGGTCCTGTTCACACGGCCACCGGTGCTTTGATCGCCGGATGGTGCTCATAGCCCTCTGAGGCGTCGATGTCATCCATCTGGTAGGCGTCGATCGACTCCGCCCGTCTCAGCCGCAGCGTGGGGAAGGGATGGGCCTTCGGCACCCGCGAGAGCTGGGTGCGCACCTGGTCGACGTGAGTGTTGTAGATGTGGCAGTCGCCCCCGGTCCACACCATCTCCCCGACCTTCAGATCGGCCTGCTGAGCGAGCATGTGGGTCAGCAGCGCGTAGGAGGCGATGTTGAAGGGCACTCCGAGGAAGAGGTCGGCGCTGCGCTGGTAGACCTGCAGGCTCAGGCGGTCGTCGGCCACATAGCACTGGAAGAAGGCGTGGCAGGGGGCCAGCGCCATGTCGCCGAGGTCGCCCACGTTCCAGGCTGATACGAGCATGCGCCGCGAGTGCGGGTCGTGGCGCAGGGTGTCGATGACCCGGGCGACCTGGTCGATCGCGCCGCCGTCGCGTGTGGGCCAGCTGCGCCATTGCGAACCGTAGACGGGGCCGAGCCCGCCATCGGCGTCGGCCCACTCATCCCAGATAGTGATGCCGTGCTCGTGCAGCCAGTGCACGTTGGTACCCCCGCGTAGGAACCACAGCAGTTCGCCCTTGACGGCCTTCATGGCGACGAACTTGGTGGTGATGCGCGGGAATCCGGCGGTCAAGTCATAGCGCAGGTGACGGGCGAAGACCGAGCGCGTGCCCGTGCCGGTGCGGTCGCCCTTGGGGACGCCGCGGGTGAGGACCTCGGCCAGGAGCTCCTCGTAGGCGACGTCGACGCCGTCGGGCGCGCTCAGGCCCAGCTCCGTCAGGACCGGGTAGGGCCCCGTCGAGCGGCTCACGTCTCGATCACCTCGACGGCGCCGCCCGGCAGT
>ERZ773005.1779-NODE-1779-length-10430-cov-5.838747_pt1 | contig 10430 bp, 9 predicted proteins | sample MGYA00580666_ERZ773005 | MGnify/ENA primary metagenome ERZ773005 (study PRJEB29015, sample SAMEA2737999) | human oral metagenome | biome: human oral; feature: human-associated habitat; material: dental | place: China | collected 2061 ... | reverse complement strand
ACTATGTAGTGGCAGGTAGCAAGAATCCCCTACCTTTAGGCATGGGGAGTGTCAACGGACAAAATCTATTTATTTTAAGAAGGAGTCAGCTTAAACTTTATGAAAATATCAACTAAAGGACGTTATGCATTAAAGATAATAATAGATTTAGCTGAGCATCAGAAAGATGAATTTATACCTTTAAGAGATATAGCGCTGCGTCAGGAAATATCGGAAAAATATCTTGAAAGCATTATAAAAATTCTTGTGAAGCATAAAATGCTTATAGGATTAAGAGGAAAAGGAGGAGGCTATAAGCTTACTAAAAATCCTGACAGCTATACCGTAGCGGAGATACTTAAGGTATCGGAGGAAAGTATAGCACAGGTGGAAGGCTTTGAAACTGAAGCTGACAGCAAAAACCTGTCAGCCTATAGGACTATAGAAATGTGGAGTAAGCTCAATGCTTTAATTGACGAGTATCTAAGCGGCATTACTATAGCAGATTTAATTTGTGAAGACCCCGGAAATGATTATGTTATATAAATACAGTTTGCCACCCGCATCTAAACGTATGAGAAATCGGCAGACTGCTGTACTAAAATTAAGAGGATTATTAAAAATATTATGAAAGAACAATCAAAGACATTAAATGAAATAACTGAAGGTGCTATAATACCGCAGATACTTATATTGTTTTTTCCGGTACTTATGGGCACCCTTTTCCAGCAGTTTTATAATACTACGGATGCCGCTATAGTAGGTAAGTTTGTAGGCAAGAATGCACTTGCAGCGGTAGGCGGCACTACGAGCATGGTTATAGGACTTTTTATAGGATTTTTTGTAAGCCTTTCTTCAGGCTTTGCCGTAATTATTGCTCAAAGATATGGTGCAAGAGATGATAAGGCTGTGCAGGAGTGCGTACATACTGCATTTGCCTTTTCTTTAATTACAGGTGTGATACTTACTGTTTTAGGAACTACTCTTATCCCTAATATACTGCTTTTAATGAATGTTCCTGAAGAAATAATGCCTGATACTACCGCATATATTAAAATATATTTTATAGGTATTATTCCCAATTTAATTTATAATATAGGTGCCGCAATACTCAGGGCAGTGGGTGATACTGTAAGACCTCTGTTTTTTTTAATATTCGGTTGTATCTGCAACGTGGTGCTGGATGCCTTGTTTGTTATAGTGCTTAAATACGGTGTAAGAGGTGCAGCTATAGCTACTATACTCTCTCAAACTCTGACTTCAATAATGGTAGTTATAGTGCTTTCAGCAACTAAAGGCTCTTACAGGCTGATAATTAAAAAAATAAGATTAAATCTGCTTTTTCTGAAAAAGATGATTTATGTAGGCATGCCTGCGGGTTTTCAAAATACTATGTTTAATATAGCAAATATTACCATTCAATCTACTGTAAACAACTTTGGAACTGAAAGCATGGCAGCTTGGGCGGCATACGGAAAGATTGACAGCACCTTTTGGATGAGCATACAGGCGCTTGGCATAGCTGTAACCACTTTTATAGGTCAAAATTATGGTGCAGGCAAAAAGAAGAGGATAAAAAAAGGAGTCATAAGGTCAATTATGCTTGCGGTAATGATTACTCTTATAATTATGTTCTTAATACTGCTTTTAAGAAAGTATGTATTTTTGCTTTTTACCAATGATGAAAATGTAATTAGAATAGGAATCAGTATAATCATGATTATAGCTCCGCTTTATCTGACCTATTTTCCTATTGAAATTTTTTCATCAATATTGAGGGGACTTGGAGATACATTAATGTCGATGCTCCTTACCGGTATAGGTATATGTGTATTCAGAGTAATCTGGGTTTTTACCGCTGTCCGCTTAAATAACAGTCTGCATACTCTGGTGCTGGCATACCCCCTGTCCTGGATTATTACAAGCACCCTTTTTATAATTTATGTTTTCGGTTTCAGCAGGTTAAAGAATTTTATTTTCAGAAAAGATGATTGATATAAGTAACCGGTAAGGCGGATTATGAATATTCTTTTTACTGGTTTTAACAGTTATCTGGTTTAACGGGATGAATGAAGCAGCAATAGCACAAAATGTAAACTTTTTGCAAGTATTACAAGATGCGTTTAGCGAAATAATTAAAACAAAATAAGATGATAAAAAGCTGTATAAAAATGTATGCGGCTTTTTTTATTGCAAAAATAAATTTGCTTGCTATAGCTCTTGACAAGTTAGCTTTTACTAACTAAAATATAGCTAAGCTATATTTAGAAAGGATATTTATAAATGGAAGCTTCACCTACACAAAAGCTTATATTAAAAAGCGGGAAACGCATGTTTCTAAAAAGAGGCTTTAAAAGTGCTCCGTTAAGAAGCATTGTAAAAGAAGCCGGCTATACACTTGGAGCCTTTTACGGCTATTATAAATCTAAAGAGGAGCTTTTTTATGCTCTTACCGATGAGGTGGCGAAGGGATTTAAAAATCTGATAGAAAGCGTGAATAAAGAAGTTGTTCAGCTTCCGCCTGAGAGAATGATTTTTGAAATGATGGACTTGTATTTAAATAAACTGCCTGAGATAGCAGATTATATATATGCACATAAGGACGAAATGCTCTTACTTATAAAGTGCTCGGCAGGGACCAAATATGAGGGATTTTTTGCTACCTTCAGTGAGAGAAACAAGGAATTGATCAAAACAGGAGTAGAAAGAGCCAAAGCTGCCGGAGTCAGGATACACGGACTTGAAACCGACACCTTCGAGCTTCTTATGAGAAGCTACTCTGAAATAATGGCAAACATTATAATTGAGGGAAGAGATAAAAAGCAGATTCTAAGAATGATGAAGGAGGTGGGTGCAGTTTACAGAAACGGAATGTTGAGTCTTATGGAGGAAAGGGAAAAGCTTGAAGCAGTGCAGTCAATCCCTTGCTGCGAAATTGCAGAATTTTGAATAATGAGGGAGAGTGCTGCTGTAAATTTTTAATAATACGAGGGAGAAAAAATGGCAAGGAAAGAATTAAACTACGCTGCAAATAATGGCAGCAAAAAAATGAGTGCAAAGGAGCTTATGTATGCGGGGGCGTTTGCAGCGATTTATATCGTGCTTATGCTTATAATAGTTATGGGTTCGGGCATAGTTCCGATTCTATATGTATTGTCGCCTATAAGTGTGGGAGCTGTCTGCGGAACTGTTTATATGCTCTGTGTATTAAAGGTAAGAAGGTTTGGAGCAGCTTTGATAATGGGAGCGCTTTTTGCACTGATTGCCTGCTCTTCAAATATGGCAGGACTTGTGATGGCGCTATGTACGAGTCTTTTGGCTGAGCTTGTGCTCTTTTTGGGAAAATATCAGTCAAAGAAGATGTATCTGCTGTCCTTTGTGGTATTCAACCTCAATATGGCTTGTCCCTTTTCCATGCTGCTTTTTGCCAGAAAGAGATTTTTTGAACTGTCAGTACAATATCAGGGTCAAAGCCATGCGGATGCACTGGCAAAGCTGCTGCCTGAGGGAATCTATTTTGCAATAGTGGGATTTGCGGTTTTAGGAGGGATAATAGGAGCTTTTATTGCCAATAAGCTTATTAAAAAGCATTTTGAAAAAGCAGGAGTTGTTTAATGGAGTTTGCGGTTTACGGAGATGATTCAAAGGGCTTGATAAAGCTGGACCCAAGGACAAAGCTGTTTATTTTTTTAATTAGCGGGACAGTGAGTCTGCACTGCTACAGCCCGATTCCGTCTATAATCTACGGCACGGTCTTATGTACCGTGCTTGCTTTATGCGGAGAAAAATGGTTTGCGGCAAAGGCTTATGCCATGCTTGCCGTCATAGTATATTTCAGATATATGATAGAAAAAAGTCCGAGCGGTTCCGAGGTAGTTGATGCGGTTTGTCTGTCTTTAACCAGTATATTCTTATTTTCCGCTCCGGTATTATTTTCCTTTGTACTTCTGATGAGGACTACTAGAATAAGTGAATTTATGGCTGCCTTCAGGGCTATGCACCTGCCCTTAAAGGTAATAATTCCGGTAGCGGTAATAATCAGGTTTATTCCTTCCGTGTCGGATGAATGGAGCGGAATAAGAAAGGCAATGGTATTCAGAGGAATTTCTCTTGAACCTTCAGATATAATAAAATCGCCGTTTAAAATTGTAGAATATGTGCTCATACCGCTGCTTTTTTCCTGCATAGCGGTAATGGAAGAAATGGCGGCGGCAGCTCTGGCAAGAGGAATAGAAAGCGAAGGAAAACGCTCTTCATTTGAGAGAGTAAAGCTTGGAGCTTTAGATTATATTATTATGACAGTGTTTACAGGGCTTTTGATTTATATATTGAGGATTGGAAAGTAAATTTATGATAAGATTTGAGAATGTAAGTTTTCATTATGGCGGAGAGTATGGTACAGGAGAGGGAGTAGACAGCCTTAACTTTGAAATTAAAGAGGGTGAGTTCATTGTACTGTGCGGAAGAAGCGGCTGCGGCAAAACTACTGTAACAAGGCTTATCAACGGACTCGCCCCTAATTTTTATCAGGGAGAGCTTGAGGGAAAGGTTTTGGTCAAGGAGGTATGTGTGAGTGAAGCTCCTCTTTCGCTTACCTCACGCTATGTGGGAAGTGTTTTTCAAAATCCCAAAAGTCAGTTTTTTAATGTGGACAGCACCGGAGAGCTGGTATTCGGCTGTGAAAATCAAAACCTTGAAAGAGAAGCGATAGGAAAAAGACTTGAAAAGACTAAGCGTGATATGCAGCTTGAAACCCTGATGGACAGAAATATTTTTGAGCTTTCCGGAGGAGAAAAACAGCAGATAGCGGTCGGGAGTGCCTATACTGCCGCTCCGGAGGTCTATGTGCTTGACGAGCCCTCATCAAATCTTGATAAGAAAGCTGTCAAAAGACTTAGAGATACTTTAGCAAAGATAAAAGAGTCGGGAAAGACTGTAGTGCTTTCAGAGCACAGGCTGTTTTATCTTATGGGGCTGGCGGACAGATTTTTATATATGGAGAATGGCAGTATAACCGGCTCATATTCCGCAGAGGAGGTTTTAAGCTTTTCAGATAAGATTTTGGAGGAAAAAGGTCTGCGGCTGCCCGATTTAAGAAGGCTAAAGAAGACAGGCAGGTCCTATAACGGAGCTCTTAAAAGAGTGGAGGCTGTAGATATGGTGGATTTAACCTGCAGCAGAGGAGGAAATCAGATTCTTGATATAGACAGAGTTTCAATACCTTACGGCAGTGTTATAGCACTGACAGGAGATAACGGCTGCGGGAAAAGTACACTTTCCGAGGCAATTTGCGGAGTTATACCCTCAAATGGAAGTATAGGCTTTGACGGTAAATATCTTACAGCTAAGGAGAGGACTAGAGAGAGCTTTTTGGTAATGCAGGATGTCAACCGTCAGCTTTTTTCGGATTCGGTAATCGAAGAGGTCCGCATGCAGTCAAAAATAACTGAAGAGGAAGCAGCTAAGGTACTGGCTCTGTTAAAAATAGAGGAATTGGCAAAAAGGCATCCGGCTTCGCTGTCAGGCGGTCAGAAGCAGAGAGTGGCAATAGCGAGTGCTATTTGTGCAGAAAAGAAAATTTTACTTTATGATGAGCCCACAAGCGGTCTTGACCGGGGAGGCATGGAAAGCTTCGGCAGACTTTTAAACGAAACTAAGGAAAAAACTGCGGCAAATATAATAGCGACACATGACCCGGAGCTGATACTGGAGTGCTGTACCCATGTTTTGTATATGGAAAACGGAAGAATACAGAGCTTTTATCCGCTTAATGAAGAGGGGGCAGAAAGATTAAAGGCGTACTTTCTTTCTGAGGGTGATATAAATGTAAGTAAAAAGCGGAAAAAAATCGGGATGTTTACAAAGATTTTTCAATATATGGGAAGCTATAAAAGAATTATGGCAGCTTCAATATTGGTGTTGATTGCGTCAGCCCTGGCAAGTGCAGTGCCTTATTTTATAATATGGAAAATAATAGATACCGCTCTTTCAGGAGGAGAAATAAACTGGAGGAGCATATTTTTAATAGTGATATTAAAGCTGCTTTATACTGTGCTTTATATTTTCGGCTTGCAGCTTTCTCATCACTCGGCTTACCATACGCTTGAAAATCTGCGCTGCTCCTTGCAGGAAAGGATGGAAAAACAGCCTCTCGGCAGTATCCTTGATAAGGGAAGCGGTGCAATCAAGAAGCTGTTTTCAGAAGATGTGGAATCGGTAGAGCTTTTGCTGGCACATATTATCCCGGAGGGGATTTCCAATTTAATTATATTTATTGTTATGTTTTTTGTCCTTATCAGAGTAAACTGGCTGCTTGCACTGGTGACCTTGTTTATGCTGCTTTTCGGGATAAGTGCTTCAGGTCAGACTGTGAAGATAGGAATGAGCAGGATGGGAAACTATTTCGCTTCTGCAAAGCGTCTTAATAATGCTATTATAGAATATGTAAACGGCATGGAAGCGGTAAGAATTTTTAATAAGCAGGGAGAGCATGGGGAAAAATATGAAAGACAGGTTGAGAGTTACCATAATTACGCTTTAGATTGGTATAGAGTCTGCTTTCCGTGGATGGCGGTTTACGGCAGCTTCTTTTCTCAGATTACGCTTTATTCAATACCCTTGGGCGGAATTTTAATTATAACGGGGCACTTGAGTCTTTCAGAGTATGTGCTTGCTCTTTGCGTAAGCTTTGGAATAATTCCGCTTGTGCTTAACTGTATACGTTTTATAGGAGCGATTCCTCAGGTAAATTATAAAATACAGGCTATTGAAAAAAATCTTGATTTTTCTCCGCTTGCAGAAGGTAAGGAGGCTTTTAAAGGCGAAAGCCGTGATATTTCATTTAATAATATTCATTTTTCTTATAAGAATGATGAGATTATAAAAGGAATTTCACTTGAGATAAAAGAGGGACAAGCGGTGGCTTTGGTGGGAGAAAGCGGAAGCGGCAAAAGTACGCTTGCCAAGCTTTTGGTACATTACTATGATGTGTCTTCGGGAAGTATTACTTTGGGTACTCAGAAATTAACCGACCTCAGCCTTGAAGCTCTTAATAATGAAATTTCTTTCGTTTCTCAGAAGGTATTTTTATTTAATAAGAGTATTCTGGAAAATATAAGATTGGGAAAGCCTTCAGCAAGTGATGAGGAGGTTAAAGAAGCGGCAAGGAGAGCCGAATGTGAGGAATTTATCTCAGAGCTTGAAAACGGCTATGAAGCTTTGGCAGGAGATGCCGGAAACCGCCTTTCAGGCGGGCAAAAGCAGAGAATAGCTTTTGCGAGAGCCATATTAAAAAATGCTCCCGTACTTATTTTAGACGAAGCTACCGCCTTTATTGACCCTGAAAATGAGAAAAAAATGCATAAAGCGGTAAGAGAGCTTATGAAAGGTAAAACAGTGATTACTATTGCACACAAGCTTAGAAACATAAAAAATACAGATGAGATAGTAGTTTTAGACAAAGGAAGAATAGCGGATAAGGGCAGGCATGAGGAGCTTATAAGCCGATGCAGGCTGTATAAGAAGCTATGGCAGGCTTCGGAAGAAGCCGAAAGGTGGAGCCTTATCAAAAATGCGGGAGAAATAAGATGATAGCTTTAATTCACGAGATTGTGCAGTTTACGGGAAAGCATGCTTTGCGTATACGTATTTCCTATATATTTGCGTTTTTAAAGTCTTTTTGTGCCAAGATGCCTTATATGACAGCTCTATTTTTAATAAATGAGTTTATAAAGGGCAGTGCAAGTCTTCTTATTTGTATAATTTCTGCGGCAATGCTTTTAGCATTTTTAATACTGCAGTCTGTTTTTACTTCATTGTCCAATAAATTTCAAGCAACAGCAGGCTATGACCTTTTTGCAGAAAAAAGAATTGAGTTCGGGCAGCATTTAAGAAGGCTTCCTATGGGGTATTTCACTGACGGCAATATAGGAGAAATAAGCACTGTACTTTCCTCAGATATGGTCTTTATAGAGGAACTGAGTATGCAGGCTATAGGAGAATGTATAAGTGATATTTTTTCGCAGCTTATACTTACCGCATTTCTTTTTGTTTTGCATCCTTTAATAGGATTTACGGTTTTGGCAACGGAAATAATAGCAGCAACAGCAGCCGTTCCGATGAAAAAAGAAAGCGCAGAAAGCTCCGGCAACAGACAGGAAACTATTAAAGGTATGAATGCGGCAGTGCTTGAATATGCTCAGGGAATAGATGTAATCAAGAGCTTTAATCTGACAGGAGAAGGGGCAAAGGAGCTAAGAAAAAGCTTTGCGGATATGGCAGAGGACAGTCTCAGCTTTGAGAAAAGACATGTGCCTTGGGAAAGAGGGCTGCTTATGATTTATTGCTTAGGTACAGGCTTTATGCTCCTTGCCGCAGTCTATCTTTTCGGTAATAATAAGTTAAGTCTGGTGGAATTTATAGGAGTAATGCTTTTTTCTTTCGGGATTTTTGCTCCTATACAGCACTATTATCAGCAGATGACACAGTTTACCATTATGGAGAGCGGATTAAAAAAATTCAAAAAAATAATGAATGAGAAAGAGCTAGAGGATAGAGGAGAAAAGGAGCTTCCATTAGAATACGAAAAGGAGCTGGCTTTTGATAATGTAACCTTTTCTTATGGAAAGGAGCCGGTATTAAAAAATGTTTCATTTTCAGTTAAAAGAGGTGAAACTCTTGCACTGGTAGGAGCTTCGGGTAGCGGAAAAACTACCGCAGCAAGTCTTATGGCAAGGTTTTGGGATGTGAATGAGGGGAGAATTTTATTTAGAGGGACGGATATACGCTCTATACCCTTAGGCAGTCTTATGAAACAGCTAAGCATGGTGTTTCAAAGGGTTTACCTTTTTGAAGATACCATCTACAACAATATAGTCATGGGTAATCAAAAAGCTGACAAAGAGGCTGTATACGAGGCGGCAAAAAAGGCGAGGTGCTATGATTTTATTATGAAGCTGCCCTACGGCTTTGATACCTGGGTAGGTACGGGAGGAGCCACCCTTTCAGGCGGAGAGGCTCAGAGAATTTCTATCGCAAGATGTATTTTAAAGGATGCTCCGGTGATAATACTTGATGAAGCAACAGCAAGTATAGATGCGGATAATGAAAGCTATATACAGGCGGCTTTATCTGAGCTTTGCAGGGGAAAGACAACAGTAGTTATAGCTCATAGATTAAATACGATAAGACAGGCTGATAAGATTCTGGTGCTGGATAAAGGACGGATTATACAGTCGGGAAAGCATGAGGAGCTTGTTAAAAAGGACGGAGCTTATAAAAATATGATTTTAGCGGGAGGAGAGGAGAATGAGTAAATCCTTATCTAAAATAATAGGTATTTTTACTTTGGTTATCAGCATATTTTTTATTCTCGGAGGGCTGTTTATGCCCTCCGGAGATAAAAATAATCTGCTGCCCTTATTTTCTTTAATTTTTGGAGTTATTTTACTTATTATCGGTACTTTACTTTATAAAATTATTAAAGTGGAGGATTAAGAGGGAGTTTATTAATGTAGGAGTTTATACTGCAATTTATTTAGCAGTATTTTTTATGTGGGGAGGGGATATGTTGAATGTGATTCTGGATATTAAGCGGCATTATTAGGCTTATGTGGAAAGGGGAATCATGTATGCAGTTTTGGAATGTTCGGGACAAAACAGCATTAGGAAAGGTGGTATTATGACAATATATGAAATTCCAAAGAGCTCTAAGGAATGGATAAAAAAAGAATTGAGTAATAAATATTCTCCAGACAAGGCTGAAGAAAAGTATCAAGAAATTATTAAGCTCTATGAAAAGTTTTCAAATGATGCTCCGAGCATCGGAGGAAAAGAAAATCCGATGTCCAAAAACTTTTACGGTGCTTTATCTGCTTTTGCGTATTACGAGTGCATGAATCGTGATATGTCTCCGGATGAAATTACGGATATGTGTTTTGGGATGATGATTGGAAACAGGAAAGGTGGTCAGCTTTCTCGGTTTAATCTGAATAATAAGCTGGTACAAAAAATCTTTCATGGACTGTTCAGACTCAGAGCAAGAAAACTGAACCGGCATAAGAAAGACGGCTCTTGGAATAATACATGGGGTATGAGAGTAAATCCGCTTAAGCACAAAGAAGGAATCAGTATTCATCTTGTAGGGTGCCCTATCGCCGATTTTGCAGAAAATAACGGATATAGCGAACTGATGCCTTATTTTTGTGAAACGGACAAGGCTGTTATGGAGCATTTGGGAGGAGCTCTTTATAGAGAACATACCGTTGCTGACGGATATGAAGATTGTGATTATTGGATTAAGAATAAGGGCGAATAATTGAGAAAGCTGGGCTATTGACAAAAAACGGATAAAGACATAAATCAATATCACCGACTAAGCCGGTGGTATTGACTTTTCTTACCAAAATATCGCCGTAAAGCCCCTTGCTTTAGCTATGGGGATATAAGGCGAC
>ERZ773005.1775-NODE-1775-length-10458-cov-6.129097_pt1 | contig 10458 bp, 11 predicted proteins | sample MGYA00580666_ERZ773005 | MGnify/ENA primary metagenome ERZ773005 (study PRJEB29015, sample SAMEA2737999) | human oral metagenome | biome: human oral; feature: human-associated habitat; material: dental | place: China | collected 2061 ... | reverse complement strand
GCGCTTGCGGGCGAGGCGGATTTCGTCACGCAGGAAGAGCAGCTCGGCACGGGGCATGCCGTCCTGCAGGCGGAACCGCTCCTGCAGGAGGAAAAAGGCACGGTGCTCGTGCTCTGCGGCGACACGCCGCTCCTGACGGGAAAGCTCCTCAAGAAGCTTGCGAAAGAGCATGCGGCAGCGGGCGCGAAGGCGACCGTGCTGACCGCCGTCATGCCCGACGCGACGGGATATGGCCGCATCATCCGCGCCGCAGACGGCACGGTGGAAAGAATCGTCGAGCACAAGGACGCGACGGAAGAGGAGCGCAATGTGCGCGAGGTCAATTCGGGCATCTATTGCTTCGAGGCGCCTGACCTTTTCGCCGCTCTGCACGAGGTCAAAAATGACAATGCACAGGGCGAGTACTATCTGCCCGACGTGCTGGAAATCCTCCGAAAGAAGGGAGAGAAGATCTTCGCCGCCCTTGCCGACGATTACGAGGAAACGCTCGGCGTGAATTCGCGCGCCCAGCTCGCCGCCTCGGAGAAGATCCTGCGCCGCCGCAAGAACGAGGCGCTGATGGCAGAGGGCGTGACGCTCCTCGATCCCGCGACGACCTACGTCGACGCCGACGTCATCGTCGGCCGCGACACGGTGCTCTATCCGGGCACATGGCTGGAGGGCGCGACGGTCATCGGCGAGGGATGCGAGATCGGCCCCAATTCGCGCTTTCAGGACGTGAAGGTCGGCGCGCATGTCACGGCGCATTTCTGCTATGCGCATGAATGCGAAATCGCCGACGGTGCGACGCTCGGACCATACGTTCATCTTCGTCCCGCGACGAAAATCGCCGCGCACGTCAAGATCGGCAATTTCGTCGAGGTCAAGAACTCCGTCGTCGGCGAGGGCACGAAGCTGCCGCATCTCTCATATATCGGTGATTCCGACATCGGCGCAGGTGTCAACATGGGCTGCGGCACGATCACGGTCAATTACGACGGCAGGCAGAAGTTCCGCACGAAGGTCGGCGACGGCGCTTTCGTCGGCTGCAACTCGAACCTCGTCGCACCCGTCAGCGTCGGCGACGGCGCCTACATCGGCGCGGGCTCGACGATCACGAAGGACATCCCCGCAGGCGATCTCGCCATCGCGCGCGTCCGCCAGAAGAATATCACGGGCTGGGCGGACAAGCGCAGAGAAGAAATGGAGGCTACTGGAAAATGACGAACCTTGACAACCTGTGCATCATGACGGGCAACGCCAACCCCGACCTCGCGAAAAAAATCGCATCGCACATCGGCGTGCCGCTTTGCGATGCATACGTCGGCCATTTCAATAATGGTGAGACGCAGGTGATGATCAGCGAGAGCATTCGCGGCAGGGACATCTTCATCATCCAGCCGACCTCGCAGCCGGTCAACGACAATCTCATGGAGCTTCTCATCATGACGGACGCCTGCAAGAGGGCGTCGGCGCACAGCATCACGGCCGTCGTGCCGTACTACGCTTACGCGCGTCAGGATCGCAAGACGCGCGGACGCGAGCCGATCTCGGCGAAGCTCGTTGCAAATCTCATGGAGACGGCGGGCGTCTCGCGCGTCGTGACGGTCGACCTGCATGCGGGGCAGATCCAGGGCTTTTTCGACATTCCCGTCGATCATCTCGGCGCGGCGCCTGTTCTCGCCTCCTATCTGAAGGAGCGCAATCTCGAAAACGTCGTCGTCGTCTCGCCCGATCTCGGCGGCGTCACGCGCACGCGGAATCTCGCCGACCGCCTGCACGCGCCAATTGCCATCATCGAGAAGCGCCGCCCGGAGCCGGGCGTGGCGGAAGTCATGAACCTCATTGGCGATGTCGAGGGCAAGACGGCGATCCTCATCGACGACATCGTTGACACGGCGGGTTCCCTTTGCGAAGGCGCCAAGGCTCTCGAAAGACTCGGCGCGAAGGAGGTCTACGCCGCTTGTTCCCATGCGATCCTGACCGACCCCGCCATCGAGCGCATCAATGCGTCAGCGCTCAAGCAGCTGATCGTCACGGATACGGTTCCTTTGGGCGACAAGAAATCGGACAAGATCGTCGTGCTCACGCTGGCGGACGCCATCGGCGACGTGCTCGTCAGCATACAGGAGCATCGTTCGGTCAGCCATCTGTTCCGCTGATGGAGAACGCCATGGAAGTCAAGGCATATCATCGCGTGAATTTCTACGACACGGATGCCATGGGCGTCGTGCATCATGCGAATTACATCCGCTGGTTCGAGATCGGCAGGGTCGAGTTTCTGCGTGCGCTCGGCATCACGTTGGGCGATCTGATGGAGGCGGGCTACGTCTTTCCGCTGACCGACGTCAGCGCGAAGTTCGTCGCCTCGGGCAGGTTCGACGATGAACTCGCCGTCGTCACGCGCCCGACGGCGCTGACGAAAGTCAAGATGGCCTTCGATTACGAAGTGCGGCGCACAGCGGACGACGCATTGCTCGTCCTCGGTCATACGCAGAACGTCTTCACGAGCCGGGAAACGGGGCGCATCACGAAACTGCCCGCTGAGTTTTATGAAAAGCTTCATGCCGCGCTTTCGGAGGATGCGCCGACGGGCGCGGGAAATCCCTGAACGTTTGCTGAGAAGCTTTGGGAGGTCTTGAAAGTTGTATATTGCAGTCGGCGTTGTTCTCGCCGCAATTTTCCTTTGCATCATCGCGGTGAAACTCTTCTTTGCCAAGGAGGGTACGGAAGAGGTCGTCGTGAAGCTTGCCGAGCGCACGCCCTTCGAAATCGCGGCGCAGGATGAAAAAAGCGTGACGCTCGTCACGAAGCTGGAGTTCGCCAATGTCGGCAAGCAGATCGGCACGATCATGGACGCCCTTGTGCGCCCGCTCGTGCCCTATGAGCAGTACGACGGCCTTGAAGTGCGCGGCAGAGCCGAGCGCGAGGGCGCGCCGCGCGAGGACGACTACTTCGAGGCGGTGCTCATCGAAGCGGGCGAAAGCATCTTCGTCAAGGCGTACGTGACGCTTACGGCGCGAAAGGGCATGAGCGTCAAGGAGGCAATCGCGCACATGGTCGATTTTCCAGTGGAGCTCATCTATGAGGAAACGGGCAGACGGCCGTGGCGTTATTCAAAAGTGACGATTCCCGTGCATGCGGCAGAGGTTGCTGCGCTCGTCGGCGTGACGCTGGCGGACGATTGAGGAGGGGCGAACATGAAAGAGAAAGTAGAGATTCTGCCCGTTCCCACGCGCATCCTGACGGACAGGGACGACATCGTTGACTGCGTGGAGAAGTATACGCGCGGCAAGATCGGCAAGGACGACGTGATCTCCGTGGCGGAGAGCGTCGTCGCCATCACGCAGGGGCGCATCGTGCGCCCTGAGGATCTGAAGATTTCGCGCGTCGCGCAGTTCTGTTGCCGCTTCATTCCTGACGATGGCAGTCTTGCGAGTCCGCACGGCATGCAGTCTTTGATGAATGTCGAGGGAAAGTGGCGCGTCGCCGCCGCGCTCTTCGCGGGATTCTTGGGCAAGCTCGTGGGAAAGAGCGGCCTTTTTTACAAGTGGGGCGGCGAGCAGACGGCGCTCATCGACGATGTGACGGGCACGATGCCGCCTTTCGACAAGCATATCGTCTACGGGCCGCGCGACCCGGAGGATGTCGTCGCGCGTCTCAAGGAGAGGCTCGGCTGCTTCGGCGCCGTCATCGCCGACGTCAACGACCTCAAGCGCTCGCGCATCGTCGGCGTGACGGACGGCACGAGGGGCGAGCTCGTCGCGAAGCTCCTCATTGACAACCCGTTCGGCAACGCTTCGCAGAAGACGCCGATCTGCATCATAAAGAACTTCCGGCAGTACCAAGGGGACTGAGGCGAGGCAGGGCTTGACGCCCTGCCTTTTCTGCGGAAGAGGAAGGAGAGAACAATGCGTTATGCAGAGAATACGCGGACGCGCTGCTGATGCGCTGCGTCCTTTGAAGATGACGCGCGGTTTCCAGAAAGGGCCGGCAGGCTCCGTGCTCATCGAGATGGGACGCACGCGCGTGATATGCGCGGCGTCCGTCGAGAATCGCGTGCCATACTTTTTGCGCGGCACGGGCACGGGCTGGATCAAGGCGGAGTACGCGCTCTTGCCGAGCGCGACTTCGACGCGCACGCCGCGTGAGGCGTGCCAAGGCCGCCAGTCGGGGCGCACGCAGGAGATCCAGCGTCTCATCGGCCGCTCGCTGCGCTCCGTCGTCGATCTTGCGGCGCTCGGCGAGCGCACGATCGCCGTCGACTGCGACGTCATCGAGGCGGACGGCGGCACGCGCACGGCGGCGATCACGGGCGCTTTCGTCGCGCTCGTCGAAGCGTGTGCGAGCTTTTACGAGAAGGGCAAGACGTTTCCCGTGAAGGACTTCCTCGCAGCGGTCAGCGTCGGCCTCGCGAAGGACGGCGAACCGATCCTCGATCTTTGCTACGAGGAGGACAGCACGGCGCTCGTCGATATGAACGTCGTGATGACGGGCGCTTACGACTTCGTCGAGGTGCAGGGCACGGGCGAGGGACGACCCTTTTCGCGCAGAGAGATGACGGCGCTTCTCGCATTGGCGGAAAAGGGCATTGACGAATTGATTGCAAAGGAAAAGGACGCGCTCGGCGGCGAGCTCGTCTGGAAAGTGGGGCGAATCGGATGAAGAAGATCGTAGTCGCTACGAAGAATGAGGGCAAGGCGAAGGAAATCCTTGCAGCTTTTCAAAAGCTTCCCGTGGAGCTTTTGACGCTCAAGGATTTCGGCTCTTTGCCCGAGGCGGTCGAAGATGCGGACACCTTCGAGGGGAATGCGCGTATCAAGGCACGTTTTTATGCGCAGAAGACGGGGTGCGCGTGCCTCGCCGACGACTCGGGGCTTGAGGTCGAGGTTTTGGACGGCGCCCCGGGCGTTCACTCGGCACGCTATTCGGGACGCCACGACGATGCGGCGAACAACGAGAAGCTTGTGGCGGAGCTTCAAAAGAAGGGGGCTGTCGAATCCGCCGCCGCCTTTCGCTGCGTGCTTGTCCTGCACGACGCGGACGGTACGGAACTCATATCCGAAGGCACGTGCGTCGGGCGCGTGCGCCAAGAGCCGCGCGGTGCGGGCGGTTTCGGCTACGACCCGTATTTTTATCTCGCGAGCGGCAAGTCGTTGGCGGAGCTGACGGTTTCCGAGAAACAGGCGGTCAGCCATCGCGGTGCGGCGCTTCGCCTCATGGCGGCGCAGCTCAAGGGGCGTCTCGCATGAAGATCGGCATCATGAGCGACAGCCACGGCGACCGCCGCGCCATCGACCGCGCCGTGGAACGTGCGGGCAAGGTCGACCTTTGGCTTCATGCGGGAGACTGCGCTCCCGATGCGGCGTACCTCGCGCTCGTCTCGGCAGTGCGCGTGGAAAACGTCGCGGGCAACACGGACTGGCCCGACGGCAAGACGCCTGACGAGATCGTTGTCGAAGCGGCAGGGCACCGCATCTTCCTCACGCACGGTCACATCTACGGCGTGCGCTCGACGCTTGAAATGCTGGTGGCAGCGGCGAAGGAGGCGCAGGCGGATATCGCCGTCTACGGTCATACGCACGTGGCGCAGGAAGTGGCGGGAGATGTTCATGTCCTCAACCCCGGCAGCGTGGCGCGTCCGCGCGATGAGGCGCGGCCTTCCTTCATGCTCGTCGAGCTTGAGACGGGGAAGCCGCCGCAGGTCGAACTCATCCGCATGGGAAGAACTTGACGGCAGGAAGGCTTGCCGGCAAGCGCACGAGAGGAATATCAGGAGATGAATTCCGGTCGCTTTTTCGCCGGTTTTTGGCGTGCAAAAAAAGCGAACGGGATTCACCTTTTTTCCGCAGAAACTCAAGAAACACAAGGGTTTCGGTGTTGAATGTGCGATGAAAATATGATATGATGGAGCTATGTGAGCATTATAATTTCTTATGGGAGGGTTTATCTTGCGTACAATCGAAGCGAAACAGATTACGGAAGCCGTTGCCGAGATGTGCAAAGAGGCGGCCTACTATCTGCCGGACGACGTCTACGAGGCTTTGAAGCGCGGACGTGAGGCGGAGGAGTCGCCGGTAGGGCGCGACGTGCTCGACCAGATCATCCGCAATGCGGAGATCGCCAAGGCCGAGGATCGCCCCATCTGTCAGGACACCGGCATGACGATCGTCTTCCTTGAGATCGGTCAGGATCTGCACATCGCAGGCGGCGATCTCGAAGAGGCGGTCAATGCCGGTGTCGCCAAGGGCTACACGGAGGGGTATCTGAGGAAGTCCGTCGTCGCCGAGCCGCTGTTCAACCGCAAGAACACGCAGAACAACACGCCTGCCGTCATCTATACGCGCATCGTGCCGGGCGACAAGCTCAAGATCACGGTCGGACCCAAGGGCTTCGGCAGCGAGAACAAGTCAGGCGTCAAGATGCTCGTGCCGGCGGATGGCGTCGAGGGCGTCAAGAAGGCCGTGCTCGACATCATCCTGCACGCAAGCTGCAACCCCTGTCCTCCCATGGTCGTCGGCGTCGGCATCGGCGGCACGATGGATCGCGCCGCCTACTACTCGAAGAAGGCTCTCGTGCGCTCCATCAATGAGAGAAATCCCATGCCCGAGTACGCGAAGCTCGAAGGCGAGCTTCTTGAGATGATCAACAAGACGGGCATCGGCCCGCAGCTCGGCGGCTCCGTGTCGGCTCTCGCCGTCAACGTCGAGTGGGGTCCGACGCACATCGCGGGGCTGCCCGTGGCCGTCACGATCTGCTGTCATGCGATGCGCCACAAGGATCGCGTCCTTTAATTGCTCGGGATGGGAGGATAAGAAAATGGCTGAAAAGATTCGTATCGAAACACCGTTCACCGTGGAGCAGTCCAAGAAGCTCAAGGCGGGCGACAGCGTGCTCATCACGGGCACGATCATCAGCGCACGCGATGCGGCGCACAAGGTCATGTGCGAGGCTCTGGCGCGCGGCGAGAAGCTCCCCGTGGACTGGAAGAATGAAATCGTCTACTACCTCGGACCTACGCCCGCGAAGCCCGGCGATCCGATCGGCTCGTGCGGCCCGACGACTGCCGGCCGCATGGACGCCTACACGCCGACGATGCTTGAGCAGGGCATCACGGGCATGATCGGCAAGGGGTCGCGCGACCCGAAGGTCATTGAATCGATGAAGAAGAACGGCGTGACGTACTTCGTCGCCGTCGGCGGTGCGGCGGCTCTGATCGCCAAGTCCGTCAAGAAGTACGAAGTGCTCGCCTATCCGGAGCTTGGGCCGGAGGCCGTGGCGCGTCTGACCGTCGTCGACTTCCCAGCGATCGTCGGCATCGACTGCGAGGGAAATAACTTCTACGAGATCGGCCAGGCGCCGTATCGTAAGTTATAGGAAGCGCTGATAAAATGAAGCCCGTCAGATTGGTGCGGATTTTTCGTCTTGTCAAGGAGGCAAACCGGACGCAGAGCGGTGCTCTGTGGAGGATTTGCCGACGCGGAGAGGGCGGAAAAGACGCGCCAAGATGACGAGGCTGAATTTATCGGTGATTCCTGCAGAAAGCGCTGCCCCTTGGCGCTTTCATCATACGCCCCCGTTTGAGGCGGGGCGCAAAGAATTTATAGGAGGTATAGAATGATTAACACAACTTTTTACGCCCGCCGCCTGCATTCCTTGGTCGGCTTGCTGGCACTCGGAGGATTCCTCATGGAGCACATCCTCACCAATGCTTCGGCTCTGGGCGGCGCTGAAGCCCTGAACGGCAAGCTCGCCATGATGGAGCTGATTCCGAAGCCGATCTTCCTCGGACTTGAGATCGGCGCTGTCGCCATCCCGTTCCTTTTCCATGCGATCTATGGCATCTACATCTGCATGCAGGCGAAGAACAATCCGACGAAGTACGGCTACCTCAACAACTGGAACTTCGCTTTCCAGCGTTGGACGGCATGGTTTCTGCTCGTCTTCCTCGTATGGCACGTCGGTTACCTGCGCTGCTACGTCAAGGGAGTTCTCGGCACGCCGATCAATTACGAGCTCATCCAGAGCTACATCACGGGCAGCCCAATCGTCTTTGTCCTCTATCTCATAGGCATGCTCGCGGCGATCTTTCATTTCACGAACGGCATTGCGACCTTCCTCATGACATGGGGCGTCGTCAAGGGTCCTCGCGCCCAGAAGGTGGCGGGGCTTCTCTCCATCGTGCTCTGCGTGGCTCTGAGCCTCGTGACGATTGCATTTATGGTGAGCTATTTCGTTCCCATGCATTGATTGTTTGTTTGTGAAGTATAGATAAGGAGAGAACCTACATGGCTGAAAAGAAAAAAATCATTATTGTAGGCGGCGGTCTCTCGGGTCTCATGGCGGCCATCAAGGTCTGTGAGCTCGGCGGCGAAGTCGACCTGTTTTCCTACTGCCCCGTCAAACGCTCCCACTCGCTGTGTGCGCAGGGCGGCATCAACGCCTGCATGGACTCGAAGGGCGAGCATGACAGCGTGTACGAGCACTTCGACGATACGGTCTACGGCGGCGACTTCCTCGCCGATCAGGTCGCTGTCAAGGGCATGGTCGAGGCGGCGCCGAAGCTCATCAAGATGTTCGACCGCATGGGCGTTCCCTTCACGCGCACGCCCGAAGGCAACCTCGACCTTAGAAACTTCGGCGGTCAGAAGAACAAGCGCACCTGTTTCGCCGGCTCGACGACGGGGCAGCAGCTCCTTTACGCGCTCGACGAGCAGGTTCGCCGCTGGGAAGTCAAGGGCGGCGTCAAGAAGTATGAGTTCTGGGAATTCATCCGCATCATCAAGAACAAGGACGGCATCTGCCGCGGCATCGTCGCGCAGAACATGAACTCGATGGAGATCAAGGCGTTTCCCGCCGATGTCGTCATCCTCGCGACGGGCGGCCCCGGACAGGTGTTCGGCCGCTGCACGGCCTCGACGATCTGCAACGGCTCGGCCGTTTCCGCCGTCTACCAGCAGGGGGCGCACATCGGCAACCCCGAGTTCATCCAGATTCATCCGACGGCGATTCCGGGTTCGGACAAGAACCGCCTGATGAGCGAGGCGTGCCGTGGTGAAGGCGGGCGCGTCTGGGTTTACCGCGACGGCAAGCCCTGGTACTTCCTTGAGGACATGTATCCGGCATACGGCAACCTCGTGCCGCGCGATGTCGCCTCGCGCGCCATCTTCAAGGTCTGCGTGCACATGGGTCTTGGCATCAACGGCGAGAATCGCGTCTACCTTGACCTCTCGCATATCGATCCGCATTACTTGGAGCGCAAGCTCGGCGGTATCCTCGAAATCTACATGGACTTCGTCGGAAAAGATCCGCGCAAGGTGCCGATGGAGATCTTCCCGTCTGTCCACTACTCGATGGGCGGCATTTGGGTCGACCGTCTGCATCATACGAACATCAAGGGACTCATGGCTTCGGGCGAGTGCGACTACCAGTACCACGGTGCGAACCGCCTCGGTGCGAACTCGCTCCTTTCCGCCGCTTACTCCGGCACGGTCTCCGGCCCTGAAGCCATGCGCATGGCGAAGGCCGGCGAGCTTGGCGACGCTCTCACGCAGGCGGAGCTTGACAAGGCGCGTCAGGAAGTCGTCGACCAGTTCGAAGGCATCCTCAAGATGGACGGCCCCGAGAACGCGCACAAGCTTCATCACGAGCTTGGCGACATCATGTACAAGTACGTCTCCATCGAGCGCGACAACAACGGCCTCGACCAGTGCCTCGTAGAACTCAAGGACATCCTCAAGCGTTGGGACAACATCGGCCTGACGGATCGCGGTCATTGGGCGAACCAGGAAGCCATGTTCGTGCGCCAGCTGCGCAACATGATCCTCTACGCGATGTGCATCACGAAGGCGGCTCGCTGCCGCGACGAGAGCCGCGGCGCTCATGCCAAGATTGCCCTCGACGCGAACGGCAAGCGCATGATGGACGGCGAAGAGCTCGTCTTCATGCCGCGTGATGACAAGAACTTCATGCGCATCTCCATCGTCGACTACGACCCGAAGACGGAAGAGCCGATCGTCAGCTACGACGAGTTCGACCATTCGCTCATCAAGCCGCGTCCTCGCAACTACGCGGTAGCGAAGAAAGAGTAAGAGGAGGAGATAGCAAATGGCAGAACAGAAAAAGGTAAGATTCATCATAGAGCGTCAGGACGGCCCTGACGCCAGCCCTTACAAGCAGGAATTCGACGTCGACTATCGCCCCGGCCTCAACGTCGTCGCGGCTCTGATGGAGATTCAGAAGAATCCTGTGACGGTCGACGGCAAGACGGTCGCCCCGGTCACTTGGGAGTGCAACTGCTTGGAGAAGGTCTGCGGCGCCTGCATGATGGTCATCAACGGCAAGGCGCGTCAGGCATGCTGCTCGCTCGTCGACGAGCTTGAGCAGCCGATCACGCTCGCGCCGGCACGCACCTTCCCCGTCATCCGCGACCTCCTCATCGACCGCTCCGTCATGTTCGAGAGCTTGAAGCGCATCCAT
>ERZ773005.1773-NODE-1773-length-10462-cov-54.583838_pt1 | contig 10462 bp, 6 predicted proteins | sample MGYA00580666_ERZ773005 | MGnify/ENA primary metagenome ERZ773005 (study PRJEB29015, sample SAMEA2737999) | human oral metagenome | biome: human oral; feature: human-associated habitat; material: dental | place: China | collected 2061 ... | reverse complement strand
CCGGAACCCCAAGTAAGGAAGGCTATACTGTTTTGGTATATAATTTTACTGCAGATGGTACGGCGAACACTCAGTACTACATTCTGGGAGACCATTGTCATGTTATGGTATATGCGACGAACGTCAGCGGCAAAGAGGATGTAGACACAGCTGCAAAGAGTATAGTTGATACATATAAGTGGAAATAGATTCCTAATGGTGTATGCCAAAAGCATACACTATTTTTTGTGTACTTTTTTGTGTATGCATTTTTGGGATATCATATTTTGATCTTAATACGTATAATTTTGGTATAACAAATCGAGGAGCGTGAAAGATGTTTAAAGTGAAATCAAATGAGGAGATAGGAGCATACCTAAAAAACATTATAGACGAGAAATATGAGTCCGTAAGGAAATTTTGTAAGGAGTTCCTTTCAGAGACAGATGTTGAACGATCACCTGAAAATATCCGCAAGATGCAAAACAAAATATCACAGATTTTGAAGGGTAAGAAAGGAGTTCAGACCTATGATCTTCCTGTATTCTGTAAGTTGCTGGATAAGAGCTGTGAAGCAATACTCAGTGCAGGTGAAGTCTTCGTTCCGGAAGTCAATAGAATGACTAACTATCTGATTGCATTCTCAAAGGACGAAAATGAATGGAAGAAGTTTATGTCTAGAGAGAATAGTTTAATTTTCAAAACTGATGAGTATGGGAAAAACGTGATTGACTATGCGTTAGAGTTTAAAAATTATGAAATTATTAAGTTGTTCATTGATAGAGGATATATAACTATCGAAGAAGATATTGGTTATGTGGGGGATTATACGACGTTTGTAACAAGAACGAAAATTGAATCTCGAAATGATGATAATAAAAAAGAGTTTGATCCTTTCTCATTAAAATATTTATTGCCATTGAATTTCAGACTGCATTTAATGGAGCTTGCAATTGATAACAACGATGTAGATATGCTTATGAAAATCCGTGCGCGAGAAATCCCAAGAACTTATCTGATAAGTTGGGGTAAGGAACTTAGAAAATTCGAGTGTATAAAAAAGCTTGCTAATGCTAAAAAAGAGACCCTTGAATATTTTACAGATGATTTTGAAGCAAACTTAAGAAATGGACAACATGTGGAAGAATTTAAGCCTGAAACAATTATATTTCCATTTGCGAGTGAATTGGTAGATATATTGATTAAAAACAATAATAACTTTGCCAAAAGAGCACTTGAAAAAATTAGAGAACACAATGAAAGTGTCTACAATAGACTTAGAGATATAATTGATGAGAGCATAAAGAAAAACCATGAGCAGTTCAAATATGAAAGAACTAAGGAAGAAATTTACAAAAATGAAATTATTGGTATTGATTTAGCAACTGAAGTGTTCAGATATAGCGAAGAAAAAGGATTTATAGAAGTATGGGGCAAGTATTTAGGTACATACTTATTCTCAAATATAATTAAACTTGATACCAAAACATATGATAGTGAGCTAAAAAAACTCATAGAAGAAGTGAATCAATATCACAAAAAAGTGGTTAACATCAGAGAAGATTACAAAGAGGATGCAAGGAGGAAATATCTAAATGAGCATATTTAATTTTACAAAGAGTGAAGTTCTTTTTGATTCAGATGATGATATGGCTATGGATACAGAGGGGCATATATATGTTAGAGTCTCAGATGACTGTGCCATGGATTTAGAAAGTGGAGAACTTAATTTTACAAGTGGTTGGGATAGCTATGAGGATGAACAAGATGACCTTTGGTAGATTCGGAATCCATTAACATGATATACAAATAATAGAACTGAGGAGAATACTTAATCACTGTTTTAGTGAAATGTGCACTTCTTAGTTCTTTTTTATTCTTGAATTTACTGCAACAAAGAGCGGATCAATCTTGTAAAAAATATAGTGTGAAAAATGGGGATGCTTAGTTTATTGTTTTTCTGTGATAATTTGGGATATCATGTGAAAGTAAAAAATACGAGGAGGAAAACGATGAATAAATTGTATATTATAGGGGCATTTTTAGGAGTATGGGCAGCACTGTTTACCAAGATTGATAAAAATTGTAAGCATAAAGGCTTTACTTATATAAATATTCTGTTAAAATAGAAATGTATAGACTTTGTATAAAGGTGGTGAAATTATGAAAGTATCAAAGAAACTGTTTACAGTAGGAATCATCTGTATACTGGTGATACAGATGATATCAATAGGCTTTGTAAAAACTTCATATGCTGAAGAAAAATCTCAGGCAGAGGAACTGACTGAGAAGCAGCAGCTAAAAGAAGACAAAATCGATAAGCCTAAAGATGAGAACAAGGCAGGTGAAATTAAAAACGGAGATGAGAATAATTATGTAAGTAATCCTGCAAGTAAAAATGAATTGTTTTCGATTGCCGGAACTGAGTCGACTCTGAGAGAAGACCCTACCCAAAAGATTAATCTGCGAGTAGGCTATTTGGACAACGGAGGTTTCGAAACGACAAAGACTGAATTTTGGACGGATGAGCCGGTTGGTGCAGCAGTAGATATGGGGATATCCGGATATGGAGTAAACATATATAATGCAAAACTCAAAATTACGGTTCCCAAAACGGACGGAATTAAAAATTCGCTCAAATTTACTGACTCAGTTAACGCCAAATTAAATGAAAAAACAGAGGATGCCAATAATTGGTATATGACCTATACCTTTGATCCTTTGACGGGTGCGAATGCAGGAACGTATGCGTTGCCGTTTACTTTTGATTCAGCTACAACCAATGAAAATGAAGAGGTAAAAGTCAAAGCGGAACTTTTTGATGGAGATGGCAAGCTATTGAAGTCAGATGAACATTTATATAAGTCAAAGGTTCATAAGATGGACTCAGAACTTAGAGCTGTAGAAACAATAAAATATGATTCCTCAGACAAGTCATATGTATATCGTGTATCACCCTCAGATGATCATCCCGGTGTTACTAATACAGTGAATGGTGTGCCAATCAACTCTTTTGCAACTATCGTAAGATTAGACATGAAAAACGGAGATATTAAAGGCTTGGGGCATCCGAATCCTAAAAATATTGAATTTGTCATATATCTTCCACCTGAAGCCAGTGCCAAGGATGATAACGGATGGAAGTATGATAAGGCTACGAATACACTAAGACTGTTGGAAAATAAGCCGACGCTTTTGGACGTAGGAAACGGCGAAGGATATGGACGCAGATTTAGCATGAATTTCAAGGGTGCGCCTATCAATAAGGTATATAAGGTGAGGGCTGAGTATACTGTAAACAAGGGCGAAAGTGGAGAATATAGACTTCCGGATCGTGAAGTAAATTTGAAATTCGAGGCCATACCTTTTTCGGAAGGTGGAACTGTTCAGGTATATAAAACGGGGCATGATCTTTTTAAATATAATACCGATCCCAGTGTGCATCCTGTTGATAGAGCGCACAACTACTACTACATGAAGGATGGCCGTTATTTTGTAGGTAATACTGAATTTACAGAGCTCGGGATGCGATATTTGACGAATATTACTGCCCTAAATAACGGAAAAGGGCCTAACGAACCCAAAGGCGGTCGCATAGCACAAATATATGATATAACGACTGCTATAGACGATGATCGTGTGCATTTTGTCGGTTACTCAGTTGAAGGTTTTGTACCGGCAGTTACTCCTGAGGGATGGGGTGAATTAGTTAAAAAGGCCAATGAGAATTTCTCTAAAACGCCTAATACACTCTATGGTGTAGACAAGGATGGAAATTTGACCAAACTTGCAAGAAATATCAAAACACAGCACGAAGCTCACGGAGAAAAGGAATCCTATGTAAAGATAAAAGATCCCGACAGAAAATTTGTAGCTCTTAAACTCGTCTTTGATACGCCGCTGGAGCTGGATAATGTCCATTTATCTATTTATGATTATGTAGATTTGATGTCTGCTGAAAAAGCCAAATGGAATAATAAGGAAAACGGAAATAAGCAGACATACAGCGGTCATTCGAGTATTACGGCAACGTTTAAGGGTGTAAATATGGCAAAAACCGTATACAATGATGTTAAAGGCGGAAAAGAAGGCTATCTTAATCTAATTCCTACCTATCCGCTTGCTTCGGCTGAACAAAATCCGAATCAAAATGTTGTATACGAATCCGGTGGTACTCAAACCTCATATATAGTGGGTCCGGATATGACAAAAGGAAATTGGGGCGCATATAAGAGTGCCAAAAATGTAAAGTCCGTTACGCTTCTGCCGCCCGGATACACCTGTGGCAAGGATGAAAACGGAAATGTTCTACCGTTGTTTAAAGATGCACAGACTGGTGATGGACATGGAGGCTTCGATCCTTGGAGGGATTTTGATGCTTCAAAGATAAAAGTCATAGAAAACTATAAAAATACCGGTCGAACCGCTGTTATAGTTGATTATGGAGACGTTAATTGTAAGAAAACCCGAAGGGTAAAACTCAATATTGTGGCGACCAAACAGGTAAGACACGGTGAGGGAATTGTAGAAAACTATTATATATATGACGACAATGATTACATCAGCCCATATAAGGATGAAATGAAGTATGTAGATAAGCTTGATTTGGATAACGACGGCAATACGAATGAGACATTTACACAGATGAAAAGCATATTGAACTTCATACCGCCATATGAATTGATAATGAACAAGTACGTCAAACTGACGGATGACACTTCCACAGCTCTTGGAGCAAGTGGTGATCTTGGCGGGAATATCGATTATAATATTTCCATATATAATCAGACAATACATCCGGTAAAGAAGTTCAGCATGATTGATACCATGCCGGCAAAAGGAGACCACTCAATTGTCGAAAATGATGAACATAAATATTTACCAAGAGGTTCAGGCTTTTCAACTCCACTTCGTATGGCGATAGAGGATTATGCTCCAAATGCTGAAGTGATGGAATTTTTCGATGTTTTCTATCAACTTTCCCCACAAGGCAAGGACTTGGCGAGTGTAAGAGATGGGGAGTGGTTGACAAAAGCCCAAATAAGTGATTTCAGCAAAGTGAAATCTTTCAAATTAGTGCTTAAAAACGGCAAGGAAATCGTTTCAAAGAGAGAGATGATTGTTGCCATACCGTCACGAATTCCGTTTGATTTAAACCTGAAGGAAGGAAGTGACAGCGGATTCAATACAGCAGCGATATCGACAAATGATGTTGATTACCTCGAAGGCAATAGTGCGAAAGTAAACTTTGTAAAATATGGAATCAGCGGTAAGGTTTACTATGATCTTAACGGTAACGGAATCTTTGATTCCGATGATAAACCGGCAAAAAATGTAAGTATAAGCTTGATAAATAAAAATACCGGGGAAACTGCGGTTATTCCGGACGGTCATAATACTCCTATAACAGCAGTGACTGACTCCGAAGGTAATTATAAAGCAATGGTATATAACCGCGGTGATTATACTGTTAAATTCTCATTGGATGGCAATAACAAAAATGAAGAATTTAATAAAAAGGCGACTATAGGTCATGGAGTCTCCGATGTTGATGTTACCCAAAAGTCCGGAAATTCTATATTGCCGGAAAGCGTTTCGGCTGACGGAAAATCTGCGCTGTCAAGCAACTTCAGTCTAAATCCGGTTCAAAAGAAATCTGTTCAAAATGCGGCACTTATCGGATATAACGATATAAAGATAACAAAGACCGGTAAGGACGGTAACAAGACTGAGAGACTAAAAGATGTTGAGTTTGCTCTTTACAAAATAGAGACTGTAAACGGCAAGGAAAAGGAAGTAAAGGTTGGAGAATGCAAGACAGACGGAAGCGGTGAATATGTATTTAAGAGACTTGGATTCGGACAATATATAGTAAAGGAAACTTCAGCAGCTCCATCATACAACAACGACAATGTCGAAGGAAAGAAAATATATATAAACAGTTCTACAGCTGAGTACCGCATAGACTTCGTGGATACAAAAATTAAAGGAAATATCAAAGTTCATAAAGTCGATGAAAAGGGAAATTCTTTGCAGGGAGTGGAATTTACGCTTAGACAGGATAATCGCGTAATAGCAAAGTCGGTGACTGATGAATCCGGATACGCTCAATTCAAGAATGTTGCATATGGAAGCTATGAGATTATCGAAAGCAAGGGCCTTGACGGCTATGAGGCAAGTAAGGAAGTTTATCAGGCTGAAATAAAGAAAAATGACCAACTTATCAGCTTTGAAGTTGTGAATAAGAAGATTCCGCGCAAGCCACCGGTAAATCCTCCTAAAGATAAGCCTAAGCGCCCTAACACGTCAGATATATCAGGGATAGTAAAATGGAGTACGCTATGCATTTTATCTATAGCACTGCTCACAACAATTTACGCTAAGCGACGTAAAATTGATTAAAACAAATATGCTAAATGTACTGTTCCTGTCATTTATAGGATGGGTAATTAAGCAAACGAAATAAACTCAAAATTAAACCGATACTACTGTTGTTTCAACGGTAGTATCGGTTTTTACACATGTCTTTATTATATATATATCGTTTTTACGCTTTTGCCCTATAAAGTAAACCTATCTTACTTTTTTTCTTCTGATAGTCATTAAAGCGACCAGGCTGCCTGATGCAAGCAATATTACCGCTGCATACGGCAGATTTGTTCTGTCTCCTGTTTCCGGTGTCTTCTTAACTTTCTTATTATTAGTTGCACCCGGAGTTTTTACTTTATCATCAGTTACTTTTAATGTAAGCTGTATAGCTTTTTTATCTGCGCTTGCATCGTTTTCAAGAACGGAATCTCTTCCGGCTTCCGATTGAACAGCATCCCATCCCATAAACATCATAGAATATTCTGAAGCACCGACATTATCATATTTTATCCCACCGTATTGAGGATTTGTCAGAAGCTCTTGTAATGCGAATCCGTCAATGTACGTCTCTACTATGGAATTGCGTGCTTCAAATTCTCGCATTGAGAGCTCATATAATCTTCCTTTATCAGTGCTTCCAAATTCGCGTGCGCGCTTTAACATCTCTTCGAGCTTTTCTATTACGGGTTTATCTTTAGCCTTTTGTTCATCGCTTATATTTCTGCTCCAATACTTATATAATTTTGGAACTTTAGCGATATTATTTCCTAATAAATTAATTTCCCCATACAGAGAATATGCCTTTGCAGGTTTGCTTGCTGCCTTGTTGCCGTAATCCACGTCAGAATGCCCATCGTGCTGATAAGCTCTGTTATAGAGTCTCTCAGTCATCATCTTAAAAGGTTCACCTGTAGGAAATTCAAAATTCTTTTCGTCAGAATAATTTTCATCGAGAGTTTTGTCATAAGGATCATTATTAAGATACCTGTCAATTACCTCTTTGTTATCAGCAACGAACTTATTAAATTCATCCCTCAATGCCTTTACTTCATCAGCGAGTTTTTGAATATCTTCTACAGCTTGAGTGAGCTTTTTCACTTGAGCTTGATACTCCTGGTATTCAGCAGGCATAATGTTTTTGAACTTATCGACTTTTGACGGATCTTTTAAATATTCGTCTCGTAATGTTCTCATTCTAGGGTCATAATGAGCGGTAACAAGTTTTTCCATTTTATAATTTCCGGACAGTGTTCCCTTTACAGTCAGAACATCTCCGACTTTAACTTTCGTTTTGTCAAACTTAACTCCCGGAATAGTAACCTCCAGCTGACCTTCAACCTTGTTTAGAGCATTATTTAAATCTTTGACGATATATGGCTTGTTTTCTTCATTTGCTTTCTTAAGTACAGGATCAACAAATTCCATCATTACTGTAACTTTTTGACCCTCTACTTTTACATCCGTAACCTCAAATATATCTTGAGCATTTCTTAGCTTCACATTGTCTTTGGTGAGTTCTTTGCTGTAAATCATTCCATCCGGAATCACAAATTCAGCCATAAACTGACTGCGAACTCCTTCAAGCTTTGCAAAAGCTCCAACTCCCGGGGTTACCATACCTACTGCCTTTTTAATAACATCAACATTTAGGGTTCCTGTAAAATCCATAGTATCATTGATATTTACAGTCTTGATTTCGTTATGCTGCGTATCTGTGCCAAGTAGAATATCTCCATCCAATCTGGTGAGTTTCTCGTACTCAGCCTTAGCTTCCTCTTCATTATCAAATGAAAATCCCAGAAGCATCGAAAGAGCAGCTCTTAAGTCGTTCCAACCGTCAGGGGTTTTGCTTACAGCAGTTGTTCCCGCTCCCGGTAAAGGCGAATTGTCATCAGCATGCACAGTTGCTATCGGTATGGCTGAAAAGACCAGCGTTAAGCTCAATGCGATACTTAACAAGTGTTTTTTTAGATCCTTCATGTTAAACATCCTTTCTCATAAACTGTTTTAAAATTACTTGATTAGCCGAATATAAATTTATAGTGCTATTTATTAGAATAAATTTACACATTGCAATAATTATATATTAAACACAAATATAAAGCAATATATACTCAGCTTCATAACTTCTGCCTTTTTAAATATATTCTCAGAAATCTATAGGTCTTAATTAAGGATTCGTAGCAGTATCGTGCTGTATTGGTATAATATCCTGTAATTGTCGATTGATTTAGTCCGGAGCTTTTACTCAAATAAATGATAGTGTAAAATGCACAAAAAAAGGGTATGATTATAGTATCTTATCCAAGTTGGGAAATGTATGCAGGAATCAAAGTAATAATTATTCGTATTTATTTGATAATTGTATACATGTACGTTATAATTTGGGTATGATTCAGTTAATTTAGGAGGACATTAAATGGTAAGCGATACAATAAAAGCAATCCATGAAGTCGAGCTGGAGGCTGATAAAATCATTGCGGATGGTAAGGCTTCCGAGTTAGAACTGATTGAAAGAACAAAGAGCGAAAGTTCTTCAAAGTGTGAGCAGGAGATTTCGCAGGCAAAATCCGAGTCCGATGAGAGGATTAAAGCTGCTCAGCAGGAGGCAGAAGAACAGAGAAAGGAGTCGCTTAAGGGACTGGAATCTGAACTTGAAGAACTCAGACAGGATGCTAAACGCAAAGAAAAAAACGCAATTCAAAAGATAATCGACGCAGTAGTAAGTTGAATAAGGTGCGTGTGAATCGATATTATAGCCGCGGAGATGCTTAGATGTTAAGGCTGATGCAGCGGAAAACAAAAGGAACTCGGTTTATAGCAAGCGCTTAATTTAACTGTGTACGGTCGATTATTATTTATTTTGAAAATATATTTTCGGGAAGGAGAATGAAGTATGGCAGTATTGCAGATGCAAAAAATCGGTATCTGCGCATTGAAAAAAGATAGGCAAGAAATCCTAGAAAAAATCCAGACGCTCGGCACTATAGAGCTAAGTGATGATAAATCACTAAAGGCGCTTGACGGCTTTGTAACGACGAATACAAAGGAACTCAGCAGAGAACTTAGCAAGAAGCTAAGCTTGACTGAGCAGGCACTTGATGTGATGGATACTTTCTCTCCGGAGACAAAGGGAATGTTCAGCTCACTTGAAGGCAAGCCTTTGATAGATAAAGAAAAGTTGACGCATGATATGCAGAATGCGGAAGCGATTACAGAGCTTGCAGATCAGGTGATCAAATGGTCCAAGGAATATACCGAAAACAAAGCTCTCGTATCAAAGCTTAACGAGAAAATTGAGGGGCTAAAACCTTGGCAGGAACTTGATATACCTTTTGATTTGACAGAGACAAAGAAAACTAAGATTTTGATAGGAACCATGCCGCCTGATATGGACGAGGCAAAAATACATGAGCTTGTACAGAAGAAATGCGATGAAGATGTAAACATCGATTTGGAAGTTGTCTGTATGGACTCAGATGCCAGCTATATAGTGGTAATATCTGAGAAAGATATTTCAGGTAAGGTAGAAGATGCGCTAAGAAGCGGAGGTTTTGCAAAGAGTTCACTAGGCTATGATAAGACGCCAAGGGAGCAAATCGAAAAGCTTGAAAATGACATTGATTCAACTAATCAGGCAAATGTAGAGCTTGAGAATAGGATTATAGAATCGGCAGAGAGCAGAGAAAAACTCAGAGAAGCCGGAGATTACTTCAGAATGAGACTGAAGAACGTGGAGGTTACCGGAGAGCTGAAGCAGTCAGAGAGAACTTTCGTAATGACAGGCTTCATACCGAAGGACAAGGCTTCAAGAGTTAAGGAACTCTTAGAAGGAAGCTTTGACTGTGTAATTGAGCTTGCAGATGTAACGGATGATGATGAGGCACCGACTGTGCTGAAAAACAACGCGTTCTCATCGAGTGCCGAGGGAGTACTGGAATCATACGGACTTCCAAAACTAAGAGATATAGATCCAACAAAGGTAATGTCCTATTTCTACGTGTTCTTCTTTGGAATGATGCTTTCGGACGCGGCCTATGGACTTCTGATGTCAATCGGTTGTTTCATAGTGCTGAAGAAGTTTCCGAAGATGGAAGACGGAATGAAGAAGATG
>ERZ773005.1772-NODE-1772-length-10463-cov-33.389220_pt1 | contig 10463 bp, 9 predicted proteins | sample MGYA00580666_ERZ773005 | MGnify/ENA primary metagenome ERZ773005 (study PRJEB29015, sample SAMEA2737999) | human oral metagenome | biome: human oral; feature: human-associated habitat; material: dental | place: China | collected 2061 ... | reverse complement strand
CAAGTGGTAGTGCGTGTTCTTCGAGTACTCGCTCATGCCCGTCATCCCCACGGCGAGCGGTTCGGGGCTGTAGGGCCCACGCTGCAGCGCGGCGATGCCGCCACCGCCGGGCAGCCCCAGGGCCTGCCCGTTCGGGTAGCCGCTCACCCCGAAGGCCAGGGAGGCGTCCTGCGTGGCGGCCGCCGCGGACATCTGGAAGCTCGCGGTGCCGCCGACGCCCAGCCACCCCTCCCTGATCTTCGAGGGCAGGACATCGCTGAGCGCGCAGGTGAACGAGTCGGGGGCGGCGACGCACACGCCCACGGCCACCGACTCGCCGGCCTCGGCCGCCTACCGCCCCGCCTACCACTACAGCCCCGCCACGGGGAATCTCGCCGACCCCAACGGCCTGGTCCTCTACGAGGGCGAGTACCACCTCTTCCACCAGCAGGACGGCACCTGGGGTCACGCGATCAGCTCGGACATGGTGCGCTGGAAACGCCAGGGGACGGCCCTGGAGCACGACGCGCAGGGCCTGGCCATGTCCGGCAGCTGCGTCGTCGACGGGGCCAACACCTCCGGCCTGGTCACCGGCGGCGGCCTGGTCGCCGTCTACACCTCCACCGAGGGCGGAGAGGCCCAGTCCCTGGCCTACTCCACCGACCGAGGGAGGAGCTGGCGGCGCTTCTCCGGCAACCCCGTCATCCCCAACGACGGGCGCAAGGACTTCCGCGACCCCAAGGTCTTCTGGCACGAGGACTCCAAGGCCTGGATCATGATCGTCTCCGCCGGGGACCACGTCTCCCTCTTCCGCTCCACCGACCTCAAGGCCTGGAGTCACGCCAGTGACTTCGGCCAGGGCATCGGCTCGCACGCCGCCGTGTGGGAGTGCCCCGACCTCTTCCCCCTGACCGACTCCAGCGACGGGCGCACCCGCTGGGTCATGACCCTCTCGATCGGCGCCAACGAGGAGACGGCCGGCTCCACCGCCCAGTACTTCATCGGCGACTTCGACGGCTCCGTCTTCTTCCCCGAGGACCGCGAGACCCGGTTCACCGACGCCGGCCAGGACTTCTACGCCGCCCAGAGCTTCGAGCACATCGAGGGCCGCCGCGTGTGGATGGCCTGGCTGGGCAACTGGAACTACCCCTACTCCCTGCCCACCGGGGACTGGCGCGGTGAGATGAGCATCCCGCGCGAGCTGTCCCTGACCACCGTCGGCGGCAAGCGCACCCTCGTGCAGAAACCCGTCCCCGAGCTCGACGCCCTGCGCGGGCGGGCCACCGATCTCTCCGGCCTCAAGGCCACCGACACGGTGACGGCTCTGGGCGCGGGCCGCACGGTCGAGATCGACTTGACGTTGGACGTCTCCCACGCCTCTGAGGCCTGGTTGGGCTTGGCCCGCGGCACGGTTGACGGCAAGACCCAGGAGGTGCGCGTCGGCGTCGACATCTCGGCCGGCACCCTCTACCTCGACCGCACCGACGGCGGGCTCACACAGGTCGACGGCAAGGACGAGGGGACCACCACCGACTTCGCCCTGCGCCGCCAGACGCAGTACCGCCCCACCGGCTCCACAGTGCGTCTGCACCTCTACCTGGACCGCTCCAGCCTCGAGGTCTTCGTCGACGACGGCGCCACCGTCGGCAGCCTCCTGGTCTTCACCGCCCCCTCCTGCCAGGAGATCGTCCTGGGAGCCCAAGGCACGGCCACCATCACGTCGGGAAGCCTCACCCCCCTGGCCGCAGCCCTGTAAGGACGCCGCAGGAAACGTCGCCGACAAGGAGGCGGGGTCGCCGGAACTTCTGTTCCGACGGCCCCGCCTCCTGCTTGAGCAGTGATGCCCTGAGCGCGGCGGCTACTTCAGCCGCTGCGGGCGGGTGTCACCGCCGTTGGAGCGGGCCCGGTCCGAGGGGATGTCCGCGAAGCCCCCCAAGCCGTTGGTGCCGTAGGTGCGGTCCACTGAGGTGGTGTCCCCGGAGATGTTCAGCTTCACCGTCGGGGCCAGCGAGCCCCCGCGCACCGGGTTGCCGTCCTTGTTGCCGCCGATGGAGTCGATGAAGGACTCCACCAGGCCGCCGGGCATGACGTAGTGCGAGTAGGACTGGAAGGTGTACGGGCTCTGGTTGAAGTCCGGCGAGTAGGGCTTGCCCGGGTTGAAGTTGAGGTTGATGGGGTTGCCCAGCGCGATACCCGTGTTCTGGTTGAGCGGCTTGTAGTCGCTTCGCAGCCCGTCGCCCACGAAGCCGTAGACGCCCTCGGGGCCCTGGAGCCCGTCGGCATAGGTCTCCCGGTGCGAGATCGTGAACAGGTAGTACTTGCCGTCCTGGAAGTAGATCTGGGGCCGCTCGGTCTGGTCATTGACGCAGTTGCCGCTCAGCAGCGGAGGCAGGTACTCCCACTGGGTCATCGCCTTGTTCTTGGCCCGGGCCAGGCCCACGTTGGCCAGCTGGTAGCGGCCGCCGCGCTGGTTGACCGCCTCGACCGTCTCCGCCTTGGGGTCGCCCTGCTCGTAGCCGAGGTCCTCCGCGGTGCAGGTGGCCACAGCGGTGTTCTGACCGGCCTTGGCCGCGGCGTCGACGTACTGCTGCTCACGGACGAAGGCCGAGTTGCCCTCGAAGACCATGTACTCGGTGGGGTCCGAGGGGTTGTTCTGGTCGCGGAAGGTGAAGGGGTCGCGGAAGTTCACGCCCGGGTTCTGCTCGCGGGTCTGGTAGTACTTGCCGTCCGGGACGAGCAGCTGGTGCTGGGTGCGGAACCCGGTGAGCCACACGCCGTTCTCGTCAGCGTAGATGCGTCCCTCGGACTGCACGATCCGCGGGTCGTAGGGCTTGGAGGCCGCGTTGTTGCCGTCCTGACCGTAGCCCCCGTCGCCGCTGCCGCCGGTGGTGGTGTTGTAGAAGGCCACCGAGGTGTAGAACATGCGGATCTTGTTGCCCTCCATGAGGCGGGCCGAGCCGGACCACTCGGTCTGGGCCGTGAAGCTCTGGTCCTCGAAGATCGAGCCGGAGGCGCCGTCGGGGAAGACGTGCCCCCCGTAGATCCACCCGCCGTTGGAGCTGTTCGCGCCGTCGGCCGAGGAGGTCTGCGTGCCGGCCTTGCGGTAGAAGAAGCCCAGACGCGCGTGGGTGTGGCGGTCGTCGAAGGTGTAGCCGGCATGCCGGTCGGCCACCAGGGAGAAGGCGATCTCCCAGCCGTTGTAGGAGATCTGGTGGGCGGCCTCGTCAGTCAGCGTCCAGGTGTCCCACACCCATACGTCGTCGCTCGTGGCCGGGAAGCCGTTGGAGATCTCCGGCATCGTGAGCTGCTCGGGCATCGAGTTGGTGCCCGACGGCGCATTGGGGTTGGAGACGCGCTGGATCTGCATGGCGTCTGCGCGGGTCCACTTGGCGGTGTAGTTCTCCTCGACCCCGTGCGCCGCACCGGTGTGCTTGGTGGCGTTGGCCCATCCGGGGTTGTCGGCCTTGAAGCCCTTCGCGTCCTGGGCCGCGGCCCCACCGGCGGCCTGCTGGTCGCTCTGGCCCGCCTGACCCTGCTCGGTGGGGCTCTGGCTCGCCTGCGCCTGGTTGGCAGGGGACTGGTCGTTCTTCTGGTCCGCTCCCGCCTCGGGCGAGGCCTCGGCAGTAGCGGTGGCGGTGGGGGAGGCGCTGGGGGAGGGCGTCTCATCGGCGAGCGCGGTAGTGCCGGACCCGGCTACCAGGAGTCCGAGCGTCAGCGCCACGGCCAGTCGTCTGCGACGGGCGCGGAACGAAGTGTGTGTCACGGTCATTGTCCGTACTGTCCTTACTCATGAGGGATGAGGGTGTCAGTGCGCCGTGAGCCGATGTTCGTGATCTCCCAGGCCCAACCTTAGGAGAACCTGGAGGCGGAGGGACAGGCCTTTGGGCCGCTCTGTCAATATCGGGACACTGCCACCAAAGACGTAGGCCCTGCATTCTCAGGGTTTCTTGAGGTTCTCGGTAATTTGGTGACATAGACCACAAGCCAAGGGCTTATCGTCCGGTTAGTCTTGAGCCCGTTCTCCGTGAGCTGTCTGGTCTCCCAGCCTGTCGGTTCAGGTGGTCGTCCGCTGCCGGGCGGCCCCGTGTCTAACGGAGATCCTGTGAATACTCTTCCCATCCGTCTGCGACGGTTATCCGCTTCAACAATCGCTTTGCTGGCTGCGCTCGCCCTGAGTGCGGCCGGCCCGGCGGTGGCCGCTACAGCGCCGAATACGGCGGGGCAGTCCACCACCTCCCTGCGCAACACCTCCACGGTGAGCGCCCAGTCCCTGGCCCAGATGGTCGCCGGTCCGAAGGCGACAGTCTCCAACGCATCCGTCTCCGGCAAGGACGTCCAGATCGGCACGGTCAAGGGACTTCCCGGTGACGGCAACGCCATCACTGAGGGTGTCGCCCTGTCCACCGGCTCCCTCGTCGACCCCGATCCCACCGCCGACTCCGACACCGACATCACCCGCTCCGCGGTCCTGGGGCCCAATGACGCCTTGGACACCACCGGTGACTTCGGCCTCGCCGAGGACCCGGCAGGACTGGCCAAGGTGGCCGGCACCGACGTCTACGACGAGGCCGTCCTGGAGTTCGACGTCACCGCCACCAGCTCAAACATCGTCCTCTACTACAGCCTCGGCTCCGAGGAGTACGCCGGTGCCACCGAGGGCACCCCCGCCTCCTGGCAGTCGCGCGGATACAAGGACCCGCTGAGCATCCAGGTCAATGGCACCGAGTGCGCCCACGTCCCCGGCACACAGACGGCCGTGAGCGCCGCCTCGATCAACGAGTCCTCCAACGCCGCCTACTACACGGCCAATGTCTCGGGACACACGCCGGGTCAGATCCCCGTGGAGTTCAACGGCTACACCTCCGCCCTGCCCTGCCAGGCCTCCGTCACCCCGGGGCAGAAGGTGCACGTGCGCGTGGCCATCGCCGACGCCCAGGACGGCCAGCTCGACTCCACGGTTCTCCTGCGCACCCAGGGACTGGGCTTCACCGACAAGCCGATCACCGACCCCTGCAACGCCAAGGCCGGCAGCTGTGACATCCCCGGCAACAGCAATGGCTCCAACGGGGCGAAGAACGGCAAGGACTCCGCCACTCCGCCCGGTCAGGGCAAGCCGGGCGTGACCGACTACAGCGCCGCCTCGCCCACCGCGAGCCCCAAGAAGACGGTGGCCGGTCTGCCCCTGACCGGAACCCAGGCGCTCTTCCTGGGAGGCATCGCCCTGCTGCTCCTGGCCGGCGGCGGTGTCGCGCTCATGCTGCGTCGTCGTCGCCTGACCGGCTCTGAGGCCGGCTGACAGCGAGACTGCGGCCAGCAGACGGCTGACGGGGCGGATGGGGCTCTCCTCATCCGCCCCGTCAGTCTGTGTCTGCGGCTCACCGCTGTCGGGCGCTCAGTCCTCCTCCGGCCGGGAGGTGCGACGCGCCGCCAGCTCCTTGGCCAGCATCGCACAGCCCAGGATGCACAGCGGCATGGAGGCCAGCCACAACAGGGTGCTGACGTGGGACAGCAGCGAGGTCTGAGCCAGCACGGGCAGGACGGCGGCGATGACGATAACCGCCATCCACACGCCGACTCGTCGGGCGCTGCGCGGCGCCCGGGCGTCGTCGGGTTCCATGGCCCGATCCTCTCACCCGGTGATCTCGAACCTGCGCTCATCCAGGCAGCCGGCGCGCAGGTCGGTGACGGTGAGCCGGCGCACCGAGGCCCACCGCGGGCCGCGCCTCAGCCACGTGATCAGCCGGCCCACGGCCTCCGGCTCGCCCTGGGCTGTGACCTCGACGTCGCCGTCGGGCAGGTTGCGGACCTGTCCCACCACCCCCAGCTCCTGGGCGGTGTAGGCGCAGTGGTAGCGGAAGCCCACCCCCTGGACCGTGCCCTGGACCAGGACGTGAACGGTTCTCACGGTGCTGGCACTCCTACCGGCGTCGCTCATGGCCCTATCGTCTCAGGCTCAGGGCCGAGCGCGTAGGCTTGCCGCCATGCGTATCGCCACTGTCAACGTCAACGGCATCCGGGCCGCCGCACGCAAGGGCATGGGGGAGTGGCTCGCCGCCTCCGCCCCCGACATCCTCCTGCTCCAGGAGGTCCGGGCCGACGAGCAGATCGCCGTCGACCTCCTGCCCGGCTACGAGGCCGCCATCTGGCCCTGCCGCATCAAGGGACGTGCGGGCGTGGGCGTCGCCGTGCGCGAGGGCGGCTCCGCCACCCTCGGCGAGCTGCGCTACGGCGTGGCCGCGCCCGGCACCGAGGAGCCCGACGTCGACTCCGGCCGCTGGCTCGAGGCCGACCTGAGCCTCACCGGCTTCGACGGTCTCGAGCGGCTCACCGTCATCTCCGCCTACCTGCACTCGGGCCAGCTGGGCACCGAGAAGATGGGCCAGAAGTACGCCCACCTCGAGCTCGTCGACGCCCGTATGGCCGAGCTCCTGGCCGCCGCCCGTGATGGTGGGCCCCAGGTCGTCATGGCCGGGGACCTCAACGTGGTGCGCTCCGAGCGTGACATCAAGAACTGGAAGCCCAACCACAACAAGATCGCCGGCGTCATGGACGAGGAGATCGCCCACCTGGAGGGCTGGTTCTCCTCCGGCTGGGTGGACGCCTCGCGTCACCTCGTGGGGGACGAGGAGCAGGGGCCCTACACGTGGTGGTCCCAGCGCGGCAAGGCCTTCGACAACAACACCGGCTGGCGGATCGACTACCAGGTCCTCACCCCCGCCCTGGCCGATCGGGCCCACAGCGTCACCGTGGACCGGGCGCCCGACTACGCCTCGCGCTGGTCCGACCACGCCCCGCTCGTCGTCGAGTACCGCTGAAGACGCGGCTGACCTTTTCGGAGAGCACGTCGGGGTCGGGTGCCTGTTCGGCCCGACCCCGGCGGGCTCTCAGTAGCGGATCGCGTCGATCGGCCGGATGCGGGTGGCCACGATCGCCGGGATGATGCCCGCCAGCGCGCCCACGGCGGTGGCCGCGACCAGGCCGATGACAGCCGCCACCATGGGGAAGGGCGGGGTCGTGGTCACCGGGATGCCGAGGAAGGCGCTCAGCGGCATGACGCGCATCCCCACGATGGCGATCCCGATGCCGACGACGCCGGCGACCACGGTGGCCACCACCGACTCCAGCATGATGGAGAAAAAGATGCGTCGGCTCGTCGCCCCGAAGGAGCGCCGCACCCCGATCTCGTGGATGCGTTGACGCACGGTCACCAGTGAGATGTTGACCAGGCTCAGGGCCCCCAGCAGCATGACGAACACGCCGGCGGCCGTGACCACCTGGGTGAAGGTGTTCGCGCTGGAGCTGAAGCCGCCGCCCTGGAGGTTGTCCTCGGCCTGGGTCGAGCCCTGACCGAAGCGCGCGTCCAGGTCCTTCTTAGCCAGGCTGGCGACCTCCTTCGCGCCGTCCTGACCGGCCCAGATCTCCAGCGTGGGGGCGGGGCGGGCGGCGTCCTTGGGCAGCCAGTGCTCGTAGGGCGTGTTGAGGGCGAAGGCGGTCACGGGCTGGGTGCACGGCAGGCCCGCGTCCCGCTCGGGGTCGCCGCTGCAGCCCATGAGGGAGAGGTCCTCCGCCTCCAGCACGCCGACGATCGTGAAGGAGGTCTGCACCGGGGAGAAGGAGGTGATGGTGACCGGCTCGGTGAGCTGCTGGATCCCCAGGGCGTCGAGGAAGCCCTGGGTGACGACCATGCTCGGGGAGAGGTCGTCCTCATCCTGCGCGGTGAACCAGCGTCCCTGGGAGACGGTCTTGTGGTGCAGGAGCCCGTAGCTCAGGCTCACGGTCTGGGTGGGCACGCTCCGAGCGCCGTCGGGGAAGGAGAAGCGCACGTTGGAGGTGTAGGTCGTCGCCCAGGACTTGACCTCGTAGCGCTCGACGAAGCTGTTCATCGCCGAGGAGATCTTCGCCGCGGTCGCAGCGCTGGTCGTGGAGCCTCCACCCGCGCTACCAGCGCCCCCTGCAGCGCCCGCACTGCCTGCGCCGCCGGTACCGCCCGCACCGTCGCCACTGCCGCCGCTGGCACCTGAGTCTGCGCCGGTGCTCGACTCGGGGGCGTCGTCGGCCTGGAGGGCCTGGTCCAGGCCCTTGCCGGTGGGGCTGACGTTGATCGTCACCGTGCCCGGGCGGCCGGTGTACTTCTCGCTGACCTTGTTGATGGCGTCGACGGAGACCTGACCCAGGGCGATGACGAAGGTCATGGCCGCCACTGCCGCCGCCACGCCCACCAGCGACAGCAGGACCCTCAGCTTGCCGATGCGCAGCTGGGCCCATGCCTCGACGATGGCGCCGAAGAATCCGGTGAGAATGCCGTTCATGAGGCTCCTTCGTGGCTGGTGGGCGCGGACGGGTAGGGGGATGTCGGAGGGGTGGTGACGACCTCACCGAACTCTTCCAGGCTGCCGACCTTGCGACGCATGACGGAGATCGGGGTCAGGGCGCCGTGGTCGAGCCGGTACTGGGTGTGGGCGCGGCCGGCCACGGCGAGGTCGTGCGTGATGATGATGAGGGCGGCACCGTTCTCGGCGCACTGGCGCTCCAGGAGCGTCATGACCGAGTTGCCGGTGTCGACGTCGAGGGCGCCGGTGGGCTCGTCAGCCAGGATGACGCTGGGGCGGCGCGACAGCGCCCTGGCGATGGCCACCCGCTGCTGCTCACCTCCCGACAGGCGCGAGATGGGCGAGCCCACCTTGTCACCCAGGCCCACGGCCTCCAACAGCTCGGCGGCCCGTGCGCTGCGGGTCCAGAAGGCCCTGCCGGTGTCGTACAGGAGGGGTGCCGCCACGTTCTCGGTGGTGGTCAGTCCCGGGATGAGGTTGAAGGACTGGAAGACGAAGCCGAAGGTCTGCCCCCGCAGGTGGGCGCGGCGACTCTCCCCGAGCCGGGAGGTGTCGGTGCCTGAGAGCGTGTAGTGGCCCGATGTCGGCTTGTCGATGAGACCCAGGATGTTGAGCAGAGTCGACTTTCCCGTTCCCGAGCGTCCCACGATGGCCACGTGCTCACCGGGGGAGACGCTCAGGTTGACTCCCGTGAGGATGTGCAGGGGCTCGGAGTCGGGGACGGTGAAGGTACGGGTGATCTCCCGCAGCTCCAGCAGCCCGCTCACAGGATCTCCTTGCCTTCGGAGTCGTAGCAGGCGGAGTTGTCCGGCTCGCAGGTGTCCGGTGTCCCGGTGCGGCGCGTGTCCTTGTTGGGGACGAACTGCAGGACCTGCTGGTCGGCCTTGAGACCGGCGGTGATCTGGATGTTCGTACCGTCTGTGATCCCCAGCTTCACAGCGGTCTTGACCGCCTTGGAGGCGTCCCCGGACTCGGGTACCAGCCACACGAAGCCCGAGCCGACCTTGCCCTCCACGGCGGTGACCGGAACCATCAGGGCCTCTGAGGCGCTGCCGGCGTCAACGCTGATGGTCACCGGCATACCGGCGAAGACCTTCTGGTCGCCGGGAACCGCGCAGCGCATCTCCACGCTGGTGCCGTCACCGGAGGTGGTCGTCGTCGAGCCGTCCCCACCGGTGGTCGTGGAGGTGGAGGCCTTGGTACCGACCTTGAGGTTGTTGCACTGGAAGGGCGCCGGGCCCCCCTCCAGGGTCAGGGTCGCGGCAGTGGGCGCGTTGGTGAGCCGGTACTGCTGCGCGGCGCTGACGGTCCCAGTGGCCGAGTAGGTCGCGGGGGTGATGGTGGCCACGACGACGCCGACGCCGGTCTCCTGCTGCTTGAGGACCTTGGGGGTCACGGTGCCGCTGACGGGGGCGTAGATCGTGGACCAGGTGACCTTGTCCTCGGTCGGGGTCTGGGTGACGTTGCCGCTCTCATCGGTCTTGGTCACCGGGGGCTGGGACTCGGAGTGCTTGATGTAGAGCAGCGGGTCACCGGCACTGACCTGGGTGTCCTTCTCCACGGCGACGGAGTCCACCACGCCGGCCAGGTCGGCCTGGACCTCGACCGTGGCGTCCTGAACGATGTGACCCTTGACCGAGACCGTGTTGGAGATGCTGCCTTTGGTCACGGGGACGGTCTTGACGTCGGCGGCGTAACCCGGGGAGATGTCAGCGGTCGTCCCGTCGCCCTGCGAGGGGAAGAAAGCGATCTTCACCAGAGCGACGGCGACGATCACCGCAATGAGGGTTTTGAGGGCGGGCCAGACGAAGCGCTTCACGGCGTCCTCCATGGAAGGCGGCGGGATCAGAACCGGGTAGGGGCCCCGGGCTCCTGATGAATACGCGCAGAGACTACGGCAAGAGCGGTTGTCTGACCTCATCCTGAAGGAGGAATGCTGACAGTCCTCTCCAACCGAGGTTGGAGAGGACTGATCACCGTCAGGTGCGGGTTCCAGCGGAGCGCTGGGCGGCTCAGGCGAGCCTGCCGGCCGGGGCGGCGGGAACCGCGTCGAGGAAGGCCGGCGGGTTGAAACCCTCGCGCTGGTAAGCCTCGGCCACGGCGCGGGCCACGTCCTGGACGGCGTCGGCCTCCACCAGGGCGATCGCCGAGCCG
>ERZ773005.1769-NODE-1769-length-10477-cov-5.659278_pt1 | contig 10477 bp, 5 predicted proteins | sample MGYA00580666_ERZ773005 | MGnify/ENA primary metagenome ERZ773005 (study PRJEB29015, sample SAMEA2737999) | human oral metagenome | biome: human oral; feature: human-associated habitat; material: dental | place: China | collected 2061 ... | reverse complement strand
TGCGTTGTGGTTTACCCCGAGTGCGATTACCAGTCAGAACGGCACTGCTCCAAAACTGCTTCATCGACGACCAAAAGGATTGACCCGTGCGATTACCAGTCAGAACGGCACTGCTCCAAAACGCCGAGGATACCCGGTTATTAGTAATGTTAGTGCGATTACCAGTCAGAACGGCACTGCTCCAAAACGTTACCACATATGGGAACAACAAGGCAAGCGTGCGATTACCAGTCAGAACGGCACTGCTCCAAAACAACCTCATGCGCAACTTCACGTACTGGAAGGTGCGATTACCAGTCAGAACGGCACTGCTCCAAAACGGAGAAAAAGCCGAGCCATTGCATCCGCATGTGCGATTACCAGTCAGAACGGCACTGCTCCAAAACGTACTCATCAAAGACATCATCATTAATAAGTGCGATTACCAGTCAGAACGGCACTGCTCCAAAACGAGGGCCTGCGTGGTGTCGGGGCCGGCGAAGTGCGATTACCAGTCAGAACGGCACTGCTCCAAAACAACTTTTCAGGTTGCTCACCCACTCGCCAGGTGCGATTACCAGTCAGAACGGCACTGCTCCAAAACGCGCTGCGGGCCCTCAGGGACCTGGCAGACGTGCGATTACCAGTCAGAACGGCACTGCTCCAAAACATCCAGTCGGACTACGAGGGCTGGTGCCAGGTGCGATTACCAGTCAGAACGGCACTGCTCCAAAACGCCCCGCATACCCGTCATTATCTACGTCGAGTGCGATTACCAGTCAGAACGGCACTGCTCCAAAACCGGCTTGTTGCCCGGGTTCGGTACGAATGCGTGCGATTACCAGTCAGAACGGCACTGCTCCAAAACAACTTATTCAGCTCTATCCCGCAGGCACTAGTGCGATTACCAGTCAGAACGGCACTGCTCCAAAACTCAGAGGGATCGCGCCTTTGGCCGGCACCTGTGCGATTACCAGTCAGAACGGCACTGCTCCAAAACTGAGGGCGCTGTAGGCACTCTCTGAGCCATGTGCGATTACCAGTCAGAACGGCACTGCTCCAAAACCGAGGCATGTACGCGCTCATCGTGCCACGAGTGCGATTACCAGTCAGAACGGCACTGCTCCAAAACTCCTCGGTGCTATCGTCGGCTGGATAGCGTGTGCGATTACCAGTCAGAACGGCACTGCTCCAAAACCTCCCACAAGATATGTAGGTGATATGGAGTGTGCGATTACCAGTCAGAACGGCACTGCTCCAAAACACATTGGGTATCGAGCTGAGTATGCTAGGTGTGCGATTACCAGTCAGAACGGCACTGCTCCAAAACGAAGAGATTAATAGCCAGCCAAACGACTGAGTGCGATTACCAGTCAGAACGGCACTGCTCCAAAACGATAGCTTGGGATGCTACTCGTAACAGAGGGTGCGATTACCAGTCAGAACGGCACTGCTCCAAAACGATACACCGGCCAAGGTTCGCTATTCTCCGGTGCGATTACCAGTCAGAACGGCACTGCTCCAAAACATAGAGACGGCTTTGCAGGGGCTTGTTGCGGTGCGATTACCAGTCAGAACGGCACTGCTCCAAAACGGATTTTCCTTGCGTGTCGATTCGCGGTTGGTGCGATTACCAGTCAGAACGGCACTGCTCCAAAACGCTGATGATACGCGGCTTGATAAGGATAAGGTGCGATTACCAGTCAGAACGGCACTGCTCCAAAACGGTAAGGCCCTCGGCGATTTGCCGGGGGTTGTGCGATTACCAGTCAGAACGGCACTGCTCCAAAACCAATCAGCGCAAGGGCGCGCTCACAACCCGGTGCGATTACCAGTCAGAACGGCACTGCTCCAAAACGTCGGCATGGACCAGTCGGACGATGATGAGGTGCGATTACCAGTCAGAACGGCACTGCTCCAAAACCATTATCCACGGGGAGTTGTTGCCGAGGGTGTGCGATTACCAGTCAGAACGGCACTGCTCCAAAACTGAGAAAAACCCGAGCCACCGCAAGCGGTCGTGCGATTACCAGTCAGAACGGCACTGCTCCAAAACTTGGACCAGTGCATGACAAGGATGTTTGGGGTGCGATTACCAGTCAGAACGGCACTGCTCCAAAACGGAAAAAACCCGAGCCACCGCATTCGCATGTGCGATTACCAGTCAGAACGGCACTGCTCCAAAACCTTGACACGGGCAATCCTCCTCATTCGCATGTGCGATTACCAGTCAGAACGGCACTGCTCCAAAACTGTAATCCAAAACAATCGCCTTGCTAGAGTGTGCGATTACCAGTCAGAACGGCACTGCTCCAAAACTCGTCGAAAGACAGCGTGTACTACGACACAGTGCGATTACCAGTCAGAACGGCACTGCTCCAAAACCGTGATGCGGAGGAGCTTGAGGGTAAGGCTGTGCGATTACCAGTCAGAACGGCACTGCTCCAAAACTTCTTAACACTATGGGAGACTCTATTATCGTGCGATTACCAGTCAGAACGGCACTGCTCCAAAACAGGGTCAGGTCCGGACCTCTCCGGTTCTCCGTGCGATTACCAGTCAGAACGGCACTGCTCCAAAACGGCTTCATCGATGACCAAGAGGATACTCCCGTGCGATTACCAGTCAGAACGGCACTGCTCCAAAACACTATCCGGCTGCGTGCTTGGCTGAGAATGTGCGATTACCAGTCAGAACGGCACTGCTCCAAAACGGGAGGGCTTATTGCTGAGCAACGGGAGTGGTGCGATTACCAGTCAGAACGGCACTGCTCCAAAACGCTGTCTCAGATAACACTAAGCCGCCCGGGTGCGATTACCAGTCAGAACGGCACTGCTCCAAAACCGATAGTTACCAAAGGTGGTGATGAGTGAGTGCGATTACCAGTCAGAACGGCACTGCTCCAAAACTTGACGCGGTCCTGGACTCTCTTCAGGGATGTGCGATTACCAGTCAGAACGGCACTGCTCCAAAACATGATGTAGGAGGTTAGCGTTGGAGCAGTTGTGCGATTACCAGTCAGAACGGCACTGCTCCAAAACTGAACCTCGCTCTCAACCTCAGGAGGAACAGTGCGATTACCAGTCAGAACGGCACTGCTCCAAAACGTGTCTTTGGATGTGATTGCATGAGTGAGGTGCGATTACCAGTCAGAACGGCACTGCTCCAAAACTCCTTGGCGCTATTGTCGGGTGGATAGCTGTGCGATTACCAGTCAGAACGGCACTGCTCCAAAACTTCCTGTGGTGCTTTGCTGACGGTCAGGTCGTGCGATTACCAGTCAGAACGGCACTGCTCCAAAACCTCCACGACCTCACCGCCCTACCATCGCCTGTGCGATTACCAGTCAGAACGGCACTGCTCCAAAACCCATAATATCAGGCGGCGTACCCTCCAACAGTGCGATTACCAGTCAGAACGGCACTGCTCCAAAACGCCGAAGAGTATGTGCCGCATATATGTCTGTGCGATTACCAGTCAGAACGGCACTGCTCCAAAACGCTGTCTAGCATCTTAAGGGACTGCACGAGGTGCGATTACCAGTCAGAACGGCACTGCTCCAAAACCGTTGGAACAAATTCCCTCACTGCTAAGGGACGGCCACTCTGACCGGAGACGGTTCTAAAACTCAAGAAAGTGCTGGTCAACAATAGTCTTTCTCTCATGCTCATAATGAGCCTCGTCGCTCATATTCTCAAGCATCAACACGCGAATTCCTGAGAAAAAAATATGCTCATAGAAACGTTTTGTCTCACTTTCCGTCAAAAAAGTCTTGAGATTGACAAACACAAGCACCTTGTTGGATCCAGAGTCAAGTACCAATGAAATAAACGACATCAAATTATCAAGGTACGGTCTATCTGTCGATGCATCGATACCAAATCCGAGCATCTTAAGGTATCGCTTGAAGTCCCATTCTAAACCAAAGCTGTACTCCGAGTTAAGTTCTAAGCTAAGCCTTAGGAAACTCGACGCAAGCAATCGTTCCGCAGACTCAATCTCAGCCCTTAGATCCTCATCCTCTAAGATCTCCCGCTCCATCTTCTTGATGACTTCTCCCATAAGGTCTTTATGGCTCCAAGGAAGGTTAAGCGGATCGGAAATAAAAATAGATCGATCGCAGAAACGTATCTCCTCTTCCCCATCCCATAATGCATGGGGTTCTAGAGAATTTAAACCACCCCCTTCCATAAGCGACAAGGCTATTCTCGAGAAGAGCGCCGAATTCTCAATCTGTAGAACGGCCACAGAGTCTCGCTGGAGTTCTATCGCTTTTTCGAGTCCACTAAATACAATCTTCATAGAATCAGAAGCTCCTCCATGGTATCGACCTCATCATATGCTTCACGATTACCTGTAACATATTCCATAGTTGCAAATTGACTCTCTGTAACTCTGAGGATCTGAACAAGACCGGCAGGCGGCCTGTTTTTTCGCACTCTCGCAATCGCCGCGCTTGCCGCACCATCATTAACGACAAGTTTTGCATACACCGATTCTTGAAGCGGAAGGAAACCCTCCCCAAGCAGGAACTTGCGGAATAGACGATAGTTTCTTCTCTGGACAGCAGTGCCTACCGGAAGATCAAAAAACAAAACCAGTCTCATATAGCGGATCCTAACGCCTTCGCTCATATCACATCGAACGCCTCAATACCATCGATGGATAATTTCCTATTGAGAGCGCTCAGGCAGTCTTGCACATACAGCGATATGATCGATCCAACGCGATACATTCCTCCCCGATATGGAAGGGATTGGTTAAGCATGTCAACCAATAAGCGTCTTGTATCCTTCGTAAAATCGTCTTCAACGTTATCGAAGACCAGCCGATCAACAACCGGCCTAAAGGGTTCCATGAGATCACAACCAAGATTGAACTGGTTATACTCACTCTTGTGACAGATACCCATCTGCGTTAAGTAGCCGCGTGCCACAATCTCGCGATTTACTGCAGAAAGGAGAATCGCATAGCCGTAATCAAGAGCAGCATTGATCGATGTATCATCATCTCGTGAGAAGTCGCCACCAAACATCGCCTGAAAGTACAGGCGAGCCGCGTGAGCCTCTCTGTTCGTAGTGTCTCCCGAGCGCACCTCTGGAATAAGTTTTGACAGCCGCAGTCCCATTTCCTCCCTTGCGCGAGCGTTGAGAACCTGCGCTTGATGAGCTATTTTGTCTCTGACTACGCGCTTCCATACGCGCTTTTTCGCGGGCTCACTCCATCCGAGCTGCTCGCTAATTCGCTTGCTCGCGTTATGAGCGCCATACAAAGGCAAATACTGGCCTATGGGGTTTCTCTTCTCGTCAGAGACAACAAAGGAGATCTTCGCCTTTGCAAGTTCCGATAGCAGATATGCACTGACATAAACCTGATTGGTTTGGAGGACGACCGACGAGATCTCTGACAAGTGGATCTTCACCGTATCATCTTCCTTACGCACGATGAGATATCCGCCCTCATAGGAGCATCTGCATGGACTTTCTATGATGACGTTCCTAAAGGCCAATGCGGGTCCTCCGCTCGAACATGCCGGTCACAGACTGGTCGATGATGTAGAAGTCAACATTGGAGTCAGACAGGAGTCTGGTATAAGTCAGTAGAATTCGACCGGCATTTTTGACGCCACCAACTGCAGATAAATCAACAACGTTATTTGCTGCATTAGCGATCTTGATCAATCCTAAAATAATTTCACTCTTCAATCTATAATCCAGATTAATAAAAGATTTTTTATAATTAATTAATTTGAGTCGGGAAGCAAGATGACTGCCCATCTGGTCACCGAGACAAAGAAGCCTATCCCATATTTTGTCCAACTGTCCGTCGTCATCTAGCTCTTGCCCATTAATCAACCGATTAATGAGAGCAAGCTCGTCAGAGTTAAAAGCAAGCTCTCTTCCGTTTCGAGCTTCTTTAATTCCAGTCACTATCAGCCTATCGCCATCAATCTCGATGAGCTGTCGTTTAAGGATCTTTGCTCGTTCAATGCCCACATATTCAAGCTTTTCGTTCGCTGCTAGCCCACGTGCGTAGGATTCGAGGGCACTCGAATCACCCTCCATGCGTCTGGCAAGCCACACGGGCACTTGTGCAAAGCGAAACAAAGGCTTGTTCCCTCTAGGTTTTCGGGCTTCATACACAAAGAAATAGGCGAACTGCTCACGAGAAAAGCCGCCATATTTCTGCGGATCAAGGCCGTTTTTAAGAGGAAGAACCGGCTTCTTCTTCTGGTCGCGCGGCGAGTAAATCGTCGCGTCCCAGAACACGCCGGTGTCCTCATACGGCATCCTCGAAATGAAGCACTGCCGGAAGTTTAGTGCCCGACGAATACCCTCAACCTCAGCCTCGGCATCCCAGTCATCCTTGAAGATCTCCCCAGTCTCCTTATCAAAACCCGAGCTCATAAAGCTGTTCACGATAAAGCCAGCGGATCCTGGTAGATGATGAGTACTCCTGAATATCTCTGCCTGAGATTGAGCGTATTTTCGCATGGCTCGGGTAAGTCCGATGGGATTCTCATAGACGCCAGGATGCCTCTTCTGGATAAACATCCCTACCCGCAATGCCAAGTACGCGTCGTGTGCATGATGAAAATCGTTTGCCTCACGACATTTGATAAAACCAGCCGCCTCACGTAGGTTATGCGAAATGCTCGCCTTGACTGGTACGATCTTCGTCTCTGGATAACGTACCTCTAGCATAGACTGGACAAGCTTGACCATCTGGCTTGTCTCCACCAGCTGACGCGCGACAAAGCCCTTCATGGTCTGCTCGCTAATGGTCGAACGCATCAAGTTGTTATATTTCTTGTCCCCAATGAGTTTTGCATCGTGCAGCATATTCCAGTAATCGTGCATCTTTCGACGAACTCCCTGGTCAATGAGAAGGGCATCAGTCTTACGCTGGTTCTCCTCACGATAGACAAGTGCCTTGTTCTCAAAGCTGTCATCCTTGATATAGGCTCGGGGAATGATATGGTCTACCTCGTATAGACCAGATTCCGCGAGTCGGTTCATATCAATGGGTCTCCCCGAATAGAGGCATTTACCTCGCTGCATAAAGTAAAGCGTTAGACGCTCATCGAGATCTTTTGGTGCCGTCTCACAAATCTCGCGCCAGATCTCTGGATCATCACTCTTAAAGGCCTCAAGCGCTTTTTTGAGTTCATCATAACGACGGGTCGTCCTTCTGCCCTTCTTCCTCTCGTCATCATCGCGTGTGACCTCAATGAATATGTTCGCAGGAGCATGACCAGCTATTTTGGCAATCTCGTCTACAATGCGCATGGCCTGATTGAGACTGCGCCTAATCGCAGGGGAACCGGGAAGCTCATTGATCTCGACCAGCTTGCCGTTCGCCTCGAAATAGTTCCTATTGAATTCATCGACCCTTTTCTGGAAGCCAAGGTTCTCATCCCGAAGAGCTTCCATCATGACCATGGCATGTCCACGACGGCTGTCCGAATTAGGATCCCCCTCGCGAAGAACATCCATGATGGATTTTGGGCCGACATCTGTCTTGACCTTGAGACCTATCAGGAATTTCTCAGAGAGACGTCCCCAGCCGGTAAAGCGCTTCTTGCAGATTCTCTTGATCTGCTCATCGGAAAGCGGGCCACCCGCCTGTTCACCATATTTTTGAACGAGTTTTTCCTTGAGGATCCTACGGTCCTCGAAAAGCGTATTCCAGAGGATGATCTCCTCAGCCATGTCATAGTCTTTACGGTCAAGCTCATCAACGCCGAAGACATCCTTGCAGAAGAAGATGTAGGATCCCATCTTCGACTCCAGGCCACTCACACCCTGACCGCCGCTGATATGGGGATACCTGAAGCCTTCCTCACGTATAATCCAATCCTCGATTTGCTTATAGCTGACACTCCTCTTGTGATGGAACAGATCATGAATGATGCCCTCGCGCTGGGCAGCATCGAGCCGATGCTCGCGGTCTCCATCGATGGTCAGACGCAGGCCATCGAGCTCGTTGAGCACACAGAACTCCTCATACAGGAGCGAGCATCTGGGAAGAACCTCCTCCCCCTGCAGATATGTGCACATGCCTGTCATACGTTTGATAAACTTCTCGGCACTCTTGTTGCGGTCGATGACGCTATCCCAGTTCCATGGGGTGATCGGAGTGTCCTCTTGGCCTGGCTTACGCTCTGCCCAGGCGAAGCGTTGCTTGCCGTGCTGATCGACTGCGGCGTTGCGGCTTGATAGCGGTCCCACATAGTACGGAATCCGAAAGGATACGAGCGACTCTATTTTCTTCTCATCAGTCTTGAGGAAGGGGTAAAAACGACCCTGGTTTTTGAGAATTGCCTGCAGTTCTTCGAAGTGCAGCTGGTAGTAGATGCTGCCATTATCACTCGTCTTGAGCCTGCGCAGGAATTGCTGCTTGTCGAAGGCCTCCATCATCGACTGATAGCGCTCATCATTTACGGCGTCTGTCTTTCCTAACAGACTTTTGACTTCCTTGCTGAAATCATCATATGAGAGCTTACTGGTCCCCAGGTTGTACTTGGTGTAGCCCTTTGCCTTCGATGCGTCGTAGATATTTGTATCGGGGTATGTTGGGCCGCGAAAGAAGCTATCGTAACTTTTCGATGCATACCTACGAACAAGCTCTTTGAGCAAAGCAAGGTCTTTCCCATACTGCTCATACTTCTCGACCATGTTTACAGAGATAGTCTCGCCTGGCGCATAGGAAAGGAGTCCCTGCAGCACATAGGCAGAGTAGACATCACAGAGGCGATTGAAGAGCTCGATGCTGTCATCTGGACACGCCTCACGCAACGCGTCCACATCCTCATCGTTCGAAAGATGGATGGCTGTCTTTTCTGCCTGAAACTCACCGAACACGTTCTTGAACTCGGCTTTGAGGCCGACCATTCCGGCGGCGAGGGCATCGTTGCATCTACGATTTGCAGCGGAATCATCGCCCATCGAAACGCCGAGAAGTGTTGCGATGACCTTCTTTTTGCTGGTGGGAGCTGCTTTCTCATCGGCAAGCACACCGAGAATCTTAGCCGTCACATCGATCACGAGCTCATAGCTGCGATTGCTCACGAGCTCATAGCCGCGAGTGGCGCACCAAGCATTGAGCGCCTCAAAGAACGAATGAAGCGCGACATCAGGTTTAGCTGTCTTGGCAGACAAGCTTTTCTGCTCCTCACGAAGGAAGTTACCACGATGCTTGACAATGTTATGAATAGCCAGGTAGATGAGGCGGATATCAGCTTGCCCATCGGTTTTCATCAACCATTTGCGTAGGTGGTAGATGGTTGGAAAACGCTTGTAGTACTCACGTTCTGTGAAGTCGCTATCGTTGAAAAGGGGATGACCGTAGTCTCTATGTCCCTCTGCGCGATCCTCCTTGATGAGCCGCGACTGTCGGAGTCGAATAAAGAACTCAGGGTCAACCTTCTCAATCTCGTCCTGAAAGAGTGACTGCAGCAGGTCAAGACGCCAACGGCGACGGACATACCGACGACGCTGGCTGCGAGGCATGCGGGCCATTGCGGCAGTATTGGCGCTGTCGAACAGCCGACTCCCCCACGTCGGCTGTCTCTTGAAGTGGAAAAGTTGCCCTCTAACATCGCCTACTGCCCAACCAACTGATCCAGTTCCCATATCAAGACCGATGCCGTAGTCATCCGATATATTTCTCAGATTCATGGACACGCTCCTCTTTCCATCGTGCTATACTGCCCTTGTCTTGATTACCAGTCAGGACGATACTGCGAGTCAAAATACGGCTTTGCCAAAAATGTCTCCCGCATGGGCGACGCCACGTAGGTGGCACTTTGACCCGCCGAGAGCCTCCTTCCGGAGGCTCTCTTTTTATGACAGCTAGTGCGGGGTATCTGCCGGGCATTGTTTTTGGCCCCTTGCCAACCGCTTACGAACGTCCCCGTTAGCTCATCTGAATGCCTCAACGTTCTCAAACACTCCCTCTCACACCTGTAACCCATCGATATGCATCTCAATATGTGGCCACGCCCATGTTTTTGGCAGCCCACCGTCAAGAAAGCCCTGACCCCCACACGACTGCACAAGCTATATGGACGTTGAACGTGCGTCCCGATGCCGATAGTATACGGCATAATTTAAGCTCATATGGAATAAACTGCATTTTTCTAGACGATTTGAAAGGTAAGCCTTTCAGATACGTTGTCGACATGGCGTTCAATGCCCTATCTCACCCTCGCCATCACGACGTCTCAGAGTAGCTTACGCCAACAGCAAGCGCACTCCGCCCCCGACCCTCGCTCACATGTCCTCCTTTGGGAACGTGATGGCACCGTCGAGCAGGGGCCTCATGGACTGCCGCAGGTCCTCCTTCGGCTCCGTGTTGTAGGCCTCACCCAAGCGGGCGTACAGCTCGGGCGAGAGCTCTGCCAGCGGCACCCCCTTGCTGCTCACCCAGGACCTCAGCACACGATGCGCCTCGATCCTGTTTCTGACCACAGGTGACATGAGCGCCCTCTCGACGA
>ERZ773005.1768-NODE-1768-length-10499-cov-3.246266_pt1 | contig 10499 bp, 8 predicted proteins | sample MGYA00580666_ERZ773005 | MGnify/ENA primary metagenome ERZ773005 (study PRJEB29015, sample SAMEA2737999) | human oral metagenome | biome: human oral; feature: human-associated habitat; material: dental | place: China | collected 2061 ... | reverse complement strand
TTGACCGCTTAATTATGCTGTTGACAGATGTCACTTCTATTCGTGACGTATTGCTCTTCCCTACAATGAAGTAAACCAACAAAAAGAGCAGCTGTCTTCAAGCTACTCGCTATCAATAATAAGGCTCTATAATTTCTATAGTGGGTAACTCCATTTGGATATTATAGAGCTTTCTTTTTATTTATATATAGATTTATAAACGCTACAGTATAAAAACTCAACTTAAAAGCACGATAAGGAGAGAATTAACTATTTTCTCTCCCAATGCTAAGATATTCTCATTCTACTACAATGATTCTTTTATTTTTCAGCAACCATCAGTTGGTCAGAAAATGAATAGGACTCATAATTATTATCAGGATTATCTGTCCACATTTCACATTGTTTGATAACTGTCACAATTGCGTCTTCGACACCCTCTGGTGGATATTTGTATTTCCTAAGGAGCCGTTTAACAAGCATGCGCATACGAGCACGCGCAGAATGTTTTTTCTGCCAATCAATAGTTCTGCTTTTGCGCAATGTCTCCGTTAATTCATGAGTCATTGCAACAAGCTCATCATTTTCATAAAAGTCTTTGACTGCTTGTGGTTGCGTCAAAGCATCATAGAAAGCCAATTCTTCATCTGTCAGACCTAAAGAATCCCCCTCTTCGTGAGCCTTCGCCATTTCTTTGGCCATTTTCATTAATTCAGCAATAACTTCTTCATTCGAAAGCATGCCATTCAGATACGCTCTCATCGCTCGCGAAAGAATTTCTGAAAACTTTTCGGATTTGACTAAATTCGTTCTTTGATATAAGGTAATTTGCTCTTGTAATAATTTTTTTAAGAGTTCTACCGCTATGTTTTTCTCCTTCATTTTAGAGATTTCATCTAAAAATTTAGGATCAAATAACGAAAATCCTGTATCAATATCTGAGAATAAATTAATGACACCTTCACTCTTGATAGAAGCTTTTAGTAACTCATTGATACGATCATTAATATCTTTCAGAGAAAGCTTTTTACCCTCCCCAGTTATTCGTGTCAGCAATGTTCTGACTGCTTCAAAATAAGCTGCTTCAAAACGTTGCTCAGGTGTAAGCAAAGAACGACAAAGTGATAACGCTTGCCGTAAGAGTAACGATTCTTTTATGAAGAGCTCTTTCTTCTTCTCCTTGTCCACACTTGACAAGAAGTTTACCCCGCCACTAATTGTTTTAGCTCTGATTAAATCACTTGATTTAGAGAGCATGAATTCTGAATAGTCAAACCCATAAAATAAATCACGACAGACCTCTAGTTTTTCGACAAACTTTGGTAAAGCTGTCTTAGCTATATCAGTGTCCCCAAAGTTACCTTTGTCTCGATTTGTATAATCGTTCATGGCTTGCTTTAAAGCACTTGCAATACCGATATAATCAACTACAAGCCCACCCTCTTTATTTTTGTATACACGGTTAACACGAGCGATTGCCTGCATAAGATTATGACCTTGCATTGGCTTATATACATACATGGTTGCAAGGCTAGGGACATCAAATCCAGTCAGCCACATATCAACGACGATAGCAATCTTAAATGGGCTTTCATTGTCTTTAAATCTTTTAGCCATCTCTTCTTTATGGCGCTTATTCCCTACTATATCATGCCATTCTTCCGGATCATTATTACTAGAAGTCATGACAACTCCAATTTTTTCTGTCCAATTCGGACGCTTTTCAAGCAAGGTACGATAAATTTTCATCGCAATCGGACGAGAATAAGCAACAATCATTGCTTTTCCAGTTAATTCCTGCGCACGATTTTCTTCATAATGAGTAATAATATCTTCACACAAGGCACTAATCGTCTGATCAGCACCTAAGATGCTATCCAGACGGCCCAATTCCCTCTTGCTTTTTTCAATCGCATGTGATTCAGCGCTTTGTGCCATCAAGTCATACTCTGTGTCAATCAAACGCAAGATATTTTCATCTAGTTTTAAATGCATGACACGGCTTTCATAATAGACGGGCCGAGTAGCGCCATCTTCAACCGCCTGTGTCATATCGTAAACATCAATGTAATTACCAAAAACCTCTGTTGTAGACTTATCTTTAGTAGAAATAGGCGTTCCAGTGAAGCCAATATAAGTCGCATTAGGCAAGCTATCTCTAATCAACCTGGCTGCTCCGACGACTAGTTTCGCTTCGCTTTCTCCATCTTTTCCTTTGGTAATTTTAATCTTTTCTTCAAGTCCATACTGTCCACGATGAGCCTCATCAGCCATGACAACAATGTTTCTTCTATCAGAAAGCGCCTCTTCTGACTCTGAAAACTTCTGCATAGTTGTAAATATAATGCCATTGGCTTGGCGACCAGTCAATAGTTCTTTCAGATGTAAACGGCTCTCTGCCCGAATTGGTGTCTGTCTCAGAAAATCTTGGCATTTGGAAAACTGTCCATATAACTGTTCGTCCAAATCATTTCGATCAGTCAAAACGACAATAGTTGGCGAGTCTAAAACTTTCTGCAGCAGATGAGCATAGAAAACCATAGACAAAGATTTTCCACTACCTTGCGTATGCCAAAAGACACCACCTCGACCATCTGTTTTAGTCGCATTCAAGCTTGAAAGAGCAGCCTTATTCACTGCAAAATACTGATGATAAGCAGCTAAAATCTTAGCATCATCAGAAAAACAGATGAAATTTTTTAAAATATCTAAGAATCTTGTCTTGTCAAATATTCCCTCAATGAAGGTTGTAAAATTTGCATATTGCGTATCTTCAAAACTACCGTCCGTCGTCTTCCACTCCATGAAACGGTCCTCGCCAGCAGTAATTGTGCCTGCCTTTGAAGTCGCCAAATCCGTCATCACGCAAAAAGCATTATAGTTGAATAACGTTGGAATTTCTTTCTGATATGTTTTAAGCTGACGGTAGGCATCAGAAGCATCTGTTTCTTGGCGAGAAGGACTTTTCAACTCAAAAACAACTACTGGCAAACCATTCAAAAACACTATAATATCAGGACGTTTATTACTCTTCTCTACAATTGTCCATTGATTAATTACAGTAAAAGAATTATTATTTACATTATCGAAATCAACTAAATAAACGAGATTAGATTGTTTTCTTCCTTGATGAAAATAGGAAACTTCTATACCGTTTTGAAGATAATTTGTAAAAATCTTATTTTTTTGAAGCAAGGAACCTGTTTCAAAACGCTGTAACTTTTCAATTGCCTCTTGAATTGCAACAGTCGGTAGCTTAGCATTGATCCTTTCTAAAGCAGGATAAAGCTCCTCCAAATATAAAGGTGTTCTATAATCACGCTCTATATCTGGACCATAAACATATGAATAGCCCAAACTATCATGAAAAAGTTCAATGACTGCATGTTCGTAGTTGTCCTCAGTGAATCCCATAAATTTCTCCATTCTATAAATAGTAAACAATACTTATACTATTCATCAAATAATAAAAACTGTTTTGAAAAATATACTTTCCCTAACGAGTCAATAGCATAGTCATAAGCCTTTTTCCCACTTAAACGGTTCTGAATAAACTGTTGTTTCAACTCTTCCTCAACACATCCGAAATTATTAAACTCACCAGTTTTTAAATTAGTAGGCAGTGTATTATTAAAAATTCCAATACTTTTCATGAACGCAAATTTTCTTTTTGCACATTTTGAATGAGTTACTCCAACCTGAGTAATGACTACCTCCTGCCTTCCAACATTAGTAACCGTTACATTCGTATAAACTTTTTTATCTAGAGAGCCTATCAATAAAGCTGCTTGTGTACTCACCCGTACTTTGTTTATAGAATCTCTACGTGAAAGATACAGTGATACAACAACTGCGCCAATCGTACCAATTGCTGAAAGTGCTTCCCAAATATTTCCTAAATCAATTATAACTTTCAATTTTATACTACCTTTTTCATGTTGTACGCTAAATCATCATTTAGTGGCTTGATTAACAGAAATTTCGCCAGAGAGGAGTTTGGGTAGAAGTATGTTGCGAAGATTTTGAAGACTTTCAATTTCTTCATGATTATCACGAATTTCTTCAAATACAGGTGCCACTATTTTGTGAAATTCACTAAGAGATGAGGAGTCTGGCATTGTTATCAACATAGATTTGATTATTTTTGAATTTATAGCTGTAGCTATAGATGAGGTATTGCCTAATTCAGCATAATTGATATTGTTTAGGAAACAATATAGCCATTCCAAGGCATGTTTATTTGTTAATTTGAAATGTGCAATAGCTTCATTGGTTGACATTTTACAATTGGTTATAGCAATTCTACCGATGGTTAATTTAAAACTTAATAAAATAGTATTTTGGGGTACAACTTTTACGTTAAATTTATCTATAGCCTCTCTGGTTAGATACTCACTTGTCTTATTTATAAATAAACCTTCTTTCCCCATATCGGATATTGAAATCCAAGGGACATCTTTGGAATCCTCGGAAAAACACCAATTTTCTTTGCGAGGAGGTGTCTTTCCAATAGATATATCAAAGAAACAATCTGCAGGCTTCGTTTGCCATTTGCTTGGCATTTTTCCTCCAAACGGTTCAAAATCAACAAACCAAGATTTGAAAATAGCTTGTGCCATCTGCTCTAAATGATGATTTATCTTTTTATTATTCTCAATTTTATCATCTAGCACCTTAAGAATTTTACCAATTCTAATTTGTTCTTTTAACGGAGGACATAGAATTTCGTGATTTTTGACAACATCTAGCTGAACTCTTTGTCTGCCTGACGTTCCTACCATTGATTTAATAGCAACTTCTCTGATATTTGGAGCAATCATCAAATAATAAACGAAATTTTCATCACTAATATTTTCTTTAGCTCTTACAACAATAAACTCAGTAGACCCAAACCCTACTTCATCTTCGTCTAATAAATTTACCTTAGACGTTTTTCCATTTTCAAGACTTGGAGTAATACGAGCCATTAAAGTATCCCCATTTCTGAATTTGGTACCACCTCTAAATTCTAAATACTCAAACTCGGGAATATCGCGCGTAAAAGGTTCTAATTTTTCCATCGCTATTTTTTTAGCAATAGCTCCCTTTGACAAAGTTTCTCGGGGATTAAATTCTATAATATCCGAAAGTTTCACTTTCTTCCAATTATTCAATTTCTGCTTCTCCTCAACCTATATATTTCCTATGCGAATTTTTTACATTCGCTTGATTGACCATGGCATAGTGCATAGTCGTATCTATCTTGACATGACCAAGCAAGTGCTGGACTTGTTCGATGGGCATACCCTTGTCTATGGCACGTGTCGCCAATGTTCTTCTGAACTTATGTGGATGAACCTTATTTAAATCTGCTTTTTCACCGATTTGTCTCAATCTTGTTTCTACCCCTCCGATTAATAGTCTATTATATGGAAAAGATAAAGAAACAAACAGAGCTGGATTATCATCCTGACGACTGTCCAAGTAGTTTATCAAGTGAATCTTTGTTCTAGCGTCGAAGTAGACGATTCGCTCACTATTCCCTTTACCAAAGACAAGGCATTCTCTTTCATAAAAATTAATATCCTCTCTATTCAATCTCACTAGTTCACCTACCCGCATTCCAGTTGAAGCCAATAAATCAATCATGGCCAAATCACGAATCTCATCGCAAGCATCTCTTAGAAGCTCTAGCCCTTCGTCAGAAAAAGTCTCTTTGATTGTTTTATCTGTCTTTATCTTGTGAATCCTACGAACAGGACTCTTTAAAATATAGTCCTCGTCTTCCAACCATCCAAAAAAGCTACTAAAGATCCGACGCATGTTGTCAATCGTCACCTTGCTTGATTTTCGCTCCTGCTGGTAATGCGCAAGATAAGTTCGCAAATCACTGGTAGTCAAATCTCTTATGGCTGTTTTAAGACTGGTAAACATGTTTTCAATAACTATTTTATAGTATTTCAAAGACTTCTCACTGCAACCTTCAATCCGTTTGGCTGAAATAAATAGCTCAAGTAATTTACTATTGCTCTTCTGTTCATTAGCTGATTTAATCTCTGCAACTTCTACATTGACAAAAGCTGCCGTTAGTACCTTTTGCAGATTTTCTAACTGTTGAAGACTTAAATGCTTAGCCATATCTGTTGTAATTTGCGTGATTAATTTATCTTTCATAAGCTACCTACCTTTCGTTTTTATTATACTCTATGGATAGCTTAAAACGATAAATCATCATTTAGAGCAGATAGCGCTGTCTATTTTTAATAAACATTTTGTCAAAGCAGAAACAACTAATAAATTAGGAGATTTCTTTCCAGTTATTACTGGTAAAAAAGATGCTAATGTTGCAAAAGGAGGGAAATATCCATTTTTCAGTTGTTCTCAAAACATTTCATACACAGACAATTATTCATTTGATAACAAAGCAATTTTATTGGCAGGGAATGGGGATTTTAATGTTAAAATATACGATGGAAAATTTGAAGCGTATCAAAGGACTTACGTTTTAATCCCTAACAACGATGAACAATTTGGTTATCTGTACTATGCCATTAAATATTTTTTAAATGATATTACCTCTGGGTACAGGGGTTCTGTTATAAAATTTATCACTAAAGGAAGTATAGAAAGCTTTAATATTTTTATGACAGATGATAAAAAAGTGTTATCTTTATTCAATATCTTTGTTGAGAAGATAGCCAATAACAATAAAGAAACTCAAGAATTAGCCAACCTTCGAGATACTCTCCTACCCAAACTCTTATCTGGTGAAATCTCAGTCAATCAAGCCACTAAATGATGATTTATCTGTTTATTAAGAATAATTTTCTTATCAAAAGCTCTTAATACCTCTGCAATCTTCTCTTGTTCTACTAAAGAATAAATAGGGACTTTATATTTCATAATTGCCTTTTTATCACCCCTAGGCATTTTAGTTCCTTTTGAAGTTCCTACTGCATAGTCAAAAAAGTTATCACTTGATAGCACATAGTAAAGAAATCTATTTGAAATTTTTTCATTTGCTCGAACAACTAAAACATCATTCGAACAACCTCCTGATTTATCAGCTAACCAAATCTTTTTAAAATAAGGACGAATATTTGAAATTAATATATCACCTTTTTGATAGGCAGAAATTGTTTTTCCACTTGGCAATTTGGTAGCTTTTGTTACTCCTCCTCTTTCAGAAATCATATTTTCTGTCGAAACGTAATTATCTAAATTGACTTCATCTATTCTTATCCGTTCAGAAACATAACTACTTACTTGAGACAATTCCTCAAATTTCAAACCCAATCTCCCCCAGTCTTTCTCGAATCTCATCTTCTAATTTATGGGATTTAGTAAAGAGTTCTGATAGTTCTGCCGTCAGTCGGTCCATCTTCTCTTCAAATGGTTCTCCGTCATCTTCTTTCTCCTCAATACCAACATAACGCCCTGGCGTAAGAATGAAATCTTGCTTTGCAATTTCTGCTGTTTCAACAGACGCACAAAAACCTTTAACATCTTCAAGGTTCCCATTTTGAAAGGCTTCAAAGGTATCTGCTAACTTCTTAATGTCTCCGTCGCTAAAGTCGCGATGCTTACGGTCAATCATTTCTCCCATATTTCGAGCATCAATAAACAGCGTCTTTCCTTTTTGTTTTTTATTTTTACTGATAAACCATAGACAGGCTGGAATAGTTACACTGTAAAAGAGATTAGCTGGAAGAGCTATAATTCCCTCAATTAAGTCATCTTCGATAATTTTTTGACGAATGTCTCCTTCACCGCTCTGAGTCGATGAGAGTGAGCCATTTGCCAGAACAAAGCCAATCTTGCCATTACTAGGTTCCATGTGATGAATCATGTGATGAAGCCAAGCATAGTTTGCATTGCTATTAGGTGGCGTTCCGTATTTCCAGCGAATATCATCTTGCAGTTTATCTGCTCCCCAGTTGGAAATATTAAAGGGTGGATTAGCCATGATATAGTTAGCTTTTAGTGTTGGATGTAAATCATTGAAAAAGCTGTTCGCTTGGTGCTCACCAAAATCCGCATCAATACCTCGGATAACCATGTTCATCTTGGCCATCTTCCAAGTATCAGTGTTGGATTCTTGACCAAAAACAGATAAATTATTAATATTTCCACTATGATTTTCTATAAACTTAGCTGACTGAACAAACATACCGCCTGACTCAACTAATAAATCATAAAAGATCTAGTTACTCTCACTAGTTGCTTTTTCCAATATATTGTTATAATAATATTCCCCCAATATTTTGGATCTTTCCTCTATATCACCTTCATTAAAATGTGAATATTTATTGCAAAAATTTCGAACTTGATTATATTTTGATTTTTTATATACTTCTAATTTCTCTTCATAAGCTAGATCACTAGCTTCATTATTTAAATCAATTTCTAAACATATTAAATTTCCAATGAATAACGTGTTATCGTTTGATATATCTTCGTTAATTATGTGTTCTATAGATGAATCCATACTATAAACTTCGTTATTATTTAATTTTGATGAAATTTTATTCAATACATATTTTGTTATTGCATTAGTTGGAGACTCTTCTTTAGAAAACCTTAAACGTACAAAACCTGAAAGAAACTCTTCTTTTTTGGGATATCTGTCCTCAAACTCTTGATATAAGTATTCCTTTAAAATATTATTTGTATCACTTTTATTTTCGCTTTCTCGCAATTTTATTGCCAACTTAGAAAATCTTGACTCATAAATATTTGCTTGATTTTTTAATACTCCTGTATATGCGAAAATAAAGTTTTCAATGTAATTAACCGCATCCTTGAAAGCTTTTGATGATATTTTGTCATTTGATTTAAGTTCAAATAATGCTAATAGTGCTATTCTTGCTTGTGTAACGCCAAATGTTTTCTCTATAGCTTTTAAACTCTGGATTAACCAATTATATTCTTTTCTGTTATTATAATCATCTATATTAGGACTTACTATTTTCATATACGTCTCTGCTATAGTACTTAAATCTTCAACAAATTCCTCATATGATTTTTTATTAGATTTAATATGTTTTTTAAAAGAATCATATAGCTTTGAATTAGTTGTCTTTTGATATTTTGAAATCCAATAATGCCTATAAAATGTAGCAAATCCAATATTGGGATTTCTACTTCTCAATGTAGTTTTAATTCCCTCCCATTTCTTTTCTATAATCTTATCTTTTGCATTATCGTCAGCATGAAATTTAGAATATATACTATTTTTAATTAAATCAATACTCGCAAGGTTTTTTCCCTTTGCATTCAATATTTCAAATATCTCATAAGCCGAATCTTTTTCTTCCGTTAAAATAGATATAACATTCATCTGAAGAATCTGATCTCTAATTGCTATCAACAAATCTTTATAAAGAGTATTTTCATTGAAATCATATTTCCCTTTTAACTTCATCTCCTCCAACTCTGATTCAAAATAATTATAGGTTTGTTTTATGTTAATTTCTTCTTCGGTTGCAGGTTCAACATCCGTTTTTTCAATTGACTGAACATATGCTTCAAAATATGGGTATGAGGTAATACTTTTTAACTTAGGAATAGGACTTCCATAATCATCTTTTGTTTTAATATATTCAAATGTTGCTTTTGCTAAATCTTCTTCTTTTATATTTTTGAATTTATTGGTTAGAACTGATAACAATATAGTAATAACTGTAAGTCTTTGTTGACCATCAATAACTTCTATACTTTCATCTTTTTTTTCAGATCCCGAGAAAACCATAGTGCCTATAAAGTAATCTGTGTTAATTAGCTTTTTATCTTCCTGTTTTATTCCTTCAAGTATATCTATAAAAAAGGTGTTATAGTAATACTTATCCCAGCTATATTCTCGTTGAAAATTCGGAATACTCATCATAGGATATGAACGAAACATTGTTTTAATTGTTTTGTTTTCTGGTGTAAATTTCATTTTACCTTCCTCCTATTAATAATTTTTCTATAATTTTAGTCCTTAAACCCAGTGTTCATCGTTACTATCTGCCGTTGTCGTAATTATGACGCGAGATCCACCTGTTAATCATATGGTCATATCAATACTTACAGCTAATAAATTTTCCGTCTATTCAAGTAGATTGTTAATTCTATAAACTGGGATTTAGAAATCCACATATTTGAAAAATTCACCTCTTAGAAATACTCGTTTTACTGTTAGTATTCTTCTTTATTTAAATATAAATTGCAATAGGAATTACAATAACAGCAGGACCAGTTATTTTTGTTTTCAACTCAGGCAAATTGAATTGTTGCATATCAGTTGTTTTAAATGCTGAAAACATCTCATTTAATAATTCTTCTGATAGGATAGATAATGAAGTTTTTCTAAGAAGATCAATGTTTTCCGTATCTTTTTCACATATGGATATTACTTTACCAAGAACTTTAAAACGACCACCAATAATTTCCGATATATTGTCATTTGTAAGATATTGTTCTTGTACCGATAGCACTGTCATTCCTTTGGAATCAGACAAAATAAAATCAATTGTACCACTATGTTTTAACTCATTAGC
>ERZ773005.1759-NODE-1759-length-10547-cov-17.606653_pt1 | contig 10547 bp, 7 predicted proteins | sample MGYA00580666_ERZ773005 | MGnify/ENA primary metagenome ERZ773005 (study PRJEB29015, sample SAMEA2737999) | human oral metagenome | biome: human oral; feature: human-associated habitat; material: dental | place: China | collected 2061 ... | reverse complement strand
CACGATGAGAGTGAGGACGGCCCGCCGCTTACGGGCCGCTACCTGACGGGCGGCCCGGGCCAGCGGGTGGCGGAAGGCGACGCAGCCGACGGCGAAGAGAGCGATGTAGAGCGCGAGGCCGGTTGCGGGGCCGGCGTCCCCGGGGATGAGAAAGTGACCGAGGTGGAGGGGGAAGAAGAAGGCGTAGACGCTCGTGAAGATGACCAGCGCGACGGTGCTCAGTCGGTCGGGCCGGGTGCTTGCGGTCGGAGCCGAGACCGGAGCGGGGCTCGGAGCAGAGTCCGACAGCGAAGGATTCGGTGCTCCGGAGAAGGTCGGCGTCTGCTGGGATAGGGACGTGTGGGAAGTGCTCATGGCCGGAAGTGTGGGGCGGCCGGCCTGCGAGCCACATCGCCCCGGCGGCTGAGCCTCGGTGCGCCCCTCGGACCCTGGTTCGTCAGACTCCGGTTCGACTCCTCCTAAGTCTCACTGAGCCGCCTGAGCGCATGTGCGTTCGGCTGTCGTGGAGATGGAAGTCTACCCAATAATCGTAACAATAAGGGACAATTGTCAAGCGGTCTCACTTCAATTTCTATTCTCGGCAACAGTAAAAAATGTGTGTATCAATCCGATTGCATTTTATGGCTGCGTGAGTTATTACTACCCCTGGAGTGCTTCAATTCTATCGGCTAGCCGCCCAACATCCCTTCTCCTGACTCGAGGCTCTCGTGAACGCGCCCTTTTTGTCCCCTATTTCTCCCATATTTTCCCGTTCGTCTGTTTCATCAGTGTCTTCCTCGACGTCGAGGCGGCGGGGGCTGCTGAGGACCTCGGCTCCTGTGCTCCTCGCCCTGGTTCTTGGCGTTGGAATCGCCGGCTGCGGGGTTCCGTCCGTGGCTGATGATGCGGGTTCACCGACACCGGCACCATCTCCGACGGTGACTGCTTCGCCGTCGCCGTCACCCACTCCGACTCCCTCTCCGTCGCCTACTCCCAGTCCCACCCCATCCCCGACCCCGAGTCCTACGCCTAGGCCGTCGCCGATTCCGACGACGCAGGCCCCGCCATCGCAGCCTCCGTTGCAGCCTCTCATGCAGGAGTCTGAGCCGACGCAAGAGCCTGAGTCGACACCGGAAGAGGAGAGCCAGGCCGGCGGTGGTGCGGCGGCCCCTGCCCCCGTACCGGAGCCGAGGCAGGAGAGCATGTACTTTCCCAACTGCAAGAAGGCAAAGGAGGCGGGAGCAGCTCCCTTGTATCGGGGCGATCCTGGATACCGCGAGGAGCTGGATCGAGACCGGGACGGCATCGCCTGCGAGATCAGATAGAGGTATCCCATTGATGACCGCCATCGAGAGCGATGGTGGCGTGAGAGTCTCACCCGCTCCATGTGCGTCGTTCGCAACGTCCAGGCGTCGCGAACGACGCACATCGGATGGGAGCAGCCCGTGGGGCCATGACTTCAATGGCGCCGCCGCAGGCGGCTGGGCTGCCGACTGACTCTGGCCCGAGCCCTTGCCGTGATGACAAGCAGTATGCCGGAATTCCACACAAACAGCTTCGTCTGGAACCCTGCCACCGGGTACCTATCTACTCGGTCCGGGCTTCGGTGGCTCTCTGGTGGCCCTTGGTCGCTGCGGTGACTGTGCGGGCTACGAACTCTGCTGCATCGTCAGAGTCCTCGTGCTCCCAGATATGGATGACCGTCCATCCAAGGGCGTTGAGCTTCTCATCGGTGTCACGGTCGCGGGCCTGGTTCCTCGCGATCTTCCACCTCCACCACTCGGAGTTCCGGCCGGGCATGGTCCCGTGCTCAGGGCAGCCGTGCCAGAAGCAGCCGTCGACCTGCACCGCCACTTTCTTCCCGGGGAAAGCAATGTCGACCTTGCGACGCGGAATCCCCGGGACCTTGTACTGCACTCGATACCGCAGTCCTATCCGCCACAGCGCTCGCCGCAGCTCCATCTCTGGGGAGGTGTCACGCCGTGACAGGTTGGAGTAGCGAGCGCTCACCTTCGGATCGGCGGGCTTGTCTCGTGCTGGTTCGGGAGCGTGCAGCGGGTTGGACGAGCCATCATCCGATAGCGCAGGCTGCATACATCACCTCGTCAGTAGCTTGCGGACTGCCTCATCAGGACTTGCTGGAGCGGCATCTACCGCATTGAGGATACGGCGGCCGGACGCTGTCGACTCCAGGATGCGGCGATCGCGGTCACAGTGCATCTTGAGTACGTTCCAGACCACGCCTACGTTGACGCCGTTCCCCAGCTGCTTGTAGGTCTTGGCGTCGGGTTGGCCGGCAAAGGAGAACTCATCAGGGAACCCCTGAAGACGGGCGGCCTCCCGAGGTGCCAGCCGGCGACGTTTCTTCCCGACGATGCTGGTCTGTGTGATGGCGACAAGCGCAGGAACGTAGGTGGGAGGCTTCGCACGCAGACCTGAGGGACGGAAGTGCATGAGGCAGTCCCAGAGGGACTCGATGTCCTGTGCCTGCCACTCGAGCTTACGGCGCGACGGCGGGAAGTTCTTCACGTCAGAGGTGGTCTTCCATGCCCGGCACCAGGCCGCGTTGTCGGTGAAGAGCTGCGCGTTCTTGCGCAGGAAGTTCATCTTCCAGGCGGGAACGTCATCGAGCTCGCCCGACTCGATCTGGATCTCCAGGTCCTCGATTGTCTGCCACGCATCGACCCAAATGGGGAACCCAGGTAGCTTCTTCCCCGGATTGTGGTTGCGAAACCGCTGCACCCAGTCGTCCCAGGCGTAGATCCAGTCCTTCTCGGGATCCGACAGGTCGTAGCCCTCTACGTCAGCGAGCAGGTAGTCATCTATCTGCCAGTCGACTGGCCCATCCGCGTACAGCTCTCTAGGCCTCGCCACAGGCTGGGGTTCCGTTGACTCGATGCCGTTAGGGTCGTAGGTGGCAGTGATGAAGACTCGCTCCCTGACCTGGGGTCGCCCTCCCCGCTCTGGTCCGAGCTGGTGTGGCGAGAGGATGGCGGGGGTATCTGCGACGCGATACCCCTCCTCCCTCAGGGACTCGACGATGACCTCCCACTCGTGGGCGTGGCGCGGTCCGGCAAGATTCCGAACGTTCTCGAGGAGAAGCACCGTGGGGTGACGCTCCTGAACGATCTTGAGGATGTTGAAGTAGAGCGTGCCCCGCACCTCGTCCAGCATCCCAGCCTGGGCGCCGGACTTAGAGAAGGGCTGGCATGGGAACCCGGCGGCGAGGATGTCGTGCGGCTCGATCCTGTCGGACACGCCATGTTCGCCCGCATCAACTGTGATGTCGCCGAGGGCACCGACGCCCCAGTTCTGCTCGTAGATGCGGGCGGCGTCCTTGTCGATCTCGACCGCGTAGGTGCATTGGCCGCCCATCCCAGACAGGGCCGCGTGGAAACCCCCGATACCCGCGAACAGGTCAACGTAGTAGAAGGGGATGGTAGGCACGGAATAAGCTTAGCCGGTTGAGAGCCAAAAGCCGGCCCGACCTCACGAAACTGCAGAAGATCACAAAGTCGTTACTGAAAGGTTGTGCCTATATGTCGAGTGTTGCGTTGCGCTGTCGAGCATGGCCACGGATCGCGCCGGGCTGTCGGAGCGCAACAGATAGCCGCGGACCAAACGAATACTGACAAAAAACACGCGACTGCAGAGGTGACTCGCTGTAAGGGCAGAAGTGTGGTTGCTGATGGCCATACTGTACCGGTCGCACTTATCGCAAGATCTGTCGATACTGACGGAACGGACCCCTGTTGGGGTGCTCAGCTACGTTCTAGTCAACATCCGGTGGAGCGGACTCAACAGGACTACGATCCAGGCTGACGCATCTGCAACGCAACGCTCAAGAGCCCAGGAGGCAGAATCAGTGTAGAGCGGCGCTGGACCAACCGTGGTTCAGCAGAACGAGCTGAAATCAACCAGTTGAAGGAATTAATGAGGTCACCCAACCGCTCGTCCCAGCATCATGGGCAAAACCAATTATACTAGCCATGCCGTTCTAACCACACCCGTCCCTATCAACTAAGGTAATCAACAATGGATGTTGATGAGTCTATGAGCAGTATTCAGTTATCCGGCTACCAAAGTGCTGCGAGCAAAGCTAATGCTGTCGCAAGGATGTACTTTCTTGGGAATCAGCCGGCCGAGCCGCTGGGCCCTGGAAGCAAGGAAAAGAAATCGGCGCTAGTGTCAATGGGGCGATTCGTTGGCCTTGAACTCGACGATGTTGCCGGGAAAGGCGAATGCGGACGACTCATCGCCGAACGACTGCAAGTTACCTGGGGCGCGGACTGTGTGTCCTCGGGTGACACGGTGACATTAAAAGGACTGAATCTACTAATTGATTCCGCTGTGAAGTTACAGTTGAAATCGGGTAGGCGACCGTGGCGGGCCTTTGTGCGCGACATCATGGCCTTGAATCCGGCACCAAAATGGAACGACATTGAGGAGACGAGCATGCAAGAAGCGATCTCAGAATTGGAAGTAGACATTCTTGAACAAATTAAGGGGTTGATGCAAGCTGGGCCGACCCCAAAGGGAGTGGAGGTAACCAGCGGCACAGATTCCGTTTCAGTCGCTGAAATGACAGAAGGATCTTGGCGTAGTCTTCTTGTCGATGTGCAGGGGTGGCTACATCTTCCCGAAGAGATCGACACAACTTCGACAGAGGCTGCGGATAGGTCATTGGCAAAACTGCTTGGACTGAAGAATCCAGAAAACGCGTCCACTGAAGAACTTTTGACGACACTGCTGAATAGACTAGAAAAGGCGAACGAATTACGTGAGGAGTTCATCGACGCCCTAGAAGACGAGACCGAAGGTACCGTTACGTTGGCGACGGCTTCGGCTGAATGGGTCGAAAAATGGGAAGACGTCGAAGACTCACAAGAGGTAGAGACTAGCGGACCTATCATAGCCGAAGCCAGCGTCTGGCCTATTACGGAATTTCGTGAGCATGCAAATGAGGAAGACCTCAACCTATCCCCCTCTTATCAAAGAGCAGATGTTTGGCCGACAGGAGACGCACAGCTACTTATTGAGTCTATTCTCAGAGGAATCCCACTTCCATCTGTAATCTTGCTGAAGACAAATGACAGTGAGGGGGATCACTTTGAGATCATTGATGGAAAGCAGCGCTTGACCTCCATCCTTAGATTCACGGCTTCACACCCACGAGCCCTGGACAACGTTAGAGCCAAAGCCAAGAAGTGGGGAGTCGATGAAGATGATCTCATCGATTGTTTCCAAAGTGATTACGCCAACAGTTTCAAAAAGCAGTGGCGTTCTCATGAAACAACGAGACTGACTACAGCGGTTGAGCGGGCAATGTACTTCCCATTTCCTCTCAGAAAGGGAAGCAGATCTACGTTGATGGGTGAACTAGAGCAGGTACAGGGGAGATACTACTCAGAAATTCGAATGCTGACAATTCCGGTCGCGGACGAAACTAAAAAGGTCAGAGACCTTTTCGAAAGGCAGTCCAAGTACCGCATCCCCGTAATTATCTACAGCGAAGCATCCAGCAAGCAAATCCATGAGGTGTTCAGTCTATACAATCGGCAGGGTAAACGTCTCAATGCCGAAGAGATTCGGAATGCTGCCTATCATGAGCTAGATTTCATGCGAGCGCTCCTGGTAACGAGCGGAGATGCTGATGAACCTGAAAAAGTCGCCCCATTCCTTATGGAGTCATGGGAACAAATTTCGTCGACAGGTGAGGCGTTGGGAGACGCCAACGGAACTTATGCAATGAAAACCGCGGGATACAAACGTACCAAAGCGTTGTCCTGGGTTGTTGCTGCACTCCTTGTCGAAGACGGAGGTATAGGAGGGAGATCGACGGCTAACCAAATTAACGCACTTCTTAAGCGAATTCAGGAAAATCCAAATGATCCTCTGAGGGACCGGCACCGTATTCTTAAGGTCATGGAGATGCTCGATGGTGCGATTGATGCTCACCAGATCCTTCCCGACGAAACGTGGAGCACCCCGTTTAAAACCAGCAGCAGGTGGCAAGAGTTGCAGTTGGTTTCTTCATTTATCGCTCTAGCTGCCGCCTATAGTGTGCGTAAAGACAAGTTGGAGGATGATGTCGATGATGCTGTTTACGCGATTCAGGAGGCTTCTAAAGCATGGAAGCGGCCGAGCAAAACTCAGTCTCGACAGCAGTGGCAGTTCATCGGGAAGGTTGTAAAAGAATTCCTTGAGGTTCTAGATATCTCTGTGGAAGAGGCAGACGATACTATACGGCGAACCTATGGAACATCTGGCCTTGCAGAACTGGCATACTTGAGTTGCGAAGAGAATCGGTGATTACATGGTTCTTCCGGCAGTCTCGGCAGAAGAAAACTATACGCGCATCAGCATAGGATGGCAGGAACGCTATAATCAGGTTCTCGAGAACTATGCCTACCCCAGCGGGCAGGTCATCAAGGATGATTCTGCCTACATATGCGACAGAGCCATTCTTCCTACGGGCGATTCTCGTTGGCCCAACACGCGCTATCGAAGTGGAATCGTCATTGGCGCTATTCAATCTGGGAAAACGGCATCCATGATTGGATTTATGGCGCGCGCGCTCGACAAGGGCGTGAATGTCATTGTTCTACTTGCTGGTAGGCAGACAGCATTATGGCGCCAGACTATGGATCGAGTGCGCTCTCAACTCCTAGGGGGAAGTTCGTCGCTAGGGGAATGCGTGTTTATCCCGTCTATGCGTTCAGGAGGTGAACGCTATGCTGTTAAGGGCGCCTACGCCATTAATGAAAAAAGGGCAGAGCGAGCATTTCGGAAAAGAACTCCCATTGTGTTTGTTGCGATGAAAGAGGTCAACCATCTTGCCTCGGTAAGTCGTATTCTCAGTAATAACGTATTCCCTGCTGCTGCCAAGTGCGGTGTAGACGTCAATCTGGTCGTTATTGACGACGAGGCGGATGACGCTTCCATAGCCGACGACCAGGTGAAACCTGATGGTGATTCGTTCCAAGAAATCAAGAGAATTCCGTTCGGGATTCTCGATCTTTGGGCAGATAGTGCGGTGCCAACGAGAACCAAAGCAGAACATGTCTATTCTACGTACATTGCCTACACGGCGACGCCCCAGGCAAACTTTCTTCAGAACAGCGAAAATCCGTTGGTTCCGAGAGACTTTGTTGCAGCGCTACGCACACCGGGTGCGTCGGGAATGTTGTGTCCCCGGGAGATCACGTACGATGGAGGAAATGTAAGAAACTGGTACATCGGGGCAGATGTCTTCTATGGTCCTCTCGCAGACTGTTTCTGCAGTCTGATTGATGAATCTGTTCTGCCCGATGATAACGAAAATGCGGCTGCAGACTTAAATAGAACAAATGGATCAGCGTCTATCACCGTGGACTGCGTTGACGAAGAGCTACTAAAACAGGGACTGCGGGCCTACATCATAGCCGCAGCAATGTCGACGATTCGGTCAGGAAAGTTGGGCCCGAGTACTGCCGCCGGTATGACATTCAGTTCGGTCAATGAAATTAAAAGTAAAGTAGCCCCTGTTACGTCGATGCTGATCCACCCCTCAGCCGACCTAGACGATCACTTCAGCGTAAAAGACGCAATCACCTACTGGTGGGATGGCGAAGGAGGAAAGACCGGCGAAGGGGTGATTAGCGATCTTGAATCTCTACGACAGGCTTGGATAAATCAGTATGAAGATTATCGCATCTCGGCCTCGAAAATCGCGAAGGAGTATGCCGATAGGTTCGATATTGTTGACGTACCAACTTGGAGCGAAGTCGAAGAGGTGATAAGACGAGAAATCGTTCCGTGCACCAGGATTGATGTCATCAATAGTCGTCCCGATTCAGATGAACGACCACAGTTCGATCCACGATCCGACAGCTGTGGAGCCTGGCATCCTCCGGTCAACCAGTCATCTATCTTCATTTCTGGTAACGTGATGTCTCGCGGTCTGACTTTGGAAGGTCTGCTTACGACGGTGTTTCTCCGGTCATCAAATAGCCCGGTCGCCGACACCCAGATGCAGATGCAGAGGTGGTTCGGGTATCGGGGAAGGACATTAGATCTTTGTCGCGTGTACCTTACCGCAGAACAATTGAAACTGTTCTCGGAATATGCCGAGGCTGATCGAGTCCTCCGTCAACAGATAATCGTAGCGATGCGTGCCGATGAATCTCGTCTCCCGGGTGTGGTGGTCCTTCAAGGACGAAGTTTTCGTCCTACCAGCAAGGTGTCCTCCCTGACGACCAGTACGCTCTCGCCGGGACGCAGGCCCGTCGTGCGTTATATGAATCGTCCAACAGACGACATTGACAATCAGCGCCTTGTAAGAGATTTATTCCTGGCGGAAGACGCGGGTGTTGTGGGTGTCCCGGGTGGTCTGGTGACATCTGCGAGTTATTCGCTTATGACCGTGGCTGATGTACTTGACAACTTGAGATACAAATTTCACGGCCAGGAGGCAGATGAGCTCGGAAAATGGAGTGCTGCTGCGAGACTAGTAGGTATCCATCCAACCGAATCCTGCTACCTCCCCCTGTATCGTGCTCCGGCAGTCAATGAAGCCGAGGTTTACCTGGGAGGTAGGTCGCCATACTCGTTGGCTGCCTACCTAAGACTGTGGGCCGCCAGCATTGGACGGAAGGTAGACGGACTCATGACTGACGAGACTCCGCCTCGGCGATGGAACCTTAAGTACTCTGCATCAAAGGATATGCAACATCCTAGATTTCGGTTTGGCCTGAGGTATGGCTCAGGTACGGCTATACACGTGGGTCCGCTTTTCAAGTTGTCGACACGCTATGGCGTGCCAGTCAAACCGATGCGAAGGAAGGTCTCTGGCTGCGAATTGGAAGCAGAGTGGGGGGCTAGGCGTGCAATTGAGCATGGATATGCCGGAGACGATGTATTTGATGCAACCGTATTGGATCAGCCTGTCAGAAGGCTCGAAGATGGGACTCGTTGCGAGGGAGAACTAGGCCTCGTACTTTTCCAGTTGATTGATCGAGGGGAGGGCGAGGCTTCGTTGTCGGTAGGTATGAGCATCCCGGCGGGCGGACCCGACTATGTACGTGCGGCTAACAATAGAAATCGGAGATAGGTATGTGTAACGATATCGATGGCGATGCTACGTTTGAGGTGTTAAGGAAAGCAGTCTCCGAGGCTCGGCGTGCTCAAGGGAGAGATCAACGGTTTGTGCATTGGGTCGGTGATAGCCGCAAGCTTGCATACGCTCGCGACCATCGCGGCCGATTGGAACTGTTCGTTTCTGAGGATCCGTTGGAGTCTCACGTAGACTCTGTTGCTCGGCGACTGGACTTGAATGTCTGGAGAAGTGATGGAGGCGGGGTTTTACGTGCGAATCGAATCGTGTTTCCGGCTGGGGAGCACGTAGACGCGCTGTTTACCGCAATTTTGGTCGAACTTTTACGACAGGGTATTCAGGTAGATGCCCAGAAGGCATTTTCGGCTACGGAACGTCTTATCGCTTTAGCATTTAAAAGCGGGGACAGAAGGGTGAATGCCCTCACAGGCCTTGCCGCTGAACTCTCGTTGCTGGAACGCCTGGTCAGGTCGCGGCGCTTTTCAGACGACGAGATTGGTCATGTGTGGACAGGTCACTCTCAATCCAGTAGAGATTTTGTGCTTGGTGACGTTGGCGTGGAAGTTAAGGCCACGACGCAAGGGGTCAGTCGGCACCACATCCAGGGGTGGTATCAAGTAGAGTCAGGGGTATCTGTGAGCGATGATGCGTTCGAGTCACGTCTTTTCCTGCTTTCTGTGGGTATTCACTGGTTGCCGGTTGGCGTGGAGGGGCGAACGGTCGAGGGTGTCCTGATGGGAATGCGAGGCGAACTTTCTGACCATGTCTGGCAGGGCTTAGTTCAGTCAGCTTGCCGATATTGTGGTGAGAACTATGTTTTCGATGTGAACGGATTGAAGTCAGAGGAAGCGTTTCGACGTCCGTTCCAAGTAGGATTTGTGAGGATGTATGATCTGAGTCACGATCGAATTGATCTTCTTCGTAGTGAGGATGTTCACAAACATGCGCATGTAGTGGGGGATAGTGTGTCGTTTGATATTGTTTTACCGGAATTTATTGACGGCGCCAACCCAATTTCCGGGTGGTCGGCGGTTCTGGGTGCTCTTACTGATTCCCGCGAGTAGGGGAGATAACGCCGTTGCCTGCTTCGGCTCGGACTTTGGTGGGCGGAGGCCGGATCGTACTTGTGGCGTCCTGATCCTCACCCATCCGCCCGCACCAGCCGGACGATGCCGGCTATCTGGGCGGCCGCCGTCCAGGCCAGGATGATGACCCCGGCAAAAGTGACGTCCACCCTCGATGCGTCCGCCGCCAGCTAGATCTGTGCCGCCTGGCCCGGAAGCCAGCGGGCGGCGTCGCCCAGGAACACAGCCAGCTGCGGTGCCAGAATCACCAGCACCACGGCCGCCGTCGACGCACCGGTAACGCTGCGCAGCGCCGCACCGAGCCCAGCCGACAGCAGCAGCACCGCCGTCAGCCAGACCACGGTCCTTCCACCGACCCACACCCAAGCCAAAGACCCCAAAACCCAACT
>ERZ773005.1754-NODE-1754-length-10563-cov-3.474210_pt1 | contig 10563 bp, 9 predicted proteins | sample MGYA00580666_ERZ773005 | MGnify/ENA primary metagenome ERZ773005 (study PRJEB29015, sample SAMEA2737999) | human oral metagenome | biome: human oral; feature: human-associated habitat; material: dental | place: China | collected 2061 ... | reverse complement strand
GAGGCAGCATTTGCACGCACCGTGCGCACAAACGGCAGGCGCATCAGGCACACTTCGAGCACATTTGCAAATTCTTCCGTCAGATACGGTGTTCGATAGCGGCGCCGCCCGGAGGACACGTGGACACATGTGAACGCCGCCTCTGCCGTATTGTTTGCCCGATACCGCGGCGGCGAGACAGTCTCTGCCGTCCCTGCAGGAACTCCTGCCGCACCGCCCGTTCGCGCGGACAAGCCGAAAAGGCTCGTCGGCAGGCCGCCCGTCAGAGCGCCCGAAAGAGACGGGAACATCCCGCTCTGTGCCGTGCGTACACGGCCGCCGCGCGTTCCCTGCGCCGCAAAGGCCCCCGCATCGCGCGCACCGAGCGTCTGGCGCAGCATATTCGCAAGCGATGCGCCGAGCATCAGCCCCGAAAGATACGTCATGATGACCGCCTCCTCGCATGTGCGCGCATATACTCCTCCACACGCCGCAGCTCTGCATTCGCACGCAGACGCTCCGGCTCATAGGTGATGAGAATCGAGCCCGTCGCGATATTCGTATCCACACGCTCGATCTCTGCGAACGTGCCAAGATGTGCCTGCACCTGCTTCTCCAGCGCCGCATTGTTCACCAGCTGCTTGCTGTAAAGGCGCACGCGCCCCGGCATATAGGAAGCGATATCGGTGGAGCGGACGAAGAGATCCGCCGCCGACTGCGGAACCGCGTTCTTAATCACATCGAAAATATTCATAGGAAGTATCCTTTCAAAAAAGGGCTGCACGCGATACCGCGCGGCAGCCCCGGATCCCTGAGAGCTCTTACTGCTCCGCCGCGGACTGTGCCGCGATCAGATCCTCAAGCTCTTCCTTCTGACGCTGGAGCTCCGCCAGCGACAGCTCCGCCTGGCCGGCCTCCAGTGCAGCCATCTGCTGCGTGCGCTCCTGCATGAAGCGATAGCCGAAAATACCCGCTACCGCGCCGACCGCAAGGCCGATCCAAAAATCTGTCTTTGAGAACATGATGGTTCCTCCTTTGTCATACCGTCCCCCTTTGGGGACACCTTCGCTCCTTGGCGCTTTGCCTCACCAGTGAGTGAACGTCTCGTCAAAATCCCGTCCCAGAAAATACTTCTGAACAAAAAAGGCCGCCCATATGGCAGCCTTGACGGATCTCTCCGTGAGACGATGACAATTCCTGCGCCGTGAGAATCCCGGCCGTGTGCCGCCGCAATTCTCTCTGGAATCATCTCGTTGTTCTCAGTATAGTTGAGAATAATCGACATGTCAATGCTTTCGGCGTAATCAAGAATAAGTATTGACATCATTCTCATATAAATATCATTATCAGCGTATATGATAATTTTGATCATTCCCGCACGCAACGAAAGGGGCCCCTCATGAAAATACATCCGCAGCGCTTTGCCCGCTTCCTCGCCGTCTGCTTCTCCATCTCGGCCCTCTGCTATATCCTCTTTCACCTGCCCGGCGGAGAGGACGGCGATCCGCCGACCTATAAGGCGGAGGTTCTGAGCGTCCGGGAGCTCGAGGGCGGCGCGACCGCATTCGCACCGGGCAGCGCGCAGTATGAGGTGCGCATTCGTCTCGACTCCGGCCCCGCGGAGGGAACCGAGGCGACGATCACGCATCAGACGATGAACAATCCCGCCTTCGACATTCATCCGAAGGCAGATGAAAACATCATCGTGCGCGCCGAGGGGGAGGGCTACGCCATCGTCGACTACGACCGTCTGCCCGCAATGCTCTTTCTCTTGATCGGCTTCGCTGCGCTCCTCATTCTCTTCGGCGGAATGACAGGACTCAAAGCGCTCCTCGTCCTTCTCTTTGCCGTTCTCCTCATCGCAAAGGGGCTCATCGGCTTTATCCTCTTCTCTCCGACGCATATCCTGCTCTGGACCTTCCTCATCGGCTCCGCCATTACGCTTGCCACGCAGCTCCTCGTCAACGGATGCAACGTAAAATCCGCGGGCGCCATCATCGGCACCATCGGCGGTATCCTGATCGCCGGGATTCTCGCCATCCTCGCCATCCACTTTACCTACCTCACGGGCGTCGCCGAGGAACAGGCCGGCATGCTCAAGGTACTTTATCTGCAGGACGTGGACTTTCGTGAGCTCCTCTTCTCCGGCATCGTGCTCGGCGCGCTCGGCGCCGTCATGGATGTCGCCGTCTCCATCGCCTCTGCCCAGTACGAGATGAAGGCACTCGCGCCCAACACCAAATTCCGTGCGCTCGTCGCCTCCGGCATGAACGTCGGCCGCGACGTCATGGGCACGATGGCGAATACGCTCGTCCTCGCCTACATCGGCGGCGCGCTCCCGCTCATCCTGCTCATCTCCGCACAGCCCGACATCTCGCTCCTGCACGTCATGAACCTCAACATGATCGCAACGGAAATCGTGCGCTCCCTCATCGGCAGCATCGGCCTCCTCTGTGCCATCCCCATCACCGCCTACGCCACCGCATTTCTCATCTGTCTGCCCCCGCACAGCAAAAAGAAAAAGGCGAAGGACGAACCTCCGCCGTATGATTTCGTGCGCTGCTGATTCCCCTACCTTTTTCGTACGGATTCTCTCACGGTACGCGCCATATAGTCAATCATCTCATCGGTGAGGCCCGGATACACGCCGAGCCAGAACGTGTCGTTCATAATGCGGTCGGTCGTGTCGAGGCAACCGACGATTCGGTATCCTTCCCCCGATGCGCGCATCTGATCAAAGCACGGATGCTTTGTCAGATTCCCCGCAAAGAGCATCCGCGTCTGAATCCCCTTCGCCTCGACAGCGCGGACAACTGCCGTCCGATCGATCCCCGCACGGCATGTCACGAGGAATCCGAACCAGCTGGGATCCGCATGCGGCGTCGCCTCCGGCAGGATGAATGCGTCCTCCATGTCTGCGAGTGCCGCGCGAAGGCGCGCGAAATTATGCCGGCGCCGCTGCACAAAGCCCGGCAGCTTCTTCAGCTGCGCGGTGCCGATGGCTGCCTGCATATCCGTTGCCTTGAGATTGTAACCGAAATGTGAATAGACATATTTGTGGTCATAGCCGCGCGGCAGTTCTCCATCCTGCCGATCAAAGCGGTGCCCGCACAGATTATCCTGCCCTGATGCACAGACACAGTCGCGCCCCCAGTCCCTGAGGGAGCGCACGATGCGGTGCAGCAGGGCATTATTCGTATAGACTGCACCACCCTCACCCATCGTCATGTGGTGCGGCGGATAGAAACTCGACGTGCCGATGTCGCCGATTGTCCCCGTATAGTGTGCCGCGCCGTCCAGCGTATACGCGGACCCAAGCGCATCGCAGTTATCCTCGACGAGCCAGAGATCATGCGCATCGCAGAACGATTTGACCGCCGCCAGGTCAAACGGATTGCCGAGGGTGTGCGCAATCATCACCGCCTTTGTCCGCGGCGAAAGCGCACTCTCAAGCATGGACACATCCGCATTGTACGTCGGCAGGGTCACATCGATAAAGACGGGCACGGCGCCGTACTGGATGATCGGGGCAACCGTCGTCGGGAATCCCGCCGCCACCGTGATCACCTCGTCGCCGCGCCCGACGGCACGCGCTCCGAGGAGCGGTGAGGTGAGCGCCATAAAGGCGAGAAGATTCGCCGATGAGCCCGAGTTGACGAGAGAGCAGTGCCGGACACCGAGGAAATCGGCAAATCCGCGCTCAAATGCATCCGTATAATGCCCCGCCGTCAGCCAGAACTCCAGTGCACTCTGGACGAGGTTCTCCATCTCCTCGTGGTCGTAGACACGCGCCGCATAGGGCAGGCGATCGCCGGGAGCAAAGTCCGCCTTCGGCGCATGATATTTCGCGCAGTATTCCCGCACCAGCGCAAGGATCTCCCCGCGCATCTCGCGCTCACTCATCACATTCTCTCCCTAAAACACATAAGATTTATCCTACGAAAGAAACATATCGATCTGCTTCTCCGTAAAAGCGCGCATATCTGCGCCCGCTTCCCACGCCTTGGCCCATTCTGTCGTTTTCTCTACGGCTTCTTCGATGTGCCAGCGCGGCCGCCACCCGAGCGTGCTCCTCAGCTTCGAGCAGTCAAGCTTCAAAAAATGCGCCTCATGCGGACCGTCGCTCTCGACCGCCTGCCACCGTGCGCCGCCGCCCCATGCCGTGCAGAAAATATCGGCGAGCTCTCCTGTCGTCACGCAGTCCGCATCGTCGGGGCCGACGTTCCACGCGCCGACAAGGGAAGCATCCTCTGTCTGCCGCGCCGCAAGCATCAGATAGGCCGAGAGCGGTTCGAGCACATGCTGATAGGGGCGCGTCGAATGGGGGCTGCGGATGTGGATCACCTGCCCGCGCACGACGGCACGGATGCAGTCGGGGATGACGCGGTCAGGCGCAAAATCCCCGCCGCCGATCACATTGCCCGCACGCGCACTCGAGAGGCGTACGCCGCCGTCGGCAAAAAAACTCTGCCGATAGCTGTAAACGGCAAGTTCCGCACAGCTTTTGCTCGCCGCATACGGATCATAGCCCATCAGCGGCTCGTTCTCACGGTATCCCCATACCCACTCTCTGTTCTCATAGACCTTGTCCGTCGTCACGACGAGGACAGCATGTGCAGTACTCGATGTGCGGACGCATTCGAGCAGGTTGACCGTGCCCATTACATTCGCCGCGAACGTATCCACAGGCTGACGGTAACTCTCGCGCACGATGGGCTGCGCCGCGAGATGGAACACGACCTCCGGCCGCGCTTCGTCAAACGCGCGGGAGAGTGCGGAGAGATCCCGAACATCACCGCGCACATCGCGCATCTCCTTCAAGACGCCGAGGCGTTCGAGCGCTTTTCTGCCGCCCTGCGTCGGCGCGTCCAGCGCGAAGCCCGTTACCTCCGCCCCCGCACGCAGGAGCAGGAGCGCGAGCCACATGCCCTTAAAGCCCGTATGCCCCGTGAGGAAAACGCGTTTCCCGCGATAGAAATCGATCTCCATCCTCTCACCGCCTCCCGCTGTCTCATAAATCCGAAGGGTCCTTGATACGGGTCCTCCCCGCTCAGCGCGCTCATTCATCCCACGTCCGCCACGGCGCTTTATTCTCCTGCCACATCTTTTCCAAAAGCATCTTTTCCCGCAGCGTATCCATGCACTGCCAGAACCCTTCGTGCTTATAGCTCATCAGCTGTCCCTCGGAGGCAATGCGCTCAAGCGGGGCGCCCTCGAACACCTCTTGATCCCCCTCTCCGATGTAGGAGAACACCTCCGGCTCAAGGACCATATAGCCCGCATTGATCGGCGCGGCGTCCTCCATCGCCTTCTCACGGAAGGAACGCACGGAATTATCCACCTCAATCGAGAGGATCCCTTTTTGCTGCTTCTGCATCACAGTCGTCAGCGTAGCGATCTTCCCATGCGCGCGATGAAACTCAACCAGCTTTGCGATATCGACATCGCAGACGCCGTCGCCGTAGGTCATCATGAAGGGTTCATCGCCGATGTATTTCCGGATCCGCCGAATACGCGAGCCGGTCATCGTATGGAGGCCGGTGTCCACGACCGTAACCCTCCACGGCTCCGTATGCTGATTGTGAACGATGGTGCGGCTGCCCTGCGTAAAGTCAAATGTGATATCCGACGTGTAGAGGAAGTAGTCGGCAAACCACTCCTTGATCATGTGCTGCTTATAACCTGCACAGATGATGAACTCATAGAAACCATAATGGCTGTATTCCTTCATGATGTGCCAAAGAATCGGCATGCCCCCGATCTCGACCATCGGCTTCGGGCGCAGCTCGGACTCCTCCGCAATGCGCGTCCCCCATCCCCCGGCGAGCAGTACCACTTTCATAGGATGTCCTCCCGTCAAACAGTTTCTCTCATAATGATGCGCCGCGTAGATTCCCTTCTCCGCGCATCCTCAGCCGGCAATCTCAGGCCAGCGATGTCCCTCGTGGTCGATCGCGCCCCTTGTAAACTCCGCTGCAATGCGGTAAAAGTACTGAAAGACCTCCTCATCATCGACATTCTCATGTGCGGGCGTTCTCTTCCACACAGCCATCTTCGCATCCGCAAGATCAACGGTGCCGTCCATGCCGACGATATCCTCCGAGGCAAGCCGGAACTCATATTCCAATGTACGAATCCCAAGTTCGTAGCGTTTGCCGGGATAGATGGAATTGGAGATGACATAGGCGCGCTCTTTCCCGCCGAGCACCGCGGGGAGGCTGCCGTCGGTATTCTCTCCGACCGGGAAGCCGACATTATGCGCCACGATATGATAGATATCGACGCCGCTCGTCAGTTCCTGCACAATTCCGCGCGCAGGAATATCCCCGCCGCGCATCATCAGCGCTGCCCCCGCCTGCTTCTCGCTCGTGAGATAGGGCTCTGCCTCATAGACAGGCACGCCGTGATCCGAGTACAGATGCACAATGTATTCATCGTCGCTGAAATGGTTTTCCAAATACTCAAAGAGCACGCCGAGCACACGATCCGCGTGGCGGATGTTGTCCCGGTTCGCGGCGATATAGATGGGGCGGCTCGGCAGGTTCACACTGGTCTCCTGATCGGCACTCCCCTCCATGCGCTGCCCGAGCGGCAAATGCGTCTGAACGGAGGTCGGCGGCGCCTGCGCGCCTGCAGAATAGACATGCGGATCAGCAAAATGCATCCATAGGAACTGATCGCATTCGTCAAATGCCTCGATGTGGCGAATCGTACGCTCCACCGCCTCATACCCCGGCAGGTAGGTTGCATCCACAATGATGCGGTCAAACCCGCGCGTCACGCCGTTGTATATCCCGTCCCCCTCGCCCATGACATTGACGCAGAGATAACCGCGTTCCTTCATGCGCTCAGAGATGGTCACATAGGACGGGTCGATCTCCTGTCCGAACATCTCGTTGAACACTTGGTTGTGATGCAGATACATCCCCGTCTCAATCGAGGCAAGTGACGGATAGGTATACTCCGCCGCCGAAAAATGATTGTTGAAAATAATGCCTTTGGAAAAGAAGCGCATGAGATTGGGCACGTCCGCATACTGGAATTCTTTGACCGCGCCCCAGCTCAGCGCGTCCACGAGGATATTGAGCACAAGCTTCCTTCGTTTCGGACTGTGCCCGAGACGAATGGGGCACGCTGCCGCAAAGGGCTGCGCGGAGCAAATCTTGACGGGGTTCTCCACACGATAAAACAGATAGCGGTACTGCCCGCCGCGGTCAAAGAAACGCTGCTCCCCAACGGAAAAATCAATCTTCTGCGACGGCTCTGTCCCGGCGACGGGCAGCAGATAGGTCTCTCCGGGCGCGCACGGGACCTCCAGCGCGGTCTGCACCGTCGAGCGCCAAATGTCAAAGGTGAAATCCGCGCCGTAGTGATCTGCGAATTCGGAATCCTCCCGGCTGCGCGCGAGCAGCCATCCGTGCGAGTTCAGCTCCCCGCGCTCGAGGTAGGCGCCCACCCAATACGGATACGCCTCCGGCAATACATGAGGGATGCATTCTCCCGCATAGACGCCCTGCTTCCATTCGATCCTTCCGCACACAAATCTTGCCCGAGAAATATACGGCGCATAGGGGCCCATGCGGGCAGCGCACGTGAAGAGATCGAGGTACCTCTGCTCCTCTCCCGCCGATACGGATACGCGCAGCGGCCGGCGGCAGTGCACGCGCAGATAGGCACGGTAAAGAGCGCTCTCACAGCGCATTCCGAGGCGTTCATAGCATTCTGCCAAGAGTTCCCAGAGAACAGGACTCACCCTGCGCTTGCGCTCTCCGTCCTGCGCGATCGCAAGCGCAAGCGGTGCATTGCCCTGTGCCAGTGCATATTTTGCGTAGAACACTTCGAACTTCTCGGACGCCGGATAGAGTTTTTGATATTCGATCAAAAGGAGCAGATATTCGTCGTCCCACTCCTCATTGCCGGCCTTTTCCAACAGCCGGTCAAACAGCCGGCGTCCCGCCGGATTCCCCTGATTCCATCGGTAGATTTTCATTCGTCCGCTCTTTTCCGACATACAAGCCCATTTGTATGTCCGACATTCCCCTATATGCCCATCACAGTTGTGCTGCTTCTCTGTCATTATAGCAAAGATCCGCGTAAAATCATACCTCCTGCAAAAATCTGCCGCAGGAGGTATTTTTCATACAAAAAGAGCTGCGCCGACACCGGCGCAGCCGCGCAGATTTTTTCAGTGAATCGCTTTCTTCTTGAACCGTCCGCCGACGATGTCGTGCACGGCGTTGATGGTGACGAAGGCGTTCTCATCCTTATCGAGAACAATCTCCTTGAGCTTATCGATCTCGAGGCGTGTGACGACGCAGTAGAGGACCTCCTTCGCCTCGCCCGTATAGCCGCCCGCGCCGTGCAGGAGTGTCACGCCGCGCCCGAGCCGCTCGTTCAGTGCAGCCGTCATCTCCTCATGTTCGTTTGTGACGATCATGACGGCATACGACTCGTCGAGGCCCTTCAGCACAACATCGATCATCTTTGCGATGACGAAGTAGGCAAAGAGCGAGTACATCGCCTTGTCCCAGCCGTAGAGCAGTCCCGCCGAGGAGAGGATAAAGAGGTTGATGAACATGACGACCTCGCCGACGGAGAACTGCGTGCGCGCGTCCATGATGATGGCGACGATCTCCGTCCCGTCGAAGCAGCCGCCCGTGCGCATGACGATGCCGACGCCGAGCCCCGTCACGACGCCGCCGAAGATCGCGGCAAGGAAGGGATCGTTCGTCACCTGCGGTACGTCGTGAAGCACACTCGACCAGATCGAGAGCATGATGATGGCAAAGACCGTCGAGAGCGCGAAACTCTTGCCGATCTGTTTGTACCCCATAAAGACAAAGGGAATATTATAGAGCACGAGAAACACACCGAGACTCATGCCCGTGATGGTCTGCGACATGATCGACAGACCCACAACACCGCCGTCGATGACATTGTTCGGGATGAGGAAAAGATCGAGTCCTACGGCAGTGATGAAGGCACCGAGAATGAGCCGCAGGCATTTTTTGATGTAGAAAAATGCCCCCTTCGGAGCTGCCTTCTTGGGGCGCGGCGTCGGTGCCGGCTTTTCCTGTGCCTCCACAATAATCTGCTCGGTACTGCTGTCTACGATTTCGTTCATACGTCCTCCCATTCCCCAAAAACGCTGTACCTTTCTTTTTCATTATAGAGGAAAGAAAATCCGCTGACAAGTCCACCAAGTATGAGAACGACTTCCTTGACTTTACTGTGCCTGCATTATATGATGGCAATATTGGAAAGAGATTCATCTGTAATGGGACAGGAGGGATGTATATGATCTACACGGTCACCTTCAATCCGTCGATTGACTACATCGTCCGATTGGAGCAGTTCACCCCGGGCGAGATCAACCGCGTGAACTATGAGCAGATCCTGCCGGGAGGCAAGGGCATCAACGTCGCCATCGTACTGAAAAATCTCGGACATGATGCAACGGCACTCGGCTTCCTCGCGGGATTCACAGGTACAGCGATGCAGCAGCAGCTCCGCTCATTCAATGTGACGGAGGACTTCGTACATCTCGACGAAGGGTTCTCACGCATCAACGTCAAGATCAAGGCGGAGCGTGAGACGGAGATCAACGGGCAGGGGCCGAAGATTCCGCCCGAAGCGCAGCGCGCGCTGTTTGAAAAGCTCGATCGTCTCTCACACGGTGACACCCTCGTCCTCGCAGGGTCGATTCCGAATACCCTGCCCGACGATATCTATGAACGCATCATGGAACACCTCGACGGGCGCGGCATCCGCATTGTCGTGGATGCGACGAAGAACCTTCTGCGGCGTGTGCTGAAGTATCACCCGTTCCTCATCAAGCCAAACAATCACGAGCTTGGCGAGATGTTCGGCGTGACATTGAACACAGACGACGAGATCATCGAGCATGCGAAACGCCTGCAGGACGAGGGTGCGACAAACGTCCTCATCTCCATGGCGGGCGACGGTGCGATCCTCCTCACCGAGGAGGGCGTATTCTATCGCTCTGCCGCGCCGAAGGGCACACTCGTCAACTCCGTCGGTGCGGGCGACTCGATGGTCGCGGGCTTCCTCGCGGGCTTCATGGAGTCGGACGGCAGCTATGAGCACGCCTTCTACATGGGCGTTGCGACCGGCTCCGCCTCCGCATTCTCGCCGAACCTCGCCACGCGGGAGGAGGCACTTGCGCTGCTGAAAACTATCGTCTAATGAAAAAGGAGGGGTTTTCCCTTGCATATCAACGATCTTCTGAAACCTGAGAGCATCGCCCTCGGCGTTTCCGCCCCCGCCTCGAAGGAGGCTGCAATCCGCCTCCTCGCGGACTACATGGAGAAGGGCGGCAACCTCAGCGATAAAGAGCAGTACGTCAAGGACGTACTCGCCCGCGAGGAGAGCGGCACCACGGGGCTCGGCGACGGCATCGCAACGCCGCACGCCAAGAGCGACGGGGTTAAAGCCGCAGGGCTTGCCGCAATGACCATCCCCGACGGCATGGACTTTGCCGCCATGGACGGCAACCCGAGCCGCCTCTTCTTCATGATCGCCGCACCGAACGGTGCAAACGATGAACACCTCGCCATCCTCTCG
>ERZ773005.1752-NODE-1752-length-10565-cov-3.438725_pt1 | contig 10565 bp, 9 predicted proteins | sample MGYA00580666_ERZ773005 | MGnify/ENA primary metagenome ERZ773005 (study PRJEB29015, sample SAMEA2737999) | human oral metagenome | biome: human oral; feature: human-associated habitat; material: dental | place: China | collected 2061 ... | reverse complement strand
CCTGAACAGTCTCTTTCCATGCGGCCGCCGAGCCGATGTCAGAGGCGATTCCTTCGGCGACTTCGGCCCGCGTTTGGCGCAGGATGAGCCAGACGTTCGCGTTGGTGCGGACGGTGGCCGCGAAGCTCGGGGAGACGGCTTCGAGGTCTCCGTCAAGATCCTGAGTGGCGAGGATGACTGCCCCGCCGACGGACCTGGCGCGGGCGTAGAGATCGCCGACTCTGGGGGTTGCGAGGGCGGCGAATTCGTCGAGGAGAATCGGACACATTCGCTCCTGACCCCAGTCGGTGGCCGCGAGGCGGCCGAGGGTGGCGATGAGATCTTGAATGACGAGGCGCCCGATCGTGCGGGCGGTTTCAGGTGAGCCTGCGGCGTCGAGGCTGAAGCAGACGATGTCGCCGACGCGGATGGCGTTTTCGAGCAGGAGGCCTCCCCCGCTGAGGAGGTGTCCAGCGACCGTTTCGGTGATGACCGCGAGGCGGTCGCGGATGTCTCCGGTGTCCTTTTGATTGCCCATCGCGTCGACGTCATTGAGGTACCGGTTGACGAGGGTGGCGATTTCGGGCGAGTAGGAGAGACTGTTGACTCGCAGGTCCGTCAGTGACATGAGGTCGACGAGGTCAGGCAGGCTGAGTTGCCAGCTTCGACCGGCGCCGGTCTTGCGGGCTCGACTTGTGGCGAGATCCGTCAGGGCGTGGGCGCCGACCTGAAGAAGCCGTCTGGAAAGCGTTGCGTAGTGCAAATTGATGCTCTCGTCTTCGGCAAAAGTGACTTCGTAGACGGCATCGGCGAGTTCGTCGGCGTCGAGGCGGCCGACGGGGTTGTAACGGGTGGTCGACGACTCCGTTTTCGTTGTGATGACATGGCACCTCCTGCCGCTCTCTTCCGCGATTGCCTGGAGGTAGGTGCGAAGCCCAGGATCGGCCTTCATGTCAACGACGATGAGGGGCAGGCCAAGATTACGGGCGGCAGGGGATGCGGTGAATCCGTAGGCGATGCGCTCCATTGCCTGAGTTTTGCCGACCCCGGTGGGGCCGACGACGATGCCGTGGGTGCGCAGCTCGGAGGCGCGGACTGAAACAGGCTCGGCACTCTGCGCGTCGACGCCGATGGGGATCTGCAAGTCTGCGACACGAGCCACGGGAGCGGTCTTTGCGATCGCACGTTGCTGTTTGCTCTTGGCGGCCGCGATCGCCTTCGGCGTCGCGTCCTTCTTCTTCGACCGCTCGCGTTTACGCCACCGGGCCGTGTAGCGGTCACGCATCATCAAGTAAACGCCGGCGACCATCAGCGCGATGCCGATCGAGAACGGAGCCTGACGCATCACCCAGTCAACCAGGTGCGGACGCAGAATCTCTATAGGGGCGGAGTGTGCATGGATGCCATCAACGAGCACGCCGGCGAGCTCGCGCCACACTCGAACGTATGTCCCACCCGCGCCAAGAAGCAGCCCCACTCCCGTGGCCGCCACACCACCGAGGAGGATCATCCATCCCCGAATTCTCCCTCTCCCGAACCATCTGACGCCGACGACGACAATCAGAGCGACGAGAACCGCAATCAAATGCGTGAGTGCTAGTACGAGCACGACAACTCGCATGACCTGTTCGCCTTCTGACGGCGGAGTGTTCTTTCCTTTGCCAATTTTCAGCTTCGGGCTCGCAACACTCATAGATCCACCTCCACAACATCATTTAACGATCTCACAGCAATCGGACGACCAAGTCCACGATCTTCGAGAATCCTATTTGCCTCGACAGCACAGTCAGTGACCCCCGTTGCCGACGCGGGCACAGTGAAATAGACACCTATGCGATAACTCTCCGCATACCCATACCCGAGCATCAAGTGAAGGAGCCGAGCCCGATTCTTCGACGAATATTCAAGCTCATACCCCGTGTAATAACCGCGCTCACCGCTCACGAGATCCGGCCACGCCACGCCCCGTTTCCCAGACAAACGCGTAACCGGAATCGCATACGGATTCTTTGCCACGTCACTTTCTGTGACACGCGCATCACGCTCAGTCACCAAACCGGAAACATTCTCACGACGAGACAAGACCCGCCACAATTCCAAAACCAACAGGTCATGCTGATACTCCGCGAGCTTCACACCACCTCCACCGCCCTCAGCGCCAATGAGCGACGATCCACACTCTGTAAGGAAATGCACCCACACGCCGCCGAACGCCTGAACACGCTCAACAAGACCATTATCTCGAAGCTTTTTCAAGCACCGTGAAGTCCACGCTTGCGCAGACTTTGCACTCTGAGCCGGGAAGCACTCCGTCTCGATTACGCGAGTTGGAACAAACCGAAACTTTCCAAGAAACCGTAATATCCTCAGATCCGAATCGTTCAACCCAGCCATCTCACTCTCCTTCACCATACTCAATTTGCACCCAACAGTTACCTCCAGCACCTTTTCAGCACTACACCACACATCACCCAACCTGATTTTTCTCTTCACCATCCCGCGCCTACCTCCAGGCCCGCCCACCACCGAGACCCCCCTCGTTCTGCGCGCAGTCGTTGAAGGAGGGGGGTCTCGGTGGTGGGCGGGCCGTTTCCCCTGGAACTGTGCGGAATGGTGATACATGTAGGTATGTAGTCCTCTATGTATTGGGTTATGTAGTGTGGTGTGGTGCGCGGCTGGGCTGCTCAGGCGTCTGCTTCCCCTGGGTCCGTCTGCGCATCCGGATGCGTCGGATAGGTTTCCGATTCGGCCGCGTAGGCGGCGATGATGGCGTCGCTGATGAGTTCGGAGTAGGTGCGACCGTACTTGTATTTCATTTCACGGAGAAGCTCCCAGACGGAGATTTCGAGTTGGGAGTAGACGGGGCGCGTGACGATTCCTTTCGAGTCGAGGTAGCGTTTGCGTGAATACTGCATGAGCGGATCCTTTCTAATGCCAGTGGGTTGTGAAGATCATGTATTGGTTGCGACCCCAGATGGGTTCGACGTTGATTCCTTGCGCTTCGGTATCGGCGGACACCATTTGCCCGTCTCCGAGATAGATCGCCGTGTGGTAGAAGTGTGCTCCACCGTTTGAGCTCCAGAAGATGAGGTCTCCGGGTTGAGCTTCCGCCTCTGCGATGTATCGTCCGGTTCGGGCTTGCTGGTCCGCTGTTCTGGGAAGGTCGACCCCTCGCATTTTTGCGTAGGTAAGGGTGAGACCTGAGCAGTCGAAGTGAATGGGTCCTGCTGCGCCGAATACGTAGTGGTGAGAGTCGTCATTGGCGATTCCGATTGCCCAATTCAGCGCTTCTTTTGCCTCTCCAGTCGGCGAGAAGATGAGGGTTGTCCCTTGGTAACGGGACATTGCGGAAAGAATGTTGGAAACGTAGGTGTTCGTTTCGCCGTTTTCTGGGATTCCTCCAGCATTAAGGACTGCTCCAAGACCTGCGTTATAGGCGGCAAGAGTGAGCTGGACCGAATCCCCATGGAGGCGTCCAGATTCCATGTAGGAGGTCACCATTCCCAAAAGTGCACACATGTATGTGCCCTGGGAAAAGATCGAATCGTGAGGATTCGCGATCTCGGCTTTTCCGTCACCGTCCCCGTCAGTGCCGTACTGGGCCCATGTGGAGGGCATGAATTGTGCGAGCCCCTGGGCGCCAGCATGGGAGACGGCGTCCTTTCTCCATCCGGACTCGACGTGGATTTGTGCTGCGATCAACGCTGGTGTGATCGTCGGACACAGGCTGCCTGCCCGCAACACATCGGCCCGGTATTCCGCCGGCACCTCCTCAGAGATGCCGGCAGCGTTTGCTGCGCTGGCTGCTTTGCCAGCGAAGGCGAGGAAGGGAATCACGGTGACCGCCAAGAAAATGACGAGCATTCCCGCGCTGGCGATCGCGGCTTTAAAGGTGACGACCCTCCAGGCCGCTCGTCCAACCGATCCCAGAGGACTACTCATCGTCATCCCCCTCCCATCGGTTGACCCTCCACCCGATTCCCGGGACAATTTCAACGCCCGCTTTCGCGTTGCGCTCGACACGGTTACCCGCCTCGTCATCGAAGACCAAGGCGAGAGTCCCCATCCACTGTGTGGGGCTCTGCGGGTTCACATCCTCGGCGTCGACCTTGACGTTGACGAGCTGTATCACAGGGCTGAGCCTCGTGTTCTGGAGGTCGGGGCTGTTCGTGAGCTCGACCGCCCACGCGGTCGTTGAAAGCCCCTGGATCTTCTGGGCGACCTGCGCCCAGTCCTCGCCGTCAGCGCGTTCGTAGAAGGCGTGAGCGTAGTCGTCGACGACCCGATGAGCCCCCTCGAAGAGGCCTCCTGCCGTGGATGTTGGCTGGGCCATAACGGGAGGCTCCACCTTGTCTTCAGCCCGTGGAGCATCCACTGATTGAGCAGAGTCCGAATACGTTAGAGTCGGGGTCGATTGTGGGTGCGACTGGATGCTAGTCGACGCTGGAACAGGAGCCGGGGTCTGTCCGTTGTCACGTGTGTTCACTACGCGCCACACTCCCACCCCGACTAGAGCCAGCACGAGGACGAGTCCGAGAAGACGCATCCACGTGACGCTTCTGTCGGGCTGCTCGGGCCTCTTGACAACCGGGGTCGGCAGGGGGCCGCCAAGGAGCCCGTCCCATCTGTCGCTCACATCGACCTCCTCCGCTTGGGCGGGTTCGCACGCAGGTGAGCAGACCCCAGGGCTCCCCTGCCACTAGAGCGACGCCTCGGCGCTTGGGCCGAAGGCCTTGCAGGGGCGCGGCGAACCTGCCTGTTCACAGGAGTCTCTTCAACCGCCGCATGACGAGGCTCACGCCTCTCCTGTGTCGAGCGTTCAACGACTAGGGGAGTCTCAGGTGAGCGCATCCGTACTCCACTATGGCGCCTCGGGGAGGCGGAGCGAGTTGATCCTGCGTAGGGTGAGCGCGCCTCACCCACAGACCTGGGATGATCAGCAGTACCCGGCGACTGGTGCCCATAGTCGGGAGTCACGCGGTGAGGACCTGGCCGACGGCGGTTAGACACTGCCAAGATCCGCTTGGGCCCGTGGCCTCCAGAGGGCCCACTGGGTGACGGGCGTCCGCCTGTTTCAGGCCCACCAGCGCTGTCCTGAGGACTCGCTGTGTCTCGATCCGCACGGCGACGGGAGGCTCTGCGGCGTCCTCCCCGTCCGAATCCGCTGACAAGGCTTTTCGTCATCATGGCGAGGCCAACAGCGCCGCCGAACGTGCGACCCACTCCCGTGGAGGAAGCGCCAAAGATTGCGCGGATGTGCCCGATCGCTGCGAAGGCGGCGATGATGGCGACGAGTGCGATGAGGACGGATGACATCCAGCCCAATCGCGTGTTCAATAAGATCGCAATGTTCGTCACCGCCAGCGCTGCGGCCAAGACGAGGAGGCTGAGGAACGTCATAGCGACGAATCCGACGAGGAGGGAGAACCATCTGTTCGCCCATCCCCTAGGAGCCCCCGGGATGGCCCACATAGCTGAGAAGAATCCGCCGAGGATCAACATGATGAGGGCTGAGATGACGTTGGCGACGACGATCAGGTTGAGGGCGATGATGACAAGGCAGAACACTGCGGCAACGAGAAGCGACATGGTGGCGACCCCGAGACGGTAGGCGCCGTTGTGCCCGGAGACAATGGTGTATGCGGACGACTTGTCACCCCCGATGGAGTCCTTGATCGTCTGAGTGATGTAAGTTCCGCGCTCGGCTTCGTTTCTGGCGAGCAGCTCGGGTCCCCACTGTTGGCAGGCGGATTGAGTGCCGAACTCGGCAAGGCACCACGGGGTGACGACGAAGGTGCGCCAGATGGAATCGCCCATGACACGCATGCCCGTCGTTTGCGCATCGTCCGTGAAGGTCGGGGTTGGTCCTTCGAAGGGGCTCGTGGTGGTGGTCGGCGCCAAAGCGATCGCCTGACCGGCGCTGGCCACGCCGACCTGTTGGGAGGTCTGCATCCCTGCCAGCCACGCATCAGGGTGGGTCGCCAATGATAGAGCGGCAATGCCAGACAGGCCGACGAGCAGTACTTGGTTAATCGCCTCGCCAGTGTTTCCTCGGATCTTGATAAGGACGGCGAGCGCGCCTATGGCGAGAGTCGAAGGCAAGAGCCAGCCCGCGAAAGCTTCACCGGCGGCGCCCACACTGTTGGAAAGAGCCGGGCTGAACTCTCCAAATCCATCGAAGGATTGAACCTGCCAGGTCAGCGTGATCGCCGCATTAGCGAGGGTCCTCGTCGAGGTGAAGATCGTGTTGGCGAAGGTGTTGAGGTTGTAGTCAACGATCCCGAAGTCAAGTAGTCCGCCGTCAACGAAATCGAAGCTGTAGACGGACTCGGGGTATTGCTCGTATAGGGTCGGAGCCTGTCCTTGCTTCAAGTCGGGGGTTGAGAACAGGGAGCCCATGCCCGAGGGCGTGTAGGAGTCGTCCTCGGTGTCATCCGCCACGGCGGGAGAAGCGGCAAGGAATGCGCCCACGAGAGCCACGAGGAGCCCGAGGAGCAGTCTGCTCGTCAGTATTGACCGGTTGCGACGCGCTTCCATCGTCCCCCCTCGTATTCGAATTCTTCATGCCAGGTTTGAAAATGACCCGGGTAGAGGTGCTGCTGGACGTCAACGTCCGCGCTTGCGTGGTCGTGGTCGATCTGAATGTTCGCGACGCGAATGATCTCATCGCGCGCAGCGCCGGAATCGTCATACGGATGGTCACAAATCGTCACCAGGGGGCGCGAAGCCTCGGTGATGAAGTCGCGGCAGTATCGTTCCCAGGTTTCTTTCAAGACCGGCCCGTTTCTGACCATGTCATAGGTCTCCCGAACCGCAACCTCGACGCCTTCGGGGGTTTTGTCGGCTGCCGTGGGCTCGTGAGCACACCCGGAGAGGCAGATGGCGATCGCCAATCCGGCGGTGGTGAGCAGTGCAGGGGCGTTACGCGACATGGTTGTTCCTTTCACTCGTCGGAGACGTGTCGAGGGCCGCGAGAACCTGATTGTTGGGAACAGCGACTTGAATGGCCGCCAGACGCCCTCGATGCCTCATAAGACAGTGTCCATGCCACACGTCCCCACTCAAGGGATCAACGGAAACCTGTTCGATCTCCTGACGCATTCGTTCGCTCGGCTCGACCCCGAGTATCTTTGCGACCGCATCCTGCTGCGTCGTAGTGGATTGACTGAAGGCGTAGGCCGTGGAGATCTGCTCCATGATCCCGTCATGAGCTGAGATTGAGGCCGGGTCCTGGGAGTCAATGACGAGGGTCAATCCGAGGGCGCGCGCCAGGCGCGCTGTCAGGCTCAAGAAGGCAGCTCCTTCCCTGGTGGCCGTGAGCATATGTGCTTCCGGAACGGAAACAAGCTTGCGCATACCTCGAAGTTCAGGACGCCGCGAGACATTCGTGATCCACGCGAGGGCACCGCGAATCACAGCGGCGCTTACGCGTTCGGGAACCGTCCAATCCGACGGTGCCGTCTTCGCATCGGGAAGATCCAGCTTGGGGAACTGAAGTAGGTGGATCCCCGGTGTGGCCGACAAGGTGATCCCTGTGGGCTCTCCGACGATCATGCGTCCCACGGCCGACCCCTGGAACGTCCGAAGCTCGCGAGCGATCCGCTGTGCGACCTCATCGCCACTCGTGGCGAGCTGGTCGATCAAACGCGCTGACGATCGAGGCTTGCCAGATTCGATGAGAATCGAGATCTGTTCCATGAGGACCGGATGTGCTGCCATGCGCAGACTCTCGGAGATGAGGAGCATGAGCTGAGAGTGCGCATGAATGAGCGCATCCTCGGGGTCCATGACCGCCAGGAGGTCGCACGCTCCGGCGTGCTCGGCGCTCATCTCAACCCTGTCTGCGCGAATTCCATAAGTCTTCGCGGCCGTGACGATGCCTCCGTAGGCGTTGTTCAGATCGCCCTTGAGATCCAGGACGGGAACCCACGCGCCTTCGGCTCCAGCGTCCAAGGAAAGGAGTTGAACGAGCGTTGTCTTGCCTCGTCCGCTTCGCCCGAGGACGGCCACCGTGGTCGTATCACCTCGAAGAGCCGCCTCGGTCGCGTGATGGCGAACGATCGTCGGCGTCGACCCGGTGGTGTAGCCGATAGCCGGCCCCTCCTCGTCCCCGACGAGGGAGCCTCCCCAAAAGCCAGATCCGAAGAACGCCACCGAATCCATGATGTGGTTATAGGCGTCGAGACGGACCTCATCGCCGACAAGCGTGGACGCCCACGCCTCGACCTGCATGTCCGAGCAGACCTCGACGGTGATACCCCGTTCAGCGTAAGCCTCGATGACGGCGTCGACGCTCGAATGTAGGTCGTCGAGGCTGTCCTCGCTCACTGTGAGAATCGGCCAGGCCTCGACAAGCCCGACCTTGCCGCGTTGGAGATCCCGCTTGAGTTCAATCATTTCGATCTCTGAGTCGGAGATCGTCTGATCGGGCTCACCTGTTGCGCTCCGATTGGCTTCTAAGCGCTGTTCTTTCGCGGATTGACGGACCTTATCGACGGTCTTGACGGCCGAGGCCTGGCTGCGGAAGCGGAATCGAACTGAGCCTTCCGGCCACACACTCTCTTCGAAAGCGCTCCCGTACCGAGACGGCTTGACGATCTGGGACAGGGCCAAAAGCCACTGGCCATTCCCGCCGGGAGCCGTGTCCGTGTCTTCTGGAAACTGTGTGATCGCCAAGGCAGCGGTATAGGCGATCTCCGCGCCCGCTTCGTCGTAGAAGCGGATGTGATCGCGCAGCGGCACGGCACGGCCCCGAGTCAGCCGGGCCAAGCTTGCACCGTGGATCAGTCCCTCCATAGGCGCCGACCCACTGGTGCGGAAGGAATCCCGGGCAATTAGCCAGGATAGAGTCTCAACGGGGGTGGGGCATGCTTTCCACACGCCGCCGGCCAGGCTGCCGACCAGGGCACGCATCCTCTCGTCGAGGAAGCGCAGTTCCTTGACGGGGATCGAGTGACGGTCGCCCCTTCCCCAGTCGACCGCGTTGTTGATCGCCCGGATGATCCTCGCATCCGAACGGTCCTCGATCTCAACGCCGAGGAAGACGTGCCGCTCAGGTTGTTCCCATGAGTCGATCGAATCCGCGCGAGCCTGCGCCCACGCCATCGCCTCGGGAATCGTGAAGGCATCAGCGGATTCGAAGTACTCACCCGCTTCAATCCTCCCCCAGATGATCTTCAGCTGGCAGTCCCGATTGGCAAGAGTCCTCCTCGCAGAGGCAATGACCTTGAGGAGCTCAGCATCCAAGTCCCTCTCGGATGCCATCTCATTCGAGCTCGTCGACAGACTCATCCATGCCGTCGCTCGCTCATCAGTAACCACCAGGCCGTCGGCGATGACGCGATAGCTTGGCAGCGGCTTCGACATGCCAGAGGTAACGCCGACGATACGACGAATCTTCTCAAACACTCTTCGTCTTCCTTTCCTTCGTGGTACGCACCTGCTGCATCGCATCAAAGCCGATCAGTGTCGCAGCAAAGGTGAAGTCCAGAGAGGCTGCTTCTGGAAAGCGAATCGTCTCGTGACTCTTCGGCTCCCACACGACCTCGTCCTTGGTGAACCACTCATGCACCTTCGCCAGATCGAAGCGACGCTGTAGATCGAGGTATTCACCCCGCTGCTTCGTGATCGCCCCATTGATGATCGGCCGATGCCCGACGAGGGCGTACCGGAACCACAGAATCCAGGTCGTCAGTTTTTTGCGCCTCTCCCGGGTCGAGTCGGGCTGAAACCCGAGATAGAAGACCACGATCGGCAAGGTCACGTAGACCATGATCGTCTGCTGGGTCGGAAGCCCGAACAGAAGAGTCAAAGCACCAAACCAGGCTGCGGTGCCCACTCCCCCGAGGAACAGCAGATCCCTGTCGACGCCGTCACCGAGGTCGAGACCAAGGATGCTGTGTTGTTTCGTCTGGAACTCCAGACTTCGCGTAAAGACACGCCCATCCATGGTGTTCAGGCTCCGAAGAACTGGCTGATGATCCACTTCAAGAACGTGATCGTCTGCGCGTTCGCCCACACGAACGAGCCGACCACAACGGCTGCGGCAATCAGGCCCGCCATCGCACCCCACGCTTTCTGCGCGAAGTACTGAATCGCGTTGTAGACGAGAACGATGATCAGAATGTTCCCTGCGATCGTGAGGACCCAGTCAACGATCGGTTGGCCGGTGTAAGACATGGTGTTTCTCCTTGCTTAGTAGGACAATGATGAAACTTGCCAGCGGCTCGCTTCGCCGCCAGAGACGTGCGTGAGGGTGAGGGTGTAGGTCGCAGCGAGTTTTGCCCCGCCGATCGACCAGACCACCTGAGCGCGGCCGCTGCGCGTCGGCCCTGAACCTTCGAATGCCTTCCATGATTCGACCGTGACGCTCCCCAGACCTGCGGGAGGTGCATCAATCACGGACCCGGGCGCAGTAAGAGCTGAGACATCCCCATCTGCCCAGGCTTTGAAGAAGGCGTCGATGTCCGTCTTCGTGGCGGCCGTCAGCTCCGCGTCCGTATCGGGCATTGTCGACGCCGCGACCTCCAGGGGCTCAGGCAGGCCCACAATCGCGGGAGCCCCTGCGACCGACGCGCCGACCGACG
>ERZ773005.1746-NODE-1746-length-10583-cov-5.094225_pt1 | contig 10583 bp, 12 predicted proteins | sample MGYA00580666_ERZ773005 | MGnify/ENA primary metagenome ERZ773005 (study PRJEB29015, sample SAMEA2737999) | human oral metagenome | biome: human oral; feature: human-associated habitat; material: dental | place: China | collected 2061 ... | reverse complement strand
TCAAAGTATAGACCTTGCGTTGGAAGGCAGCTTCCAGCAAGTGGGTGATGAAGTTATGGAAGTAAGTATCCGTCAGACGGTGAGCCAGGGCAAACATGGTTTTCTATCTCAACTTCAACTACAAACGGACTTGACTTTCTTTTTCAAGCAAGATACAATAAAGGTGCGAAGTTTAGTGTAGTTTGATAATCAGTCCTCTGGTTGTCAGACGCACTTTTTTATTAAGTTATCAATAATCAATGCCAATGTTTCAAACTTGGTGTTAAATTTTAAACTAGAATATAACCATTGGCTATGAATATATAATATAACTATTAGTTATATTTTTCAACGGTTTTTTGAAGGATAGAAAAATGGAATTTACAGAACGCCTGAAAATACTAAGTAAACAAGCAAAACTCACACAAAAAGAGCTGGCTGAGAAAATAGGTATTTCTCAACCAGCTTATGGTGATTGGGAGCGAGGAGTAAAAAAACCAACTCAGGATAATCTAGTCAAGATTACTAAAATCTTCAATGTTTCATTAGATAGCTTGCTGGACAATGAGCTTGAACAAGAAGATGAATTAGCAAACGTAGAATTGCTATTCCGTAAGACCTCTGATGGTCTGACAGAAGAAGAAAAAGCCGTCTTCTGTGAAGAACTCATTGAGTTTATGAAAGAACGGAAGAAGACGTTTGAAGAGAAGGAGTAATAGTGACAAAAAGAAAAATTTTTCGTTATTAAATTTATTATTTTTTTGAATAAGAGGAGTTTATGAAGTATACTGAGCTAGTGAATTATACAATTAACGGTCTTAATGAAGAGAGTTTTGAAAATCTAAAGAAGTCGTTATTAAATAAATATATATTTTTTTCTATAATTGATGATGATGATGTTACTGATGAGATTTTAGCAGAAAAAATTTGTGATTATTTTGAGATATTATTTTCCAAAACGAATGATAATTGGGATAAATTTCTAAAAAATTATTTCAAAGTGATTGATTCTAAAGTTGGTACAAGAATTTCACCAATACCTAAAACCAATCCTGTTCCTTGTAGAGCAAGGCAATATTATGAGCGTGCTAAGAGTAAATTGAAAGACAATAAAGATTTGACTTCAAGTCAGCTCGTTGATTACTATAGAATTATGTTTTGCTTATATAACTCAATTCTTTATAACAACGGTCAAACAATTGAAAATTTTGATTACTCATTAAATAAAATGAATGTAAAAGAAATTCTTTTAGATTTTGGGAATATAACCTATAACAGACAAAATAAATATTTTAAAAAGGTTAAAGATTTTTTTGATGAGGGTGGATTATATACGAGAGAAAAAGGAATGTTGGTACTATCAATAATCATATCAAACAAATTTATGGATAATAGAATCCTTGGGGAATATTTTAATGGCTGACGTATTAAACATTAGTAATTTGGAGCAACTTCAACAATTTGTCAACAAAGATCAAATTATGGAAGTGGTTATCCGTGGGAAGAAAAGTAAATTTGAAACTTTTCAAAAAGTTGCATTCAATAATTTACAACAAAATGAAGTAGCATCATTGGTTCAAAATGCAATAAATATGGTTGGAAATAACAACCAAATATTAACTCAAAACTTAGAATTAATCCAGAAAGTTGCAGCTTTGCAGAACTTAGGATTAGTTATAAATGGTTTAAATCTAGCAGCAACAACAGCAGGTTTTGCTATCATGTATGCAAAGTTAAATAGCCTTAGCAAGGATATAAATCAACAATTTAGAGACTTAGCTAACACTGTAAAGCACGGTCATGAAGTACATTCATCTTTTGAATTTGATAAAGTTTTAGGAGATTATACTGACATGCTAGATTGTCGAAGGAGGCAACAACCATATTCTGAAGAGAAGATGCGGATATTGGTAGATCAAATCTATAACGTACTTAATTTATTAATTGAAATTTTTCAAAGAGGAGTTTCTGTAAGCAATGATAGCTTAATTACTTCAATTTTTTCTTTATTATCTATGCTAACAGTATCGATAAAATTCTTTGATGAGCAGTATTATTTTAATAATAGAGAAGTTTTATCGAGTCAGTCAGCTTGGCATTCTTCACATGATAAATGGATGAGCATATATGACCGGTTAGGTTCATCTTGGTTTACTGAAAAACTCCAAGACTATGGATATTTTGAAACAAATTTAAATGCATTGGAAGTTGACGTATATTATATCGAGCTAATGAATCAGATTATAGAACTACGAAATGAAGTAGTAGATAACCAAGAGTTAATTCAATTAATAGATGATATAGGTATTCTAAAAACTGTACATGAGGCTGTTGGTAAGGAAGTTAGCGAAGTAATTGAAAGTGTAGTTACAGAGACACTTTCTGAAATAGATACATCGGAATCGAAGGAAGTGCAAAAAATACTTTTGGAGCAAGCGGCATTATTATAATGGAGGATGGTTGAAATTGTGAACATAGATATCAAAAATGTACTAGACCAACTTTTTTATGTTTGTGATCAAGCTGACTTGAATAAGAAAATACCTGATATCAAAACATTAGTTATTAGGGAAATTTTGTCTTTTATTGCCTACATTACTATTAGTGATTCTACAGAAAGAGTAAAATTTTTTAAATCAGTCTATTTTATAGAGGAAGTTGGAACTGTTCCGATTATTAAAGATGGACATATTCCTGAATTTTTCTATTTACTTTCTGAAGGAAGTAGACACTCTATAGAGGAGTCTTATATTAATGCAATAATTTCTGTTGGAAAATATTACTTAGTCAATAACAATACTAAAAGAAATACAGATTCAGAAAAATTTTCCTTATATTTATCAACTATGAAAAATGCCTTGGTTAATCAGAAAACACAAACTAGAGAAAATGAAACTGTGTTAAATCAGTCTGAAAAGCCTGTGAATAACGAAGCAACACCATCTGAAAATGAGAATAATGAGGAAACATTAGAGGAACTTTTAGCACAATTAGATCGATTAATTGGTCTAGATTGTGTAAAGTTTGAAATCAGGACTCTTACGAATATCCTGAAAGTAAATAAGATTCGTGAGAATCGAGGCTTGAAAGTTCCTGTAATATCAAAACATTTAGTTTTTTTGGGTAACCCTGGAACTGGGAAAACAACTGTTGCCAGATTGGTTGCGAAAATTTACAAGCAATTAGGTGTACTTGAAAAAGGACAATTGGTTGAAGTTGATAGGGCAGGTTTGGTTGCAGGTTATGTTGGACAAACAGCACTTAAGACTCAAGAAGTGATTCAAGAAGCAATGGGAGGTATACTATTCATTGATGAAGCTTACGCTTTGGCTAAAGGAGATTCAGATTTCGGCCAAGAAGCAATTGACACTCTATTAAAAGCGATGGAAGACCATCGTAATGAATTTGTACTAATTGTTGCTGGTTACAATGAACCAATGAATCATTTTTTAGTTTCAAATCCTGGGTTAAAGTCAAGATTTAATAAAAGCATTATTTTTGATGACTACACTCCTGAGCAACTTTTTTCAATATTAGTTCTTCTTTGTGATTCAAACGATGTAAAATTGGAAGAAGATTCCATGCCTCTGATGAAGAATTATTTCAAAAAAATTTGTGAAGAAAAAAAAGAAAATTTTGCTAATGGCCGTGAAGTTAGAAACCTATTCGAAAGAGCATTTTCAAATCAAGCAAATCGTATTGCAAACTTAGATACAATAACTGATAATGATTTGCGAGAAATTAAGTTTGAGGATTTTGGCATATAAATTTCAAATCGAGAGATAATAAAAAGGTTCAGATTTTTTCTCTGAACCTTTTTCTATTTCTAAACACCAGACTCTTTCAGTTCTTTTCATACGCCTCACTACCTTTTCTATAGCATTGTCGTTCTAAGCCTGTGATATTAACAGTAATGACTCCATCCCCGTATTCGTATTCTACAGTTAGGTCTGAGAATCCTTCAAAAGTAAATATTTTTAAGTCAGTGTCGATAGTCATATTGGTAGTAGAACCTTTGGCATCCACAGTACCTGTATCACCATCAATAGTGATAACTAAGTCAGTACCGAAGTCTCCAATTTCGTAACACTCTCCATTCATGCTTTCCTGGCTGGAGCAGGCAACTAGGCACGAGATAGCAGCAGTAAGAGCAAGAAAACTTAGTAGTCTTTTCATATGTTTGTACCTCCTATTTGGTTTTATTTTTGGCTTCAAACCAGTTTTTTCGTAAAAAAATAAGAAAACCACCAGCTAGGCTGGTGGCTGCGAAGGCTTTGAGCTTTCATTTCTTTTTCATGGTATAATCTACTTGTTCAGGTAAGACAAAGGAGGAAAAAGAAATGGCTAAAACCAGTTACAGTTTATTACATACCAAATGGATGTGCAAATATCATATCATCTTTACCCCCAAGTATCGCAGAAAAACTATTTACTACAAAATAAGACGAAATCTCATTGAGATTTTTCGTCATCTATGTCAATACAAAGGTGTGGAAATTATTGAGGGACATATGATGCCAGAACATGTTCATATGCTTGTCTTGATTCCTCCAAAACTTTCGATTTCCGATTTCATGGGATATTTGATAAACATGCCAACCTTAAATATAAGTATGGTAATCGAAAGTTTTGGGCGAGAGGGTACTATGTAAGTACCGTTGGCCTCAATGAAAAGACAGTTGCCAAATATATTCGCGAGCAAGAGAAAAATGACATTGCCCTGGATAAGTTAAGTGTCAAAGAGTACGAGGATCCGTTCTCAGATGGTAGTTTTAGAACAAGATAAAAGCCCGTTTTTACGGGCATTAGTCAAGTAATCATAGCATTAACCTGAACGAAGTTCAGCGAACGTCTTTAGACGTCGCTGGAGGGAAACGGCTTATAGCCGATGTACAAGCCACCCGTTTTTACGGGTGGTTATGACTTATTCCATATAATGTTATTGCGCCTAGTTCATTGGCAAATAAAGCTATTGAAGTATATTTACAGTACTTGGATGGGGAGTTTTCTGCTGAAAATAGATTGATATCAGTAATATTTTTTTCAAAAAATATTGATTTAATCCAATCAGATAATAACTCATCAAAGAAAATTATATGTCGCATTATTTCGACAACTTGTAATTCTGTAACTTTAGGTTTAAAGAAATTTCCAATGACTATTTCAGTCGGTGATTTAATTGTTTTTAACAACTGTGGAGCATATACTAATTCTATGTCAAATAATTTCCATGCCTATGAAAAGCCAAAAATTCTATTTGAAGAATAATTTTATTATCAATATTAAGGAGAAGTCATTGATGGATTTTATTGATACAAAAAAAATAATAGATAATATATTTTATATGTTGGAACAATATAAAAAGTTAAATAAAAGAAAGTGGATACTTCCAATTATAACTATTTTTACAACTATTGGTTTATATCTGTTTAATCTATTTTTTCCTGTTTTCATTATTAATTTTTTAAATAATGGTTATGAAATAAAAGTATATCTATTATACTGTATGATTTTATTACTGTTTTACACTTTTTTAGATTATTTAAAGATTTATGCGGAGGAGTCATTAAATATATATTTGACTCAATTATGGAATCTGCATTTTTATAAATGCAAACAGTCTAAGATTACAGATATCCCATTTGATCTGTTTATAAAACCTGAAATAAAAAGTGTGATTCTAGGAGCACACCTTGCTCTTAATAGAAATATTAACGTAAATTTACTAGCATTTTACAGAAGCTTAACCAATGTTATAACTTATGGTATTCTTTTTATTATATTAATAGTGATAGGATTTAGAGTTAATTGGGCTATAATAGTAATATTATTTTCCGCATCTCTGCTTGATTTACTACTAGTAAAGAGATTAGATATAAAAAGGTTAGAAAATAAAAAGGAACAGATTAAAGTTGAAAAGAAAATTCGATATTTATTCCAAATCTTTGAGAGGTCTTCATCTTTCAAAGATATTATATTAAACAACTATTCTAGTAAAATTTCAAAAAAATTAACAGATATTATTGCAGAAAAAGTTTTCAACATTGACACTATACAAAAACGTGAGTTAAATAAAAATAATTTTATTACATTAGTAATAGTTTTCCGAAACATCGCAATTTTCGGTATATTATTTTTTCAATTTATCAATAATACACTTTCTTCAGAAACTATAATCTTAATCATAAACTTATATGTTATCTTTGATGGAATTTTTTTTAATATAATAGAAAACTGGAGAAATTTGTTATTTTCATTAGAAAAAGTAAGTGATTATAGGAAATTAATGGAATTATCTAGAGAAATAGATAAACCAGTGGAAATTAATACAGATGTTAAGGAATCTGTTATAGATACGATTGAATTTAAAAATGTATATTTTAGTTACGATAGTACCAAGAATATTCTGGAAAATATATCTTTTTCAATAAAAAAAGGTGAAAGAATAGCTATTGTTGGAGAAAATGGGGCAGGGAAAAGCACGATAGTCTCATTGTTATGCAAACTTATTTCTCCTACATCAGGAAATATTCTGATAAACGGAGCAGATTTGGAAGATATTCCAAAAAGTGAACATTTTAAAAAAATATCAAGTGTTTTTCAAGATATTGTTTTGTTACCTACTACTATTCAAAAAAATATTACTTCGGATGAAGAAATAGATTTTAACAAATTAGATTATGCCCTTAGTATTACTGATTTTAATAAAGTAATAAAGAAACTACCAGATAAACTAGATACAACACTTGTTTCTAGTGTCAATTTGAACAGTATTGATTTATCTGGAGGAGAGCAGCAAAAATTATTGATGGCGCGTTCTGTCTATAAGAGCGGTGACATACTAATTCTAGACGAGCCAACTTCATCTTTAGATGCAGTTTCAGAAAACCGTTTGTACGAAACTTATTTGGAGATGACAAAAAATTCGACATCTATATATATTTCTCATCGATTAGCATCAACAAAATTTTGTGATAAAATTCTTTATTTAAGTGGTGGTAAAATTACAGAACAAGGGACACACGAAGAATTAATGAGGTTAAATCAAAGTTACGCTAAGATGTATAAGATTCAGAGTGAGAGATATTCCGATTAAAGAAAGGCACTGATTATGCATTTAATACAAAACATAAGATTACAGTTGAATTTTATCGGTTCTATTTCACCAAAGTACTTAAAATTTTCCTTATTGAGGGCAACTACAACATCTGCTTTAAGTGTTTTAGAAATCATACTTTTTACCTTACTTGTAAATATCTTTACAAGTAATAGCAATTATAATGGTTTAAAAAATCAGATTGTTATTTCAATTATTACTATAAGTTTACTTTCTTTATTAAAAAATTGGCTAACATATAAGTTAGGAATCATTGAGAATAGTTTTCATAGTTTATTAGAGCAACGTCTTTACAAATTAAAATTAGATCTTCCATATCAAAAAATAGATGATCCTCAATTGAATACTAAACGTGAAAATATTCTTAAGTCTTTATTTGCAACAGACAACGGTATTGACACATTCGTTGCCCATATAGAAAAATTCACAAATGCATTCCTTACAATTGTACTGTCAATATTTTTTGTTTTACGTCCGATGTATTATGTATTTAATGTTAATATTTTTTGGGGGGTAATAATTTTGTCAACAGCAATTCTTGTTGTTGACGCATCAATAAAAAATGGTGATAATAGTCAAAGAAAAATTTTTGAACTATATAGGAAAGGTTCGCAGCATAACAGTTACACAGAGTATTATAATAATGATTACTTAGAAAGCGAGTCTGCGAATAAAGATATTAGGATCTATAATCAAGCCTCAATGATTTTAGATGAGATTATGGAGAAGTCGAGAGTGCCCTGGATGAATATTGTGGTGGGTAAACATTCGATATTAAGAAAACATAAAGGTTCTAATTCGATTTTAACAAACATTTTTAAAATTGAATTATATGGTGTATTGGGAATAATCGCCTCTTCAGGACTTATATCCGTTTCTTTATTGTTTCAATCTATAATGGCTTTTGAAAAAATCTCCCTTTCATTTATTTCTCTTTTTGCTTATTATAAAGAAATAAAAGGTGATATTTTTTATAATGACGCTTTATTAGAATATATTGACGAAGTTAGTATTGAATCTCAAATAACAAAAGACAAATACAAAATTGATCTGTCTAAAGGTTTAAATTTTGAATTTGATTCAGTCTATTTTAAATATCCAGGTGCAGATAATGATACGCTTATTGATATTAATTTGAAGATCAAAAATGGAGATTTGATTGCTTTGGTCGGGGAAAATGGTATGGGTAAAAGTACTTTTATTAAGCTTTTGTGTCGCCTGCTAAAGCCAACTAAAGGAGCAATCTATTTAAATGGGATTAATATTCAAGATTATGATGAATCCTATGAAGAACTATTTTCTGCAATTTTTCAAGATTTCTTGATATTCTCCTTTAGTATTAAAGAAAACATAGTCATGAATCAATATTTTGAAAAAGAAAGATTTGATTGGTCTTTAAAACAAATTGGTATGTATGAAAAAATTCAAAGTCTCCCTTTTAAGGAAGATACATATATAAATAAAAATTTTTGTGAATATGGAACAGGATTTTCTGGGGGAGAATTGCAGAAATTAGCAATTTGCCGCGGGATATACAAAGAATCACAAGTGTTTGTATTAGATGAACCAACGTCTGCATTTGATGCGATATCTGAACAAAATTTGTATGAAAAATTAGCTAGAGATATAAAACCAGAAATATCAATTTATATTTCGCATAGATTATCTTCTTGTAAAAATTGTAATAATATAATTGTATTACATGATGGTATGATAGTCGAACGAGGAGAACATAGTATTTTGTTAAATAAAAAAGGAAAATACTATGAGTTATGGAAGTTACAAGCAAAGCATTATGTGAGTTGAACAGAAAACAGTCGATAGTAATTATACTGTTAATTTGGGGATAGAAAGAATATATCCTTTAACACACTTGCAAGAGGGGATATTATATCATTACATCTCAAAAGAGACTAAACAATATGTATCACAAGATGTTTTTCTAATTAATCAAAATATTAATTCGAATATATTAGTAGATGTTTTTGAATATGTTCTTAAAAAATATCCCATACTTAGGACTCGAATAATATATGAGAAATTAAACGTACCTGTGCAGATTATTCTTTCAAAATGTGATAATTCTTTTAATTCATACATTAATGATATCGGCTATAATGATAAATTAATCACAGAAGCAAAAAACAAAGAATTGAAACAGATCGATAATCTTGTAAAAAACTCTTTATTTAATCTCTGTCAAGTAAAATTCAATGATAGAGATATTCTGATTTTTACTTACCATCACATAATAATTGACGGTTGGAGTAGTAGAATTGTTTATGATGATTTTTTAGTAATCTTGATGCTTATATAACGTCTGGAGAAATCCCTCAGATTAATATAGAAGACAACAAAGTAACTACTTTCGAAGATTTTGTTTATAAAACGAAAGAAAAAAATTCTAAAATACTCGAGAATAACATAATTAGTTCAGAGTAAGGGGATTAGTGAGTCTGTAATTGAGAGAGCTTTTTTAGAAAGTTTCAGATTGCTTTATCAAAATAACGATAAGATAATTGATATTTTTTTACAAACAGTTGAGGAGGAAATAAGTGACAACTCTCTAGAATTAGAGCTACAAAGTATTGAGAAAAAGTTAACTAAATTGAAACAGCAAGAAAGAGATATTATCCAGTTGAAACTTGATGGTAGAATCAGCGATGACTTGTATGATGAAAAATTTCATGCTATCATGAAGAATAAAGAAAAATTATCAGATTCAAAAGTAAATCTTGAAGTTAGAGTGCGTTCAGATTCTGGTATCAAGGAACGTTTGGAATCGTTTAGAAGGCTTTTGAAATCGAAATAACTAATTACCGAGTTTGATCGCGCTGTCTTTGAAAGTTTAGTTGAAAAGGTAATTATTGGGGGAGTGTCTGAGGATGGAACAGTTGACCCAGCGAAGATTACATTTATCTATAAATCAGGTGATGAAACATCGTTGAATTGCAAAAATTTCAAAGATAAGCGAAAAAATGAGTCGAAGAAAAGGACTAGTGTCTCAGCAGAATTGTATAGTAATGATGCAAACGATGATGAAAAATTGTCTCCTCAGTCCATGGACACCACGGACCGAGGCAGTGGTGAAATTATCCAAGAGAGATAGCTCTCGTTTGAGTTAATTAGAAACGGCTTACAAGAGTTGATAAATCATTCTAAAAAGGACTTAGTTTGCTCTAATACAGGACTAAGTCTTTTCTTTTGTCAAAATTGCAACGGTTTAATCGGAAGCGTAAGCTAGGAAGGTTAGTCTCCTCCTAATCTATTAGTCAAAAAAAAGAGAACACTCCTCAAGTGTTCTCCAATAGCAATCAGTTATATTAGAATAAACCGAAGACTAGGACTGCAAGGACGGCACCAATAATTGGTCCGACAACTGGAATCCAAGCATAGCTCCAATCGCCATTTCCTTTGTTTGGAATCGGAAGGAGACTGTGCATGATGCGAGGTCCTAAGTCACGAGCTGGGTTGAGGGCATAGCCAG
>ERZ773005.1744-NODE-1744-length-10595-cov-124.507685_pt1 | contig 10595 bp, 8 predicted proteins | sample MGYA00580666_ERZ773005 | MGnify/ENA primary metagenome ERZ773005 (study PRJEB29015, sample SAMEA2737999) | human oral metagenome | biome: human oral; feature: human-associated habitat; material: dental | place: China | collected 2061 ... | reverse complement strand
GCCTGAGGTGCTTCCGGCGGCGCATCGAATGCTGCGGAGCGAGGATTTCTTCGCCGCAGTGCGGTTCGGTGCGCGCAGTGGCAGCCGCAGGCTGGTCATTCATTACAGCGCCGGCGAGACCGGGGAAACGACTCCGGCTCTCGTCGGTGTCGTCGTCCCGAAGAAGCAGATCTCGCACGCCGCTCACCGCAACCGGATCAAGCGTCGTGTCCGCGCGCTCATGAGTGCGCGTGTCAGTGGTATCGAGCCGGGCGCTCGGGTTGTCGTTCGCGGTCTCGCCGGGGCCGACGGCGCCACGAGCGCCGAGCTCGGGGATGATCTCGACCGACTGCTCACCCGCAGTCGTGAGGCCGCTCGTCGCGATCGTGAAGAATTGGGGAGTGGTCGCGGGTGAGCAGGAGCGTGATCACCATGATCGGTGCGGTCAACGTGATCCATGATCATGCTGTGCGCGCCGTGATCTGTCCCGTGCGCTTCTACCAGACGAGTATCTCTCCGGCGTTGCCGCGCCGATGCCGTTACTATCCGACGTGCTCCGCCTACGCCGTTGAGGCAGTTCGTGTTCATGGGGTGCTCAAGGGCTTTCTACTGGCAATCTGGCGGCTCGTGCGGTGCAATCCTTTTACCCTCGGCGGTGTCGATCACGTGCCCGATCCGGGTCGGTGGTGCTACGCCTATCCCCATGATATTCCCCGTTTCAAGGTCGATCGGTCCAGCGACTGATCGACGGCGGGAGCAGGCCGGATGTCCCGGTCGGCGGGAGTCGAGCGATCGACGCTCGCCACGCCTTAAAGCAAGGAGTGCAATGGACACGATCCTGTGGCCCCTCAAGGTTGCCGTAGCCTGGGTCATGGTATACATCCACAAGTTCCTCGTGCTCATCGGCATGGGCGATGGGCCGGGCGCCGCCTGGGTTTTGTCGATTATCGGCTTGACGATCTTCGTGCGTATTCTCATCATGCCGTTGTTCGTCAAGCAGATCCGGGCCAGCCGTGGCATGCAGCTCATGCAGCCCGAGCTCCAGGCGCTCCAGGCGAAGTACAAGGGGAAGAAGGATGCCGCTTCCAAGCAGCGCCAGCAGGAGGAGATGATGGCGCTGTACCGCAAGCATGGGACGAATCCCCTGTCCTCGTGCATGCCGATTCTCATCCAGATGCCGATCTTCTTCGCGCTCTTCCGAGTTCTGGCGAATCTTGAGGCTATTGCTGATCATTCCTACCAGGGACGCGATTCGATAGGTCCGCTCACCGCTGAACTGGCTAATCAGGTTCAGCACTCGACGGTGTTCGGGGCGAGTCTGTCCTCGTCCTTCATGAATTCTTCGGATACGACCGTCAAGGTCGTCACGGTCATCATGATCATCGCCATGAGTGCGACTCAGTGGTACACGATGGCGCAACTGAGCATGAAGAATATGCCCGAGTCCTCCAAGAACTCGGACAATCCCATGATGCGCTCCCAGCGCATGATGATGACGATCATGCCCATTTTCTTCGCCTTCACCGGTGTGCAGTTCCAGATCGGTGTGTTGATCTACTGGGTGACGTCGAACCTGTGGACCATGGGACAGCAGTTCTACACCATCAGTCGCATGCCGGCTCCCGGATCAGAGGCGGAGAAGAAGTTCCGCGCTCGTGAGAATGCCAGGCGTGCGCGTAAGGGCATGCCGTCCCTCGAGGAGGAGGAGCGAGCCAAGGCCGAGGCCGAAGGAACGGCTTCGACCGGCGGTCAACGCGTGCAACCGGTGCGCAAGAACCGCCAGAAGAAGAGTTCCGAACGTTCATCGTCGACTGCGGGGGAAGGGAGCGAGACTGCTGCCGATAAGGGCGACGATGATGTCGCGACGTCCGCTGGGGGTTCCTCATCCCGTAGGCCTGGAGGGCTGACGGATGAAGAGATCGCACGACGTCGCTACGAGAAGCGTGCACGTGAGCGCAAGCGCGCGGCTGAGCGGCGCAAGGCTCAGAAGAAGAAGCGCCGGAATTGATCTGCAGTTCCGAGACCATTGAGAAGAACGGACTCACCATGAGCGAGAACACCGCCCCGTCCAATGCCGTCGCGCGTCTTGAAGAGGAGGGCGAGGTCGGCGCCGACTACCTCGAGGAACTTCTCGATATCGCCGATCTCGGCGGAGACATCGATATTGACATTGATCACGGTCGGGCGTCCATTGCGGTTGTCGCCTCGGAAGAAGGGGATGCGCGCGAGCTGGCCGATCTCGTCGGACGTGATGGAGAAGTGCTCGAAGCCGTTCAAGAACTGACTCGTCTGGCGGTGCAGACGCGTACCGGCAATCGGTCTCGTCTCATGCTCGACATCAATGGCTACCGTGCCGCACGTCGCGTCGAATTGACGAAGATCGCGCAGGAGGCCGTGAGACGTGTCCGGGCCGCCGGAGAGCCTGTGTCGTTGAAGCCCATGAACCCTTTCGAGCGCAAAGTGTGCCATGATGTGGTGGCCGCTGCGGGATTGGTCTCCGAGTCCGAGGGAGCCGAACCGCATCGTCATGTTGTGGTGATGCTTGCTGGAGAGGATGCCGAGGAGTCCGGCACGTCCGTCGCCGAGGAGGCGGGTTCGCCATCGGACGGCGGTTCTAACGCCTTTGAACGGAACTGAACGTGATTCGGGATGTCGAGGGCGATGCCCGATCGGCGCAGGATGCCGATGGCTCGGTTGAGGTGGAACGACCCACCGACGAGGCCCGCGAGCTCTTCGGGATCGCCTTCGCGGGCGCGGAGCGTTTCGCCGAGATGCTCGCTGTCGAGGGCGAGTTGCGTGGGCTGGTCGGGCCACGGGAGTTGCCTCGACTGTGGACTCGGCACATTGTGAACTCCGCTGCCGTGGTCCCGTTCCTGCCGGCTCGTGGAACGGTGGCCGACGTTGGTTCAGGTGCGGGATTTCCAGGGATTGTGGTCGCACTTTTGCGGCCGGATCTAGAGGTTGCGCTTATCGAAATCATGGAAAGGCGTATGGATTGGCTCGGCGACGTCGTTAGCGAGCTCGACCTGGACAATGTCACCCTGCAAAGGGCTCGAGCCGAGGACGTCAAGGAGCGTTTCGATGCCGTTACCGCCCGTGCCGTTGCAAATTTGACCAAATTGGTGCGACTTACGGCGCCGCTTCTTCGCCAGGGAGGAAGTCTGCTGGCGCTCAAGGGTGCCAAGGCCGAGGCCGAGGTCGAAGCTGCGAGACATGTCGTGAGGAAGGCCGGACTCAAGCCCGCGGTCATTCACGAGGTCGTGACGCCGGGAGAGGAGCTCACCAAGGTTGTTCAGGTGCGTCGTCCCCGGCGTTAAGGCGCATCCCGGGTGTAGCGGTTTGTGCTCACGAGAAGCCACCGGTCCGGTACCACGACATGGGGGAACGACCTTCACGCGTCTCATTGAGCATGGTGCATACGGCGGGGCTGGTCGTCGACGTCGCTGGGCTCACGTAGACTGAAGTACCCGGCCCGTGGAGGCGGTCGGGGACGTCGTCCGAGGAGAATGTTTTGTCGGGATCGTCTATCTTCGAGCAGCTGCGTGCCGACCATTCGGCGCTGGAGGAGTTCGCTGGAGTGCGCTTCCCGCATCCGGATCAGACCCGCATCATCGCCGTCGCCAATCAGAAGGGCGGGGTCGGTAAGACGTCGACGACGGTCAATGTCGCGGCTGCGCTCGCGGAGGCCGGGCTTCATGTGCTTGTCATCGATGCTGATTCTCAGGGCAATGCCTCGACGGCGCTCGGCGTGGCGCATGACGATGAGCAGGTCTCCATCTATGACGTGCTCGTTGACGGGACACGGATCGAGGAGGTGGTCGTGTCGACGCACTTCTCGGAGACTTTGCTGTGCATGCCGGCGACGATTGACGTGGCGGCGATCGAGATCGAACTCATCAGCACATCAGAGCGCGAGTCTCGTTTGCATCATGCGCTGCAGGAGTACTTGAGGAGCCGGGAGGCCGCAGAGCTTCCCCGTTTGGACTATGTTCTCATCGACTGCCCGCCGAGTCTGGGCCTGATGACGATCAATGCCTTTGTCGCGGCCGGTGAGGTTCTTATTCCTATGCAAGCTGAGTATTACGCCCTGGAAGGCCTGGCTTTGCTCACGCGCTCGGTGGAGCGCATCGCCAGGATCCACAACCCGGCGTTGGCGGTGTCCATGATCGCGTTGACCATGTTCGACAGGCGCACGACTTTGGCTCGCGATGTCGAGGAGGAGGTTCGGACATACTTCCCCCATGCAACGCTTCATACGCGTATCCCGCGGTCGGTACGGGTAGCAGAGGCTCCATCTTTCGGTGCACCTGTGGTCTTCTGGGATCCGCGGTGCTCAGGTGCAGTGGCTTACAAGCAGTTGGCGCAGGAGATCGCCCAGCGTGGAGTGGCCGGTTGGGAGGACTCATTGGTGGTTCGCAGCGATGACGTGGACGACGTCGATGATACGGACGACGCAGATGACGCACAGGAGGCGTGACGATGGCGCAGAAGAGGCGCGGGCTTGGACGGGGACTTCAGGCGCTCATTCCTGAGACGCAGACGGAGACCCCGTCGGCGCGCCCGACGGACGTCTTCTTTCCCGAGTCGCAGGAGCCCTCCGAGAAGAACGTCGACTCGCTCGAAGGCAGTGGGACGGACAGGTCATTGCCGGACCAGGATGACAGCACACAACGTGGCTCGGACGACATCGCAGCGACATTGCTGGCGCCGTCGAAGCGGGCGAGAAGGTCGACGGCGAAGGGTTCTGCGCGGCGACATGCGACGGAGCGGGACAGCTCGGAGTCTGGCGGCGGTGCGAAGAAGAAAGCGTCTTCGAGATCGACGCGTACTCGTGCCTCGGAGAGTGTTTCACGTGAAACACCATCGAGGAGGTCGACTGAGGAATCCGGGACTCGCCGGAACGACGCTGCGGCCGCCAGAACGGAGACGCCTTCCGACACCGAGGTGAAGGGAGCGACAGAGACTGTGAAGTCTGACGAGGCGGTTCCGAAGGTCGACGGTGCTGAGGAAGCGTCGCTCGTTCCGGTTCCGGGAGCAACCTTTGCGGACCTGCCTGTGGACGTGATCGCCGCCAACCCGCACCAGCCTCGGCAGGTCTTCGATGAGGAGGACATCACCGAGCTCGCCGCCTCGATCAAGGAGGTTGGCCTGCTGCAGCCGATCGTCGTGCGCCGGCGCGATCGTGAGGATGGCAGTGACGCCGACTATGAGCTGATCATGGGTGAGCGGCGCTTGCGAGCCGCCAAGGAGGCAGGACTCGAGACGATTCCTGCTGTTGTTCGTTATGCTGCGGATGACGAGTTGCTCAGGGACGCCCTTCTGGAGAACCTGCACCGCGTTCAGCTCAATCCACTGGAGGAGGCGGCTGCTTATCAGCAGCTGCTCGAAGACTTCAACTGCACACATGCGGAGCTTTCTCAGCGGATCGCGCGTTCGCGGTCGCAGATCTCGAATACGCTGCGCTTGATGAAGCTGCCGCCTCTTGTGCAGCGCAGGCTCGCGGCGGGAGTGATGTCGGCCGGGCACGCTCGGGCACTTCTCGGTCTTCCCGATGCGGCTGCTATGGAGCGCATCGCTCAGCGCATCGTGGCGGAGGGACTGTCGGTCCGAGCAACGGAGGAGCTTGTGGCGTTGCATGATGAGCCCGACTCACGACGCTCCAAGCCACTCCGAAACCGGTCGGCTACTCTTCCGGCGTTGTCAACGCGACTTTCGGATGCATTTGACACACGGGTCAAGGTGACGAGGGGGGCCAAGAAGGGGCGAATCACGATCGAGTTCGCAGGTGATGACGATCTGGCACGTATCGTGACTGCTCTCGCTCCTGGAACTTCTTTGGAAGAGGACTGACATCTCGCGATTGAGCGGCGCGACTGTTGGTGAGATTCGTGATGACTCCGCGCCACTGGGGTTCGTCATGTGCGCCCGAGGAATGAGGTTCTTCCGCTCATGCTGACGGATGCGTCTGGTGGACGTCTGAGACGCAAGCGACCTGATGCTTGTCATCGGGCGGTCCTAGTGAAGGTTCGACTCTGGTGCCGATGCTTGACGATGAACAACCGGAGAGTGAGTTTCCGGTGGCGGATGCCGGTCTGTTGGTCTGCGTCGACAACGAATGGAGACGTTCCGCGATGAGACGCACGGCGAACTGCAACCGCACGGACGCATGGACAATGACGTCGCATGTCGAACGATGTTCTTTCGCCTTGGGGCGCAAACGACTCTCGTGGCCGATTCAAGGTCTCGGGAGGATCTGTGATCCATTGCGACTGACCCATGAGGGCTGGTGATGGTGTGGGATGTGATGACTCGATGGAGAAGCCATGTGGCCCGTAGAGGCACTGACTCGTTCACTTCGCCCGGATCAGCGATCCGCACAGAGGGCGTTGGCTCATATCGATGACGGAGGTCGTGGTCGTCTGACATGCGTGTGGACTGATCCTCCCATCACGGAATGCATTCGTTCGAGGCGAGTGTCTTACCGAGATTCGGTGCCCATCATGGCATCACGGACGTGGCCATCGGTTTCACGTGAAACACTATGCCGCTGCGCGCCACGCGTGTTCGCTGGATCCACTCCCAGGTACTTCTTCCTTGCGAAAGCGACTGGCCTGGGTGACTGGCTTCACGAGATGCGACTGAGGGTTTGTCATATGTGGTTCCAGGTGGGTGGTGCCGCTGCGATGAGATCGTCTTCGAATCCCTCGGAGCGGTAGATCTTGTTGATGAGGAGAGCCAGCGGTGAGGCTCTCCGAGCGAACGGAGATTCTTGGCAGGATCTCACCTTCGTCTCGATGTGAGGATCGGTCGGGGCCAGGCGATGGGGCGAAGCCCATGCGGTGGCCGTTGCTAGATTCAGGTACGGGTTCCAGAGCCTGCGAGAGTAGAAAGAGTAGAGGCATGATATCCGTGACTGACTCGACTGACCAGGCCAGAACGGTAGGGGCGGGGTGCAGGTGGTTGCATGTGACAGGACGCGGTGACCAGCCGTTCGTCGTCGGCGCGAATGTCTGCGCCGGGGTGAGACAGTGACCAGTTGGCTGCTGGTGCTTTGGCGAGGGGGCGGACACTTGCTTCATCGTGCCTGGCCACTCACAGTGAGAAACGCTCCTGTCCGACAATGCGCAGTGCCATAATGCTGGTGTTGTTCGCTGGTGCGTTCCGGCAGGGTGGGTATCGCCATCAGGGTGATGATCTCGGTGTAGCGATGGGTGACGGGGGCGATGGGCGTCTGTAATCGCGGTTGCGGAGCCTTGCGACGGCTCGTCGGCGAGCCGCCAGTCGTGATCCGGGATGTGCTGATGGGGAGGTGGCAGGTCCGGTCCACCTTTCTCAGGCTCCCGGTGCATGAGCAGGGACATTACGCACCGGTTCTGCGATGCTCTGCTTCTTTCGGTCCAGTGGTCGCGCCGATACTGCATTGAGGAAGGTGGAGAATATGGAGAGGGGCAACGTGGGGGCAATCCTGCGCCGCGCTGCGGGCGACTGCTTCGACCGGAGGCATCCGAGTCTGTTTCGCTGGCCTCTAGCCCATCCCGACAGGACAAATTCGCGTCGATCAGAGATGTGCACTGGTGAATGACGTTGTTGCGGTTTCAGAGTTCTACGAACGTTGGATCAGAGGATCTTCGCATGGTCGATCCGGTTTCCTTGAGGAGTCAACTTGTTGACTCATGGAACATGGATGGTCGTTTCGACACTACCACGATCTCACAGTACTGAAGTGATGTCGTTACGGCACTCGTGTGTTGCATTCGTTCCTGAACCGGTCTACGCGTCACATGTGTTGTATGTGAGTATCCAGGTCAAAGGGGGAAGTGCTTCGAATGGCGGATGAGTAGGCGGTTGGCGGGCTCACGAGTCTTGTGCAGGTGGCGAAGGAGAGCTCTTCCTCATTGACTGCGGTTGACGAAGTGCATGAGTCTCGTCGTCGAGTCCTTCGGGGTGTCATGGACATCATCTTTCCGGGATCGGTCTGCTCGAACCTGGTTGGCCTAGGCACTCTTGTCCATGAATTACGCAGTCACGACCGTCCTGAGTCGCTGTTTCACGTGAAACATTAGCACAGCGAACTGGGTCTCCGTTCCGTTGTGGCAACGGAGTGTGGGGGGAGCTTGTCTTGTAAATGCCGGCCGCTGAACGAAGGAGTGAATGGAACTCACGCATGCTGATGGCTCAGTTGAGGGATGACGGTCCTCTCGAGGCCGTATGCCAGTTCGTTCCTGGGACACGTAAAGGGCAGAAGACGTGTAGCGCTCCGCATGTCGCTGTCAGCCGGTGACGATTGGGGCGTGCCCCTGGCCAGAGGTTGTGCCAGTACTGCAGTCGTCAGCGATGAGTGGGAACTCCTTTTCGAACTCAAAAGGAATCGGATGTCAAGAAGGCGCTACGGGTCTTTGCCGATCACGTCGGGGTATGTCCACGGCAGTTCAGGAGCGCTGTTCGCCTCCAGAGCGCCGCGTTCGGTTCCGGTGGTGCGGCATCTGCGAATCGCATTGGAATGTCGCAGGGTCTGTCTGCGGAGACTTGCACATAGCAGCCAATGAGCCGGGCCTCATCGACGGTTTCACGTGAAACCTAGACCGATTAATATGCGTGTGTGAGTGCTGGAAGGACGGTTACTCGCAGTCGGGGTACTTTCCCGGAAGATGTCTACAGGAAGAGTTCCACGGGGCGCGGTCGCGGTCCTAGAAGATTGATATCGCCGATTCGTACTCTCTACCCTGCGTTCCCGGGAGATTCATATAGGTGACTGACGCTCGGAGGATCTTGACGCAACGAGCGCGATGAGCACCATCTACATGTAGAAGTCCTGATGGTCATTGATACGTGGAAGTCGCTCATGACGACCTACTGCCGCTCACAGTGCTATGTGAGCGGATAGAGCCCCGCGCGATGGCGAGAACTGCTTGCCGAATCGTTCTCGGGAGGATCAATGAGTTCCTTCTACTACGTGGCTGCGTCGATGCGAGTCCGGCAGAGGAGTCCATATCCAGTCGTGCAAGACAGGAGAGGGGCCCCTTGAGAGACAGAGCCGGTTGCACGTCATGTCATGCTGTAGGTGCGGCCTTCTCTCAGTGACCCGGCCGTCTGTCGATGAAGCCATACCATGTGCTGGACCGAGTGATGCGACGATATGCTGAGGTCCAACAGGCACAGACGCGGGGCATGTGCGGTCCGCTCGACGCCGCTGGCGGTCTTCGCCATAGTGGCTTTTTGATCCTCGATCATGGTTTCACGTGAAACAGAGACGGGTTCCTATGGGGCTGGGGTGATGAGGTGGAGTGAATGATGTGAACCGCATTGAAGCGCTTCGCGTGGTAGACATGCCCGGGTCGTACGTACCTTGGGGTTGACCGGTAGAAGGCCGGCTGGCCAAACGACCTGCGACGGGACGGTCGACCGTTGCTCCGGATGAGCATAACGACCGATGGGGTTACGTGAGTCAGGGCGCTGTTGAGAGTCAGCATCAGAGATATCGGGAACGGTGGGAACGGTGCAACGCGGTCCGAACAGTTGATGACACTGGAGGTGACTGGCTATCCGCCTTCGACGACGGCACATTCCGTTGGCGGGGCTTGCATGTGCCTATGCGCTGCATTCGTGGTGTGCGGGTCGTCGTGAAGGTTTGACGTCGACGTCTGTTGGAGTGCTTGGGGGGAGGCGTAGGCAGGAGCAAGACTCGATCCTAGGCGGCCATGGAGTCACAGGTGCCCCAGAAGTGGTGCTCTGGAACGTGGAGACGAGTGGGACGGTGACGCATCGAGCACGCGATTCGAGGACGAGCGTTTGCGAGCCATGTGAAAATACTTCAGCTTCTCGTAATATCCAACGCTCGTCAGCGACGACCGACCGCCACTTGGCAGTATCGCCTTTCATGACTCCTGGGCGTACAGATCTCGCGCAGGCTTGGACCGCTCTGCGCGGATTGGTGCTGGCCAAGGCGGTGTTTCACGTGGAACATCCTGCTGCGAGGTGTCGAGTTGCAGGATCTCATCACAGGTGGAGACCTCGCCGCTGCAGTGTATGGCATCGAGAAATGCAGAAGGAGACCTGAGAGCCGGGGCGCTCACTATTAAAAGGTCCTACGGTGGACACCGTTCAGGAGAGGAAGACAATGACGTATCCCTGAATGGACGGGTGATTGTCACGTCGCCCTGCGCTCGTTGTGGCAATGTTCAGTCGCATCATGTGCGACAGAGGTCCGGGCACAACGGAAGCACGGCCATCATCATTGACCCCGTCGCGGCACGGTAGCCAGTCAATGAGTCATCGGTGAGTCTGCTAAGTCCGGAGCGCTGTGAGTGCGGGTGGCGATGTTGCTGACGTTGGTCGCTGGCAACAGTGGGGAGAGAATCCGGACGACGCGTGATGGTTGATGGTGACTGGTCATGACATAGATGTCCATGGAGTCTGCTCCACTGCGACCCCTGGAATGCTCAACGGACAACACCCGGACTCGCTTCCTCGCGTGCTGTCACGTGGTGGCACGCGGAGAAAACCTCCTCATGAGCACCGTGCCCGGCGATCAGATCAGCCTTTCCACGAGAGCGACCATAGCGTCCATGAGGGAGAGCGATATGCTCAGCGGGCCGGACGTCCTCGTCGCATAGGTG
>ERZ773005.1741-NODE-1741-length-10606-cov-28.995356_pt1 | contig 10606 bp, 7 predicted proteins | sample MGYA00580666_ERZ773005 | MGnify/ENA primary metagenome ERZ773005 (study PRJEB29015, sample SAMEA2737999) | human oral metagenome | biome: human oral; feature: human-associated habitat; material: dental | place: China | collected 2061 ... | reverse complement strand
GCAAGGCCGCCTATGGTCGCGGTGACATACTCAGAGCCGTCAGACAGCTCAGCGCTGCGAAGGAGCCTGGCGAGGTAGCCGGTTCCGTCGACCACCTCCTTGGCAACTGCTACATGAGGCTCAGCCGCTTCTCTGACGCGGCGCGCTGTTATGCTGACGCGCTCCACGATGCCTCCTATGGCCACTTTGGTGCGCTCGCCTGCAACAGGGGTCGCGCCCTCTTGGCCGCCGGCCGCCCCAAGGAGGCCATCGCGGCGCTTTCCATGGCCGTTAGCGATCACGAGTACCTGACTCCATACAAGGCCTACACCGCCCTCGGCAACGCGTACAAGCGCATGGGCAACGTCCGCGAGGCGGGCGTGGCATTTAGGAACGCAGCCATCGACGAGGGCAACCCTGACCCGTCGAGCTCCCTGTGCGAGCTGGGCCACTGCTTCATGCAGATGGGCCGCGCGGTGGACGCCATCGAGGCCTATCGCACGGCGCTCGACTTCGCGACCCCTCGCGAGAGCCAAGGCGCCATCTACGGGGACTTGGGCCTCGCCTATGTGGCGGCCAACAAGATGTCCGAGGCCGTGGACGCCTTCGATCATGCCACCGAGGGCGGTCACCTGTTGCGCCCCGAGGTGCAGGCTGCCTACGATGCTGCCAAGAAGGCCGTGGCCGCCCTGCAGGGCGGTGGTCCCTCCGAGACCGACGCATTCCTCGCGGCTGCGGGATATGGCGCTGGCATTGACCCGCTCGACCCCACCGGCGCCACCGGCGAGGTCATACCGTCTCCCGAGGACACGGGCTTCTTCTCGGTGACCGAGGAGGAGATCGTCGCCAACGCCAAGAAAGATCGCAAGATTCGCCGCAAGCACAAGCGCCGCGGTCTCAAGGTCTTCTTGGTCCTTGTCCTGCTGCTCGTCCTTGCCGCAGGGGCCGCCGGCTTCCTGTACTACAAGGGCTATGGTTGGCCCACCCAAGCCTCCGTCGTCGAGAAGCTCTTCAAGGACAACGCATCTGGCGAGGACGTGGCACCCCTCTTTGCCTCAAGCGTCTCAAGCGCCGAGAGGGCCCAGATGAAGTCGACCCTTCCCGTCTCGCTGAACAACGTGACGATTGACAACGTCGATCGATCGATGAGCTCGACGACGGTCATCGCGACAGTCAAGCTCTCGTCCGGGGGCGAGCAGAGATACCAGCTTACGCTCACGCGTGACGGCATAGGATGGCAGATAAGCTCGGTCGACTACGTCTTTGACTCCCAAGACGAGGGCTCAACGGCCATTGACACGGGTGCCTCGTCAGGCTCCACGGGATCGAGTGACTCCTCGAGCTCCACGGGATCGAGTGACTCCTCGAGCTCCACAGACTCTGGCGCAACTACGGGTACCATCTCAACAACGGACAATGGGACCTCGGGCGAATAGAACCTTGACGGGTCCCAGGCTCGCTCATGCGATTGGAAACAGCCATAATGTCGATTTTCGACTCGTTCTTTGGTGAATACGACGGAGACCTAGCCATCGACTTGGGTACTGCAAATACCCTTGTCGCCGCGCGGGGTCAGGGTATCGTGCTTAACGAGCCTTCCGTCGTCGCGATCGACCAAAGCGCAGATCGTGTCTTGGCTGTGGGCGCGGATGCCAAGCGCATGATAGGAAGGACCCCCGGCTCCATCATTGCCGAGCGCCCCCTCAAGGACGGCGTCATCGCGGACTTCGACGTCACCGAGGTCATGTTGCGCTACTTCATCGAGAAGGCGCGTGGCACGCGTCGCTACCCCTGGTCACCGAGGCCGCGCGTCGTTGTGTGCGTTCCCTCCGGCGTGACCTCGGTCGAGAAGCGCGCCGTCTTCGAGGCGACGATATCTGCAGGCGCCCGCCAGGCCTACCTCATCGAGGAGCCCATGGCGGCCGCCATCGGGGCCGACCTGCCGATCGAGGACCCGACCGGCTCCATGGTCGTGGACATCGGTGGCGGCACGACTGAGGTCGCCGTCATCGCCATGGGTGGCATCGTCGTCTCGCAGTCCATCAGGACGGCGGGAGACGAGTTCGACCAGACGATACTCGAGCATGTTCGTGACGCCTACAACCTCTCCATCGGTGAGAGGACCGCAGAGGACATCAAGATAAAGGTCGGGTCAGCCGCACCCTTGGTAGAGGAGCTCGACGTCGAGGTCAACGGCCGAGACGTCCTGTCTGGCATGCCCAAGTCGGTGCGCATAGAGTCCGAGGAGATCCGTCGTGCGCTCGACAAGCCACTCGACGAGGTGACGAAGGCCGTCAAGGACGCCCTCGACGTCACACCGCCTGACCTCGCAAGCGACCTCATGTACTACGGCGTCCTGCTCACAGGTGGGGGTGGCCTGCTGAGGGGTCTTGACCAACGACTGCGTGACGAGACGGGCGTGCCCGTCAACGTGAGCCCCACCGCACTGGAAAACGTCGTCAACGGCTGCGCCAAGGTACTCGAGGCCAACGCGCTCACGGGCGGCTTCGTGCAGAGCGCCAGTCAGTAGGGGTAGCATGGCGCGCTTAGCTGGCGTGGACCAACCCACGCCTGGACTACGCAAGAGCGATTCGGATTCTGGTGCCAAGCTCTTCGTCTTTCTTGTGGTGCTCTCCCTCGTCATGTTCACGATGAGCGCCCGCGAGAGTGGCTCCGGCTTCTTTACGACGATGCGCGGTGGCTTCATGACCGTCACGACGCCCCTTCGCATCGTTGGCTCGGCTCTCACGACGCCCTTCCAGGCCCTGGGGAACGTATTCTCCAACCTCACGGCAACCCAGGAGACGCTCTCGGAGCTTCGGGAGGAGAACGAGCGGCTCTCGGCCAAGAACGCAGAGCTTCAGGAGGAGGCCCAGGCCGCAAAGAGGCTTCAGGACCTCCTGGGGCTCCAGAGCAGCTATAGCCTGCAGTCGACGGCGGCTCGCATCATCTCCACCTCGACCGACTCGTGGAGCAGGGTGGTCGTCATCGACAGGGGCAGCTCCTCAGGCCTCGCGATCGGCATGCCGGTGGCCAACTCGAGCGGTGCCATCGGTCAGATCATCGAGTGTGGAGCCACCTCTGCCACCGTGAGGCTCATCGCAGACGAGAACTCGTCCGTCTCGGCACTGGTGCAGTCGAGTCGTGCCCAAGGCGTGCTCACGGGCTCCGCAGGCGGCACGCTCCACCTCACGCTCATCGCCATCGACCAGTCGGTGTCGGTGGGAGACAGCGTCGTGACGAGCGGGCTTGGCGGCGTCTATCCCAAGGGGCTACCTTTGGGAAGGGTGCTCTCCGTCAACAAGAACGATGGTGACCTCTACTACTCCATAGTCGTCGAGCCGCCCTCCTCGGCTGAGAGCTTCGAGGAGGTGCTCGTCATCACCTCGCTCACGGAGAACCAGAAGGCGAGCTCAGAGGACATCGCGAAGGCGGACGATCAGGACAGCTCGCTGACGAGCAATGCGGGCGAGACGACGTCCATGCCGCGCGACTCAGAATCGTCTGGAACGTCGGGCGTGGCGGATGGCTCGTCGGCCTCCGATTCGCAGGGCACTCGCTAGCCATCCGACGGGAGGCGTCCATGCAGGTAAACAATACCCACAAACACAGGCGCGACAGCGCGGCCCTCGCCGGCGTGTGCCTTGTCCTCCAAGTTGCCGTCGCCCCCTATCTCGCCGTAGGCAACGGTCACATCAACTTCGCCCTCATTTTCTGTGCCATCGTCGCCCTGACGGTGGGAGGCAGCTGGGGCGTGCTCTGTGGCTTTTTCTCGGGCCTCGTCTTTGACCTCAGCACGACCGGCCCGATCGGCCTCATGGCCTTCCTCCTCACCAGCGCGGCCTTCATCATGGGCATGGAGTCCAGAAATCGCCTTCAGGATGACTCCTCCGCCGCCATGATCCTCTTCTTCATGACCTGCCTCGTCTTGAGCGTCTCCTACAACCTGGCGATGTTTCTGGTGGGTGAGGCCCACTCCGTGATCGACATGCTCTTCTTGAGGAGCCTCCCCAGCTTCATCTTGACCTCCGTCGCCTTCCTGCCCTTTGCCTGGCAATTTTCCAAGGGCTCGCCTCATACGCTGAGCATGGACGTGTCCGCCAAAAAGCGCGCTGGAAAGTACAGAGCGAAAAACCCTTAGGTGAGCAATCATGAACCCCGTGATCATCATCATCGCAGTCCTGGCAGTCATCCTGGTCTGCCTCATCGTCGCCTTCATCCTCCTGGGCAGGGGCGACAGCCGTTTCACCTTTGACATAGGCGGCAGCGTCCCCACGGCGGCAGGTGGGGTGGATAGCTCCACCGAGACGGGGTTCAAGAACAGACTCCTTGGTCTCAAGGTCTTCGCGGGAACCATCATCGGGGGGCTTCTCGCCAGGCTATGGAGCATGCAGCTCGTCTCCGTCAACGACTACAGCGCCAAGGCCGAGAGCAACAGGACGCGAACCATCCTGGTCTTCGCGCCCCGTGGTCGCATTCTCGACCGCAATGGGAACGAACTGGTCACCAACCGCCCGAGTCTCTGCGTCGTCGCGAAGTCCGACGTCGCCGCCAACCCCATCGAGGTCAAGCTTTTGGCCAACCTGCTCGGCATGCCGTCCATGGCCGTCAAGCACAAGATAGAGAACGCCAGCGAGGGGGCCCAGAGCCTGAGGACGGTGGCCGAGGACGTGTCGAGGCGCGTCGTCGCCTACATCGACGAGCACACCTACCTCTTTGACGGGGTCCAGATCGCCCAGCGGACCCAGCGACTCTACCCTAACGGGAACCTCGCCGCGCACGTCTTGGGCTACACCGGTCCGATCACCACCGACCAGGTAAAGGACATGGACGAGGCGTCCGGAGGCTCCATACGCTATGAGCTTGGCGACATCGTCGGACAGTCGGGCATCGAGCGCCAGTACGAGAGCATCCTGCAGGGCATCAAGGGCGAGCAGGTCGTCTACGTCAACGCCAACGGCGACGTGCTCTCCACATCGAGCTCGGTTGAGTCTCGGGGCGGCTCCGACATCATGCTCACCCTCGACAAGTCCATCCAGAGGGTGGCGGAGGAGTCCCTTGCGAGCAACATCCAGAAGCTGTACAAGCTCGGTCGCACCGACTGCCACGGTGGTGCCGCGATCGTGATCGACGTGACCAACGGTGAGGTGCTTGCTATGGCAAGCCACCCCACCTACTCGCCCAACGTCTTCGTCGGGGGCATCTCGAACGACGACTGGGACACGCTCTCGTCCGAAAGCTCCCACAATCCCCTCCTCAACAGGGCCATCGCAGGGCTGTATCCCTCGGCCTCGACGATAAAGCCGCTCACGACCTTCGCGGCACTCAACTTTGGCATTGCGACCACGGACTCAAGCTACTATTGCTCGGGCTACTGGACGGGCTTTGGCAGGGCGTCGGGTCAGTACTGCTGGAAGAAGACGGGTCATGGTGGCATAGGTCTGCAGGGGGGCATCACCTATTCCTGTGACGTGGTCTTCTACGAGATCGGCAAGGGCTTCTTCTACTCGGATCATCCCGATGGCATGCAGGAGACGTTCAGGAAATGGGGGCTTGGCACCAAGGAGGGTATCGACTTGCCCGGTGAGGCCGCAGGACGGGTGCCTGACGCGCAGTGGAAGGCAAGCTACTATGCGAGCTCGAGCGAGGACGACAGGGCCTGGAAGGGCGGGGACTACACCAACCTCGCCATCGGGCAGGGCGACCTCTTGGTGACGCCACTCCAGATGTGCTGCGTCTATGCGGGCATCTCCACCAAGGGCAGCATCTGGAAGCCGCATCTGCTAAAATCCGTTGACGCCGCAGTGGGGTCAGGGTCAGTCATCGATCACAAGGACATGCTCACGTACCAGGTCGAGGAGAAGCCAGCGTACCTCGACTTGGTTCACGCGGGCCTCAAGGGCGTCATCTACGAGGAGTCAGAGGCGCAGACATCCCACTTCGTCACGCTTCCCGTGACGGTGGCCGGCAAGACCGGCTCGGCCCAGACGCCCAAGAGCCAGCCCGATGGCTGGTTCATCGCCTATGCGCCTTACAATGACCCCAAGTATGTGGTCGCGGCGACCATCGAGTATGGAGGCTACGGTGCGGAGGGAGCCATGTATGTCGTGCGCGACATCCTCGGGGAGATCTATGGCAGCCCCGATACCTCGACCGCACAGGACACGAGCGCGGTGAGGTAGGGTCATGGCGCAGTCGCAGAACAACATGGGTGCGGCCCTCGGCTCGATCATGAGGGGGGTGGGCGGCGCCATCGGGCAGGCCATGAGCAAGAACCTGCGCAGCCCCCGCGCAAGTGCGAGCGCGCGGAGCCGGTCGAACTTCTACCGCCCGCAGCTCCTGTCCGCCCTCGCGCTGGTGGGTTTTGGGGCCCTTGTCATCTGGACGGCATCGCTCTCGATTCCAGAGGCCTCGTTTTTCCGCCAGTGCCTGGGCATCGCGCTCGGTCTCGTCGCCGCCCTCGTCGTGTGGCGCTACGACTACCGTGTGCTCGCCAACGCGACACGGGCGTTGCTCATCGCCGACGTCATCCTCATGCTCCTGCCACTCGTGCCGGGCCTGAGTCATACGGCCAAGGGCGCGACGGGTTGGGTCAAGGTGCCGTTCACGACATTCACCTTCCAACCCTCCGAGTTCGCCAAGCTCGTCACCATCTACCTCATGGCGGCCCTGGGGGCGGAGTATAACGGACGCATCGAGGCCCTCAAGGACTACCTGAAGCTCTGCGGCATACTCGTCATCCCGTTTCTGCTCATCCTGCTCCAACCGGACCTGGGGACGGGACTCATCGTGCTCGTGACGGGGGCCTCCATCATCATCTGCTCCGGTGCCAAGAGGAGGTGGGTTGTCGTGACGATCGCGTGCATCGTCCTCTTCGCGACCGTCGTCGTCGTGACGTCCATGACACCTGGCCTACCTCACCTGCTCAAACCCTATCAGCTCAACCGACTCATCGTGTTCGTTGATTCCTCGGTCGACCCGTCGGGCAATGGCTACAACCTCCAGCAGGCGAAGATCGCCGTGGGGTCGGGGGGATTCCTTGGCAAGGGCATCGGCAACGCCAGCCAGGCGGGAAGCGGCTTTTTGCCCGAGGCACACACGGACTTCGTCTTTGCGTTTCTCGCCGAGGAGTTTGGGTTTGTCGGCTCGGTGCTGCTCTTGGGTCTCTTCACCATCCTCATCTTCTCGACCATCGCGCTCGCACAGCGGGTGGACGCCCCCTTCGGTAAGCTCGTGCTCGTCGGCGTCGCCACGATGTGGTCTTTTCAACTTCTGCAGAACGTGGGAATGTGCATCGGCATCATGCCCATCACCGGCATTCCGCTTCCCTTCGTAAGCTATGGTTCCTCCTCCATGCTGACTCAGCTCATGGCGGTTGGGATGGTGCAGTCCGTGTGGCACCACATCCCGAAGACCGCCTAGCAATGGGTCCTGGCGTGCGCAAACACCCACAAGGAGATCAGATGACTCGAAAACCGACGTTTTTCAGCTTCGACCTCGCAGAGACCCTCAATGCCGGCAGGCAGGCCGAGATGAGGCGAACCCAGAGCCTGTGTGTGACGATCTTCGTGTCTGCGCAGGCCGACACCGCTCTCGTTATGGCTGTCAAGAACGCCTTCGTGCCAGAGCTCACGAGCTCGACGGTCGTCGTGCGCCCGCTCGAGCCGGGGTCGATGCCGCCTGTGGACTCTGACCTTTGCGTCGTGGTGCCCGATGACGGGGGGGAGCTTGCGCTGCGTTGTGCCCGCTCCTCTGCTGACGTCGGTGTTCCCTGCCGCGTGATTGTGGAGACAAGCCTCGAGGTCCACGACCTTGGGCCTGACGGGGCGAACGGCCTCGCGGGCTACATCGTCGCCTCTGACCCCCAGGCAGCACTTACGGAGTTTGCGGACTGGGTGATACGGGCCTGTCCCGACACAGGTCTTGCGCTTGCCGCCAACTTTTCGTTCTTGCGTCCCGCCAAGATATCGGAGATCATAAGACGCTACTCCAAGGAGAACGCGCTCATCGGTGCCATATCGCTCATTCCCGGAGCGGATCTGCCCATCATGACCGTGAACCAGTTCAGGATGGCGTTCGAGATCGCCGCCGCCTGTGGTGTGCGACTCAGGGTCAGGCGCATCGCGGACCTCGCGGGCATTCTCGGTGCCGGCTTTGCCTATCGTTCCCTCGCCCGATCACTCGTCAGCGCCATCCCAATCGTTGGCTGGGCCATCAAAGGTGGTGTCGGTTATCTGGGAACCCAGACGACCGGTCGCGCCCTGGCACTGCGCTACTGTGGGAGCGCGGGTGCAAACAGCCAGCCCTGAACGGGTGATCTTGTACGTCTAGCGGGGCACACGGATTAAATCGGACTGACCAGTCGCAGAGTTATCCTAAGCTGCGAAAGAGTGACCTATGGCGGCGAACGCACGGGGTAGCGCCACCCACACTGCCACTCGACGTCGAGCGCACCAAGACGGTACGCTCAGGCCCGAGTGGCAGTGCCCTCCACACGGAACTGCACGCTCAGGCCCGAGTGGCAGTGCCCCTCACACTGCCACTCGACGTCGAGCGTACCGAAACGGTACGTCTAGGCCCGAGTGGCAGTGCCGACCACGCGGGGCTGCGCGCTCAGGGCCGAGTGGCAGCGCCGCCCACACTGCCACTCGACGTCGAGCGTACGGGCTGCACGCCCTCACACTGCCACTCGACGTCGAGCGTACCGAAACGGTGCGTTCAGGCCCGAGTGGCAGTGCCGACCACGCGGGGCTGCACGCTCAGGCCCGAGTGGCAGTGCCGCCCACACTGCCACTCGACGTCAAACGTACCGAAACGGTACGCCCAGGGCCGAGTGGTAGTGCCAACCACATGGAACTGCACGCTCAGGGCCGAGTGGCAGCGCCGCCCACACTGCCACTCGACGTCGAGCGTACGGGCTGCACGCCCTCACACTGCCACTCGACGTCGAACGTACCGAAGATGTCGCGCTGGCTCCCGATGACCTCGCGTACGCGAAGGCGGTGGCCCTCCCGCGCGCGGTGCCCGGTCACCCCCGCCTCGCGGGGCCCATGACCTCATCGGGGAATGTGCCTCTGTAGGGGCATTCTCAGGTCCCTTGGAGCTGCTCTCTTGCGCCTGTGTGTGGGCATATATGGAGCACTTGTCGGCGCACGTGTTCAGTCGGGAGCAGATGTGGAGAGAGCCGTTCTCTCTTGGGTGAGCGGCGGCAGGCGGAGGCTTCTTGCGTCTGGCGTAGCGCATGATGTGTCCAGGTACGCGGTAGTACGGGTGTGGAAGTAGCACGCAGCTGTGGCAATAGGGAGGAGCGCGACATGTTCTGTGCCAACTGCGGGACTCGTCTAGAGGACGAATATAGATATGCTGGCACTGACTCGGTCAGTACTCGGATCGTCTCTATCGACATGGGTAGTCCGAAACAAAACGGTTCAGTCCCAAAACCCGTGGGATAGTCCCTACACCGCTATCGCCTCCCGCTCAGGCAAGAAGCGCCTGCTTGCGCCGATTTCGTAGCACTAAATCGATTTCAAGTTCTCTGGCATCTCCCCCTATCGGGGATCCGTCAATTTAGAGAGACATAGTCAATGACGATTTGGACCCCTATTACCCAATATCGATTTTTTTCAATGTTGGGAAATAAGTGGGATAGTATCGTCGATGCTGCAGGGGGTGTAGGATGAGGCTCATCGAGAGAACACGCTATCTGGAAACGCTCGTCGACGTGATGGGCACGCCCGATATCAAGGTGATCACCGGGATAAGGCGAAGCGGCAAGTCCAAGCTTCTCGAAGCGCTGCGTGATTACATATTGGCAAACGTCGCAGACGCGAACGTCATCCACGTCAACTACAACCTCGACGACTTCGAGGGGATCGCCGAATACCATGCTCTCCTCAACTACGTGAAGGACAGGTATCAGCCCGAGGCCGTAAACTTTCTCCTGATCGACGAGGTTCAGATGTGCGAAGGGTTCGAGCGTGCCATCAACAGTCTCCACGCCTCGGAGCGCTACGACATCTTCATCACCGGCTCCAACGCGTTTCTGCTGTCGAGCGATCTTGCGACGTTGTTCACGGGCCGTACGTTCGAGCTTGAGGTGTTCCCATTCTCGTTCTCCGAATTCTGTGAGTACTACGGGCGGACGGACGTCGACGACGCGTTCGATGACTATGCGCTCCAAGGCGGCATGTCCGGCTCATACCTTTACAAGAACCCCGTGCAACGCTTCAAGTACATCGCGGACGTGTTTCGTACCCTCGTCATGCGCGACATCGTGCAGAGGCATAACGTTCGTAACAAGGCGATGTTGGACAAGATAGGCGACTTCATGTTGGACAACGTTTCCAACATCACGTCGGCAAGGAGTGTCGCGAATGCTCTTGGGAGCGGCGGCTCCGTCCCCAACCACAAGACCGTCGGCGCCTATATTGGCTACCTGTGCGACGCGTTTGCCCTCTATCGGATCAGGCGCTACGACATCCGTGGGAAGAAGTACCTCGCATCTGGCGAGAAGTACTACCTGGCTGATCATTCCTTCAAATACGCGCTGCTGGGCACGAGGGACATGGATTGGGGAAGGACCTACGAGCACATCGTGGCCATTGAGTTGCTCAGGCGCGGCTATGAG
>ERZ773005.1739-NODE-1739-length-10616-cov-6.956538_pt1 | contig 10616 bp, 10 predicted proteins | sample MGYA00580666_ERZ773005 | MGnify/ENA primary metagenome ERZ773005 (study PRJEB29015, sample SAMEA2737999) | human oral metagenome | biome: human oral; feature: human-associated habitat; material: dental | place: China | collected 2061 ... | reverse complement strand
TACCATAGATGCGTTCTTTTGGACGCCAGCGGTAGCCATAAATCCGTCCGCGAGTCTTCAGTTCTTCTAAGAATTCTGGAATTACTTCCTCATGGAATCTCTTTGGAATATAGCGAAGGGCATTTTTTAAAGCAATTTCGGTTTGAGCTTGAGTCAAACGGAAGCCCCGGTCAGGTGCTCGACGGATGCCTTCTTGGAAAACTGTTTTTTCAGGCAGTACATCGTCTAATTTGACGGTCATTGCTGCTGCAATTTCATTTTCGCTAAAGTATGACATGGAAAATCCTCCTTTTAGTCAAGTGTAAAATATCTTTCTCCTACATTCTATAAGACTCCCGTCCATAAAGAGTCAAGAAAATGACAAAAACAGTAAAAAAAGTGGGACTCCTATCTTTTACAAGCTTTTGACTATAATTTGACGATAGTGTATTATGATGAAAAGCAAATATGTCGGAAAATGAAATGGAGGAACAAGCATGACTGCTGATTTACTATTAACTCACTTTAATCAAGTCTTCTGTCCCAAGGACCTCGGACATCCCCTTTTTGGCGAGGAGATGAAGGAAGCTCAGGTTTTGGAAGACGGCTACATTGCAGTCAAAGACGGTAAAATCCTAGCTGTTGGTAGTGGAGAGCCGGATGCCAGTCTGGTTGGACCAGATACTAAGATTCAGTCTTATGAGGGTAAAATTGCTATACCTGGCTTGATTGACTGTCACACTCACTTGGTCTATGGTGGCAGCCGGGAGCATGAATTTGCTAAGAAATTAGCTGGTGTTCCTTATCTGGAAATTCTTGCCCAAGGCGGCGGTATTCTTAGCACGGTCCGGGCGACACGAGAAGCTTCTTTTGATACTCTCTACGATAAGTCCAAGAGACTGCTGGACTATATGCTACTGCATGGGGTGACAACAGTTGAGGCTAAGAGTGGCTACGGTCTGGACTGGGAAACTGAGAAGCGCCAGCTAGATGTCGTTGGGGCTCTGGATCGTGACCATGATATTGATTTAGTTTCGACCTTTATGGCTGCCCACGCCGTTCCACCAGAATATAAGGGACGCTCTCAGGAATATCTGGAGCTTATCGTCGAGGAAATGCTGCCTCGGGTAAAAGCAGAAAATCTAGCTGAATTCTGTGATATTTTCTGTGAAAAAGGCGTCTTTACAGCTGATGAGTCACGCTACTTGCTTTCTAAGGCAAAGGAAATGGGCTTCAAGCTTCGCATCCATGCGGATGAAATCGAATCGATCGGTGGAGTAGATGTAGCAGCTGAACTGGGAGCAACGAGTGCAGAGCACTTGATGGTAGCGACAGACGAAGGCATTCGCAAGATGGCAGAAGCCAAGGTTATCGGCAATCTCTTACCAGCGACTACTTTCAGCCTGATGGAAGATACCTATGCACCAGCCCGCAAGATGTTGGAAGCTGGCATGGCTATCACTCTAACTACTGACAGCAATCCAGGCTCTTGTCCAACAGCTAACCTACAGTTCGTCATGCAGCTGGGCTGCTTTATGATGCGTCTGACGCCAGTAGAAGTTCTCAACGCTGTAACCATCAATGCGGCCTATTCAGTTAACCGTCAAGATAAGATTGGCAGCTTTGATACTGGCAAGCAGGCTGACATTACCATTCTAGACGCTAAGAATATCGACTATCCACTTTATTTCTTTGCGACTAACCTGACCCATCAGGTTTATAAAGCAGGCAAGTTGGTTGTTGATCAGGGTAGAATCGTCTAATTTTACAAATCAGTCCCATTTCCACTTGATGGCAAAGATTTTCTTAGAAGTTATATTGTTGATTATAAAAAAAGCAGATTTGTGTTCAAGAAAAGGTCGTGGCTTAAACACCACGACCTTTCTGTTTTTTTATGAGATTAGGATATTGAGCTGGTCTCTTTATCTACCCACACACTGCGCGTAAAGACCATGGAGAATAGTGCCAGAGCTACAAAGCCTGCTCCTACATACCAGTAGGGTATGTCCAGTGTCGTGGAGCGCCCAGATAGGTTGACAATTCCACGAAAGAGCATGCCGGCTGTCATAGTGGCTACAGCTGAGTTCCAGAGGTTGAGGCTGAGCCGAGAGAGGTTAGGAATGGTCTTCATAAAGAGCAGGAGGAGGATGCCCCCAACGAGAGGAAGGGCAAAGAGATAGTGCATGTGGATAGATGTTTCCCCGAAGCTGAAGGATTCATAGATTCTGCTGAAAGCAAAGAAGAAAATAGTTAATAGTGCGTAGATAAGGGCTGTTTTTCTAAAACGTTTTTTGCTGGGATTAGTAACCGATGTAGACAATATCACTCACCGACCTTTCTGAGATAGTATTTCCGTTGGTTGTAGGTTTGTTAATGACCTGACCGTTGAAGTACATAGTGGACGATCCGCCACCGTCAAGGTTATAGGCAGTCTTGACTCCATAAGATTTCATGACTTCAGCCAGTTCATAGAGGGAAAGTCCCTGACTTTCTGAAGTGCGTCCGTCTGAAACGATGATGATATAGTGGTTTTCATCAATGATACCGATAGCTGTCCGTGGATTGGAAGCCATAGACTGGCCGACTTCGGACTTGGTATTCACGACAATCTCACCATTTTCTACAAGGGCTGGGCCGAAGGCTAGGAGATTGACCACGCCGTCTTTGACCAGTTGATCAGCAGAGATTTCATTTTCGTAAATGATTTTAAAAGAGCCGTCTTGGTAAATAGCCAAGTCCCCATTGCTGGCGTCTTCTCGGACAGTATCGCGGTAGACGACGCCATTGCGGATGACATAGCCGGTAGAATTGGCACCGTAGTAGTCTCCGTTAACCGCTAGAATAGCCTTGTTATTAGCCGCTGTTTCTGAAGTCTTGGCCGTGACATTGGTTCCGTAGGTGTTATTGGCAAGGGCTGTTTTCAAATATTCAGCGGAGCTGACAGTCACATCGGCAACGTAGACTTGGGTATTGTTGACGGTCTTTTCAGTCAGCGTAACCGAGATGTTGCCGTCTGAATAGCTGGTATCTGTCACTGTGGCTGTTTCAGCAGCCTTGCTGGCAGCCTCGGCATTGGACGTCGAAGCAGTATTGGAGACTGTGGAAATAGTTTCAGCAATGACGAAGGTTTTCAGCATGGAGTAGCTGAAGGAAGCTGTCAGAAGTAGGCCAAAAATCGAGGCGTAGGCATAGCCTTTCTTTAAAAATTTCATGATGCAGTGTGTGTCCTTTCCTTAAAAATGAATCTCTTTTGTACCATCCAAGAGACGGTGAAAAGCAGCAGTCCGACGATGATCTTGGCAAGCAGAAGATTGAGCCCAAAGACAGCGTAGAAGAGGCGAATCAGCAGTGTGTCTAGGATAAAGAGGGCTAGAGCTAGGCTGAAATAGCCAGTTCCTGTCTTGAGAATGCTGTCGTCGTTTTTAAAGACCAGTTTTTTATTGGTCGAGTAGTTGAAGACCGAGCTGGTTACTCGGGAAACCCCGTTAGCTAAAAGAATTCTCAGGCTGGTCGGCACAGCAGCTAAAAACAAGAGAGCCAGTGCGTAGACGATGTAGTCTACGACGAAGCTGCTGAGAGAAGTCAGGGCAAATTTGAATATATTTTTATAAATCATGAGCCCATCCCGAATCGGTCGGAAGTGCGAGCTTTGATTGTCATTGATATAGACCGTCTCAATGGGCACTTCCAAAATGGGATATTCCTTGCTGGCTTCTAAGAGCATGTTCATTTCATACTCATAGCGCTGACCTTCTACCTTCAGCATAAATGGAATCATGTTGGTCGTAAAGGCTCGTAAACCAGTCTGCGTATCGGAGACACCCACCCCAGTCTGGAGCTTGAAGAGAGACCGAGTCAGGCTGTTGCCGAAGCGACTGCGCAGAGGGACTTTGCCAGTAAAGGCGCGTGCGCCCAGAATCAGCTGATTGGGATTTTTAGCAGCTTTGGTTGCCACGCGGAAAATATCCCAAACCTTGTGCTGGCCATCCGCATCTGCTGTGATGACCGTTCCGTATTGGCCCAGAGATTGGATGTAGGTGAAGGCAGTTTTCAGCGCTTGTCCTTTGCCTTGATTGTTCTCGTGATGGAGGACAGTCGCATATTGTTCAGCCTTGTCAAAGACTGTCTGGCGCTTGGCTGAGCTGCCGTCATCGATGACAATGATATGAAAATCGCTCTTGCTCTGAATTTTTTGAATCAGTTTAATCAAATTATAATCGGGCTCGTAAGCTGGAATCACTAGATAGTCCATATCCATACCTCTTTCTTAGATGATGTGTAGAAAGTATACAGATTGCGGCTTAAAGCTAGCTGATATCAGTTATCTTTAAGAAAAAGTTAAATCTTCTTTAAGGAAAAGGCGAGGAAATTGTTTCTCAGGCCAAAATAAAAAAACTGAGAGTGGGACAGAAATCGGTAATTCATTAGAATTCGATTTCGTCGTCCCACCTCCGCACAGTTGAGTAGGGCTGTAAAAGCTGATGAAATCAGCGTAGTAGAGCCCACTCAACCACTGCGTCTTGCTCGACAATCCAAAGACAATTGAGAGACTAGGACTTTTGTCCCAGCCTCAGCGCTTTGTTTAATAACGTTTTTCCTTGGGCTAGGTGCTCATTTCAGCAGTAGCTGTAAAAAGCACGTCTGTGGATGAGTTGAGGGCAGTTTCGCAAGAGTCTTGGATGACGCCGATGACAAAGCCAACGCTGACGACTTGCATGGCCAGATCATTTGGAATGCCAAAGAGGCTACAAGCCACAGGAATCAGGAGAAGCGAGCCTCCAGCCACTCCAGAAGCCCTGCAGGCAGAAATGGCTGCAACGATACTGAGCACCAAAGCTGTTCCAAAGTCTACCTGAATGCCCAGTGTATTGGTCGCTGCAAGGGTCAGTGTATTGATTGTCACCGCTGCTCCTACCATGTTGATAGTGGAACCGAGTGGGATAGAGACGGAGTAGGTTTCAGGATTGAGGCCCAAGTCTCGACAAAGTTTCATATTAACAGGGATATTGGCAGCAGCACTACGGGTGAAAAAGGCAGTGACGCCACTGATTTTAAGCAGCGCCAAACCAGTGGATAAGGATTTTTCCGAAGCATAATGAAGACAATCAAGGGATTGACGACCAGAGCGACAAGAGCCATGGAAGCCAATAGTAGGAGCAGGAGCATGCCGTAGCTCTTGAGCGCCTCAAATCCTTTGCCAGAAATGGTCGTGTACACCAGCCCTAAAATACCAAAGGGAGCCAGATTGATAATCCATTCGACAATCTTTGAAGTAATATCTGCCAGTGTTTTCAAGAGTTCTTTGCTATGCTGACTGGCCTCTCGCATGGCCACCCCAAAGACAACTGCCCAAGACAGAATCCCGATATAATTGGCCTTGGTCAGGGCGTTGATTGGATTATCAACAAGATTGAGGAGGAGATTGCTCAGAACCTGGCCGATGCCTTCTGGTGGACTGACTTCTGAGCTGGCAGCAGTCAGCTCGATGGTCACAGGAAAGACATAGTTGGTGAGGACAGCGACAAGGGCAGCCGCAAAAGTCCCGATTAGATAGAGGATAATGACGGTTTTCATATTGCTTTTCTGCCCTTTTTGGTGCTGAGAGAGGGCATTGGCAACGAGGGTAAAAACGAGCAGTGGTGCGATAGCTTTTAGGCCACCGACAAAGATTTGTCCTAGTAGGCTAATGGCGCTGGCTTGTGGGAAGATGAGGGCCAGCAGGGCGCCTGTGACAATTCCAATGGAAATCCGTTTGATAAGATTGGCGCGATTCCAAGCAGAAAGAATTCGATGAAACATAGGAGATCCCTTTCTAAAATAAACTGCTTTCCATTATACGCTAGAGGTCGTATAAAATTAATGTTTTTTGGTATACTCTATACAGAATAGGGCCGCTTTGATGATTATCCCCCGCCCTTTGTGGTATAATGAATAAGATTTTTGTATCTCATGGGAGGAAAGAATGACAGCTAATGGGAATGTTTTTACGCGCTATTTCCAGCAATTTGACTGGTCAGCTATTCTGGATGATGTGTTTTCGAAATTCGTCTCCTTGGTCTTTTTGTGTTTACTATTTTGGGTGGCTAAGAAAATTCTCCATCTCTTTGTGACTAGACTGATTGCGCCATCTTTGAAATTATCTCGGCAGGATGAGGCTCGGCAAAAGACCATTACACGTCTGATTGAGAATTTGCTCAATTATACCCTTTATTTTCTTTTGTTCTACTGGATTTTATCCATTTTGGGCATGCCGGTCTCAAGTCTTTTGGCTGGGGCAGGGATTGCTGGTGTAGCCATTGGGATGGGGGCGCAGGGCTTTCTGTCCGATCTGGTCAACGGTTTCTTTATTCTCTTAGAGCATCAGTTGGATGTAGGGGACAATGTTCGCTTGACCAATGGTGCTATCAAGATTGCAGGAATAGTTGTCAGCGTCGGTATTCGGACTACGCAGGTCCGTGATGCGGACGGGACGCTTCATTTTGTACCCAACCGAAATATCACCGTCGTCAGCAATCTTTCTCGTGGCGATATGCGAGTTTTGATTGATATTCCTATCTATGCCGAGACGGATTTGGATGAGATTTATCGGATTATCGCCGCTGTCAATCAGGAAGCTGTGCCAGAGCATCCAGAGATTATGAAGGAGCCTGATATTCTAGGCCCGCAGATGGCCGCTAATGGCCAATTTAATTTTCGGGTCAGCTTGACAGTAGAGGGCGGCATGCAGACCAGTATCTACCATATTTTTTACAGGCTCTACCATGAAGCCCTGTTAAAAGAAGGAGTGGCGCTGCCAACCTTGGCTCCAGTCACAGGAAATAATGGCAAAGTTTAGCAGTAATCATGGAAACAAAGACAAACAACATCTATCGGCAATAAGGTTTCTAATCACTAAAAGGATGAATGGTCAGCATTTATCCTTTTTCATTTCAGCTTATCCGAGGTCTAACCCGACTAAATATGACATGCTATGGCAAGTATTGTATAATAGGAAGAGGAGAAGGAGCAAGCATGCAGAATAATCGACTATTTCGGATATTGTACTACATTTTGGAGAGAGGGAAAGTGACTGCAACGGAGCTAGCCGAGAAATTCGAAGTTTCGGTTCGGACCATTTATCGAGATGTGGACTCTCTAAGTAGCGCTGGGATTCCGATCTATACCATGCAAGGAAAGGGTGGCGGCATAGAAATCGCAGAGGATTTTGTCTTGCGGAAGTCCCTGCTGACAGCGGAGGAGAAAGAGCAAATCATGGCGGCTCTGCAAGGTTTGGACAGCACCAGTCAGCTTTACCAGAGTGACCTGCTTACAAAGCTTTCGGCGCTATTTCAAGTCAAAAATTCCAACTGGATCGAAATCGATTTTAGTCACTGGCAAAACGATAAAGCATATGAAGAAATTTTTCATCAATTAAAAACTGCGATTCTAGGCAAGCACCTTGTTTCTTTTTCTTACTTAGCTAGTGATGGTCAGGAGACAAATCGCCGTGTCAAGCCTGTCCGTTTGTTCTTTAAAAGTCAGAATTGGTACCTCTATGCTTTCTGCCTCTTGCGACAGGAATTCAGGTATTTTAAGCTATCTAGGATGAAAAATCTGGAGCGGCTGGAGGAAAGGTTCGAGGACAGCTTTGAAGATGTCGTCTTGGAAAAAGAACTGACCTATGAAAATACGATTGAGTTGGCAGTCAAGTTTGATCGCAAAGTAGCTTTCAGAGTTTATGACGAAATAAGCGGAGACATTCGGACAGATGCCGAAGGAAATCTGTATACAGAAATAGAAATTCCCAATGACCAGCGTCTATATAGTTACATCCTGTCCTTTGCAGACGCTGTGGAGGTCTTAGATCCGCCCGAAATCCGAGTGAAAATGAAAGAAATGATTCATAAGCTAGCAGAAAAATATAAAACTTGACATAGGGTGTCAGGTATCTTCTTGTATACTAATAGTAAGAAGAGAAAAGGAGGCAGTAAGATGAAATATGAATGAAGAAAGAGTGAGAAAGGCCTTTATGGAGCCAAGCAAAAGCCAGAGCTGGTAGAGGTGCCGAGTCAACAGTTCATTGTGATTGAAGGAGAGGGCGACCCCAATGAAACGGATTTCTCCGAGCGAGTATCTGCCCTTTATTCACTGGCCTATTCCATAAAAATGCTCTATAAATCCATGATGAAAGATGAGGCGGAGGATAAGGTGACGGATTTCACAGTCTATCCTTTGGAGGGGATTTGGGAAAAAACTGCTGGGGAAGGCTTCGATAAAAGTCAGCTTCGCTATCAGCTCATGATTCAGCAGCCCACTGTCATCACTCAGGACATTTTTGCGGCGGCACTTGAGAATGTCCGCAAGAAAAAGCCCAATCCCCTCTATGACAACATCCGTTGGCAAAGCTTGCCAGAGGAGCGAGCCATTCAGGTCTTACACATAGGAAGTTATGACAGTGAGCCTGCCTCTTTTGAGAAAATGGACGAGCTGGCAATCAACTTGGGACTGGAGAGATGCGACCAAGTTCACAGAGAGATTTACTTGAGCAACAAAAATAGAACACCAGAAGAAAAGTTGAAAACTATCTTAAGGTATGCTGTCAGATAGGAGGAATGTAACATGCCAAGACCTGCAACAAAAAACGATTTACTGGCTGCAGCTACAGAAAATTTCGAAAAACTCAATCTGCTTATTTCGAACATGACAGCGGACGAGTTGGCGAGGCCCTTTGATTTTTCAAAGGATGAGAAAAAGAAAGAAGCCCACTGGAAGCGCGATCGGAATCTGAGGGACGTCTTAATCCATCTTTATGAATGGCACCAGCTGCTGCTCAACTGGGTGCAGGCCAATCAAAGAGGAGAAGAGAAGTCCTTTCTACCTGCTCCCTACAATTGGAGAACCTATGGTGAGATGAATGTCGCATTTTGGGAAAAGCACCAGCAAACCTCTCTTGAGGAAGCAAGTTCTTTGCTGGCTAGTTCACATAGAGCTGTCCTAGACCTAGCCGAAACCTTGACCGATGAAGAATTATTTTCTAAAGGAAGTTATAAATGGACGGGCGGAACGACCTTGGGTTCTTATTTTGTCAGCGCCACATCCAGCCACTATGATTGGGCTATGAAAAAGCTTAAAGCTCACCAAAAGAATTGTAAAAGGAATCCTGTCCAATAAAGTTTTCTAGGACTTGAGACTGATTTTTAGCACTCTTGCAAAAAGAGTGCTAATTTTTTGAGTTTTTGTCTTGACTTTCATTTTCAAGAGTGTATAATAGAATCATGGTTTAGCACTCGAGGTGTTAGAGTGCTAAATATAAAAAATAAAATCTCGCCAGTGGCTGGAATTTTCTAAAGAGAGGTGAGGTACTTGGTAACAGAACGCCAAAATGAGATTTTAAATCTAATCATTGATATCTTTACCAAGACGCAGGAGCCTGTCGGTTCTAAAGCCTTGCAAGAGTCTATCCAGTCTTCGAGTGCCACCATCCGTAATGACATGGCAGCCTTGGAAAAGGAAGGACTGCTGGAAAAGGCCCATACATCAAGTGGCCGCAAGCCCAGTGTCGCTGGTTTCCAGTATTTCGTCCGGAATTCCTTGTCCTTTGACCAGCTGGCGGAAAATGAGCTCTACGAGGTCGTCAAGGCCTTCGATCAAGAGTTTTTCAAGCTGGAGGATATCCTACAGCGGGCGGCAGATGTCTTGGCAGAGTTGAGTGATTGCACGGTTGTAGCTCTGGATGTCGAGCCTAGTCGGCAGCGACTGACAGCTTTTGATATCGTGGTTCTCAGTCAGCATGCAGCCTTAGCGGTCTTTACGCTGGATGAGTCCAATACCCTGACCAGTCAGTTCATGATTCCTAGGAATTTTCTCCAGGAAGACCTACTGCGCTTGAGGGATATGATTCAGGAGCGCTTTCTGGGACAGACGGTCTTAGATATTCACTATAAGATTCGGACGGAGATTCCGCAGATTATCCAGCGTTACTTTACGACAACGGACAATGTTCTCGATCTATTTGAGCATATTTTTGCTCAGATGTTTTCGGAAAAAGTAGCTGTAGCTGGCAAGCTCCAGTTGCTACGTTTTGCGGATTTTGAGGCTTATCAGTTCTTTGATGATCGGCAGAAGGTAGCCTTTGAAATCCGTGACAGCTTAGCCGAAGATCAAATGCAAAATGTCCGAGTCGCAGCTAGCCAAGAGGACTGTCTGGCTAATCTAACCTTGATTTCCAGCAAATTCCTGATTCCCTATCGGGGCTTTGGTATGCTGGCGGTGGTTGGACCAGTCAATCTGGATTACCAAAAGGTGGTTAGTCAACTCAATGTTGTCAATCGAGTCCTAACTATGAAACTCATCGATTTCTACCGATATTTGAGTAGTAATCATTATGAGGTGAGTTGAACATAAAATTACATAAATTCCTAAAAAGGAGGCGAAAAATGTCTGAGGAAATAAAAAACGAAGAAGTAAAAGAAGAGGAAGTAATAGAAACTGCTGAAGAGGCTGTTGAAACTGCTCCTGAAAAATCAGAATTAGAACTAGCCAATGAGCGGGCAGAAGACTTTGAAAATAAATACCTTCGCGCTCATGCAGAAATGCAAAACATCCAACGTCGTGCGAATGAAGAGCGCCAACTCTTGCAACGCTATCGAAGCCAAGAT
>ERZ773005.1737-NODE-1737-length-10619-cov-25.291840_pt1 | contig 10619 bp, 9 predicted proteins | sample MGYA00580666_ERZ773005 | MGnify/ENA primary metagenome ERZ773005 (study PRJEB29015, sample SAMEA2737999) | human oral metagenome | biome: human oral; feature: human-associated habitat; material: dental | place: China | collected 2061 ... | reverse complement strand
CGGGCGGGCCCTCCTGCCCGGACTTCGCATAACGTACGACTTAGCATTTGACCGCAAATGCGAAGCTTCGCATTTGCGGTCTATGACTGCGTCGGCCAGCGCCCCCTCACCGATGCGCTCGTGCCAACCGGATGGGCCGTACTGCGAGCAGAGTATCAGCGACCCCCTGCGGTAGCGCGCCTCGACAAGCTCCAGGAGCTCCCTCGCCTCCCGGCCCTTGAGGGGCTCAAGCATGAAGTCGTCATATGCGAAGCGCGAGTTTATGCGAAGCCGGTGGCCCCCGATATCACTTGACTTGGCCGATCGAGCCAAGCCGCTTCACATAAACCTAGACTGGCGATGCATTGCAAATTCGTCAGCTTGGGAGGTTGACGCCATGAGCGACAGTGCGAGAGAGCTCGCGGCCGCAGCGGGGGCGATGCTCCGCGGCATGGGCTACCAGGAAGGCACGATACGCAACTACCGCGCTTCCTGGAACAAGGTCATCGCGTTCTGCGATGAGAACGGCATCGAGGAGTACGACGAAGGAGCGGAGCGCTCGTTCTTCGCCAGTGAGGGAATCGGACCGATTCCCGGGTTGGCCCCTCATCAGCGCGATCGCGTGAGGCACGTGCGGTGCCTTCTGACCGCCAAGGACGGAAGGCTTCCGAGGGCATGGCGGGAGCCGGGGCCGCAGGTGCCGAGGGACCTCGTCGTGGCATACGACTCGTATGTCGACGACATGCGTGAGCGCGGTCTCTCGGAGGCCACCGTTATCGGGCAGGAATGCGTGGTCCGCCGTTTCCTCGCGTTTGCGGGCGCGGCCGATTGTGCCGACCTGAGCCTCGGGCATGTGATGGCGCACATCGGGCGCATGTCCGGGGCGGCGGCGCAGACCAAGGCCAACAACCTATACGTGATCCGCTCGTTCCTCAGGCACCTGGCCGCAGAGGGCATGTGCGACCCCTCGGTGCCGGCCTCCATGCCCGTCATCCCCGGCCACAAGCATAGCGCGCTGCCGTCGGCGTACGGCGGCGACGAGGTGGCCGCGGCGCTCGCGACGGACGCCTCCGACGAGTGCCCCAAGCGCAACTACGCGATGCTCCTGTGCGCATCGCTCATGGGGATGCGGGCCTCGGACATCCGCGGCCTTCGCGTCGACGACCTGGACTGGCGGGCGGGGAGGCTCTCGTTCACCCAGAGCAAGACGGGCTCTAGGGTGACGCTGCCGATGCCCGAGGAGGCCAGGCTCGCCATCGCCGACTACATGCGATCGGAGCGCCCCTCCAGCGAAGACGCGCACGTGTTCCTGCACGCCCGTCCTCCTTACGGGCCGTTCGAGGGTTGCCAGAACGCGTTCCACTACGTGGCGACCGCCGCGTTCGACGCGGCCGGCGTCGACCCGCGGGGCCGCCATCACGGAATGCACTCCCTGCGCCACTCGGCCGCGACGAACATGCTCGCCGACAACGTGCCCTATCCGGTCATCTCGGGCGTCCTCGGGCACAGCAACGCCAACACGACGAGGAGGTACCTCGCAGTCGACGCGGAGCGGCTGCGCGCGATGTCCCTGGAGGTGCCCCGTGGATGACGAGATCATGGAGTTCGCAGGGCCGCACGCGGCGCTGTTCGCCGACTACGTCCGCTACAAGCGAGCCCTCGGGTATGCGATACCGAGCAGTTACCAGACGGTGCTCAGAGACATGTCCAGGGTGCTCGCCAGCTTGCCGCCGATCGACTCGATCGTCGACAAGCGGGCCGCCGAGCTCATCGCGAGGCGCAGGGAGGGCGAGTCCGTCCCCACCCAGTGCAAGCGCATGGCGATATGCCGTCAGCCATGCGTCTTCCTGCGCGGCGAGGGCTACGACGCCCACGTCCTCCCGCACAATTTGGTAAGGGACACGAGCGACTTCGTCCCGAGGATAATATCCGAGCGGGAGATGGCGCGGGCCATCGAGTTCGCCGACGCGACGATGCGGGATTGGGTGGGGCTGCTGCTCCGGCTGCTCTGGTGCCTGGGCCTGCGGATGGGCGAGGCGCTCAGGCTGGACATCTCGGACATCGATCTCGACGCGGGAACCATCCTCGTCAGGAGGGCGAAGGGCGACCGTACGCGACTTTGCCCGATGTCGAGCTCCCTATCCCGGCACGTCGCCTCCTACATGGAGGCGCACGGCCTCGCCTGCGCCGACGGCTCGCTCCCGCTGATACCATCGGCGGACGGGAGCGGCCACAGGAGCCATGCGACCGCGGCGTTCAAGATCAAGGAGGCGTTCGCAGCCGCGGGAATCGCCCGGCCCGAGGGACCCACGGCCCGTCCCCACGACATAAGGCACTCGTACGCGGTCCACGCGCTCGAGAAGGCCGTGGAATCTGGCATGGACGCCTACGTCGCGCTCCCGATCCTGGCCGTCTTCATGGGCCATGCCGACATCAAGAGCACGGAGTACTACCTGCGGCTCACGGAAGGGCACTACCGGGGCATCGTCGACGCGCAGGCCCGATGCTCGGCCACCGTGTTCGGGGGCGCGTCATGACGGGGGCGAGCTTCCAGTCGCTCGTGTCGCGGTCCCTGCTCGACTACCTGCCGACCCGGAGGGGGCTCAGCCCCAACACCGTCGCCTCCCACCGCGATGCGATAGCGCTTCTGCTCGTGTGGTTCGCGTCGGAGGGCGGCGTGCCGGCCGACTCCGTCGAGATGGAAGATCTCACCCCCTCTGCCGTCTCGAGCTGGACCGCATGGCTCGAGGGGCTGCTGCCCCTCGACGTGCGACAGCCGGGTCGCGGCCATCAAGTCGTTCGCGAGGTTCGCGCAGTACGAGGCCCCCGAGCATCTGGAACGCTGCGCCGGGATAGCGGGCATACCCATGAAGAAGCACGCGACGAGGGAAATGGACTTCATGAGCCCCGAGGGCGTCGGAGCGGTCATCTCGGCCGCCGACGACGATCTGCGCGAGCTCGCGATCCTGTCGGTGCTGTACGAGTCCGCGGCGCGCGTGAGCGAGGTGGCGGCGCTGAACGTTTGCGATGTCTCGGGAAGGAAGCCGTTCACGGCCAGACTGCTCGGCAAGGGGCGCAAGGTCCGAGTCGTCCCCCTGTCGCCCCAGGTGGGCGAGACGCTCGCCGACTACGTCGGGTCTTGCAGAGGCGGGGCGGAGCCGGACGGCCCCATGTTCCTGAATGCCCAGGGAAACAGAATCGGCAGGGCGGGCATCGCCCACATATTGAAGAAGAACGTCGCGATTGCCCATGAAGCTAACCCCGCAATCGTTCCGCCCACCAGCCACCCGCACGCATTGCGGCATTCGAAGGCCACGCGCATGCTCGAATCGGGAATCAACCTCGTGTACATCAGGGATTTCCTCGGTCATAGGAGCGTGACCACGACCGAGGTTTACGCGAAGGCCAGCGTGGAGGCCAAGAGGAAGGCGCTCGAGGGGCTCGAGCAAGTCGTCGTGAGCCATTCCAGATACGACAACGCCGAGCGGGCCGACATATTGTCCTGGCTGCGCGGCTTGCTATAGCCCTAATCGTTTATGCGAAGTCGATGTGCCCGCAATCCCGGTCTATCTGGATTAACTCCGTCGGCTTCGCATAAACTCGCGCTTCGCATATGACGACTTCATGACCACCCCGATCGCGACGCAGAGCGCCGTGGAGCTCTTCGAGGTGACGGGGTCGCGTGAGGGCAGGAAGGCCACGATCGTCGCCTCCCAACTTGAGCCCAACGAGTGGTACCTGCGCATCGAGGGCGAGCTCATGGCCGACTCGATCCTGAACCGCATTGCCACCGGGGCACGCTACGTCGACCTTGACGGCCCCAACATGCGAGAGTACATGGCCGGGCAGCGGGCAAGGGGCTAGCGGTACCGATCAAGGCTTACGGCCGGTACCACCTTTATCCTACTCGCGGTACCAGTCGGGATGACTGCTGGTACCGCGAGGGCTACTACTCACCGGCACCATTGGTTGATTTCGATCGACCGGGATTGGTTGGTTTGATTTGACTGTTTGTGGTTGATTCAGACCGACGCTAACATTCGGGCTCGGGGCAGGTGAATTCAATCGGAGTAACGCATAAAGAAGACATGGTAGAACGAGCTCTCGAAGGAATAATGCTATTTGGTTAGAGTGTCGTGTGTTTTACGGGCTCAAGTTTGCTAATTAAACCTGAAACCAAATAAGCCACCTGTCTCCCCGCTGTCAGTGAGGCTGACTGGTATCGGATAGTCCGAGCGGTCAAAGCCTATTTTTTCTGCAGCCTCAAGACGGTCGGTATTGATAGTGACGATGTATTGAAAATCATATTCTTCAGCGAGCCTTACACCAATCTTGAGACAAGACGCGAGCTGCCTGTCATCCATCGAGTCAAACAATTGACTGTCGTGAACTAGAATCCCAGGAACTGTCCCATTCTTCATCCCGACTGCAACACACGTGATATCAAATAGGAAGATTGAGACTTCCGCTATTCCCTTTGAAGCGTCACCTTCAATTTTAGGTGTTACTTTGAGAACTCCAGCGTCGGTTAGATCTAACAGAAGGCGACCAGCACGATCTGCGTATACTTCCGAGCAGAGATTTGAGAACATCTGAGAAGCGAGCTTAACTGAGTCATTGTTCTCTTTAATACCTAAACGCATGGAATCATTTGCTTCGACTTCCATCCTTCTCAGTGTGGAATCCATGTCATCGAGCCGTTCATAATCCTGCAGCATATCCTTCAGACGCTCTATTCGCGCAGCAATTTCATTACAGTCTTGTTGAGCTTCAGAAAAAGTCTCTAGCGCCATTGATTTGTCAAGAAGCCTCATAATGCCACTGCGTTCATCATCTAGCATCTTAATTCTGGCGTCATTAGCTGCGAGTGCCTCAGCTACCTTGCCGAGCTCGTCTTCTAGAAAGTGTCTCCGGTTGCGGGATACCGACTCATGGAACTGAACAACATCGTTAAACGGCTTTAAGGCATCTGCTGCTATTGTTACCTCAGCTTCTGCGTAGAGACGCTCCAAACGAGCGAGCATCTCGCCGTTATCCTGTTTAATGGGCATTTCAGTAGTCATCGTATTGGCGAGGTCACGTTTGCGTCGCTTCAGTGCGATATTTTGGTCGTTTAGAGCTGCAATCTCAGCACTTAGCTCATCGGCGGCCTGTTGGTGCCCCGCGTAGCTCTCGTCAACTTTGAATTCCGCAAGAGCCGATCTTCTTTTTTGGAGTTGATCTTCGAGCTTGAACAGCTCGGCCTCACACTCAGCTTTTGAAGTGGCCATATTGCTAAGAATTCCATGTTCGATTGCCTTTTTGAGTGTATTTTTATATTTTTTAAAGTTTGATGCTTGTATAGGTTTTTGCAGGGTTGTATCTGACATGCCAAAGAGGTAAGCAATCCTTATTCCGATGTCGAGATCAGACTCATATGAATCTATCTTCGTTGGCGAATCGAAGTTCGTGCGCAGAAGCTGAGCGAAAATCTGTTGCGCTGTTGGCTTGTCATGGTCTGCTTGCCATCCAAGGAGGAGCTCTCCACTCTTCTTTCGCCATTCTTTACTGCTATATGTGGATGTATCAACTGAAACAGAGGTACTGTTGGCTTTTCGCCTTATGTGAATGTCTCCGCCTACCCCTTGTATATTGGTCCAGAAAGAGTCATCAGTGTACTTAGCTAATGATTTAATCCAATTGTTGCGGTTTCCGCCCAAAAGATATCTGAGCAAGCGAACGACGCTTGTTTTTCCTGCCCCATTTCGACTATCAGTATCGCTCGAATGATGAGTCTTTTCAGCAAGCACCAGGTTCATGCCTTTGTGGAAGGTTAAATTTTTGAACCTGGGATCATCTGATCCCAGGCTTTTAAGAAATGGCATTTTTTACCAGCCTCCCCTTTGAACTCAAAGATACTGCGCCGATGGCGTAGAGCAAATCTAGGGCGAGAATGAACCAATCAAATGAGACAAAGTTTTGCCGACCGCGATTTGTCCGCCTTTTGTATATTGTCCAGACCTCAGAAATTGACATAGGGCGTTTGAGAATGTCGAGTACTTCCGCGCCGATCCCTAGGAGGGACCTCTCAGGGCTTATCCCTTTAGTAGGCAAAATCATGAGACGCCCCTCTCGGGGACCGCTTCGAAAATGTCACAGCTATCGAAGAAATAACTCGCGATTGCATAAACGTCATTTGCCTTGCTCTGGTCAAGTCTGAAGTCTCTGCCTCCGACTGCAATGTAAATCTGCTCCATTATTTCAGTTGTGCTATTAGCTGTCTTTTTGGCTTCTTCATATATGTTGTGAAACACCTCCGCTTTACTATCGCGGAGCTCGGGATCAGCTTGTTCGGAGAACCACAATTCTATTCTTGGGGAGAGCTCCCTGCCCTCATTGAGTTCGATTCTTGTGGTTGCAGGAATGTCGTTGTAGTCCATCTTTTTGCTAGACACAGGTTTGAGGTCGGTGGGCTTGGGAGCTGGATTTTCCAGCGATTCGATTAGCCCAACTAGTTCTTCAAGTTCCGCATGTTGCGCATGTGGGGCGCCTGGGAATAGGGAGTCGAGCTGGTGCGGCGTTAATAGAGAGGTGAACCTGTCCCAGAATTGGCTCTCTGATTTGACGATACTAATTGTCAGTGGCCTGGTACTCGATGAGTCATACTGTCGTTGTAGTTCGGTGACGAGCTGGGCGGCAGTAGGCCCTATCTGCGCATTAGTAATAAAGCACCACTCTGTAAAGCCAGTTGTGCCCTGCACTGCGTGTTCGAAGTCGCTCTGAATTTTTGCTTTTGCCTTAGCATCCTGGTTAGCCCGTGCTCGTTGCCCATAGCATGCAATGAATAGCTGGCCTTTGTTGGCAAGCCCATCGCAGCCTCCATCGCCCAGCCGCCCCATGGGGTCGGGGTCTATAAAATCCGGATAAAGCTTTTCCATCACGTCGGAGATATAGGCCTCAAAGGATTCGCCAGATTTGTTCATATAGGCATCTTTATGATTGAGCCGATACCATTGTTTCCACGCTGAATCGAGATTTGGAGACGTTTGGCGCATGCTAAATCCTTAGATATACGTGAATACGAGAGCGCATCCTATTATAGTTGAGCAGTGCTGACCTTATTGCCTTCCACTGAGACGTCTCAAGCCGTTACGCCAACTTTTCCGACGCGATCATCATTTGCTCCGAACTCACTTTTTTGCACCCATCATGCCCTCGGTTAACTCATCGGTAAATTTCCCATACGGTAGTGAAAATTCATCGCTATCTCTAAAGCCCAGGCAGCTCAGTCGCTACCCTTCAATATCGATACCTTCAATCGCCCCGTCCTCCGGAACGAGGCGGATACCGTACCCAAGCTGCGCTGCCATCTCGCACAGCGTTCCAACCTTCATGGTCTTCGACTTGAGCCTCTGGTCGAGCCCCTGCGGGGTTATGCCGAGCTCGAGTGCGAAGGAGTGCTGCGTTCGCCCCTGATCTTCTAGCAACATCTTGATGGCGTCTGATGCTTTCATTGGCGCCCTCCTAGTTTTCGTCGCGGCGTAGGCCGTTGTAGAGGTCGTCGACGAGCAGGTGCACCAAGTCCTTGCGAACTTCCTGATGACTCAGCAGGAAGTTGTAGAACTCCTGGTTCTTGTCGTAGTTCTCTACGAGCGCATCTTCAGTCTGGTCATCCACAGTGTTCGTAAAGTCCTGCTTGCTGTTCGCCTTAGCGCTCTGCTTGATATGGTTATTTCCGCTCAGCGAGCTCCGCAGCGACATCAGCGAGCTTGCCGCTGTATCAGTGTCGAAATGAGTACCGAATCGCGCGTTCCACTCCGCAATAATCTCGGACAATGCGGCAAGTGTGTCCTTGGCCAGCCCTATTCCAATGCCGCGTGCGATAGTGACTTCTGGAGCCGCAACAAGACCGTTGCCGACATGTTCATCGACTTTCGTGACAGTGAAGTCCGTGAGGTCTACCTTGTCCGATATATCGATTCCGTCTTCATGCTTCCCAGCCTTCGCAATTTCTCTGATGAGGCACTGGCAGAAGCGGTACTCCATATGCATATACTCGTCCGTGAAGGGCGATGCCATGATGAGGAACGCATACTGGCGGATAAAATGCCGTATGACCCTACGTGCCTTGTCTGCCTCGTCCTCCTCCATCGACTTCACGATGGCTGCAACGCTTGAGAGCAGGCTCCACATGCGCTCCTTGTCCTTCAGGGTCTGTCTCGGCTTTGACAGCAGCTTGTAGAACGCGCGGACATCGTCGGCGTCGAGCACTTGGAGCTCTTCAAGATGTCGCTCGGTCTCCTTGAGGTCCGTGTAGGTAAGTGGGTTCTCAAGCACCGTATTCTCGTAGTAGGGCGCAAATGCCTCCGCAACGTCCTCGTACGAGTTGACGAAGTCGAGGACATAGGGTCGCTTCTCATAGGGTGGGCATATGCGGTTAAGGCGTGAAAGCGTCTGCACGGCAGAAAGTCCATGCAGTTTCTTTGCCACATACATTGCGGAAAGGAGGGGCTCGTCGAATCCTGTCTGGTACTTATCCGCCACGATGAGGATGCGGTAGCCGTCTTCGTGAAATTGATCGGGCAGTTTGTCTTCAGCAAGGCCACCATTCATGAGGGACTCGGTGTACTTCTCGCCATCAACTACGATGTCGCCGGAGAACGCGACAAGTGCTTGGATGTGCCCAAGCTTATCCATGTGTTCATTGCGCAGCTTCTCGTAGGCAAGGCGATACCGGACGGCCGCCTCGCGGCTGGATGTGACGATCATTGCCTTAGCCTTGCCTCCGAGGTCGCCCTGGACCTTCTCGGTAAAGTGGTTGACCATGACGCGGAGGTTCCCGTCAACTGTGCCGTCGTTGGTGGCGATGAGGTGCGCGAGTTGGCGCTTCGCTGCGGCGGACTCGAGCTCCGGATCATCCGGCACGGACTTCACCACCTTGCAGAACGAATCGTAGGTGGTGTAGTTGGCGGTCACATCGAGGATGAAACCTTCCTCTATAGCCTGACGCATGGAGTAGAGGTCAAATGCCTCTTTCTTCCCCTGCTCGTTGAGTGTTCCGAACATGTCGAGCGTGCGGCCGGTCGGTGTTGCCGTAAAGCCTATGACGGTAACGTTGCGCTGCCGTCCAGAACGAGCAATGTCCTCGGAAATCATCTGGGAGACCCGGTCGATAGCGGAGAGCTCTTGTACGTCGATATCGGAGAGTGCGCCATTAACCGCCGCCATGGTCTCGCCAGAGGTCGAGCCGTGCGCCTCGTCAATGAGCACCGCGAAGTGCGACCCCGTGCCATCGAACGCCCCCTGGTCGAGATTGAGGAATGTACCCATAGTGCATACGACAATGCGATAGCTCCCTTTGAGCGCATGAGTGAGCTTGCCGGACTTGCTCGTCTCGCCGTGCTCGTCGGACCTCCCCTCGGAATCGATGACCTTGATTGTTCCTGACACCTTGGCCATGTCCTGTACTGCCGCCTGCAGTTGGCGGTCAACCACGATGCGGTCGGTCACGATGAGTACCTTGCTGAAGAGGAGGTCGTCCTCGCCCTCTGCGTAAAGTCCGGAGAGCTTGTGCGCGAGCCAACAGATAGTGTTGGTCTTGCCCGAACCGGCGCTATGCTCCACGAGATAGTCGCGCGCGGTTTTGTTACGTTTGATGTCTTCTGCCACGCGCGTTACGGCCCTAAGCTGCTGGAAGCGCGGAAATATGGGCTTCTCGTCCTTCTTCTTGTTCGTCTTACGATCGCGTGCGTAGTAGACGAAGTCGTATATCAATGAGAACACGACGTCCTTGGTGAGAACGTACTCCCACATGTACGAAGTGGCAATGCCGTCAGGCACCACAGGGTTGCCAGCGCGCGTCTCGTGCGATGCGCTCGCCTCGCGGACTCCCTTGTTGAACGGGAGGAACTTCGAGTTTGCCCCCTTGAGCGCGGCACACGCCCACACCTCGTGCAAGTCCATAACAAAATGAGCCAAGGCTCCTACTTTAGGCATGAGCAGCGGCGTCTTACAGTCACGCTCGAACTTGTACTGTCTGATGGCATCGCGGTAGTCCCAGCCGGTACCGGACGACTCGCACTTTAGCTCTATCGTAAAGATTGCGAGCCCATTAAGGAAGATGACGAGGTCGATGCGCTCGCCTTCCTTGTGATAGACCTCCTCCATCACGGAAAGCACGTTTTCGTCAAAGAGCGCGGTTGCCTTACGGTCAAAGTCCGCAGATGGACGGGGATAGACAAGGCTGAGCTCTATGCCTGCATCGAACTGCACACCGTGCCAGACGCAGTCTACGAGACCACGACCAGCGATAGCGTTTCTGATCTTGGCCAGTATTGTCGCGCGTGAGCCACCGTTGTAAAGCGCATGGAGGCGCTCCATCTGATTTGCTTGCGTCCGCTCGAGGAAGTCGAAGAGTAGATCCACATCCATCGCATACACGGGGTCATAGCTGCTGGACATACGGCGCTGGTAGCCATTGTCGTTCACCAGATGCTCGATGATGAGCCTCTGGAACGCAGACTCTGTAAGCGGATTTTTTCCCAGTTTAATCCTATGAACCTGCTCCTCATATACCTTTATATCCACAGCTATATCTCCTTCCCCGCACGACGCTTGCCCGTCACGTATTCGTAGATGAGAGATTGCCGACGACGCTTGAG
>ERZ773005.1718-NODE-1718-length-10691-cov-22.415476_pt1 | contig 10691 bp, 10 predicted proteins | sample MGYA00580666_ERZ773005 | MGnify/ENA primary metagenome ERZ773005 (study PRJEB29015, sample SAMEA2737999) | human oral metagenome | biome: human oral; feature: human-associated habitat; material: dental | place: China | collected 2061 ... | reverse complement strand
GTAGACCCCCACCGCCAGGATCACCACCACCGCAACGAGGGCCATGGCCAGTCTCGTCTTGCCCGTACCCTGAAGCTTGCTCATGTGTACCCCTCTCATCGTCTGCCTTTTAGCTTCTAGGAGTTATGTCTCTCTACCATGATAGCCGATCGGACGTCACCTTGCGTGGCGTGTCGGGTGGGCTCGCTGGCATCCCCATACGCGGGCGGACGTGTGCTGTCCCGTCATTGCGCCGCAGCGAGGCCGGGCCACGGGCAGCTCGGTGACTGGTGGGTTGATCACTGTCCCGAACGCTCCACGTGTCCTCCCCGGTCACCGGGGCGACGTCTGCCGCGTGGCGCGGGAATCGACGTTGGCTTGTTGCCGGGACCGTACTCGTTGCCCGACGCGCGAAGGTGGCCCCCCTCGCCCTTCGCGGCATCCTTTCTGCGGCTTTCGTTCCGTCTCTTCTTCTTGGCCTTGGACTTCTTGCGAGCTGGTTCGCCGTGCCCTCCGGCTGTGCCCATCGCCGTGGCCCGCCTGTCGTCAGCAGGCTTGGGAAAGGAACCCGTGCGTCCCTCCGACGGCTGGGGTCCCTGGGCCTTGGCAGCGTCGTCGCTCGCCTTGCGCGCTGCCTCGCGCCTCTCGGCCATCCTCTTGCGCTCCTTCTTGCCGGGAAGCTTCTCGTGAGGGTCGCGCCTTGGGTCCATGAAGTCTCGCTCCCACGCTGGGCCCGCGTCGAGGCCCTCGGTGCGTGGAAACTCGGGTATCACGCGACCCATGAGCGCCTCGGCGTCCCGAAGGTCGAGGTAATCCTCTTCCGTCACGAACGTGAGGGCCCAGCCCGTCTGGCCTGCGCGACCCGTGCGCCCGATGCGGTGGATGTAGTCCTCGGCATCGCCGGGGACGTCAAAGTTCACGACGTAGGCGACCTCGGGAATGTCGATGCCCCGTGACAGCACGTCGGTTGCCACGAGTATGTTGATCTCACCGGTGCGAAAGCCGAGGAGTGCTCGCTCGCGCTGGCTTTGGCTGCGGTTCCCGTGGATGGGGGCACATAGGAACCCTGCCTTTCGCAGGCGTCGGCAGATGCCATCGGCACGGTGCTTGCCCCGACAGAAAACGATGACGCGCTCGGAGCCCTCACGTCGCAGCAGCTCGACGAGGAGCTTGCCCTTGGCCTTGGGGGTAACGGCCAACGCATACTGTTCGACCGCCTCGGCCGCAGTTCCCCTCGGCGCGATCTCCACGAGGGCGGGGTCGTGCACGAGCGAGCGGGTGTTCGTGAGCACGTCCTTGCTGAGCGTCGCCGAGAAGAGCAGCGTCTGGCGGCTTTCGGGCGTGGCCGAGACAATCCTTCTCACGTCAGGGAGAAAGCCCATGTCGAGCATGCGGTCTGCCTCATCGAGCACGAGCACCCGCACATGGCCGATGTCCGCCTCGCCTTGGGCCATGAGGTCGAGGAGGCGCCCGGGCGTCGCAACGAGGAGGTCGCACCCTCGACCCAGGGCCTCGCGCTGCCCCTCGTAGCTCACGCCGCCCACAAGCACCGCAGTCCTGTGATGCGTGTAGGCGCAGATGTCCTGCGCCGCATCGTCGATTTGCTGGGCGAGCTCGCGGGTGGGGGTCACCACGAGCATCGAGGGGCCTCGTCCCACGCGGTCGTGCCCAAGATGGTCGAGTGCCGGCAAAAGGAAGGCCGCCGTCTTTCCCGTGCCCGTCTGCGCGGAGGCCATGACGTCTCGACCTGCCAAGATGAGGGGAATTGACCAGGTTTGGACGGGGGTTGGCGTCCCATAGCCCATGTCTCTCACCGCAGCGAGCGCCGCAGGGCCCAGCCCAAGCCGACCAAAGCCCGCTATGTCATCAGAAGACGTAAAGTCTGTGCTCGCGCCCTCCGCGTCCCCGTCGGCGACGATCACCTTGTGCGAATGATATGACCCTGCCATGTGTGCTCCAATCCACCAACGCCAATAAGATCAGTATATTGGGTATGAGTCATGTATCTTCGGGTAGGACACACAGGCTGTGTTCCTCAGATGAATTTTGATCTTTTGTGACGGTATCTTCGAGAGTGCTTACATGGTAACCTAAACGACAGTTTGACATCATACTTGTAACGTGCTCTCTGCCACTAACGCCTATGGAGGATACATGACGCTGTTCGAGCTTTTCGGGCTCTTACGTAAGCATTTGGGGTTTGTCATCGCGGTCTCGCTTGCCTGTGCCATCGTGACTGCGGTCGGGTGCTACTTCCTGCCCAACAAGTACACGGCAACCACTACCATGTACGTGCTGTCCAAGTCGAACGGCGACACTGCAGGCAACGCGGCGACACAGTCAGACCTCAATGCGGGACAGATGCTCACCAATGACGTCGCCGCCATCGTCAAGTCCGATCGCGTCAAGAAGGACGTGGCTTCCCAGCTTGGACTCGAATCACTTGCGGACTATAAGCTCAACGTGACCAGCTCGACTACGACCCGCGTCATCACGCTTTCCGTTACGGGCACGGACCCGAGCGACTCGGCCACCGTGGCCAACGCCTTTGTGCGGGATGTCTCGCTGGTGGCGCAGGATGTCATGGGCGTCGAGTCCGTGAACGTCATCGATTTGGCCGTTGCCCCCACAGAGCCCTCTGGCCCCAACAGGATCCTCTATACCCTTGTCGGTCTCGTGGGCGGCCTCTTGTTGGCAATCATGATCGTTTCCCTCGGAGACGCTGTGGACACCCGCGTCAAGGACTCGGGTGATGCCGAGAAACTGCTTGACGTGCCTGTCATCGGCCACTTCCCTTCCTTGGAGAGGATGTAAGATATGGCACTGTTTAACTCAAAAAAGGACCGTAGCGAAGTGGCTCAGTCCGTCGTCAACGCCGCAAAGACGCTCCTTGCCAACATTCGCTTCATGAGTGTCGATAACCCCATCCGTACCATCGCGATTACCTCGAGCATTCCCAACGAGGGCAAGACCTTCGTTTCGTGTAACCTTGCAAGTGCCATCGCGACGTCAAACAAGACCGTGCTCATCGTGGAGTGCGACATGCGTCGCCGCAGCGTGGCAAATGCGTTGGGCGTCCACGCACAGTATGGTCTCTACACGGTCCTGAGCGGCCAAAAGGAGCTAGGGCAGGCCGCCGTGCGCACGCAGACCCCCAACCTGCACTTTCTGGATGCCGAGCCCCATATACCCAATCCGTCGGACATCATCGGCTCCAGGCATTTTGCCAGGTTGCTTAAGCTCATGTATAATACCTATGACTACATCATCTTTGACACACCTCCCGTTGGGGCCTTCGTTGACGCCGCTGTCCTTGGCGCGCAGATAGACGCAGTGTTCATGGTGGTAAGGGAGAATTACGTCGGCCGTGGTGAGCTTCTGGAGGCCGCAGAGCAGCTGAGGCACTCCAACTGTAACCTTGCGGGCGTGGTCATGAACCACTGCGAGCATCGCAACTCTGAGCACTACTATGATTATTACAAGAAGGGCCACATGGATCGGGGAGCGCCGTCGGTGATGCAAGGCCCCAGAGCCGGCACCGACCAAGCGGCAGGCTCTGCGGCTGCGGCAGTTCCCTCGCGCCCGGATCGCCCAGGGAGTGCCTCGGCGGAGTCGGAGATATTTCGCCGTCTTGCCCCTGACGCTGGGACACAGGCCGACGCAAGTCGCCACGCCCGTGTCGAGCAACCAGAGGAGGCTCAGGTCGAGCCACCCTCGCGCCATGCCCGTGCCGTTGACGCATGAGGAGGGGGATGTTCCTAGGTGCATGACATTCACTGCCACATCCTTCCCGGCGTGGATGACGGGGCGCCTACCCTTGAGGACTCCCTTTCGATGATCAGGGCGGCGCAGGCCGTCGGCATTACGTCCATTACCTGCACGCCGCACTGTCGCGATCCGTACTTTGACTTCAACGCCATGTGGAATGCCTTCTACGACCTCGAAGAGGCTGCCGAGGATTTCCCCTTGACCATGGGCTTTGAGGTCAATCACCGAAAGCTCATGGAGTTGGGGCTCGAGTGGGCAGAGGCCCTGCACAGCGATGGGAGTCAGGACCTCTTGCTGGAGCTCTCCGTTGGCGCGAGTCCCAGCAGCTTTGGCGATTACGAGCGCACGATCTTCGATCTGCAGGGCATGGGCTATGAGGTGATCATCGCCCATCCCGAGCGCTACGTCGCCATTCAAAGGGACATCTCGCTCGCCGAAGAGCTCGTTCACATGGGGTGCGGGCTGCAGGCATCGACGAGCTTCATGGCAAAATGCAGATTCGGTGCCGAGAGGCGCTCTGCCAAGCGCATGCTCAAGGCTGGCCTCTATAGCTATCTTGCCAGCGATGCCCACATACCCAAGCACTACAGGTACTTTCGCAAGGCACACAGGAGGTACGGCCATCTGCTAAGGGAGCGCTGACCTGTCGCTCGGCCGCTTGGGGGGAGCCTTGGCTGTGCTACGATGAGCGCGTTTTGTGCCATCGACGTCTATGGTTTTGGAGGTTATTCTGATGGTCAGACATGAGGGTAGGGGCGGTCTGCGTGTTTCTTCTGCCGCACGGGTCTTGGGACTTGGACTTTCGGTGGCGCTGGGCCTGGGAGGCGTCGTCGCCCTTCCGCGCACGGCTCGTGCCGAGACCGTTCCTCCTATAGAGGGGACGGCCGTCTCGGCTCATGACGATGCCGCCACGGTGACGGGCGAGAGGGCCATGCAGACGACCGAGAGGGCATCGTCTATGGGTCAGGGTTACGCTGACGCAGGGGACAAGACCGACGACGCAAGTCCTGGGTCTGCCCGCAGGAGGGGTTCCGGCGATGCCGTCTTTGTGGGGGAGGGTGCCAAGGGCGAGGGTGGCGCCCACCCAGCGGCGACAGCTGCCGCGAGAGCGGACGAGACCATGGCTCATGACGTACGTACCACGGATGTGGCAGGGAAGGAGCCGGCGGCAGCCTCTACGAGGACGGGCGAGCCCGTTGCGGCTTCAGCCACGTCTGCCACTTCCGAGCCCGGACACGCCGATACGAAGCCATCCGCCACAGGGGAGGGCGAGGGCGTCGTCACCCCTGGAGCGAGCTCGGCCGTAGGCGTTGAGCCTGCCGCCGGCGCCGTGGCCGTGACCTCGCCCATGCAGGCGCCCTCGGCTGCCACAAAGCCCCTGGCCCCGACAAAGCCTGCGGCAGATGGCACGCTCGCTACGCCCACCAAGCCCACAACTCCCACTACACCCACCAAGCCCACTACACCCACCACCCCGACCACCTATGCCAATGTATATCGACTCTTCAACCAGTGGACCACCGAGCATCTCTATACGAGGGACCTCGAGGAGGCACGGGGCCTTGTGAGGCTCGGCTGGAGCTGGGAGGGCGTCTCTTGGGTCACGCCGTCCGCCGGCACCTCGGTATATCGCCTCTACAACAAGTGGTCTGGCGACCACCTCTACACCACCAAGAGGTCGGAGTATGACGGGCTGATCAAGAGGGGTTGGACCGGCGAGAACGTTCAGTTCTATGGGGCGACTCCCCAAAACGGCGTCTCCATCTATCGCCTGTTCAACAAGTACGCGACAACGGGCACCCACCTGCTCACAACTTCGTCGTCTGAGGTCAAGACCTGCGTGAGAAACGGCTGGCGTGACGAGGGCGCCGCATGGTACGCTGCCAAGCATGACCCCTTCTCCATCGCTGGTTTCTGGGTAGAGTGCGTCGACGGCAGGCGCCTCTGGGTTGACGCTACGTGTGCGCTTGCGAGCGACAGGCTTGTCGACCCCACGACATCGAGGGACAGGGGGGCAGGCAGGTATGCCTATGCCCGGCATGACGGTGCCGTGGTGACGGCGCTTGCGGATGCGGGAAACGGCTGGTCGTATCTCGCGGACTCGCTGGGCGGGCTCGTGCACCGGGCGGGCTCCGGCTGGGTCGTCACCAAGGACTGGCCCCGCTCCGACTCACGTCTGCAGCGCTACTACACCAAGGACATGGGAGGATACAGCCTCGTGCGCCGTGGTATCTTCTCTGCCAAGGATGACCGCGGCGAGCTGGCATCCTACCTTGGTCGTACCGATACGGGCTACGTGCTGCGCGGGATTCTCTCCGCAGGTGGCGATTGGTCCTACCTCGCCGACAACGACGGCAGGCTCGTGCACCGGGCGGGCTCCGGCTGGGTCGTCACCAAGGACTGGCCCTTCTCAGACGAGCAGCTCCAACGCTATTGGACCGAGGACAAGGGTGCCTATAGCCTGGTGAAGAACGGTCTCTTCTCGACGGGGGGCAAGCGCTACTACGGGCGTTACGACACGGGCTACGTGGTGCGTGGCACCTATGTCATCAGTCGCTACTACGGCCTTGACACCAGTGGCGCCGGCAATGACTGGAAGGATGACACCGTTGCGATCGCTGATAACGACGGCGTCCTCCTCACGCGCGAGCAGGTTGGCCAACGACTCCTGGCCTCCGCGAGAAGCCAGGTGGGCTGTGACTACACCACCGAGGACAGCGCGTACTACCCAGGGAGCGCCTTCAATTGCTCGGGCCTCAGCTGGTGGGTCTTCAACGATGCGCTTGGGGTCAACCTCTCACACAACCAAGGCTACTACTCCTACTATGCGCGCCAGGACAACAAGGAGGACAGTCAGGTCTATGAGGTCCTGAAGCGTGACGGCTGGAAGACGGCGATACATTCCCTGCAGATAGGCGACCTCGTGTTCTTCTCGCCTATCGGCAAGAGGCTGCATACCGGCCACGTGGGAATCTACGTGGGCAATGGCACGATGATCGACGCCAACACCACCGGCGTCAGGTATCGTCGGGTCCTCAAGAAGAGCTATGTCGGGGGTGGCTTCCCAATCACCCTCATCTAGCCCATGACCCTTCCGTTGGGGGCTGTGACCTCTTACAGATGGCTGGCGGCCGTATCCTGCGGTCAGGCACCCGCGCTTCTGGAGATGCGCGGGTGCCCTTGTGCCAAGAGCCCCGCTTTGTGTATTATCTCTACGCTATACCGTTGTCAGAAGGAGAACCTGTATGTCCGGACACTCTAAGTGGGCCACCACCAAACATAAGAAGGCTGCGATCGACGCCAAGCGTTCCGCGCTCTTCTCCAAGCATTCGCGCAACATCACCGTTGCCGCCCGCAACGGAGGGGACCCCAACCCGGACAACAACGCCTCGCTCGCCGCAGCCGTCGCTCGCGCCCGCATGGTCTCGATGCCCAACGCAAAGATCCAGGCGGCCATCGACAAGGCCTTTGGCACCGGTGCCGACGCCGTCGTCTACAAGGAGGTCACCTATGAGGGCTATGGTCCGGCCGGCGTGGCCCTTTACGTCGAGTGCCTGACCGACAACCTCAATCGCACAGCTGCCGACGTTCGCTCTGCCTTCACCCATGCGGGCGGCAACCTCGGTACTTCGGGCTCCGTCTCCTTTCAGTTCACGCGCAAGGGATCCCTTGCCATCGATAAGGTCATCCACAGCGATGACAAGAAGGTCCCCGACAGGGACAATGCGGTCGACGAGGATGAGTTCATGATGGCCGTCGCCGAGGCGGAGGGGGATGACTACGAAGACAGTGGCGAGCAGTGGATCGTCTACACCGCCTACGACAGGATGCAGGACGTTCAAAAGGCCCTTGAGGCGCAGGGCATAGAGGTCAAGGGTTCCGAGCTCACGATGGTCCCGACGACGCCGACCGAGCTCGAGCTTCCCGATGCCCGGAAGGTCCAGCGCCTGATGGATCGCCTCGAGGAGCTCGATGACGTCCAGAGCGTCTACAGCACCATGAGCGTCTCTGACGAGGTAGCCGAGCAACTCGCGGACGAGGAGTAGCCCGGTCTCTCGACGACCTGGCCCACTATCGCGTGCGATCGTATGGCTTGTGTGCGCAGGCGCGCCTTCGACACGGCGGTGACCGTCTCGATCGCCGCCTTCATGGGGAGAGGCCTCAGGTATGAGACAGGACATGACGCGTCCAGAGGCAGAGAGGGCGCTCGGCCTTCCCGAGCGCTATGGCATGGCCGACGTCAGGCGTGCCTTCAAGGGACGTGCCCAGAAATACCATCCTGACAACGCTCGCAGGAACGGTTTCTCAGAGATGTTTGCCCAGCAGAAGATGACCGAGGTCAACAAGGCCTACGCGCTCCTGAGGCAGCTCTTCGATGATGGGAGTGTCAAGACGCTTCGTCGTGACTTCAGCCAGGGGGGCTATGGCAAGCACAGTGCGGGCGCCCGCCATGCGCAGGCGGCTCGAACGAGATCCGCCGTGCGCACGCAGGTGGATGACTCGCTCTTCTGGGACGAGGACGGCAATCCCAGAAGCACCGCTGCCGAGAACGAGGCCAACGCCGCCGCCGACGCATCCGGCCACCAGCTGCGCCGCTTTCTTCTGGGACCCGTGTTCTTGAGGCTCATTGCCATCGCCGCTTTCGCTCTCGTGTGGTGGCGGACCTTCCCTTTTGTCGGAGAAAACGCCGCTCGCTTTGACATGGGCGCTCAGGTTCCCCTGAGGGACCTCGTCTCTGTGCTCATCGCCATCGTATATCCGAGCTACTTCCTGCTCTATGAGCTCATTACCGGGAACATCTCGGGTGTATTTCGCGAACTCATCAACGGTATCGTCTCTAGTGTCACACGGACGCACATTGAGGTGCGCAAGAGGGGAAGCTACCGATCGAGCCTCTCGAGCCTGCTGAGGGACCAGATCTACAGCGTGCTCGAGCTTCCTCTTGCCGCGTGGCTGTTCGTGAGGGCAGGAGAGCTGTCCGGCTCTGTCGAGCAGACCGTCTCGTTCGCGCTCGGTGCGATCGTCATCCTTGACGCGCTCATAGGGTTCTTTGGTGCGGGTGCCGCGCAGGGTATCTCGCGTTGGCTTTCCAGTGTCGTGGAGCGGCACTACGTGACCATGCGCATGAACTTGCTCAAGCGTTGCGGGCAGTGGGCAAGCGGCAAACACGCGTCCTAGCGCTCAGGTCAACGATGCCGCTCACGTTTGCAGCGACCTCTGACAGAGACTCTGCCAAAGATCGGGTGCGCACGCTCTTCCGTCCGTGAGTCTGCGCTATCCTGTAGGGTGCTCTGGCAGTCCGTGGCATCGCCATCGCCGTTGGGAGGTATGACACATGGGTGTTTTCAAACGCATCTGCTTGCTGGTGTTTGGGCTGGCGGGCCTCCTGTCCCTGGTGGCGCTGGCGCTTCCCTGGTGGGGCCCGTGGACCGAGGAGGCCAGGGCGCTTCTCGGCGTGTACTGGTACTACGTGACGCTCGAGTGCCTGATCTACGTCACGGCATTCGGGCTTTTGATCTGCCTCGTCAGGGCCCTGTTCACGCACAATCGCAAGGTCATCGTCGTCGCCAAGCTCAGGGGCGGAACCATCACGATCACGCGTGATGCGATCGCCGCGCAGGTGGTGCACATGATAGAGGATGGGCAGGACTTTCGTGCGCGACGCGTGCGCGTCAAGGCCAAGAGGCATGGACACGTGCGTGTGGCATGCAGGGTTCAGCCCCTGCACGCCACGAGTGTCGTGAGCGAGGGCAAGGCCCTGCATGACAGGGTCGTCGTAGGTCTCAAGGAAGTCTGCGGTGATCACGTCGATAAGGTTCAGATCGAGTTCATCGATGCGGGGGCGTACGGCTCGATCTTGGCGGATGATGGTATTGAGGCCGACGGATTGGGCGTGGCGGAAAGCGTCCAAGAGGAAGGCCCCACGGACAGGGGGACAGACATCGCACTGCCATCACCCCTTTGGAATGGAACCGTCGTAGAGACGACCCAAACAGCCGGCGGCGACGAGGCCGATGCCCCCAGCATCGCCGCCCGAGAGGATGGGGCAGGGCCAAGAGCGGCCGATGACTCCTCCGAGATCAGGTTGCCCATGCCCAGGCAGCCACGAGATGGAGACGACAGGGCGGGCGACCCAGATGGCATAGGCGCTGAGGTCGGGGTGGGCAGCGGCCCTCGCGTAAGGGAAGAGGAGTAGCCATGGCGGACGGTAGCAGGCCAAAGATGAACGTCGGGGATCCCATCCGTGACGAGCCAGCGCCAGGGCTTGCCCACGAGGAAAAGGGGTCCAAGGAGGGGCCCACGAGCTTTTCCGAGGACCCACGGCCACGCGACGGTGGGTCCCGCGCCCTTGTGAGCTGGCTGCGCGAGCGCGTGGCTGGACACGAGAACGCCGCCCTTGGGGGTGCCTGTGGGCTGGCGGTAGCCCTCCTCGTCTTCTCCATAGGCGTCTTGCGCGCGCTCTTCGTCGTCCTGTGCGTGGGCATCGGTGTCGTAATCGGGCAGGCCTTCGACGGCAATCCCAAGGTTATCAGGGCCGTGCGCAGGATCTTCTCGGACAACCGCTAGTGAGCGGTCTCGTCGTCTTCAAGAACGAGCATCTCCACCTTCAGAAAGGGGACTAGGCATGACTGACACAGGCAGTGCGCATGGGACGACACCCAAAGAGGGCGAGGATGTCTCGGGCGATGTCAAGCTCACCGAAGACGCCCTCCCGGGCGAGGGGGGGCTTGTGGCGCCCACGGACGGAAATGACCCTGCCGCGAAGCTCGGGGCGTCCAGGGACGATGTCGTCGGAGACGATGAGGACCTCGACTCGGAGGACTCCCTCACCTTCTCTAACGGAGTCATCGAGAAGATTGTCGCCATCGCGATGCGTGACGTCCCCGGCGTCATCGGCATGAAGGGCAGTTGGCTCAATCGCGTGCAGGACGTGCTCGGTGCGA
>ERZ773005.1711-NODE-1711-length-10730-cov-6.231850_pt1 | contig 10730 bp, 9 predicted proteins | sample MGYA00580666_ERZ773005 | MGnify/ENA primary metagenome ERZ773005 (study PRJEB29015, sample SAMEA2737999) | human oral metagenome | biome: human oral; feature: human-associated habitat; material: dental | place: China | collected 2061 ... | reverse complement strand
AGGCCGCGTGCCGCGCTCTTCGGCTGTGCCGCCCCTTCCGGCGCGAAAAGCGACTCCGTCGCGCAGGCGCATGCCGCGCGAGACGCGGCGGCACGCAGGAAGCCGCCGCTCGTCATGGCGCCGCTCAAGGACGCTTGACCCCGTTCGGCAGGATGAGGAAGGAGGCGCTTCTTTCTTCGGCGAGAAGCGAGGGCGGCTTCTCCTGCGACGCTTCCTCGGCGTCGGCGATTATGCTCTGCGCCCTTTGGTTCGCCTCCTGCAGGCGCAGCAGCCCTTCCATGAGGTCGATGTCCTTCTTCTTGGCGAGCGTTTCCAAGGCGGTCGCCGCATGCTGCAGGAACTTCTGCAGCTGGTGCGTCTGCTCGTCCTGCTTGCGTTCGCGCTCCTTCGCCGCCTCGCCGTTGTCGCGCTGCGCCGTGTCCAAGGAGGCGATGCGCCCCGAGAGCGCCTCGTGCTCGCGCTCGATGTCCTCGGCAATCTGCCCGGCCGTCTCCACGAGGCCGATCTCGATGGCGGAGTGGCGCTTCAAGAGATCGGAGAATCCCTGCTCCTGCGTGCTCGCCACATACTGCAGGGTGAGCGCGAGGGAGTCCTTGAGATCCTGCGCGCCCTTTTCCTGCGCCGCATGCAGCGCGGCCATCTGACGCGCGATCTCCTTCTGCATCATCGTGCCGAGTGCGCTCGTGTCGATGCCCGAAGTGCCGCGAAAGGCGGAAAAATCGCGCGGCAGGCTGCGTGCGAGGGCGTTGATCTCGCGCACGAGTCCCGCCTGCATCGCGTCGAGGCGCTCGGCGACCGTGCGCTCCACCTCGTCGATGCGGCTGAGGATCATGCGCTCGCGCCGGATCGAGTCGCGATCTTGTTGGCGGCGCGAGTCGTGCATGTCGTCGATCGCCTGCTCCAACTCTTCGAGCCGCTTTTCCAAGTCCTTCTTGTCCTCCGCGGTGATCAGCCCTGCCCGCGAAAATATGCTCTTGCCCATCAAATGCCCTCCAAAACGAAAGGAAACGCTGACAAAATGACTTCATCAGTGATTCCGAAATAAACGGGACAGGTGAACCCGCTCTGTGAGAATGTCCGACATGCGGCCATTCCCTAGTTGATAATATGATACTATTTTCTGCCGAATTTTTCAATATATCGAGCGTCTGCAGATCGAGGATATTCGGACGCAGCAAAAATCCATGCCCTCATGATGACTTGAGCGCATCTCTCAGCAACTTCAACATGACACCGGTTCCTTTGCGGTCAGCCATGATGCGCCGTTTGCCGCAAAGGGGCGTCGATTGAAGCTGCTGCATGTCCCAGCTTACTGCGAATACGCTATATCAGACTGCTCCGACAGTTCATCAAAAATATGGAAAACTCGTATGATGTCCTTTTTTGCCCGGCAGAGATGATACCGCGTCGAGGCAGGCGCAGTCAGATATGACGTTTCGTGTTCGATATCTGCAGCAAATACATCTTCCGGCCCTGTATGTGTGTCAAACAGAAACACCGGATTCCTTAGTCATCCTGCAAAGAAAAACGCCATCCACTGCGAAACACATGCAGTGAATGACGCTTTATCGTCGATGCAACTATTCTCTTTGCCTTACCGCATGCCGTTATCGGAAAAAATGGCGGCTAGCTCGGGATTCTCCTTTAGATATTGCTCCGAGATGCGATCCCAATCGTAGCCTGTAACGCTCGGAATCAGTCGCTTTTTCTCTTCCGCTTGCTCCCGTTCCGAGAGTTTGCCGTCTTCTCCCTCGCCCTTGTCGTCTGCGATACGATGAAGGGTGCGCAAGCTCTTCTTATATGCTTTCATGCCATCATCAAGGTCGGTCTTCTTCTCGGCAATGAGCTGCGAAAGGTCTGTAGGATTCTCCGCCTTCTTATCCTTTTTGCTTCCCGTGCGATCTTCTCCAAGCATGGCAGAGAGAAGCTCTTCCATATTTTTCGCCTTGCGGCTCATCTCTTGGAAGAATCCGTATGCCGCTGTCTTTTCGTTGAAATATCTGCCCGCCTTTTTTGGCATGGTACTCAGCGTGTCTGGTTTCATGCCGAGATAGTCACGGTATTCTTTTATAAGCCCGGCGCTTTCTTCATGGGTAAGAAAATCATTATCCTTGCCAATCATTGTATTTCCTATAAGGGATCGAAGCTTGTTCACCAGTGGATTTTCACATTTGGGATCAAGCGCTCCCAAGCGATCAAGAATACTGTTCAAATACGGATCGCCCAGCAAGGTATGCCCCAAAGCCTTTTGATGATGCCCATAGGCATTGAGCTGTCGGATCACCTCCACACGAATGCTGCCGACTGCCAAACCGGGATTTTTACTGCCAAGCTGCAAAATACCTCGGATGCCATTTTCTAAATCACGCATCGTTCTTGATAAAGAAGCGCGTTCATAATCCGAATAAAAATCACGATACATGCTATCTTCGAGCGGCTCAACCGAAGCCATCTCCCACGTTTCCACCCGTTGAGCAGGCGCTTGATTTGCCGCTGCAAGCTTTCTCCCCTCGTCGCTGATGGAAACCTCATGCGCGAGTGACAGCAGGGACGTCGATTCTCTTTTTATCGAATCTCCACCCTGTAAGGATGGCGCCACGGATTTCCTGTCCCCTGCCCGACTCATAGCCTGTGTATTTTGTGCCGCTATATTCTTCCCCACGATCGCACGATTATCGTTCGCATGAACTTTCATCTTCATTTGCCTCCCTGCACGTCAATCTCCTTCGTTATATTTATCGTTTCCTCGCAGAAAATCTTAAACAAGCAGCTCCATCATATTCCAATATACTTCTTGACCTTTTTACTGACAACTGTTATCTTGAAAGGAGCGGATGCGAGAACTGAACGAGATCTTGAATTACAAGGCGTTCATGTCGTTTCTTTTGGCGCGCACGCAAGAGGCCGTACCGCTTTCGCGCTCTCTCATTCGCGAAGTGCACTCGAATTCACCCTTTCCCCAACGGCAACGGTCACGCAGCCGCGCACTCATGGTTTATAGCTGCTTTCTTGCCGACATGACGCCCATCGTTATCCCGGCGGAGCGGCGCAAGGCGTATATCAACGATCCGAACACAGACGACTTGCAAGGATTCGCGTCCTTTGCCGAGGAATTGCAGGCTGAAGAACGCGGGCGCACAGAAGCATTTACATAAATAAGAACGGCACGCAGGAAGGAGAAAGGAGGTCTCCATGCTCAAACTCCGAGACATTTCCCTCAAAAAGCGCATCCTCCTGACCAACTTCCTGATGATCGCGCTTCCTGTCGGATTCTTGCTCGTACTCGGCGGTCTGCTCTTCGCAGGGCTCAAGACGACGGGCACGATCCGCGACGCGGAGCTTGCGCTCCTGTGGCAGGACAAGCGCGAGGCGCTTTCCATACAGCTCGCCGTCAGCTCCCTCAAAGCGAAGGCCGATCGCGGCAAGAAGGCCGCCGAGATGGAGGCGGACTGCCGCGCACTTGCGCGATGGGGGATCGACAGCCTCATCGCCAAGAACGGCGAGACCGTCTACGCCACACCTGGCGCCGACCCGCAGGAACTCCTCGCAAGCGTTCAGGCAGTTTCAGGTGGCTCTCCCTCCTTCCTTCGCTGGGACGAGGACGGCCTCGCGCTCCTCTACCGTACAGAGAAAACGCGCACCGTGGTCGCGGCACGCGGCTCCGTCCCGTTCCATGCACGCATGCCGAAGGAAGAGCATCCTCGGCACGATGTATGGGAAATCCTCGCTTACATCTTCCTCGCGGCCATGGCCATCGTCATCACGGCGCTCGGCCGCTATCTCGCACGCCTGCTCTCCGAGCAGATTCTCTCGCCCTTGGAAAAGCTCAAGACCGCCGCCGAAGAAATCCGCCGCGGCAACCTTGACGCCTCCCCCGCCATCGACTCGGTGGACGAGATCGGCGCGGTCGGATGCTCCTTCGACTTCATGCGGCAGTCACTCAAGGAGGAAAAAGCGCGGCGCGAAAAGTATGACGAGAACCGCAAGGAACTCATCGCGGGCATCTCGCACGATCTCGCGACGCCCCTGACCGCCATCAAGGGCTACGCGAGCGGCATCCTCGACGGCATTGCCAAGAGTCCTGAGAAGGAACGCCGCTACATCGAGCAGATTCACGAGAGCGCCTGTCTGATGGAAAACATGGTCGAAAACCTCTTTCTCTTTTCGAAGCTCGATCTCAAGAAGATTCCCTTCCATCTGGAAAGCGTCGCCCTCGCCGACTACCTCGCTGACTTTGTAAGAGACCGAAGCGACTTGTTCGCCGTGCGCGGCCTCGCGCTTTCCTTCTCTTCTGACGGCAGGCCGTGCCGCGCCGCCATCGACCGCACGCAGTTCCCGCGCGTCCTTGAAAACTTCCTCGAAAACAGCATCAAGTACCGCCGCGAGGACGTTCCCGCCGCGCTTCACATCCACATCGAAGAAGCGGGAGAAACCGTCCGCCTGAGCTTCACCGACAACGGACAGGGCGTGCCGGAAGAAGCCTTGGGCAAGCTCTTCGACACTTTCTACCGCACCGACCGCGCACGCACCGACACGAGCAAGGGCAGCGGCCTGGGACTGGCCATCGCACGCGAAATCGTCTGCGCGTGCCACGGCACGATCCATGCTGAGGCGAATCCAGCGGGCGGACTCATCCTCAAGATCACCCTGCCACGACAAAAAGAACTGACTGAAGAAAGAAGGGGCGACGCATGAAACGCATCCTGATCATCGAGGACGACAAAGCGATTGCAGAGCTTGAGCGCGACTACCTCGAAGCCAACGACTTTTCCGTGGAAATCATCTCCGACGGCAAAAAGGGCGAAGAAAAGGCGCTCGCCGAAGACTTCGACCTCATCCTGCTCGACCTCATGCTGCCAAGTGCGGACGGCTTCGCCGTCTGCCGCGCCATCCGCCAGAAAAAAGACACGCCGATCCTCATGGTCTCGGCACGTCAGGAGGAAATCGACAAGGTTCGCGGCCTCGGCCTCGGCGCCGACGACTATATCGTCAAGCCCTTCAGCCCCAATGAACTCACGGCTCGCGTCAAGGCGCATATCGCACGCTACGAGCGCCTCACGCAAAAGACGGTACAGAAATCGGACAGCATCTTCACCGGCGGGCTCGAAATCTGCCCCGAAGCGCGCCGCGTCTTCACGGACGGCAAGGAAGTCTCTCTCACGCGCCGCGAATTTGACCTTCTGCTCTTCTTCGCGGAGAATCCCGGCATTGCCTTCAGCAAGGACAAGCTCTTCGACCGCATCTGGGGCATGGACGCCCTCGGCGACACGGCGACCGTCATGGTTCACATCAACCGCATCCGCGAAAAGATCGAGCCGAACCCCGCCACACCCATTTACATCGAAACCGTCTGGGGCGTCGGCTACCGATTTCGAAATGACGCCGGACATAAAGGTTGATGCCTTGGCACATCTCCTTGTCCACGTTCTGTCAGCAGGAAAAATCCTAAAAATCTGGCAAAGCCCTCCGAATCATGCTATGATAAGGTTAAAGGGGGACATCTCATGACGTCATCGACAAGCTTCAATCCCGAGGATCTGTTGCTCGGCTATGCGAATCCCGCCTACGATCAACACGCCAAGCGCCTGCTCGCCCAAAAGGATGTCGTAGCTCGAATTCTCAAGGGTGTCATTCCTGAATTCCATGAAATCGACTTGACGACCATCGCCGAACAATGCATCGAAGGCGAACCCGAAATTGGCGCCATCCCGGTCGACATGGACAAGACGAACGCCGCACGGCAAACGCCAAAAGAAATCCGTGGCAACAATACGGAAAGCGCCAGTCCCACGGAAGGTTGGATTCGCTTCGACATCCTGTTCCATGCAAAAGTTCCCCAAACAGGCGCGAGAATCACTTTGATTGTCAACATCGAGGCTCAAAAGACACAATCACACAATCGTCTTGGCTATGCGCTGCTGCGCCGAGCCGTATACTATGCCTGTCGCTTGATTTCTTCCCAGAAGGAAACGGAATTTGCCAAATCAAACTATAACGACATCAAAAAAGTCTATTCCGTTTGGATCTGCATGGACTCCCCCGATAGCAAAAGTGCCATCAATTTCTATGATATGCACGAGCGTCACCTGCTGCGTCACACAAGGGCAGAAAAAAGCGATTACGACCTGTTAAGCATCATCATGATCTATCTCGGCACAGACGATTCCAGCAACAAGCTCGTCCGCTTCCTCAAGCTCCTGTTTCGTGATACGGAAAAGTCTGCTGCGGAAAAGAAGAAGCTTTTGGAAGAAGAATTCAATCTGGATATTTCCTCCGATATGGAAAAGGAGATGAACACCATGTGCAATTTGAGCGAAGGCATCTTCGAGCGCGGTATTGAGCAAGGCATCTCGCAGGGCATCTCGCAGGGCATCTCGCAAGGCATCTCACAAGGACGTGCGCAGGGCATCCTCCAGGGTGAATCCGGCATGATACTTTCCATGCTGAAGAAGGGCTACGATCTCGCGAGCATCGCCGATATATCCCAGTGGTCCATCAGCAAGATCGAGCAACTGGCAAAAGCGCACCGCTTGCTGTGAAGAAGCGTCCGGACTTCACGATTTTGCCTCATCGAAACACAAAGAAGGAGCTGCCGCACCGTCGCGGCAGCTCCTTCTTCGTGTTTGATTCCGATCTTAGAACGCGGGGACGATCGCGCCCTTGTACTTCTCGTCGATGAACTTCTTGACTTCCTCGGACTTCAGCGCCTTCATCAGCGCCTGGATCTCGGGACGCTTCTCGTCGCCCGTGCGCACGGCGACGATGTTGACGTAGGGCGAGGTGCTGTCTTCCATGAAGAGCGCATCCTTCGTCGGAACGAGGTTCGCCTGCATCGCATAGTTTGTATTGATGACGGCGGCGTCGACGTCATCGAGCGTGCGCGGCACCTGCGCGGCTTCGACTTCCTGGAACTTGAGGTTCTTCTTGTTCTCCGTGACGTCCTGCACCGTCGGGTTCGTGCCTGAGCCTTCCCTGAGCTTCAAAAGGCCGGCCTTTTCGAGCAGCAGGAGCGAGCGGCCGCCGTTCGTCGGATCGTTCGGGATGGCGATGGAAGCGCCGTCCTTAAGCTCGTCGAGCTTCTTGATCTTGCGCGAGTAAACGCCCATCGGCTCGATGTGAATGCCGCCCGCATTGGCGATCTTCATCTCCTTGTGCTCGGAGATGAAGTTGTCGAGGTACGGCAGGTGCTGGAAGAAGTTCGCGTCAAGCTCCTTGTCGTTCAGCGCGATGTTCGGCTGCACATAGTCGGTGAACTCGACGATTTCAAGCTTGTAGCCTTCCTTTTCCAAGAGCGGCTTGATTGTCTCAAGGATCTCGGCGTGCGGCACGGGCGTCGCGCCGACCTTGATGGTCTTGGAGTCGCTCCCTCCGCCGCAGCCCGCGAGGGCGAAGACGGAGAGCGTGAGCGCCGCAAGGATGACGAATAGTTTCTTCATGATGGTTTTCCTCCTTGATGGATGGATTCTTCGGTGAAAGACGACGAGGCTGCGCCTTCGCCCGCTTTCATGGCTTACTTTTTATTCAAGCCGTTCGCCAGGCGGTTGCCCAGGAACTGGACGATCTGCACGAGGACGATGAGGATGACGACGGTCGCGATCATGATGTCGGGACGGAATCGCTGGTAGCCGTAGCGGATCGCGAGATCGCCGAGGCCGCCGCCGCCGATCGCGCCCGCCATCGCCGACTCGCCGACGAGGGCGATGACGACGGTCGTGAGCTGGGCGACGATGCTCGGCATGGACTCAGGCAAAAGCACGCGCCGCACGATCTGATAGGGCGTCGCCCCCATCGAGAGCGCGGCTTCGACGAGTCCTGCGGGCACTTCCCGAAGCGACGTCTCGACCTGGCGCCCGATGAAGGGGATCGAGGCGAGGACGAGCGGCACCATCGCCGCCGTCGTGCCGATGGACGTGCCGACGATGAAGCGGGTGAACGGGATGATCGCGACCATCAGGATGATGAACGGGATCGAGCGAAGCGCGTTGACGACGGCTCCAATGGCACGGTTCAATGGCATGCATTCGAGGATCTGCCCCTTCGCCGTCGTTGCGAGCAGCACGCCGAGCGGAATGCCGATGAGGCTCGCGACGATCATCGAGACGACGACCATGTAGACCGTCTCGCCGAGCGCCTTCGTAAGGAGCGGCAGCATATCAGCGGACATAGCCGATCACCTCCTTCGTAAGATCGCGCGTATCGAGATAAGAGAGCGCACGGTCGATCTCCGCCTGCTCGCCACGGATGCCGACGATCATGCGCCCGTAGGGAACGCTCTTGATCTGGTCGAGCGTGCCGTAGAGGATGGACACCTCGATGGAAAAGCGCCGGATGACATCGGCGATGACGGGATCGTCGGCGCGTTCGCCGAGGAACGTCAGGCGAAGGAGCAGCTCGCCGCCTTCGACAGGCTCAGGCGAAAGTTCCTTCTCGCGGTAGTTGATCGGCAGATCGTTCGACAGGAGCGTGCTGACGAACTCGCGCGTGATTCTTTCTTTCGGCTTCGTGAAGATGTCGAGCACGGAGCCTTTTTCGGCGATGACGCCGCCCTCGATGACGGCGACCTTGTCGCAGATATCCTTGATGACCTGCATTTCATGCGTGATGATGACGACGGTCAGGCCGAGCTTCTTGTTGATGTCAGCGATGAGATGCAGGATCGACTTCGTCGTCTGCGGGTCGAGCGCACTCGTCGCCTCGTCCGACAAGAGCACCTTCGGATCGGACGCGAGCGCCCGCGCGATGCCGACGCGCTGCTTCTGCCCGCCCGAGAGCTGCGCCGGGTACTGCTGCGCCTTGTCGGCGAGTCCGACGAGCGCGAGGAGCGGCTCGACCTTCGTGCGGATCTGCGCCTCGTCCGTGCCGGAAAGACGCAGGGGGAAGGCGACGTTGTCGTAGACGGTCGCCGAGGAAAGCAGGTTGAAGTGCTGGAAGATCATGCCGATGCCCTTGCGCTCCTCGCGAAGCTCGGCCTCGCCAAGCGCGGTCAGATCTTTGCCGTCGACGATGACCTTGCCCTCCGTCGGCCGCTCCAGCATGTTGATGCAGCGGATCAAGGTCGACTTGCCCGCGCCCGAAAGGCCGATGATGCCATAGATCTCGCCGCGCTCGATTTCAAGGTCGACGCCTTTGAGCGCCGTGACCTCGCCCGCCGCGCTCTCGTAGCTTTTCTTGATGGCTGCAAGCCTTATCATGCTCATAAAATCACATCCTTGTGACTGCCGCTTTCGCAGCAGCAAAATTCATACCAAATTTATATGATTTGCATGTTATCATAGTGCAGACGGCTTGTCAAGCATATTTCCGACGACTGAAAAAAGTCGCCTCTGTCCGTGCCCGCCGCATACATTCTATTCTACGCGATTCGTCTGCTTTTGTATAGTCAAAAAAATGCGTGCAGCGTCGAAATGCTGCACGCAGAAGCACATCTCCGTCAGTCGCGCGAAAAGCCGCCGCTTGCCTCCCCTGCCGCTCTTTCCAGCGCTCCAAGCTCGCCTTCCTCGGTCAGCACATAGAGCATGTCGCCCGCCTTGAGCCTGAGGCTGCCCTGCGGCAGAAGCTCAATCGTGCCGCGCCGCACATTCATGACGTGGCCGTGCGCTCCCCAGTCGATCGCAGAGACGCATCGCCCCTCCATCGCGCTTCCCGCTGCGACACAAAGCTCCGCCATGACGCGGCGGCGCGAGCCTCTCGCGCCCTGCCCGCGCGAACGCTCGTAAAGCTCGTCGTAAATGGGTCTGCCGCCCGTGAGATCGTTGACGAGCGCGGCGCAGGCGGCGACGCAGACGACGGCGAGCAGGTGCTCAAAAGAGCCGGTGATCTCCATGATGAGGAGGCTCGCCGTCAGCGGCGCCTTGATGCTTCCTGCGAAGAATCCCGCCATGCCGAAGACAACGAAGGTCGGGCAGAGCGCCGCGGGAAGAACGCCGAGCGCAACTGCCGCCGCAGAGAAGAGCGCGCCCGAAAGAGCGCCGAGGACGAGAACGGGCAGGAAGATGCCGCCCGGCACGCCCGAGCCGTAGCAGAAGACCGTGAAGAGGAACTTGCCGACGAAGATGACGAGGATCGCGCCGAAAACGAGAGGCTCCTGCACCATGCGGTTGACGAGGAAGTTGCCGCCCGAAAGAATCTCAGGCAGCAAGAAGCCGAGAACGCCCGCCGCGAGGAACGGAATCGCTGTGCGAAGGCCGAGAGAAGGCACGAGGCGCCCCCATGTGTCAAGCGCAAGGCAGAGCACGCGGTTGAAGAGCCTGCCGAGCGCACCCGAGAATACGCCGAGCAAAAAGAGCAGCAAATATGCGCCGCCGAGCGGCACGGCGGGCACGGAGCCGACGGCGAACATCGGACCGACGCCGAAGATCTCCTGCGTCACGAAGCCTGCGGCGATAGCAGAGCCGAGGACGCCCATGAGCATCTGCGGCGAAAAGTTCTTCGCCAGCTCCTCGAAGGAAAAGACGAGGCTCGCCAAAGGCGCGTTGAAGATGGCGGCGAAGCCTGCGCCAGCACCCGCCGTCAGAAGGAATCGCTCCTCGGCACGCGAACGCCCGGCCGTGCGGCTGACGCCTGCCCCCACACAGGCGCCGATCTCCACGCTCGGGCCGCCGCGCCCGAGCGACAATCCCGCACCGATGCCGAGCACGACGCTGGCGAACTTGCCGAAGAGCACGCGCGCCCAGCGCAAGTGACTGTCGCCGCGCAGGATACCCTTGAGATCGGGGATGCCGCCGCCGCCG
>ERZ773005.1710-NODE-1710-length-10742-cov-6.929073_pt1 | contig 10742 bp, 10 predicted proteins | sample MGYA00580666_ERZ773005 | MGnify/ENA primary metagenome ERZ773005 (study PRJEB29015, sample SAMEA2737999) | human oral metagenome | biome: human oral; feature: human-associated habitat; material: dental | place: China | collected 2061 ... | reverse complement strand
GCCTATTTTTACTATGAAGCCCCAAGAGGTCAAGCCGCAGGCGCAGACCGATTGGTTAGGCTTCATTAAGGGCGGCGCACAATGTCCACGAAGTGGACGTTTGTGCGTGTAGTTGTATGATAGGTTTTTCGGCTGTCAAGAAGACAAACAGGATGTATAGCGAAGATGCGAAAGGCTCAGGTCTCGCTGTCGAAGGACTGCATCGGTGCACCTTTGCGAGGTTTCGGCAGGTTGCGGTAGGCGCGTGAGGCGCTGAAGAAGCGCGTGGCCACGGTCATGCTGGCAGGGTCGAGGTTTTCAACGGAGCGCTCTGCCGTGCTCGTAAGTTCGCGGTACTTTGCTGTTTGCGTGAACTTTGCCCATGCCGCCTGCAAGGCACGTGCCATGATGAACTCGATGCCTGTCGTGTCTTCGGGCTGCTGCACGAAGGCGGAACTCGTTCTGGGCGGGGGGGCGCTGCCTGTGCGCTTCTCGCTGGCTGAGACGGAAGCAGTTGCTGCAGGTTGTGCGGGAAGCGGGCTTGCGGGATTTTTTGTCGTTGTCGCTTTCGCAGTTGTGGCGTTTGCCGCGCTCGTCGGATCCAGCTTCCAGCGCGTGCGAGGCTTCGGCGCACTGAGCGAATTACGTGCAGAGGAAGATTTGGCTGATGATGCTGTGTTGGAAGGAGCGCGTGCAGATGTTTCAACTGCCGCACTTTTTTGCCGCGCGGCAGTTCCTGCTTCATTTACGAGGCCGCTCGCGATGAGAAAGGCCTCGCTTGCCTCCTCCTTCGAGGCTGCTGCTTCAAGCTTCTGCACGAGCGCTTCACGTGCGTCCTGCGCAGCGCGGGCTTTGGTGTAGAGTCCCGTGTCAGAGCGCTTGAGGAAACGCATCTCGTCCGCCATGAGCTCATCGCCGTTCAAGAGTTTCTGCTGGATGATGCGGCGCATGGCACGGCTTGCACCGTCGAGCTCTTCCGTCTGCGGCTCGTCGTTCGCAGCGTTGGTTTCCTGTGGCGCTTGCTCTTTGAGCACTCGCCGCGCTTTTCCGCTGTAATCGATCTTCATGCCGATGTTCTTTTGCTTCACATAGGCATTGACCTTGTCGCTCTCGTCAAACATGCCAAGACCCCTCCTGCAGAATTTTCCTTCCTGTAATTGACATATAAGCTTATTATACCATGGAGATATAAATCTGTAAATTCTTGAGAATATGCGGCATGTGTCAAGAAAGAAAAGAAAAATCGGCATGACAACGGGGTTGTGGCAAAATGCGAAAGCATTTTGTCACAACCCCGTTGTTTGCCTCCCCGCATGGGAAGGATTGCCGACAACTTTGGCTTATGCCTTGTGAGACATATCGTAAGCGTTCATCGGTGCGTAGTGCTTCTTGAAGAACTCTTCCGCGACCTGCGGGAAGAGGGCGTAGGAGAGAATATCCTCTTCCGTCGGGTTGAGGAAGCCCTTTGCCTTCATTTCCTTCTCGAAGTCTGCAAGCTTCGGAGCCTTCGCATCCTCGGCAACGATGTCCGTGATGATCTCGCTCTCGGGGATGCCGAGCGTCTTCGTGAGGTACTCGTGGCTGACTTCCACCGGCGGCTTGCCGAACTTGCCGCGTGCGAGGTCTTTGAATTCCTTCGGAACAATCTTGTAGCGCTCGCCCGTCATGACGTTGAACGTCGCCATCGTGCCGACGATCTGGCTGGACGGCGTGACGAGCGGCGGGTAGCCGACATCGGCGCGCACGCGCGGCATCTCGTCGAGGAGATCCTGGAACTTGTCTTCCATGCCCTGCTCCTTGAGCTGGTTTGCGAGGTTCGAGAGCATGCCGCCAGGAATCTGGAAGTCGATGACGTTCGGGTTGACGTCGAAGTAGCCCTTGAGGTTGAATTCCTTGATGAGATCCTGCTTGACTTGCAGGAAGTGCTTGGCGATCGGCGTCATGGCCTGACGGTCGAGGCCCGTGTCAAACGGCGTGCCTTCGAGGGCGGCGACCATCGTCTCCGTGCAGGGCTGGGACGTATCGAGAGCGAACGGCGAGAGCGCGCAGTCAACGGTGTCGACGCCTGCCTCGATCGCCTTCATGTACGTCATGCTGCCGAAGCCGGACGTATAATGCGTGTGGAGCTGGATGGGGATGTCGAGCGCAGCCTTGAGCTTCTTCACGAGGTCTTCTGCGACATACGGCTTCAGAAGGCCGGACATGTCCTTGATGCAGACGGAATGGCAGCCCATTTCCTGCAGCTTCTTGGAAAGGTCGACGAAGACTTCGTTCGTATGGTAGGGGCTGAGCGTATAGACGAGGCAGCCCTGCACATGCGGCTTTTCCTTGCAGCCGAGAGCAGCGTTGATCGCCGTCTTGAGGTTGCGAACGTCGTTCAGCGCATCGAAGATGCGGAATACGCCCATGCCGTGCTCGGAAGCCTTCTCGACGAACTTCTTGACGACATCGTCCGAATAGTGGTTGTAGCCAAGGAGGTTCTGACCACGGAGCAGCATTTGGATCGGGGTCTTGAGACGAGCCTTGAGCTTGTCGAGCCTCTCCCACGGATCTTCGTCGAGGAAGCGCAGGCACGTATCAAAGGTCGCACCGCCCCAAGCTTCCAACGAGTTGTAGCCGATCTTGTCGAGCGCTGCAAGCATGGGCTCCATCTGGTAATAATGCATGCGCGTCGCACACAGGGACTGATGCCCGTCGCGAAGTACTGTTTCGGTGATCTTTACCTTTTTTGCCATAAAAAAACACACTCCTTCGGGTTATACTACCATAAACATAATGTATTTGCTTCACTACAAGTATAGGTACTATTTTGGATATTGTCAATGAAAAATTGCGATTTTTGCAGGTTTTTTCCAATACGCGAAAAATTCTGCAAACGCAGGGCGGGAACGGCTGTATGCCGACCGTTCCTGCCCGATGCGCTTCAGTTGAAGCATGTCTTCTTTATCAATCCTTGGAAGGATTCCATGATCTTTTTCGTGATTTCGCCGGGCGCTCCCGTGCCGATCTTCTCGCCGCCGATTTTTATGACGGGCGTGACTTCGAGGCTCGTGCTCGTCTCAAACGCTTCATCCGCCTTCTGAGCGAACTCCGGCGTGAAGGTCTTTTCGATGACGGTCAGGCCGAGTTCCTTGGCGCATTCCTCGACGACGACGGCGCGTGTGACGCCGGGCAGTACGAGATGGTCGAGCGGATGCGTCCAGACGACGCCGTCCTTGACGAGGAAGAAGGTGCTGCTCGCGCCCTCGGTGACGAGTCCCGTGTCCTTGCGGTAGAGAAGAGCTTCTGCGCAGCCTTCCGCTTTCGCCTTCTCCTTGGCAAAGACAGCGCCGAGGAGGTTCAGAGACTTGATGTCGCAGCGCAGCCAGCGGATGTCCTCGGCGAGCGCGAGCGCGATGCCCTTTTCCTGCTGCTCACGGTTCGGCGCACTCTCGCGGATTGTCATCGAGAGGTTCGGCGTGGCGCGACCGGGGAAGGGGAAGGCGCGCGCCGCCGTGCCTCGCGTGACCTGGAAGTAGATCGCGCCGCTCTTTATGCCGCTCTTTTTGATGAGGTCGTTGTGGATGGCGGTGAGTTCTTCGTCCATGTAGGTGATGGGGATGTGCATCTCGCGCATGGAGCGGCGGAAGCGTGCGAGGTGACGGTCGAAGGCGAAGAGCCTGCCGTTGTAGACGTGCGTGACCTCGTAGATGCCGTCGCCGAACTGATAGCCGCGATCCTCGATGTCGACCTGCGCTTCGCCCGGCGCATAGAAGTGGTCGCTGAAAAAGCTGAGTTCCTTCAAAAGAATGACCTCCTTAAATACTGCTGGCATTGTTTTTGCATTGGTTTATATGCCTCCTCCATTATAACGGAAACGGACGCAAAAAACAATTTGCAGGACGTGCCCTCTTGGATTTTCGGCATTTGACTGATATAATGAAAAAACATGGCATTTCAAATAAAATCGCAGCAGTGCATATCGCATTGCAGGAAAGAATGAGGGGTTGCAAATGAAAATCGTGGTCACGATCGTCGGCAAGGACAGCGTGGGCATCATCGCGGCGGTCAGCACGCTCTTGGCGGAAAACGATGTCAACATCCTGAGCATCAACCAGAATATCATGGACGGCTTTTTCAACATGGTCATGATCGCCGACATGGCGGGCAGCAAGATTGAGCTTGCTGCCGTGCGTCAGATCCTGCAGGAGAAGGGCGAGGCGCTCGGCGTCGAGATCAAGACGCAGCATGAGGATATTTTCAATGCGATGCACAAGGTTTGAGGAAGCGGCAGCTTCAACATCTTGCAGGAGGTCTTTCTGTGATTACTATTGACGATATATTGGAAACAAACCGCATGATTACGGAGAACAAGCTCGACGTGCGCACGATCACGATGGGCATCTCGCTTCGCGACTGCGCTCATCCGAACATCGAGCAGTTCTGCCGCAACGTCTACGACAAGGTCACGAAGTCGGCGGAGTTCCTCGTTGAGACGGGCAAGGACATCGAGGCGGAGTACGGCATCCCGATCATCAACAAGCGTGTTTCCGTCACGCCGATCGCCATCGCGGCGGACGCCTGCAAGACGGATTCCTACGTTCCCGTGGCCGAGGCGCTCGATCGTGCGGCGAAGGAGATCGGCATCAACTTCATCGGCGGTTTTTCCGCGCTCGTGGAAAAGGGATATACGCATGGCGATCAGGCGCTCATCTCGTCCATCCCGCAGGCGCTCTCCTCGACCGATCTCGTCTGTTCCTCGGTCAACCTCGGTTCGACGAAGGCGGGCGTCAACATGGACTGCGTGCGCGAGATGGGCGAGGTCATCAAGCGTACGGCGGAACTGACGCGCGATCAGGCGGCCATCGGCTGCGCGAAGCTCGTCGTTTTCTGCAATGCGCCGGGGGACAATCCGTTCATGGCGGGCGCTTTCCACGGTGTTTCCGAGGCGGACAAGGTCGTGAGCGTCGGCGTCAGCGGGCCTGGCGTCGTCAAGCGCGCCTTGGAGGACATCAAGGGCGCGGATTTCTCCGAGGTGGCGGAGATGATCAAGCGCACGGCCTTCAAGATCACGCGCGTCGGACAGCTCGTGGCACGCGAGGCGTCGAAGCGGCTCGGCGTGCCCTTCGGCATCATCGACCTGTCGCTTGCGCCGACGTCGGCAGTCGGCGACAGCGTCGCGCACATCTTGGAGGAGATGGGACTCGAAAGCTGCGGCGCTCCCGGCACGACGGCGGCGCTCGCGCTCTTAAACGATGCGGTCAAGAAGGGCGGTCTCATGGCGTCTTCGCATGTGGGCGGTCTGTCGGGTGCGTTCATCCCTGTCAGCGAGGATGCGGGCATGATCGACGCCGTGGCACGCGGCAGCCTCTCGCTGGAAAAGCTTGAGGCGATGACGTGCGTCTGCTCCGTCGGCCTCGACATGATCGCGGTCGCGGGCGATACGTCGGCGGCGACGATTTCGGGAATCATCGCGGACGAGGCGGCGATCGGCATGGTCAACAACAAGACGACGGCGGTGCGCATCATCCCCGTGCCCGGAAAGAAGGTCGGCGACGAGGTGGAGTGGGGCGGCCTTCTGGGGCGCTGCCCGATCATGCCCGTCAAGGACGCCTTCAGTTCGGAGGCCTTCGTGGCGCGCGGCGGACGCATTCCGGCGCCCGTGCGCAGTCTGACGAATTGAGGACGCGATGCGAGTCACGAAGAAAATACGCGAAAAGCAGCTGGAAATCCTTGAAGAGACGTACCATGGCGCGAAGCCCGAGCTGCATTTCAGAAATCCCTTCGAGCTTCTGATCGCCGTCATCTTGTCGGCGCAGTGCACGGACAAGCGCGTGAACATCACGACGGCACGGCTCTTCAAGAAGGCGGCGACGCCTGCGGCCATCGTCGCCTTGGGGATTTCGGGGCTGGAAGAGGAAATAAAGGACTGCGGACTTTTCCGCAACAAGGCGAAGAATATCATGGCGACGTGCCGCACGCTCGTCGAGGAGTTCGGCGGCGAGGTGCCGGCCGATTACGATACGCTGCTGAAATTGCCGGGCGTCGGCAGGAAGACGGCGAACGTCGTCACGAGCGTCGCCTTCGGCCGCCCCGCCATCGCCGTCGATACGCACGTCTTTCGCGTAGCGAACCGTTTGAAGCTCGCAGCAGGCGAGACGCCGCTCGCTGTGGAGAAGGGGCTGATGAAGGCGATTCCGCGTGAAAAGTGGAGCGCGGCGCATCACTGGCTCATCTACCACGGCAGGCGCGTATGCAAGGCGAACCGCCCGCTCTGCGGCGAGTGTCCGCTCGCGGATGTCTGCCCGAGCCGTGAGTGAGCAGCGAATGGGGGAAGGATCTTGAAGTACAGGAAGGCCGTGTTCGCTGATGTGGAGAGCATCTTTCATCTCGTGAACGATTATGCGGCGGACGGCGCGATGCTCGCGCGTTCGCGCAACACCCTCTACGAGACGCTGCGCGACATGATTGTCGCAGAGGATGGGGCGGGCAAGATCGTCGGCGTCGGCGGTCTGCACATGATGTGGGACGGGCTTGCAGAGGTTCGCACGATGGCGGTCGCTCCCGCACTTGCACGCTGCGGCATCGGCTCGGAAATCGTGCATCGGCTCATGGAGGAGGGACGTGCGCTCGGCGTGCGGCAATTCTTCACATTGACATACAAGCCGGGCTTCTTCAAGACGCTCGGCTTCCATATCGTCCCCAAGGAAGCGCTGCCGCAGAAGGTCTGGAAGGAATGCATCGACTGTCCTAAGTTCCCGAACTGCGATGAGATCGCCATGATGCGGGAGGCGGCGGACGAGACGAATCGTTGATTTTGCAGGAGGTTATGATATGATCATTGTAATGAGTCCGACATCGACGAAGGAGAATCTGGAGAAGGTGGAGCAGAAGATCACGCAGGCCGGCCTCAAGTACCATCTTTCGACAGGCGCCGAACGCACGATCGTCGGCGTGATCGGCGACAAGAAGATCATTGCAGGGCTGCAGATGAATTCTCTCGACGGGGTGGAAAAAACGGTGCGCATCACGGAGAAGTACAAGCTCGTAAGCCGCGAATTCAAGTCCGAGGATACCATCGTCGATGTTGGCGGCGTGAAGATCGGCGCAGGACGCCTGACGGTCATGGCGGGACCGTGCGCCGTCGAGAGCGTGGAGCAGCTCAGGGAAGCGGCCGAGTGCGTGAAGAAATACGGCGCCAAGTTCCTGCGCGGCGGCGCTTTCAAGCCGCGCACTTCGCCCTATGACTTCCAGGGATTGGCGGAAGATGGGCTGAAGATGCTGCGCGAGGCGGCGGATGCGACGGGACTCAAGGTCGTGACGGAGATCGTGAACATCAACGACGTCGAGCTTATCACGAAGTACGCCGACATGATCCAGATCGGCGCGCGCAACATGCAGAACTTCCAGCTGCTCAAAGAGGTCGGCAAGGTGCACACGCCCGTGCTCTTGAAGCGCGGCCTTTCCGCTACCATCAGCGAGTGGCTCAATGCGGCGGAATACATCATGGCCGGCGGCAATGACAACGTCGTATTCTGCGAGCGCGGCATACGCACCTACGAGACGTATACGCGCAATACGCTCGACTTGAGCGCCGTCGCCGCCGTCAAGGAGATCTCGCACCTGCCGATCATTGTCGATCCGAGCCATGGCACGGGACGCTGGCAGATGGTGCCCGCGATGGCGCGTGCGGCAATCGCGGCAGGCGCGGACGGACTCATCATCGAGGTTCATCCGCATCCCGAGGTCGCGCTCTCGGACGGCGACCAGTCGCTGACGCCCGAGAACTTCCGAAAGACGATGGAAGAGGTGCGTGACATCGCTCGCTTCATGGGGCGCGAAGCATGAAGATGAAGCTTGCCATCATCGGCGTCGGACTCATCGGCGGCTCTTTGGGACTCTGCTTAAAGGAGAAGCTCGGTGCCGACATCTTCATCACGGGACTCTGCCGCACGCAGAAGTCCATGGATCTTGCCGTGAAGCGCGGTGCGGTCGACATGGCGTCGCCCGATGTCCGCGAGGTCGTCGAGGGCGCTGACATCGTGTTTCTGGCGACGCCCGTGCTGCAGATGACGCCGATGCTGGAACGAATCGTGCCGTATCTCAAGGAAGGCGCGATCGTAACGGATGCGGGAAGCACGAAGGCGTATCTTTGGCAGCAGATTCAGGGCATTTTGCCCGCGGGCGTCCACTACATCGCCGGGCATCCGATGACAGGCCGCGAGAAGAGCGGCGTCGAGGCGGCGTCCGCCGACCTCTTCCGGCACAAGGCTTACGTCATCGTCGAGGATACGGGAGCGCCGCCCGAGGCGCACGAGAAATTGATGTCGGCGCTCTCGCATACGGAGGCGAACTTCCTGCGCCTCGATATGCAAAAGCACGACCGCTGCGCTTCGATCATCAGTCATGTGCCGCACGTGACGGCAGCGGCTCTCGTGACGCTCCTCAACCGGAGCGAAGGCGACATGGAATCGTGCCTGAAGCTCGCGGGCGGCGGCTTCAAGGATACGACGCGCATCGCGTCCTCGAACGCCGATATGTGGGCGGACATCTGCATGACGAACCGAGAGGCGATCACGGGTCACCTGCGCGATCTGCAGGCGATCCTCGGCACGGTCATCGACTCCATCGAGGCGGGCGACCGCGAGGCCGTGCGCCGCTACTTTGCCGCGAGCAAGGAGCGGCGTGACGCCATCCTCGACCGCACGGAGAAGATGTACGATCTCGTATGACAGGGAGGGACATTGTTGGAAATCTCTTTGCAGGAGCTGGCCGCAGCACTGGAAAAGACAGACGTATTGCAGGGCTATGCCGATACGCGTGACGGGCGCATCATCTTGATGGGAGAAGAAGAATCCGATGCGCGAGTCGAAGCGGCGTCCCAGGAAGAAGCGCGCATGGAGCGGCTGCTTGTCCTTGAGGAGGATTGGCAGCGCTATGTGCCGCTGCCCGACCTCTACGATGCGGAGATTCGCTCCATCATGCAGGCTTTTGCAGAAAGAGCGCAGGAGGAAGCGCGTGCCGCTCTTGGAGAGGCCTTGAGCGGCGCCTCTGCCCGCTTGCGCTTTCGACGCACGGTGCAGAGGCTTTCTTTGGAGGCGGCTTGGCAGGCGCATCTTTCGGCGAGCCTTCTCATGCTTGCACGCGATTGGTGCGAGGAGAATGCGATTGCCTACCGGGAGTGAGTTTGTGAAAATTTGCCTTAAAGGAAAAAAGACCCATTGAATATAGAATAGGCTCATGCTAGAATTATTTATTACAGCGTGTATGTTAATCCAACTATGCGCGTTTGCGCGTTTAACGCATTGTTGGACGCATGAGAACTGAATAAACGCAAGGGAATCGCTGAATCCAGCAGAGATTCTCCAATGATGGCGAGCAAGATGGGAGAGAGCGGACAAGGTATCGAGCGACAGTTTTATGCCTTGTCTTTTTTTGGCTTTTCTGTCCCTCGTTGTCTTTTTGGTGCGCTTTTAGCAAGAAGCACTGCTTATTGGCGCTTCCGCAGAAACCGATATTTGGCTAAGGGGTGAGGGATTTAATGTTTAGTCCTGTGCCGGTGGGCAAGAGAACCAGGTATACCTATGCGAGAATCAAGGAAGTCATGGATATGCCGCATCTTTTGGATATTCAGAGAAACTCCTACGAATGGTTCTTGAAGGAGGGCCTGCAGGAGATTTTCCAGGATATTTCACCGATTCAAGATTTTACGGGAAATCTTGTACTGTCCTTTGAAGACTTCTCGCTCGGCGAGCCGAAGTATGCGCTCGATGAGTGCAAGGAGAGGGATGTCACGCTTGCGGCGCCGCTGCGCGTCAACGTGCGCCTGATCAATCGCGAGACGGGAGAAATCAAGGAACAGGAAGTTTTCATGGGCGATTTCCCGCTCATGACCGATACAGGAACCTTCATCATCAACGGCGCGGAGCGCGTCATCGTCAGTCAGCTCGTGCGCTCGCCGGGCGCTTACTACGGCGAGACGATCGACGCCACGGGCAAGAAGCTCTACAATGCGACGATCATCCCGAACCGCGGCGCATGGATCGAGTTGGAAACGGATGCGAACGACGTCATCTCCGTGCGCATCGACCGCACGAGGAAGCTGCCCGTGACGATTCTCGTGCGTGCTCTCGGCTGCAGCTCCAACAGCGCGATCGCCGAGCTGTTCAACTACGATGAGCGCATCCAGGCGACTTTGGAGCGCGACGGCGCAAGCTCCAAGGAGGAGGCGCTCGTCGAGATCTACAAGCGCCTGCGCCCCGGCGAGCCGCCGACGGTAGACAACGCGCAGCAGCTTCTCGACAGCCTTTTCTTCGATCCCAAGCGCTACGATCTCGCGATGGTCGGCCGCTACAAGCTGACGAAGAAGCTCGGCTGGAAGCGCCGCATTCTCGGCAGGGTGCTCGCGCAGCCCATCGTGGACAAGGAGACGGGCGAGGTCGTCGTGCCGGCTGACGTCGTCGTCGACGAGGCGATGCTCGAAAATATCACGGCGGAGCAGGAGGACGCGCTCTTCGGCGAGGACAAGCCCGCCGTCTTTTTTGCACGCACGCAGGCGGACGACGGCAAGAGCATGAAGGTGCTGTGCTCGCGCACGCTTCCCTACAATCATCGCACGATCACGTGCAACGACGTCATGGCGTCCATCAGCTATCTGCTGAATCTCATGGACGGCGTCGGCACGACGGACGACATCGACCATCTGGGCAACCGCCGCGTGCGCTCCGTCGGCGAGCTGCTGCAGAACCAGTTCCGCATCGGCCTCTCGCGCATGGAGCGCGTCG
>ERZ773005.1709-NODE-1709-length-10742-cov-13.334612_pt1 | contig 10742 bp, 10 predicted proteins | sample MGYA00580666_ERZ773005 | MGnify/ENA primary metagenome ERZ773005 (study PRJEB29015, sample SAMEA2737999) | human oral metagenome | biome: human oral; feature: human-associated habitat; material: dental | place: China | collected 2061 ... | reverse complement strand
GGCGTGAACCTGTGGCTGGGCTTCCCCTACATGTTCCTCGTGTGCCTCGGTGCCCTGCAGTCCCTGCCGGGCGACATCGAAGAGGCGGCCAAGATCGACGGCGCCTCGGGCCTGCGCACCGTGTGGTCCATCAAGCTGCCGCTCGTGCTGCAGTCCACGGTCCCCCTGCTGATCGCCTCCTTCGCCTTCAACTTCAACAACTTCTCGCTCATCTACATGCTGACCGGTGGCGGTCCGAACTACCCGGGCCTGTCTGTGCCCGTCGGTGAGTCGGACATCCTAATCTCGATGGTGTACAAGATCGCCATTGACTCCGGTTCGCCGAACTATGGCCTCGCCTCGGCCATGTCCATCGTCATCTTCATTGTCGTGGGCGTGATCGCGTGGCTTGGTTTCCGCCAGACGAAGACCCTTGAGGAGCTGTGATGAGCGCTGCAACCGTTTCCAAGAAGAACGACGGAACCACCCTCAAGGGTGCCCGCTGGTGGGCGGAGGTGGGATGGCGTCACATCGTCGCGATCCTGACGATTGTCTACTGTATTGTCCCGCTGCTCTACGTCCTGTCCGTGTCCCTGAACCCGGGCGCGACGCTGACCGGCTCGAACTCGCTGTTCTCCAACATTTCCCTGGAGAACTACGGGGCCCTGGGGAGTGGCAAGTACGCCATGTACTGGTCGTGGATTCTCAACTCCTTGATCGTGTCCTCCGTGACGGCGGTCGGCACGGTGCTCATGGGTGCTGCCGCAGCCTACGCTTTCAGCCGCTTCCGCTTCAAGGGCCGCCGCGCGACCCTGACCGGCCTGCTGCTGGTCCAGATGTTCCCGCAGATGCTGGCCTTCGTCGCCCTGTTCCTGCTGCTCCTGGGCATTCAGGACATCTTCCCGGTCCTCGGCCTGAACTCCAAGCTCGGCCTGATCTGCGTCTATCTCGGTGGCGCCCTGGGCTCGAACACGTTCCTGCTCTACGGCTTCTTCAACTCGATCCCGCGCTCGCTGGACGAGGCCGCCATGATCGACGGCGCGACCCACGCGCAGACCTTCTGGACGATCATCATGCCTCTGGTTCGCCCCGTGCTGGCGGTCGTTGGCCTGCTGAGCTTCATCTCCTCGCTCGGTGACTTCGTCATCGCACGCGTGGTCCTGCAGGATCAGAGCCAGTTCACGCTGGCCGTTGGCATGTACATGTGGGCAGCCGACGCGCGTACCGCGCCGTGGGGCATCTTCGCCGCGGGTTCCGTGATCGCGGCGATCCCCGTGATCCTGCTCTTCCAGTACCTGCAGAAGTACATTGTGTCCGGCTTGACCGCCGGCGCCGTCAAGGAGTAAGTGCTTCCGCGCCCTCCTGCCTAGCCAGCCCCGGCCTCGTCCCCTATCCCCGTGGGACGAGGCCGGGGCTCTTTGTGGTCCGGAGCGGGACAGCGCTGCCTGCGTCGTTGCATGCGGGCGAGCGTTGCTGTAGCTGGCCGAAGGGGCGCGTGGGAGGCGGTAGATGACGGGTGCTCCGGAGGGAGCGGGGGATGGGCCGGCAGGTGACGATCCTGCACAGACTGCGGGATCGTGACCCGGCGGATGACGGTGTCTGCCCGATTGGTGGTGCCCGGGACCGCTCTATGCGCACGTTAACCCGATGGGTCGCAGTGTTGGCGCTGTGCCCGGGGTGCCACCTTGATGCGTCCGCGAGCATTCCAGTCGTTTGCGAGCATTGCACCACCTCCCACCTGTGTACTACACATCTAAGTGGTGTAACACCACGTAACGACAAGCATTGGTGCCGGCGCGCAGCGTTTGCACGACGCGCGAGGGGTCGATGCTGCGCCAGCTTGGGAGACAATGTGCCACTGAGCACGGCACTACCCCTCATCAACAAGCAATTGTGGGGCCACATGCCCCAGATTGGCGTGCGAACGTAGCTCGCGACAACACGAGACCACAGCCAGCCAATCAAGCGGCGACGTCACGCGGGGTGCTACACCCGTTGTGTGGCGCTACACCCGTTATGTGGTGCTACACCCGTTATGTGGTGCTACACCCGTTATGTGGTGCTACACCCGATCAGAACGGGTGCAATGCCCACGGATCGGGTGCAATGCCCACGTATCGGGTGTACCGGGCTCGCAGACAAGAACGATCGCGGAACCTGGAATCCCGCAATACGAAAGAAAGCGGCCTCAACAACCCACACATAACCCGGGACTTGGCAGGCTAATCAAGTGGTGATGTCACGCGGGGTACTACACCCGTTATGTGGCGCTATACCCGTTGTGTGGTGCTACACCCGATCAGAACGGGTGCATTGCTCACGGATCGGGTGCAATGCCCACGGATCGGGTGTACCGGGCTGGCCTGGTCTGGTTTTGTGGACCGGGTGTTGTGAGGGTTGTTGGTTGTTATTGGTGGTGTTGCGCCCATTGGCGCGCGTATTGGTTGGGTGAGAGCCAGCCCAGCGCGCTGTGGGGGTGTTCTTCATTGTAGCGGCGCGACCAGGCACCGATGAGGGCGCGCGCGTGGCTGAGATCCTCGAACATGTTGTCCTCCAAGAGTTCGTCGCGCATGCGGTTGTGCAAGGACTCCACGAATCCGCCCAGCCACGGCTGGCCCGGGGGTATGAATGCTTGGAGTGTGTCGTGCTCGCTGGCCCAGCGTGCCTGGGCTGCGGCGATGAATTCGGGCCCGTTATCGGCGCACAGCACCTGGGGCGCACCATGTGCCACGGCAGCCAGGTCACGCATGTCGATCACGTCGACGGCTCCCATGCGCCGCTCAACGCGCACAGCCAGGTGCTGGCGCGTGAACTCATCAATGACGTGACAGACCTTCAAGACACGCCCCCTTCCAGTCTGAGTCGAACTGGACATCAATGGCCCACACCTGCCCAGGAGCGCTAGCCCTGACCAGGTGCTGTAGGTGCGGCGCGGTGCGGGGCTTGTGGGCTTTGCGCGCTCGCACGTGCAGTCCTTCGGTGCGCCACAAGCGCCGGAACGTCTCACGCCCCACGGGCAATGCCCTCACTTGTGGCCCGCGCCCAGGCACGTGTATAGCCCCAGCGTCGATGCGTGGCGGCACAATCGTTCATCCACTGGCGCACAGGCCCATGATCACGCAGCGTTTTCGCCTCGCCCGCCGCGCGGGTGCGGCAATACGCTGACCGGGACAGCCCGGCGACGCGCCCGTGCAAGGCGCTGAGAAACCCCTGGCCGATCAGGTGGTTCACAGCGTCGTGCCTGCGCGCCGGGCCTAGAAGTTTCCCTCCGCGAGCTCACGCAGCGCTGCTTTCTCCAGCTCTGCTTGTCCCAGCAACTGTTTGAGGCGCGCGTTTTGCTCGCGCAATTCACGCAGTTCCTTGGCCTCACTACGACTCATCGACCCATAACGCTGGCGCCACCGGCACAACGTTGCCTCGCTGATACCCAGCACGCGGCAAGCCTGAGCTGTGCTCATGCCCTCACCTCGCAACGCCTCGGCCTTCTCCAGCTTCACGACAATCTGCTCAGGCGTGTGCTTCGAAAACTTCCTCATGGTCATCCATTCTGCCCGGCCACAAACAGCCGGGACTACTCAGAACAACCCTCTCACAACAAACGGTCCGAAAAACCCAGACCCCTCCACACGGACGCGGCATCCGCCTCGGTTGGTACCGTCTTTGGCCATGGGTTTTCATCTGCTTTCCTGATTTGAGATAATTTGTGGCGTGCCGAAACCGAAGACGAAAACTGAACTATTGGATGCCGCCGAGGCGCAGTATGCGAGACTGGACAGCCTCATTGAGGGCATGAGTTCCGACGATCAGCATACGCATTTTGATCCCAGCATCACCCAAATCGGTAAAGAAGCCCACTGGGCGCGGGACAAAAACCTGCGTGACGTACTAGCCCACCTGCACGAGTGGCAGAGCATGCTGCTTGGCTTCGTCGACGCCAACCTCCACGGTCAACCTCGGCCTTTTCTTCCGTTTCCTCACACGTGGCGAACCACGCCAACGCTCAACCAAGAGATCTGGACTCAATATCAGGGCACTGAGCTTGAGGCTATCCGCGAAAACCTCGCCGACAGCCACACCGCAGTAGTGGCTCTCATCGGCAAGTTCACCAACGAGGAGCTATTCACCAAGGCGTATTTCCCGTGGACGGGCGCAACCTCGCTCGGCTCCTACTTCGTGTCAGCCACATCAAGCCACTACGAATGGGCAATCAAAAAGCTCCGCGCATTCACCAGAAAGCCGCCAGAATAACCCCATAACCAAGCCGCCCCCAGTATCTTCTTACCACGCTGTACACCACAGACAGATACTCGGGAGCCTCTGGTATAGGCGCTCCCGTGCGCCTTTTCGCGACTCTCGGGTTCAACGCACTAAGCCTCATGCCCGCATTCACGCGACATCCGCCCCGATCAGCATTATCATAGCAATGCAGGGAAACCCTTCTTGTAGAATGAAACCTATTGGGGCATACAACTCCTGATGCCGTTGCCTTATCAAAATGTGTAGCGAAAAGTTGAAGGGACTGGTCATCAAAAAAATATCTGTGTTTCTTGTATCCGCTCTGGCATATTTTGTCGGCGCGTGGCTTTTCGCCGCCATCTTTCAACGGTGCAAGGATCAGGATCAGAGATTTTTTGTGGTCTTCTTATTGATGCCAATCGTGTATGTCTGTTTCACGATTCTTCTTCTGCTTTTCAATAAGCATATAATCGGTATTCAATCTGCCTGCGCGTTGCAACTTTCAGCAGGAGCCTTTATCGGTCTCTCAGCTTTTCTCTTGTCACTCGATGGTGTTGGCTCGTTAGTTCATAGTGATTCTTTTTCTCAACTGCTGAGCCAGTTTTCCGTTCCCGCCATCGGCGCTCTTGTTGTTGGTGGTGTAGCGCTTGGGTTTAGCGTTTTTACCCAAGCGCCACACCAAGGAAAAGACCAAATGAATTATCAGTAGATGAATTCAGCTAGCTTTCGACAAGCTGTCAAACGAATCTCTTCCTTGACGTATCCAGCCAGGAACGATCCTAAAACGGCGCTATCTAAGTCGGCATATTCACTTATTTTCTGATATGCCTCAGTGGAATTATTCGCCCCCAAGCTCCAGCCAATCTGCTTGAATCTGTTGGCTAGTTTGCTGGAATTGTTGTAGTACTCGCGCAGCGTTGCTGACAGAAGATGAGCGTTGGAGTCGTTTCCGTTTTCTAGCGTGTTAGCGATAACGATGGCATCTCCGTCACAGCAGAGGTCGTCACGGTTACAGTTGTTTCCTACCGATTCCCATTCTCCCTTGTCGTTTTTCTTGTCAAGTACTAGCCCCTTCAAGCCAGGATGCTGGCGGTAATCGTTACCTTGTCCTACTAGGGCTGTGGCCACCTGATCCAGGTTCGCGTTGGGATTCCAGTCAAGCGTTTTCTGAATGTTTTCCATCGCTGTGGCTAGATCTCCGGCCCAGCCAGTCCACGCATCAGGGATAACATTCCAGTTGGTGTATCCAAGTGTTGTTGCCGCCAGATGCGCCAGATCAACCGATTCTCCGGTCTTGTCAGTCATGGATTGCCGCCAAGTGTTATCAATATAGCGATTCAAGGCAGCGATGATCTTCTTGCCTACAGCGTCCTTCTCGAGTACGCTCGCGTCAGCACTCCTGAAACTTTCGGCAGACACGGACCAATTCACCGCAGATCCACTACCACCGTCACGCAGGTAGGCTTTTGCTAAATAGTTGAGTATGCAACGCCAAGTCGGAACGGCAATCCACGTTCCCGCACCATGAGAACCCGCAACGTAGTCCTCACCAACTTTGCTATCAGCACGTAATTCCTCAAAGCGCTTCTCTAAATGCCAGATCAGATCAATCGGAGCCAGCTTGTTGTAATCGATGCTGGTGTCGGGCGCAGCGTCACCGGCACTTGAGGGTGCAACATGATCCACTGCTGGAGCTTGACCTGAATAGGCGACCCGATCAAGGTCAAACCCCTGACCTTTGTAGTCACTGATTTCAGTGAACTGATCATAGTTCCAACTATCAGGAATAGGGAAGCCGAGGTTGCCAGAAAATCCTGTAGACATGTCCGAGACGAACGCGCTTCCAGCGTATCCGGCTTTAATGATGCGGCTGCAAATATTGCGTGATGCGTAGATACCCACTTTGTATCCGCCTCCCAGGCTTCCACGCACGCCTTGGAAATACGGAAGAATATTGCTTGTGACCTCGGGGTCGGTCGCGTCGAAATCAACAGCGAAATAGATATACGTTCCCGGAATGCCAAGTCTTTGGGCGGCTTGCCTTGCAAGTGTGGCATGGCGAGTTCCGTTTTCTCGAGTGAAGTGGCGCAATTCGGTGGAATACTCTTGGAATATCGGGAAGAACTTCATCCCACCTTTCGTGATGCGTTCAAGTTCTCCTGGCCGAATTGCTTTGAAATAGTCAGACGGATCTTTTGAATCTTGATTCGGCTCAGTCAGGTAACGTCCTACGATCTCATAGCCGTTCGCCTTAAGTAGGTTGAGTCGCTCAGCCGTAATCTCGAAGCGTGTATCGCATGCTTTGCAGGCGCGATTCGGATCACCTTTCGAGGTCAACAGGCTCATCCATGTAGTCGAGTCGACCACCCCGCTTCGTGGGAGCTGATACTTTGCTTGGAATTGCGGAACGAACGTTGACAGTGCGGTTTGTGCAGAAGGATAGATATCGGGAGAAATCCGGTTACACACTAGAGCAACCTGAGCTAGCCAAGCCCACTTCGGTAAACTTGCCGCATTGCTGGGTGTAACTATTGTTAGATGCGCTTTGGTGCCATTGCCGAAATTACCTGTGGCTTCCGCAGGGCTAAATCCTTCAATGGCTTGCAAGACCTGAATCAGAGCAGTATTCATTTCCCGACCGTAGAGTCCATCGGTTGGGATGATTCCGGTATAAGCGCGATACTGTTGGTTGATTTGTTGCTGTGCTTGCCGAATCGCTGAAATGCCCCCATAAGAGCGAAGCAGGACGAATTGCTGCATTGACAACAGCGCTTTCATGACGTCGAGCGTCACAGTGGAATCTCCACCAATGCCCATGTCGCTCTTAAGCTGTTTGATGGCCTTTCCTGTTCCACTATAGAAGTGAGTCGTGATATCGCTGGCACCGGCAGAATATCCCTTGCACCACAAGGCGCCTTGGATAATGCCGTACACATTAGAAGTCTCCTGTGCGCCGTCATCCTGTTGGTGGATGCCGTTAGGCCACCGAGACTGGAAGCGACTGATAGTTCCCGGTCCGAAATTGTTCGCCGTTGTCGTAATACCCAGCTCGATTTGCAGAGCGCGGATTAGCGCGCTGATAGTGCCCCAGCCGGTATATCCGTCCTCTACGACTGAACCGAATCCAGCCTTGCTCCTATAGGTGCGATTGAGCCATTGCTGTGTTTTTAGCACCATTTGATCTGTCATGATTCCTCCTTTTTAGAAACCAGTTTGTTAACTCAAGACAGGCGAACACCTGCCAGGGAGGGATCCAGAACACCGGATGAGAAGCGCCGGAATTCTTCGCCCTCACCTTGGCCTGGTCTGGTTTTGTGGACCGGGTGTTGTGAGGGTTGTTGGTTGTTATTGGTGGTGTTGCGCCCATTGGCGCGCGTATTGGTTGGGTGAGAGCCAGCCCAGCGCGCTGTGGGGGTGTTCTTCATTGTAGCGGCGCGACCAGGCACCGATGAGGGCGCGCGCGTGGCTGAGATCCTCGAACATGTTGTCCTCCAAGAGTTCGTCGCGCATGCGGTTGTGCAAGGACTCCACGAATCCGCCCAGCCACGGCTGGCCCGGGGGTATGAATGCTTGGAGTGTGTCGTGCTCGCTGGCCCAGCGTGCCTGGGCTGCGGCGATGAATTCGGGCCCGTTATCGGCGCACAGCACCTGGGGCGCACCATGTGCCACGGCAGCCAGGTCACGCATGTCGATCACGTCGACGGCTCCCATGCGCCGCTCAACGCGCACAGCCAGGTGCTGGCGCGTGAACTCATCAATGACGTGACAGACCTTCAAGACACGCCCCCTTCCAGTCTGAGTCGAACTGGACATCAATGGCCCACACCTGCCCAGGAGCGCTAGCCCTGACCAGGTGCTGTAGGTGCGGCGCGGTGCGGGGCTTGTGGGCTTTGCGCGCTCGCACGTGCAGTCCTTCGGTGCGCCACAAGCGCCGGAACGTCTCACGCCCCACGGGCAATGCCCTCACTTGTGGCCCGCGCCCAGGCACGTGTATAGCCCCAGCGTCGATGCGTGGCGGCACAATCGTTCATCCACTGGCGCACAGGCCCATGATCACGCAGCGTTTTCGCCTCGCCCGCCGCGCGGGTGCGGCAATACGCTGACCGGGACAGCCCGGCGACGCGCCCGTGCAAGGCGCTGAGAAACCCCTGGCCGATCAGGTGGTTCACAGCGTCGTGCCTGCGCGCCGGGCCTAGAAGTTTCCCTCCGCGAGCTCACGCAGCGCTGCTTTCTCCAGCTCTGCTTGTCCCAGCAACTGTTTGAGGCGCGCGTTTTGCTCGCGCAATTCACGCAGTTCCTTGGCCTCACTACGACTCATCGACCCATAACGCTGGCGCCACCGGCACAACGTTGCCTCGCTGATACCCAGCACGCGGCAAGCCTGAGCTGTGCTCATGCCCTCACCTCGCAACGCCTCGGCCTTCTCCAGCTTCACGACAATCTGCTCAGGCGTGTGCTTCGAAAACTTCCTCATGGTCATCCATTCTGCCCGGCCACAAACAGCCGGGACTACTCAGAACAACCCTCTCACAACAAACGGTCCGAAAAACCCAGACCCCTCCAGGGCTCGCAGACAGGAACGATCGGGGAACCTGGAATCCCACAACAGAAAAGATAACGGCCTCAACGCACCTACACAAAAGCCGGGACTTGACGGGCTAATCAAGTGGCGATGTCACGCGGGGCGCTATACCCGTTGTGTGGTGCTACACCGGTTATGTGGCGCTACACCCGATCAGAACGGGTGCAATGCCCACGGATCGGGTGTACCGGGCTCGCAGACAGGAACGATTGCGGAACCTGGAATCCCGCAATACGAAAGAAAGGGGCATCAACACCCCCCCACCCATAACCCGGGACTTGGCAATCCGTCGGGTTTGAGCACGCATGGATAGGTTAATGATTCCAGTAGTCGGACCCAGCTGCGCAGGCGTGGGCGCATGGGAGAGGGGAGCGGTCGCTGAGTGGCCTCCTCAGTGGGTGGTTACTTCGCACGCTCGCACGCATGTCCGTGTGGTCGCTCGCCTGACGTGAGTAGATGTCGCGGAATTTCAATGTTCTGTGGCTATGTCTCATACGTGCCGAATGGACATCATGTGTGACTGTGGGTGCTGTGCGCGATGGGTGTCCAGGTCCACACCGAGTGTGATGTGGGTCATATTTGCTGAATGAGCTTGACGGGATAGGTGGTTCGGTGGTTTATTAGTCATGTAAGGAACCACTGAACATGAATGGGAGGTGTCCATGCCCCCGACCTTCGTCTCGGGGATCCCGATCTACGTCCAGATCGCCGACAGTATCCGCGCCCAAATCCTGCGCGGCGCACTGCGCGACGGGGACCAGCTCACGTCCACCACCGAATACTCCGCCATGTACCGCATCAACCCCGCCACTGTCGGCAAGGCGTTCGCCATCCTCGTTGACGAGGGCCTGGTCGAAAAGCGACGCGGCATTGGCATGTTTGTCGCCGAGGGGGCCCGCGCCTCCCTCGTCGAGGCGGGCATGAGAACCTACGTCGACGACACCCTCTACCCGGCCGTCGAGGCGGGACTCGCCCTCGGCCTCGACATCGACTCTATCGCCAACCACGTCCGCGCCTATGCCGCCGACCTTCGCACCAAGGAAGACTCATGATCACCTTCAACGCCATCAACCACACCTATCCGGGGGAGGCGGAGCAGGCCCTCACCGACCTCTCCCTTGAGTTCGGTGACTCCACCGTCACCGCGCTCGTGGGCCCCAACGGATCGGGTAAGACAACCCTCATGCAGATCCTTTCCGGCCTGCTTCCGTCCTCCTCGGGAGGCGTGTCCATCAACGGAACGGGCATGCGCCCCAACGACCTGCTCGGCTACTCGGTCATGGCCTCCTCCGACAGGGACTTCGACAACTCCTCTGCTGGGGCGCTAGTCGCATACGCCTCCCTGCGCCCAACCTGGGATCAGAAGCTCTTCGACCACTACGCCCAGCGTTTCGGATTCCAGATGAAGCGTCGCAAGAAGCTGCGCAAGGTCTCCTCCGGCCAGGCCGCCATCCTCACGGGCGCCGTCGCGCTGGCCTCCGGAGCTCCCATCACCGTCCTCGATGAGATCCAGGCACCCCTGGACGTTCCCACCCGATACGCCTTCTACGAGGAGCTGCTCACCCTGGCCGCCGACGCCTTGGAGGGACGTCGCCCCCGGCGCACATTCCTCATCTCCTCGCACATGGTCTCCGAGCTTGAGAATGTCGCCGAAGACGTCGTCGCTCTGAAGAACGGGCGCCTCCTGGCCCACGAGAGCGTCGAGACGTTCACCTCCCGCATCTGCGCCATCACCGGAAACGCAGCCGACGTCGAACGCTTCCTGATCGACCACCCCGGCCTCGGCGTCATCACCTCGCGCACGCTCGGATCCGCCCGAGAGATCGTCGTAGACCTGCGCGGACGCGGCATCACCGACCGCGAGATCGCATCCCACTCCCTCACACTCTCGCCCTGCTCCTTCCAGGACGCCTTCGCCTACCTCATCCAGGAGAAAGACCAATGA
>ERZ773005.1707-NODE-1707-length-10757-cov-174.999907_pt1 | contig 10757 bp, 7 predicted proteins | sample MGYA00580666_ERZ773005 | MGnify/ENA primary metagenome ERZ773005 (study PRJEB29015, sample SAMEA2737999) | human oral metagenome | biome: human oral; feature: human-associated habitat; material: dental | place: China | collected 2061 ... | reverse complement strand
AGGCGACCCGGGCGGGCCATCACGACCGGCCCCGCGCCCCAGCGCCCTTGACAACACCTCGTATCACACCCGGGGAACGCACTCAGAACCACTCCCCGAACAGCCCTCACAATATCGCCTCCCGGAAATACGACCAGACGCCCGCCGAATAACCTTCCCAGTTACCATTACCGGCGGATCATCCCCGCTCGCGCGGGGTTTACCTGCGAGAGAACGACGGCCGACCCGGCAGCACGGGATCATCCCCGCTCGCGCGGGGTTTACGCGCCCCGACTGGTCGGGATCATCTCCCCGCACGGATCATCCCCGCTCGCACGGGGTTTACCACTATAGGACCCACGCGTACAAGGAGGCCTACGGATCATCCCCGCTCGCGCGGGGTTTACCGGGAGGCGGCCAGCAGGGCGACGCCGCGCCCGGGATCATCCCCGCTCGCGCGGGGTTTACATGCAGTGCAGCCGGGAAGAGTCTTCGACGCCCGGATCATCCCCGCTCGCGCGGGGTTTACCCCGGGGCGGTAATGAACCGCGGCGATCCTCTCGGATCATCCCCGCTCGCGCGGGGTTTACTGAGTCGATCGTGTCAGTGATGTCGGCGACGGCGGATCATCCCCGCTCGCGCGGGGTTTACTGTCATTATCGTGGTCTCCTCAGTGGTCGGTGGGGATCATCCCCGCTCGCGCGGGGTTTACCATCCCGGCCCACGGCGAGAGCACCTGTCACTGCGGATCATCCCCGCTCGCGCGGGGTTTACCCCGCCACGCCTCGTATCCGATCCTGGTTGTCAGGATCATCCCCGCTCGCGCGGGGTTTACCGGGACGCCGAAGACCGTGAAGGGGAGGAGATCGGATCATCCCCGCTCGCGCGGGGTTTACCCAGCGGGGCGGCGTCTCGGATGTTCATTTCGGGGATCATCCCCGCTCGCGCGGGGTTTACGGGAGATCTTCCGGGAGAAGGTCTCATCCGAGTGGATCATCCCCGCTCGCGCGGGGTTTACTACTGCGACTGGGCCTTCCGCAAGACTTATCGCGGATCATCCCCGCTCGCGCGGGGTTTACGGTCGACGATGCTCTCACCGAGCATCGTAAAGGGGATCATCCCCGCTCGCGCGGGGTTTACTTCGATACGGTCACGGACAACATCAAGACCGCGGGATCATCCCCGCTCGCGCGGGGTTTACTGGTGGTGCCGCTGATCCAGGCCATCATCCAGGGGATCATCCCCGCTCGCGCGGGGTTTACCAGTCCACCGTCCCCGTCGAGCACGCCCCCGACGGATCATCCCCGCTCGCGCGGGGTTTACGCGCTTTCGCAAGTGCCACTTGCATCCTGACGCGGATCATCCCCGCTCGCGCGGGGTTTACGGCCCCGGCGTCACCGAGGGCGTCAGCCGCTGCGGATCATCCCCGCTCGCGCGGGGTTTACGATGTGAGAGAAGAGACACGGAAAAGGGTTGACGGATCATCCCCGCTCGCGCGGGGTTTACCTCGCCCAGGAGTTCAACCGGGTCTCCGCCGCCGGATCATCCCCGCTCGCGCGGGGTTTACCTGAGCGGCGGGGCGACTTCCTGCGCAGCATCGGGATCATCCCCGCTCGCGCGGGGTTTACCCCCGGGAAGACGGGGCGGCGTCCGCCACGGCCGGATCATCCCCGCTCGCGCGGGGTTTACCCAGTGGGGAGCCGGTGCCCGCCCCGGACGCCGGGATCATCCCCGCTCGCGCGGGGTTTACCCGGAGACCCCGGCCCCCACACGGGCCGGGGTCGGATCATCCCCGCTCGCGCGGGGTTTACTCAACTGGTCCTTCAAGGACGAGAGGGCGTACGGGATCATCCCCGCTCGCGCGGGGTTTACGCAGCGGACGGCTCCCCTCGAGCGGGGCGTCGCGGATCATCCCCGCTCGCGCGGGGTTTACCTCGAAATGTGGGGCGCCCGCCCCGCAATCTGCGGATCATCCCCGCTCGCGCGGGGTTTACGGCGGCGACCGGGGCGCGAACTTCGCCGCATTCGGATCATCCCCGCTCGCGCGGGGTTTACCCCAGTTTCTCCGCGATGGAGTCCGCCGTCTTCGGATCATCCCCGCTCGCGCGGGGTTTACCCTGACGTGTAGCCCGCGGCGGATCAACTCTCCGGATCATCCCCGCTCGCGCGGGGTTTACTTCCACAGCGTATCGGCGCCAGACTTGATCGCGGGATCATCCCCGCTCGCGCGGGGTTTACGATGACGCCGGGAGGGCAGCGGCCGATGAGCAGGGATCATCCCCGCTCGCGCGGGGTTTACCTCATGCCGTACGGGGCGCCGTCGGCGGCGGAGGGATCATCCCCGCTCGCGCGGGGTTTACATCAAAGCGGCCGTGCAGGTCGTGGTCGCCTGGGGATCATCCCCGCTCGCGCGGGGTTTACCGACGTCACCGGCCTGCCACTGGTTCAGGCCCGGGATCATCCCCGCTCGCGCGGGGTTTACGCCACGACCTCCACGACCGTGGTCATGCCCCTGGGATCATCCCCGCTCGCGCGGGGTTTACCGGCGGCACGATCCCCGCCGGCGAGCCCGGCTGGGATCATCCCCGCTCGCGCGGGGTTTACGGTCCCCTGCAACTGCCAGTTGCACACCCGCAGTTGGATCATCCCCGCTCGCGCGGGGTTTACCCACGCCGAGCTTGGACACGATCAGCGCCAGCAGGATCATCCCCGCTCGCGCGGGGTTTACGTCCTGAATGCGACTGGCTCGCCGGAGCCGGTAGGATCATCCCCGCTCGCGCGGGGTTTACAGTATTGAACCTTCGTCCCGCGTCGGCCCGGTTGGATCATCCCCGCTCGCGCGGGGTTTACTCTCTGTCCTTATCTATTCTCTGTCCTTACCTAGGATCATCCCCGCTCGCGCGGGGTTTACCCGGCATCCGTCATCGGCCGGGATGAGAAAGGGGGATCATCCCCGCTCGCGCGGGGTTTACGCGTGCGAGCGAGACGGGATGATCCTCGCATGTGGATCATCCCCGCTCGCGCGGGGTTTACCGGAACCCCTTGGCCGAACCCGTTACCCGGGACGGATCATCCCCGCTCGCGCGGGGTTTACCGCCGGTTCCCGCGGCAACCACGAAGGCGCCAGGGATCATCCCCGCTCGCGCGGGGTTTACAGAGCCTTGGCGGGAGAGCCCGCGAAGGCTTCCGGATCATCCCCGCTCGCGCGGGGTTTACACAGGGACGAGCCGTGGGAGAACCTGGATGCGAGGATCATCCCCGCTCGCGCGGGGTTTACCCCTCGATCGTCTGAAGAACGCCCCCGCCGAGAGGATCATCCCCGCTCGCGCGGGGTTTACCTCAAGGCCTCATACGTCGAGAACGGGGTCGCCGGATCATCCCCGCTCGCGCGGGGTTTACAACACCTTGACCTCGATCCCCGGCGAGATCTCGGGATCATCCCCGCTCGCGCGGGGTTTACCCGGAGATGGTCCAGGAACTGACCGAGCGCGGAGGATCATCCCCGCTCGCGCGGGGTTTACTCGCATTCCTGGGGTTCATGACCGACATCTATAGGATCATCCCCGCTCGCGCGGGGTTTACGGGGAGATCCCCTCGAAGAGTCCCAGGGCGAGGGGATCATCCCCGCTCGCGCGGGGTTTACTTGGTAGGTAGGCAGTCTACATACTGGGGGATTGGATCATCCCCGCTCGCGCGGGGTTTACTCGGGGCTGCGCAATCTGGCCAACGACGGGTCCGGATCATCCCCGCTCGCGCGGGGTTTACATCCCCTCGGAGAACCCCAAGGCGCGCTTCTCCGGATCATCCCCGCTCGCGCGGGGTTTACAGCCGGTAGTAGTGGAGCTCGTCGAACGGAGTGGGATCATCCCCGCTCGCGCGGGGTTTACCGATACCCCTTGCTCGAGGGGGCGCTGTAGTACGGATCATCCCCGCTCGCGCGGGGTTTACTAAGCCCGGCGGCGGCCCTTATTCGGTGGGATAGGATCATCCCCGCTCGCGCGGGGTTTACTAAGGAAAGGCCCGGAACCCCACCGAGCCCCACGGATCATCCCCGCTCGCGCGGGGTTTACTTCGTCGTCACGCACTCGGCCACGGCGGCCAGCGGATCATCCCCGCTCGCGCGGGGTTTACACCCCGCCCATGAGGACGCACCCGTCGTGCATCGGATCATCCCCGCTCGCGCGGGGTTTACGGCGGAAAATAAGGTCCCCCGCGGCCTTGAAGTCGGATCATCCCCGCTCGCGCGGGGTTTACCCAGGGTGCCCCCGTGCTCGAAAGCATCCGATTGGATCATCCCCGCTCGCGCGGGGTTTACGGGGCCGGGCTGTTAGTAGGAGTAGGGGTAGGGGGATCATCCCCGCTCGCGCGGGGTTTACGGGCGTCTCGGCTACGGGGACCTTTCGTTGGCGGGATCATCCCCGCTCGCGCGGGGTTTACCCCGTGAGGGTGAGTCAAGGGCGAAGGGGAGGAGGATCATCCCCGCTCGCGCGGGGTTTACGAAGAGTTCCTGACCCGTCCTGGGTGGGAGCCGGGATCATCCCCGCTCGCGCGGGGTTTACTCGGCACTGGCGTACTCGAAGTGATACGTGGGGGGATCATCCCCGCTCGCGCGGGGTTTACTTCTGGACGCCGCTGACATCGACCGAGCCGCCGGGATCATCCCCGCTCGCGCGGGGTTTACGTCGAGCAGCTCGACGCCTCCGCCGTCAACGCCGGATCATCCCCGCTCGCGCGGGGTTTACCCGCCTGGTTCCAGACGTACGTGATGCCAGTCAGGATCATCCCCGCTCGCGCGGGGTTTACGACCACGGCGACCAGCCCTCCTCCTCGCCGGCCGGATCATCCCCGCTCGCGCGGGGTTTACAAGACCCGCGCGAGCGGGCACACCTACCTGATCGGATCATCCCCGCTCGCGCGGGGTTTACTCGCCCCACCCGTAGGCCCCGTACGGGGCCGGGGGATCATCCCCGCTCGCGCGGGGTTTACCGGTGGGTGTCCTGGTCCTGGCGCTGCTGGGGCGGATCATCCCCGCTCGCGCGGGGTTTACGCTACCGCCCCTGCGGTTCTGGCCCTGGTGACCGGATCATCCCCGCTCGCGCGGGGTTTACGGCGTGCCGGGGCGGCAGAGCAGCTGGACCGTGGGATCATCCCCGCTCGCGCGGGGTTTACTCCCCCATCCATCCGCCGATCCATACTCATATGGGATCATCCCCGCTCGCGCGGGGTTTACTTGGCGCTGCGGGGGCGTTCCGCTCACGGGGACGGATCATCCCCGCTCGCGCGGGGTTTACATTGTTTACTATTTACTGTGCCTATTCACGGAGGGATCATCCCCGCTCGCGCGGGGTTTACGGGTTAACGGAGTACGGTTTTTCAGTAACCGTAGGATCATCCCCGCTCGCGCGGGGTTTACCCCCACCCAACCCACATTCGGGACTTTCGTCCCGGATCATCCCCGCTCGCGCGGGGTTTACGTCACCTACGTCACCACGGACTACCGCAAGGGTCGGATCATCCCCGCTCGCGCGGGGTTTACAAATCAAAAGTAGCAAACGTATTCTACGTCACAGGATCATCCCCGCTCGCGCGGGGTTTACCGGCCCGCGAGCCGCACCTCGCCGTCGCGGGCGGGATCATCCCCGCTCGCGCGGGGTTTACTGCCGCTGGTCGGCGCGCGCCGCTGCCGCGATGGGATCATCCCCGCTCGCGCGGGGTTTACCGTCCTCCCCGGCTACACGCCGGGCAGGGATATGGATCATCCCCGCTCGCGCGGGGTTTACAGGATGAACTTGATGTCCTTCAAAGTCGCCTCGGGATCATCCCCGCTCGCGCGGGGTTTACTCGACCTTGGCGCCGGCCCGGGCGAGGATGAACGGATCATCCCCGCTCGCGCGGGGTTTACCCCCGAGGTGGCAGCACGCGACGGCGTCGACGCGGATCATCCCCGCTCGCGCGGGGTTTACGGGGCGTCGTGGGCCTACAACGTCGATCGCGAAGGATCATCCCCGCTCGCGCGGGGTTTACATCCAGATCGCGGTGCAGACCGTGGTCGGATGGGGATCATCCCCGCTCGCGCGGGGTTTACGCCCGCCTTCGAGGCCCGCAAGCGCTTCGCCGCCGGATCATCCCCGCTCGCGCGGGGTTTACACGGTTCGGGTCCCACCCTCCTGGAGGCCACCGGGATCATCCCCGCTCGCGCGGGGTTTACGCTCGCGGTGACTGTCGGCACCGCGACGATCGCGGATCATCCCCGCTCGCGCGGGGTTTACGCCCGGGCCCTGACCGGGGCGCCGAATGTCGCAGGATCATCCCCGCTCGCGCGGGGTTTACTTGACGTGCTTTTACGCATATGCTGACCCGGGAGGATCATCCCCGCTCGCGCGGGGTTTACGATAGAAAATAGACAAGCGTTTACTATTTTCTATGGATCATCCCCGCTCGCGCGGGGTTTACCCCCGCCCGACGGCGGGGTTCAGTACTCAGTGGGGATCATCCCCGCTCGCGCGGGGTTTACCCTTGCTTATCCCCCACCCATATGCATCCCCGCGGATCATCCCCGCTCGCGCGGGGTTTACCAGCGGCGGGATCCCCATCATCCATGCGGCGAAGGATCATCCCCGCTCGCGCGGGGTTTACATCATGGTGGTCTCCATTCTTGGTGTTGGCGATGGATCATCCCCGCTCGCGCGGGGTTTACACGCGTGCGTGACGCGCGTCACCGTCCGCCCGCGGATCATCCCCGCTCGCGCGGGGTTTACCCACGTGCAGCCCGTGGCACCGCCAGCGGCCGCGGATCATCCCCGCTCGCGCGGGGTTTACTAGGAGCCGGAGGAGGCGTACAGCATGACCGACGGATCATCCCCGCTCGCGCGGGGTTTACGGCCGCCGACGTCGTGGACCTGCGAAACCCCAAGGATCATCCCCGCTCGCGCGGGGTTTACCGCGTTCGTCGCGTTTCGTTTTCGCGTTTGTGCGGATCATCCCCGCTCGCGCGGGGTTTACTCCCACGGCCTCTCACGGCGATTCGCACACCTGGGATCATCCCCGCTCGCGCGGGGTTTACTCCCACGGCCTCTCACGGCGATTCGCACACCTGGGATCATCCCCGCTCGCGCGGGGTTTACCCCTCACGAGCCCCGAACAGGATCCGGGACCCAGGATCATCCCCGCTCGCGCGGGGTTTACTTGAAGACTTGCGGCAGTTCTACGTCGAAGTCGGGATCATCCCCGCTCGCGCGGGGTTTACTCTAGATGGTTTCGGGTCACTCGTCGGAGTGGAGGATCATCCCCGCTCGCGCGGGGTTTACGCGCCCCCGCCCGGTTGGTCACGGACGGGGGTCGGATCATCCCCGCTCGCGCGGGGTTTACGCCGGCATCAACCTCGGCGCCGTGAACCCCGACGGATCATCCCCGCTCGCGCGGGGTTTACTGGGCGGATTGGCTGCCCGAGTGGTTCCGCGGGGGATCATCCCCGCTCGCGCGGGGTTTACCGCCGACATGGTCGCCGTCGACCCCTTCAGCCAGGATCATCCCCGCTCGCGCGGGGTTTACCGGGGGCGGTGCGGTCATGCTCGGGCCTGATCGGGATCATCCCCGCTCGCGCGGGGTTTACACGCCCTTTCAGATCGCGATATTGATCGAGCAGGGATCATCCCCGCTCGCGCGGGGTTTACGGGGATGCAAGGGACTAAGGTCCCGAGGATGGGGGATCATCCCCGCTCGCGCGGGGTTTACCTCACGCGGGGTTCCTACTCACCTACTCACCCGGGATCATCCCCGCTCGCGCGGGGTTTACCTCACGCGGGGTTCCTACTCACCTACTCACCCGGGATCATCCCCGCTCGCGCGGGGTTTACCCGCCACACGATGCTACGCCACGCGCACTACTCGGATCATCCCCGCTCGCGCGGGGTTTACGAGCTACCCGCTCGGTGTTACCGGGCCGTATACGGATCATCCCCGCTCGCGCGGGGTTTACAGGGTCGAGGCCTTGGCGGGGGCGGGGTTCGGGGGATCATCCCCGCTCGCGCGGGGTTTACCATAACAACGTTATGTGCAATACCCATCCCCTGGGATCATCCCCGCTCGCGCGGGGTTTACACGAAGATAATCCATTATGCACTCAACCGTATCGGATCATCCCCGCTCGCGCGGGGTTTACACTCCCCGCTCACGCGGGGTTCCTACTCACCCGGGATCATCCCCGCTCGCGCGGGGTTTACAAATCGAAACGATGGGGTTCTCCCACTAATTTGGGATCATCCCCGCTCGCGCGGGGTTTACATGACGACGCCGCGGTCCCCATAGACCGCGCCAGGATCATCCCCGCTCGCGCGGGGTTTACGGCGAACTGTGGTGGGACGCGGCCCGCCGCCTCTGGATCATCCCCGCTCGCGCGGGGTTTACACCCACTCCGACCCCGACCCCCGCCTGTACGGCGGATCATCCCCGCTCGCGCGGGGTTTACTATCTATCTATCTTCTATTACGAAGATAACCCAGGATCATCCCCGCTCGCGCGGGGTTTACGAAACGATGGGGTTCTCCCACTAATTTGTTGTCGGATCATCCCCGCTCGCGCGGGGTTTACAAATCGAAACGATGGGGTTCTCCCACTAATTTGGGATCATCCCCGCTCGCGCGGGGTTTACCCGTGCTCCTGTCGTGCCCGCGCAGTGAGCGAAGGGATCATCCCCGCTCGCGCGGGGTTTACCTTGTGTGGGCCGCATAATGCGGAGCGCCCGCCGGATCATCCCCGCTCGCGCGGGGTTTACTACTCACGTGTTTCACGTGAAACATAGGCGGAGGGATCATCCCCGCTCGCGCGGGGTTTACCGCGATGAGTCAGCACAACTCTAATGAGGGTCAGGATCATCCCCGCTCGCGCGGGGTTTACGGAGTGTTCGACAGAGCGTGATGCGGAGCACACGGATCATCCCCGCTCGCGCGGGGTTTACTGTTACCGGGCCGCGTATTTCGTCTTAAATCCGGGATCATCCCCGCTCGCGCGGGGTTTACCGAGATTGCTACTCACACATGCACATAACACTGGGATCATCCCCGCTCGCGCGGGGTTTACAATCTGTGTTCTGTGTCTCTTTTAGGTTTGAGGTGGATCATCCCCGCTCGCGCGGGGTTTACTTAACCGTCTATTGCATTACCGCGAATATGTAGGGATCATCCCCGCTCGCGCGGGGTTTACGTATGGGCCGTTCTGGGCCCCGTAGAGCGACGAGGATCATCCCCGCTCGCGCGGGGTTTACTGTATCAGTACAAAAGCACAACTCACTTCGTGGGGATCATCCCCGCTCGCGCGGGGTTTACAAAGTAGCAAACGTATCCTACGTCACATTTCGCGGATCATCCCCGCTCGCGCGGGGTTTACTCCGCTCTAGGGCGGCCGGGCTGATAGTGGGGGGGATCATCCCCGCTCGCGCGGGGTTTACACTTGCGGATCCTTGGAATCCCAACGAACCCGTACTCTACCAGACCCCTGCCGCCTTCACTGCCGACCCGGGAGCCGTTCAGCCGGGTCGCGACAGCGCCGTCGTCGCTCGGAGCAACGTCCTCCACCGCTGGACGCGACGCGGCCGCCGCGGGTCTCCGACCCCGGTTCGGACACCGCCCCGACATGCGCAGGCGAGTGGCGACGACGTCCGGCTAGAAGCGGATCGCGTCGATTGGGCGGATCCGCACCGCCACGATCGCGGGGATGATTCCCGCCAGAGCTCCGACCCCGGATGCCGCCACCAGCCCGATGAGCGCGGCGGACATGGGGAAGGGCGGGTTGTCCGGCACCGGGATGTCCGACAGAATGGCACCCAGTGGGACCACGCGCAGGGCCACCACCGCAATGCCGACGCCGACGATGCCGGCCACGACCGTCGCCACCACCGACTCCAGCATGATCGAGAAGAAGATCCGACGGCTCGTCGCGCCGAAGGAGCGGCGCACCCCGATCTCGTGGATGCGCTGGCGCACCGTCACCAGGGAGATATTGACCAGCCCCAGCGCCCCCAGCACCATGACGAAGACGCCCGCGCCGGAGACCACGGAGGTGAAGGCCCCCGTGCTCAGGTTCGCGTTGGCGGACTGCAGGTTGTCGGTGACCTGGGTCGAGCCCTGCCCGAACTGGGCGTCAAGATTGTCCTTGGCCCGCTGCTTGATCTCACCGACCCCCGCCTTCCCGGTCCAGATCTCCAGGGACGGGGCGGGGCGCGCGGCATGGGAGGGCAGCTGCTGCTCGTAGGAGGAGCTCAGGACGAACGCGGACAGCGTCTGCGGGCAGGGCACCGTATTGCCCTCGGCGTCGGTCGTCGTGCAGTAGGACAGGTTCTCGGGCTTGAGCACTCCCACGATCGTGTAGGTGGTGCGAGTCGGCTCGTAGGATGTGACCGTGAGCGGACCGGAGAGGGAGTCCACCCCCAGGGCGTCGAGGAACCCCTGGGAGACGACCAGCGACGGGGACATGTCATCGGCGTCGTCCGAGCGCAGCCAGCGCCCCTGAGTCACCTGCGTGTGGTGGATCAGGCCGTAGCCCGTGCTGACGGCCTGGGTGCGCACCTGGCGGGGGCCGTCGGGGAAGGCGAAGCGGATGGAGGCGTCGTAGGTCGTCGCCCAGGCATTGATCTCGTAGCGGTCCACGAAGGAGTTCATCGCCTGGGAGATGCGGATGGAGGTGTCCGGCGATGACGCCCCGGCCCCGCTGCTCCCGGCCGCCCCGCCGCTCCCGGCTCCTCCGGATCCCCCGGCCCCGCCGGAGCCGGCCCGGCCCTCCGC
>ERZ773005.1704-NODE-1704-length-10770-cov-11.164442_pt1 | contig 10770 bp, 15 predicted proteins | sample MGYA00580666_ERZ773005 | MGnify/ENA primary metagenome ERZ773005 (study PRJEB29015, sample SAMEA2737999) | human oral metagenome | biome: human oral; feature: human-associated habitat; material: dental | place: China | collected 2061 ... | reverse complement strand
GACGCCGATGTGTCGAGAATCGGAGGTGAGGGTTTGTATAGCGATGCTGTGGTGCGCTTCAGCAAACTCGACACAAACAACTGGAAGCCCCTACTCGCCTTCCGCAAGCGTCTCATCGCGGGTGAGGTGGCTCTGGAACCGAGCACGGCTAGCGTAGCGCCTACCGCGCAGGCCAGTGAGACCACGACGGCTCGCGGTATCCGTAAGACGGCCTGCCGTCCGATCAGTGCGGCGAAGAAGCAGCAGATCGTCGATCTGGCCCGCACGGGCATAGCTGTCAGCCAGATCGCTGCGGAGGTCGGCGTCGCAGAGACCACTGTCCGTGTCACGTGCCGCCAGGCCACGCAGCCGCCCCGTCGCAGGCGACGCTTCACCACAGATGACCTCCAACGTGCTCAGCAGCTCCACGCCCAGGGCCGTACCTACATCGAGATCGGGCTGGAGCTCGGCTTCGGGCGGGACACGGTCAAGAAGCATCTGGCGGCGAAGGGGTGAGCGGCCAGAACGGCACCATGATGTTGGTGCAACGCCTCCAACGTCCAGCCGGTCTATTCACGCGCGGCATATCTTCTGCACCCGCACTCTCCACACCGCCCGTACACCGTCATGCTCGGAGCGAGTCGCGTGCGCTGGCGCAGGGCATGCTGCGTAATGGCATGCCCGCAGGCGCACAATGGCACCTGGGCTAGGCACTGTGGCGGCGTCTGGACTCGTGTCTTCTTGCCAAGCACGACACTCCCGTCGCCGAGGAGGACGTACGGTACCAGGGGGAGTGGTCCGCCTGGCTGATCCTTCTTGAGCCAGCTGTTGTACCGCTCGATGACAACTCGCTGACTCTTGGGATTAGAACCACGGAGCTTTCCATCTGACTGTTGTGGCACGAGGAACGACCGATGGCGGCCCGGCTCGATGGTTCTATTGATGCTGGCAGATGCTGTCTCAACGAGGAGGGGCCCTAGGAGATCGCCCTTGGGATTGATGCGTTTGGTTCAGACAGACCAGCGTGGCCGCAACCGTGCGGGCATGGCACCGACTCGGCTGATGTAGTGCTCAACGGGGCCGTAGTTAGTGATGTGGACGCAGCAGCCTGGGTCGCCGATGGCCGGCTCAAGGCCAAGCCGGAGTCCCTTGGGCTGGCGGATGGCGGTGGGTACCGTCCGGAAGAGGAAGACGCTGGCGGCGATCGCGACGGGGATAGCACTGATGATCGTGGCCCAACTGGCAACTGTATTCAGCATGACCGTCCTATCCGCTTGGAGGAGTGCGTGTCAACAACGGCACCGCTGGCTGCATGAGGTGTCGCCGTCGCTGACCAGCCTGGTGTCATCTCGTTCGTCTGGCCTCGTGCAGCGGCTCCATCATCGTAGGCGAACAAACCGCGCCAGCCCTGGGTTACCGCACATCTTCAGCATCGCACTCTGATGACGATGCACGCAGTCGGCAACCCGCACCCTCTTCGCCAGCAACCCGCACCTTGCCAGCAGCAGGCACTTGCTGGCGGCGGCAGCTCGCACGCTCGACAGGGGGAGATTGCGATAGACGCTAGCGTCAGCGACGTAACTTCTCCAGCGACGGGATTGAATGAGCTTCCTCAGTGTCCTTAGATGAATTACGCCGCAGCCGCACCAACACAGCCGACACGACCAGTACGCCAGCGACGAGCCAACCACCCATTGACTTTGCCACCCCCTTTGCAGAATGCAGAACTTCCTGTACGGCTGAGCACTCACTGGTGACTGGTACGTCGCTGCCTGTAGACAACATCGAGTTAGCTACCCAGCCGTTGTCGTATCCTTTTATCTTGTACCAGAGAGTGCTGCTGCCGTAAGGGCCGTTGGCTTCACCTCCGTACTGATAGCAATCTAACTCAACTGCCCGGCCAGCTTGGATTTGTGCAATCGGTTGCCTATCGGTACCTGGGCTTGGCCGGACGTTCGCGTAGTTCCAGCCAGGTGCGGAGTAGACGGTGGCGGTGGCCCCATCCGCGCGAGCTGGCGGTGCCACCGTTGTTGCTCCAGTTGCCAAGGCTGTGGCCAGGCCGAAGAGTGCGAACCGCTTGATCTTGTTGGTCGCCGTGCACATCGTGATCCTCCTCGGGAGTGAGGGCGATGGAGTGGACTCCAGCAGACTGCTTCGCCTGCACCCTGAGGCTATATCGCCCACTCGGTCGGTAGTGGCACGGAACGAGAAATGTGATGAAACCGTGATAATTGGCGGGGTGAGGCTGGTGCTGATGGCAAACTGCTGAAGGAAATGCGCCGGAAATTAATGCCGTTAAGATAGAGTGGCAACTAGTGTGAGAGTGCCTGATTCAGGGCAGGGCTATGGCGAGGCTGCTGATGCCACACTATATTCCGTCGGTGGCCTTATTATGCTGACGCGCAGTGATTCGGCACCTTCTCGGCTCGGCTTCAACGCCAAGCCCACTTTTGTCTAATATCTAGTTTAGGCGCGGTTTCGTTTTCTATTCTGCCTGCGCCGAATAACGCAAATATATGTAGATCGCAGTTGAGTTCGAGCGTTACAGATTGATTGCTGTCGTCAGCGGCTTTGCCGGTAACTAAATATACACCATCTGCTGGTATAACTGTCTCAGTAGCCATTTTCCAAGGGCCCCACCGAAGATGAATCTTGTGGCGGGAATCGATTAAGTCTGCTGCGGGCTTAAGGTGCATCCAAACGAGACCAGAATATTCTGACGGCCATCGATAAAAATATTTTCGTTTCGGCTTCGAAGGGTCGTCGTAGTATGGGTTCCATGTCTGATCCCTTAGAGTTGCTAAAAACAGTTCCACTTTGCCATCGGCACCGTATAGAGTGTCAAGGTGCTTGGCGTGCTTTAATCCAGGAAGAATTTTGCCACCCTCATATCGGTATAACTGGGATACCGAAATTCTATCCTTGCCTTGGTTGCATTCTCTCTTTGCCAACGCACGAACACTGACTCCTCCTCGAAAATGTTTAAGTGCACGGCCGAAGTCAGCCCGCTCTTGCTGCTGCCTGGCTTGCTCCTGCCTGGTTTGCTCCTGCTGCTGCTTGTCTTCTGAGCTTGCCATGCTGCCAGTGTCTCACTTTGTCTCATATGGCTCCAGGGGCGGGGATGGGGTGCACTCTGGTACCACCACCTGACACAAGGAGGACGTCATGAAGCACATCAAAGTTCCTATCAGAAGACTGACGAAGTTCAGCACGAGGAGGATTGCGATGAACAAGGCGAGCAAAGCAAGGCGGCTGATGACGCTCTGTATGAGCCTGTTGCTAGTGATCGCCGGATCGGCAATCACGGCACCGACGGCGAGTGCGAACGACGTCACCGCGACGGTGTTCGATACCCCAGACGTTCGCTATGTCAACGTTCGAGACGGCGCGGGCCCAGAGTACAACTGGATCGGCCGGATTGATGCAGGGCAGACAGTCACCCTGGAGTGCTTCGACTGGATGTACGGAGGAGACGACGTCAAGGGGCCGTACTCCAGCAGCCGGATCTGGTACAAGATCAAGGGGTACGACAACGGGTGGGTATCGGACGCTTACCTCAATACTGGGTCGAACGATCCTGTTACTCCGCAGTGTGACATCCCGTGGCCAGTCTCCGGACAGGATCTGAACGCAGCTCCAGGGTTCACACACTGGGCGCTGCTGGCGCACTATGGAGGCAACAGCGGGCAGGACGTCAAGCTTCCTTGGAGCTTCTTTGGAAACCCGGGTGGTGACTTCGTACGAAAGGCGTACCAACACCCGATTGGGGAGACTTGGTCGTACCAGTCCGACTTCTTTGAGAACGGACCGGACGTCTTCTTGTCCATGGGCAAGTTTAACGTCGTGAGGACGTCACCGAACTGTTTCCGTATTTCGGACACGTATGACTACGACTGGGGAGACTGGAGCGATCTTCGTGCGTTGCCGGACAATACGGTATCTGTGTTCCTCAACAGCGCCGCACAGATCGGAGCGGCTAAGGAGTTCCACATCTACTCATCCGGCTGCTACCCAGAGGGAAGCGGTGGACTCTGACAGGTAGTTCCTCTCCTAACTCCTGATGGAGGCACTCCTCGAACGGATGGAGTGTCTCCATCAGGTATTCTCTTTAATAAAGAGATGTATTTTCGACCATAACCACCACAATATTTTCACATTGCACCAGAATCAAGACTCGTTCGATTATTCGATAACATAGGAGTACGCTTTACGGAACGGATATTATTCTATATAATATGCTTTATATGAGAAAACTAGTATTCCACGCCAGCAAACAACAAAAGATCGCCGCCGCTGTCATCACACCTGTCCTTATCATCACCGTACCAGCTATTGCCTTTGGTCTTATTGCCTATATCAGCAATCAGCTACCACTTCATGTTCCCTCTGGTTCGTACAGGGAGGTGCTCAATGTACGGCAAGTGACCGATCACAAGCTGTTTGACACCACCATCGAGTGCTTTGCGCGTCGCGGCTTGCCACACCGCGTTGTCCGTGGTACCTCAGTTCAAGTTCAAGAGTCGCTCTTCCATACCAGCATTGAGCGTTGCTGGAGTGAACTCAACGACGCAAAGCTATCTACCCGTGATCCAGAATGGCTCAAGACACAACAGTTTTGGCATGGGAGATAAATTCCGTTCTGCGGAATTTCGGAGTAGTCACCCACCCCACACCACTCTCCGTACCGTGTCTTTGCTGACACCCAACCGTTGTGCGGTGTGCTTAACCGTGCCAATCTCGGCGTAGGCGTGCTGCACCCGCTCTCTTGGAAGGCAGAGTTAGTTGAGTCGGTGCGCAGCGTCGCTCCCGCCTGCTTGAGGTCTGGCCACGGTAATCCGGTGGAGGCCAAAGCACATGGCGACCTGCATCATCGTCAGCGGGTAGGCGCAGGGCTGACCTTCTCTCATGTAACCGAACCCAGCGCCTCCACTGGCTTGGCAGTACAACTGTGTACGAGACTGCAGGATTAGCACGACAAGTTTGTCAGTATTCCACTGACTGTGGGGCGGCAGTAGTAACGGGTGGATAGAAGGTCACGCTGTATCGGGAGGAGGGCCGGCGGCAATGACGGTAGCTTCCCTTCTCGGGGCAGCAGAAGCCCGCTCTCAGAACTTCTTCAACATTGCACTACTGCCGAGGGTGCTCCTATGCGGTGTGTCAAGCGACGGTAGGCCAGGGCGAGGACGGCCTGGTTCAACGCGCTTGCCTTGGTGGCGTTTACGTTGGTAGTAGGTCCAACCGACGAGGTCAGAACTCAGCTAGTCCACGGTGATGCCCATGTCCTGGGCCACTGCCACGGCCAGGGCTCCGATGGTGGCGGGCTGGTCGACCACCACCAGCAGGTTCCCGTGGTCGGCCAGGTTCTTGTAGAGAGCACGCAGGCACTCCTCTTCGTTGGGCAGGGCCTGCTCGAGGACCTTCCGGCCTGTCCCGGCTCAGGGCCGTGGCCCAGTGCTCGCTCTTACCGACGCCCGGTACCGATGAAGACGTCGATGTCCTCGATATCCATCTCTCCTGCCACCTCTCGCTGCGTGGGTGCGGGGCCAGCCGGTGGGCAGGCCGGCCCCGCACCCACGCCTGCGAAAGACCTCACCCGCAGCGGGCCGTTCCCCTTATCAGCGGTCACCAGCGTCCGGCTGCTGCGGGTGACTTTCGCCCCCGGATCATCTACGGACAGGGGCAAGACACCCGTGCCCACAGCAACTGGCCCGGCCCCCGGCACCTACCACCAGGGACTACCAACAAGGTAACGGGCGCTAGAGAACAATACAGTTAGAATTTGCGAGACAGCGTATTCGTCCTACGATGAAGAGATCGGAACGTCGATTCGATCTCTCGCTACCACAACTCCATTGTCGAGCACATAGCACTCTACATAATGATCGCCTCGAAATCGAGTCGTCTCTCGGCGCCCGTTCCCCTTGTTGGGTTTGATAATCTGACCGCGAATTTCGTTCCTCCGCTCCGCCTCATCTCCGCGGTTGAGAACTTTCCATCGCACCTCATACTGGTTCGTTACATCGCAGGAAGTTATAGTGAAATCAAGCGTTTTCTTAGGAAGTAGTGGGATATGCTTGATCAACATATCCCTAAGTTGATGCGGCATAAACCCATCCTGGGTTACCTTGCACTTGATCGTGACAGTATTCCGGATGTCTATCGGGTAGCTATCCTCAATAAACTCTTCAGTGTTGTTGTAGGAAAGATTATCGCGTTTGCGTGACTTGGCAGGAAATGGCCTGCCGAATAGTTCTTTCCACTTTGAGATGGCGTTCGACGACCCTTCCGCTTGAAGGGCTTCATCACAGATATCACAAGCTTGCTTGGCTTTACGCTGAAAATTCTTCTTAACCCTGACGTGTTGTCGACTGCCCACTGCCAAATAATGTTCTTTGTATGGTTCCTTGCTGAGGTAGTTAAAGAAATCGCTAACCATCTGTCCGTAAGACGATATGCTTGAACTGCGATAGTCACACGTGCTCTGCAGAAAGTTGTAGACTAGTGTGTCGATGAGTAAACCTCCCATTGCAACCCCGTGCTTGTTTCGCCATGCCCTCACCATCTTGCAGAGATTGCGTAGGTTCCCATGCGTTACGGAATCTGTGCTACTTATTTCTTTGATCTCCTCTCGTGGCTTTGTTGTTTTCCAATTGTTGCTGTATGTGTCTGGATATTTGAATGATTCGTCACCATTCTCAAACACTGGCTGAAGTTCAAAGCGAAAGTTAGTGAATTGTATCGAAACAATGCACTGATTGACTTTAATATCAGTCCGGGGGTAACGTGTCTTCAGGGCCTGCCGAACACGCGATAGGGCGCTTTTGGGGCCAGTGTCTTTGTTGTAGCTACTCCATAGTGACGGCGGCAGAATGTATAACATATCGAGGTCGGATATGCCATTGATGGCGGTGTAGCGCCCAAATGAACCCACCATCATTTGATAATGAGTCGAGTCGTCCAAGGATCGGAACTCTTGATTGAGTACCCGTGTTATTTCATCACGGCGTCTCACTATCTCGTCTCGATTCTTGATCGCCAGATTGTCGATAAATTCGCTAAATGCATCGTCAGTTTTCATTGCTGTCCTTGTTTGTTGTGCGTAAGCTGATTGGGAGGAGCTGGTTGATCTCGTTGTCGCTATACGTTGACTCCATATCATCGTGCAGGGCTTTTTGTGCTAGTTTGCAGGCCTTATCGGTGGTTCGAGGAGCATTCTCATAGATTTGGGAAGCCTCTTGCTGTAGCTGATCTCGTCGTTCTCGTCCTTCTGAGAGTGTGATCATTTCCGATTGAAGATCAACCATGAGCGAATGATATGACTCGCGAAGATTCCATATTTTGGCGGCAGCATCACGATGCTTCTGCATCTGTTCTCCATACTTGAAAGTCTTCACGGTCAGGTTAATTGCAGAAACAAGAAGAGACACAAAAGAAATTGCGAGTGCAGACAAAGAAGAACTTAGAACCAGGTTGAGCAACGATGCAAGGAATGTTCCGCCACTAGCCGTCGTCAGCACAATCATAGCGATTCGACTTCGGCGGTGACACCGGAAGTATATGTCTGCTTGCTTTTCTTGAATCTTGTGTGTGTAAACGACCGAAGCGTAGAGGTGGTGAATTTGGCTCAACAGAAGTGTGTGAGAAGTGTTGGTAGATGGCATTGTGTTACTTGCTGTTCGTGTTTGATGCTAACGTTATCATTATAATCTATAATGATTTATGTAGGTGTTGTAATTTTGCCTTATTCTGTATTGATTCTTCTTTCGCCCACTCCCGGCACGCTCGCCTATATCGCGGCCAGTCCGTTCGCCAGTGAATGCCGTCGTGGGCGGGGCAGACTGGCTTGTCGCACAGGATCTGCTGAGTGATCCAGCCGAACCTAGTGGCGGCGTACTCGGCGGCGCGTTCGCGTAGGTCGCGCCACTCCGGCGCTTCGTCGAGCGGTTGGCGACTACGCAGTGCCAACCGCCAGAGCTGCCGCAGTTCCTGAGACTGCTCACTGGTGTCGATCGTGCCTGCGCCGTCTCGGGTGAGATCGTCGGGGATCTCGCCACGTGGCTTGAGCACGTGGCACCTCCGGCAGAGCCCGCGAAGATTGCTCAGCTCGATCGATCCGCCGTCGATATGGTCAACTTCGGTGGCTCGCCGCTCGTTGCAGCTAACGCAGCGGCCGTCGTTCTGTGCCAATACCTCCTGGCGAAGCTCGTCGCTCAGTCGCGGCCTGGTGTAGGCCAGGTCGAGAGCAAGGAAGGTGATCATGTTGGTGGAGATGATCAGCGCAGTCAGCGGGTCTGTGCTGCGGCCATCGCGTATCGCCTGCCGGACGTAGCGGATCTTCTCGGCCTGCTTGCGGCAGTGCTCTGAGCAGAAGCCGACGTGTTTCTTTCCAACCTCGGTCGGGTCGAGCGGCTCAAGGCAGCTGGCGCAGAGCCCAACCCTCCACTCCTGCTCCACGGGCACAGGGCACGCCTTCTTCCACGCAACCGAACCAAGCACCTCTGCTGTGAGCAGCCAGCACGACTGTGTGCGACCGCAGCATCAGCGCAATAACTTTGTCAGTATCCCATCGAGGGGTGCTGGCAGCGGTGGGCGGAGGGTCACGGTTGCGTTGCACTGTATCGGCTGTGACCGTAGCGCCCTTCAGGAGCGAAACTTACTCCCCATCCACCACAACGCCGCTCTCCCAACCCCTTCAACCCTCCACTACTTCTGCAGGAGTGTCAGAGGCTCCACCCCAATCTGTTCTGCCATCTTCTCTAGGCTCTTGAGGGTGAGGTTGCGTTCACCGCGTTCCACTCCGCCCATGTAGGTGCGGTGGACGCCAAGAACGTCTGCGAAGGCTTCTTGGCTCAGGCCTCTCTCCAGCCGGTAGGCACGCAGGTTCCTGCCCACCGTCTTCTGGAGATCACCAACAGCCACATCTCTCAGCCTGGCTACCTGCTACTTGAAGGTCTACAGACTGATGAGTAGCATCAAGCGGAGCGAGCGGCAGACGATGCGCGGTAGCAGAGGGGAGGAACACCATGGCCATCACCCTCCAGGCGCTATCTGAGGCCCACATCCCCACCATCCTCGAGGCGTGCGCGGACTGGCCGGAGCTGGCGCAGTATGGCCCACCGTACTGGCGGCCCAGGAGCATCGCAGAGCTGCGCCGCAAGATCGCCGATACAGCGGGCCCGCAGCCGGCCACGGCTTACAGCTTCGTCCTAGCGGATAGCGATGGGCGGTTGGTCGGCGAAGCCTCGATCCACGCCATCGACTGGCGCAACCGTGTTGCTCAGGTAGGCATCTGCATCTGGCGGCCGAGCGATCGAGGCAAAGGCTATGGTGCGGCGGGCAGCCGGGTAGTCATCGACTGGGCGGTTGGCCACTTGGGGCTGCATCGTCTGGAGGCATGGATCCTGGCGGGCAACGGTGCGTCGCTCGGCCTCTTCCGCAGCCTCGGCTTCGTCGAAGAAGGCCGGCTGACGCAGCGCTACCTGGTGGATAGTCAGTACATGGACGTACTGGTACTGGCGCGCATAACTGGAGTATGAGGAGATGATCGCGGGGGAGTGGATGGTCGGCGACAGCCAGCTACTCCCTGCTCTCTTCACCTCAGCCCACCATGGCTGTTCTCTATCGGCTGCCGCCGCTTGTCTGGCCTTCGCACCTCGCGTTGCGGTTGGCTGCGGTCGTGCAAGCAGACGGTGCTTGGGGGAGAGGAGGCGGCATGCGGCCTGAGCAGCCAGCAGGTGGAGCGGAGCGCTGCCCTGTGTGGTGCGCCGTCAACCACGACGTGGCGAGCGATGGGCTTGATGGCGTCGTCCACGAGAGTGCGCATCTCCCCGTAGCGGGCGTTATCCCCCAGGGAGGGCACGGCAGTGACGATGCACCCCAGCGGCAGGCGATACCAACCGAGCTCTACCTGGTGCGCTACCAGTACGCCGGTGAGGCGGACGAGTGGCTCTACCTCGGCGACGGGCACCACGGGCTGGACGTCAGCCCCGAGACGGCGCAGCGGCTGAGGCGGGCGATTGGCCGGCTGATGGACACCAAAGCCGAGCTTCGTTGAGCAAGCGCCAGCGTTACCTACGCTCCCTGCTGCCCTAGCTCGGGAAAGTGGGCTTCCACCAGTCGGAGGCGACGGTCAAGGTCGCGGTAGTGGCTGTCTTGTGTGGAGAAGACGCTCTCGTGCATCGTGTCGCGTATGCCGGCTTCGATAATCATCTTGCGGTTGATCCGTGAAATGTCGTGCTGGATGCTCGCCTGCACCGCCTTCATGTCGGTGAAGTCCTCCTCCAGCTTGGCACCCTGCTCCTCCACGGTGTGCTGCAGGTCAGCCTGCATCTTGGCGATGGTCTTCTGTGCATTGACGATGTGACCCTGCTTCTCGTTCATCTCGTCGTACTTGGTGCGCAGGTCATCCTGTCCCGCCTGCAGTTTGTCGAGACGTCCATCGATCTCGTTGAATTTCTCGGTTACGGTTGCTGCGAGTGCTGTGATTTGCTGCGATAGTTCTTCATTTGTCATACTTCTATTTAAACACAAAGCGGGCGGGTAAACAATGTCGAGACGCTTATTTGTGTCGCATTCAAAACCGGTGCTGACCTGTGCAAATGCAGGGATCTGTTGTATGTGGGGCACCCTTCTGCCGGCATCCTTTGCGGGCGGATTGTCTGCGGCGTCTCGCCCTGCTAGCCGACTTACCTGCGCACCATTTGCAATACTCAGATAATACTGATCGCGTTTGCTCATTGTGTCCGTATTTTGCTATACTATATCTATTCATGGCCAGCAAAGATGTACTGC